>QMCE01003816.1_pt1 | contig 12649 bp, 13 predicted proteins | sample 1821851 | NCBI WGS metagenome assembly QMCE01 (sample SAMN09453174, study PRJNA476694) | Termite gut metagenome, whole genome shotgun sequencing project. | isolation source: worker | host: Odontotermes sp. | place: South Africa:Pretoria | collected 2016-01-28 | reverse complement strand
AAAATCCGCATGGATGCGGATTTTTAATCATGGAGTTTTTGCGTAACGCAAAAACTCCACAATAACATAAAAACAGCGGCATCCATGCCGCAGACTGTATGCCGGGAAATGTCTGGAAACAGCCCCCCTTTCTATACCAGTAGATGCGTGGAGTTTTCGCGGCACGAAAACTCCGAAGCTATCCGGCTTTGCCGGATAGCCAAACAGCCCCCCTTTCTTCATACAATTAATACGCGCATATCAATAGCTATTCGTCAAAGGTAAATAGCCGATGAGCCAGTTTCTTGACGACAAAGCCTTTTTTTAGTATTTTTAAGGAAGGAATAATTAAAATTTCAATTTCAGGAAGAACTAATGTCAAAGCATCATAGACATCATGAGCAGGAAGACCCTGCTGTAAATCAGGAACAGGCGAGTGTTGAGGCGGAAAACGCTGACAGTGAAGAACTCAAAAACGGCGCGGTTGGGACAAATTCCGCCGAAAAAGTAGATGCCAGGGCTGGCGGACAGGCTCCGGAGACTTCACCCGAAGAAAAAATTGCCGCTCTGGAGGCGCAGCTGGCGGAAACCCGCGATCAATTATTGCGGAAAGCGGCGGATTTCGAGAATTTTCGCAAAAGAATGAATCAGGAAAAGCAAAACGCCATTGAGTACGCTAATCAAAGTTTATTGTTGGACATTATCCCGATAATCGACGACTTTGAGCGGGCGATTCAGTCAGCGGGAAGCTCTCAGGAATTTTCCGCTCTTCTGGACGGCATCACGATGATCGAAAAACGTCTTACCGGTCAGCTTGAAACCAAATGGGGACTTAAACGTTTTAATTCTGTAGGGGAACTTTTTGATCCCAATCTGCACGAAGCGTTGACAATGGAAAAATCCCCCGATGTGAGCGAAGCCACTGTTCAGGAAGATTTTATGAAAGGCTATTTATTGAAAGACAGAGTAGTGCGGGCGGCAAAAGTTAAAGTGCTTATGCCGGAAACTACAAGCGCTGAACCAGAGGCGGGAAAAAGCGAACAGTAGGCGGATGAAAAAAACATCTTTTGATGGCTTTTATTTGCCTGAAAAATGTTATAGAATGGTCGCGTTAAAAATTGATGTGCCGCGATGCGGTCATAGTTAAATAAATTCGCCGCTTGCGCGGCGTACAGAGGAGATTGCGTCATCGCTGCGCGATGACGTTCGATATAAACCGCCGCTCATGCGGCGTACAGAGGAGATTGCGTCACCGCTGCGCGATGACGTTCGATATAAACCGCCGCTCACGCGGCGTACAGAGGAGATTGCGTCACCGCTGCGCGATGACGTTCGATATAAACCGCCGCTCACGCGGCGTACAGAGGAGATAAAAAAATGGGAAAAATTATTGGTATTGATTTAGGAACAACAAATTCATGCGTGTCCGTCCTTGAAGGCGGAGAACCGGTCGTTATTCAAAATTCGGAAGGAGGCAGAACAACCCCGTCCATAGTCGGCTTTACCAGCAAGGGCGAACGTGTTGTCGGCGCGCCCGCGAAAAATCAGATGATCACCAACCCTGAGAATACGATTTATTCGATTAAGCGTTTTATGGGAAGGCGGTTTTCCGAAGTTTCAAGCGAGATGAAGCTCGTTCCCTACCATATAGTGGAACAGGGCGATGATGTGCGGATAGACATTGACGGCAAGAAATATTCTCCGCAGGAAATTTCCGCGTTCGTTTTGCAAAAAATGAAAAAAACCGCCGAGGACTATCTGGGAGAGACCGTTACCGAAGCGGTAATCACGGTGCCGGCTTACTTCAACGATGCCCAGCGGCAGGCGACAAAAGACGCGGGGAAAATCGCCGGACTTGAGGTCAAGCGTATCATCAACGAGCCGACCGCCGCGTCACTGGCATTCGGTTTTAACAAAGATCAGAAAAAAGAAAAAACAATCGCCGTATACGATTTGGGCGGCGGCACTTTTGACGTTTCGATTCTGGAACTCGGCGAAGGCGTTTTCGAGGTAAAATCAACGAACGGCGACACCCATCTGGGCGGTGACGATTTTGACCGCCGCGTCATGGAGTGGCTTATCGCGGAATTCAAAAAAGATACAGGCATCGATCTGGGGCAGGATCGTATGGCGCTCCAGCGTTTGCGCGAAGCTTCCGAAAAGGCAAAAATCGAGTTGTCCGCCATGCAGACCACCGAAATCAACTTGCCCTTTATCACTGCCGATCAGAGCGGCCCCAAGCATCTGCAAAAATCCCTGACACGGGCGAAGTTTGAACAAATGGTAGAAGATTTGCTGGAACGTTCAAAAGAGCCGTGTATCAAAGCGTTGAAAGACGCGGGACTGAACGCGGATCAAATTGACGAAGTAATTCTCGTCGGCGGTTCTACCCGTATTCCGGCGGTACAGCAGATTGTCAAAGACCTGTTCAAAAAAGAGCCGAACAAAGGTGTCAACCCGGACGAAGCTGTCGCGGTCGGCGCGGCCATTCAGGGCGGCATTCTCGGCGGCGATGTCAAGGACGTGCTGCTACTCGATGTTACTCCCTTGTCGCTGGGCATTGAAACTCTGGGCGGCGTTATGACGCGGCTTATTCCCCGTAACACCACCATCCCCACCCGCAAGAGTCAAATATTCTCGACAGCCGCCGACGGACAAACAGCGGTATCGATTCAGGTATTGCAGGGCGAACGCGAAATGGCGAATCAAAACCGCGTGCTGGGACGCTTCGACTTGGTGGGCATACCGCCCGCCCCGCGCGGCGTGCCGCAGATTGAGGTCACTTTCGATATTGACGCGAACGGCATTGTCCACGTCAGCGCAAAAGATTTGGGAACAGGCAAAGAACAGAAAATCCGCATCGAAAGCTCGTCAGGGTTGAACGATCAGGACATTGATCGCATGGTTAAAGAAGCGGAACTGCACGCCGAAGAGGACAAGAAAGAACGCGAAAAAGCCGAAGTCCGCAATGAAGCCGACTCGATGATTTACAGCACCGAAAAAAACATCAAGGATTTGGGCGACAAGGTCAACGCGGCGGACAAGGCAAAAACCGAAGAAGCGATAGCCGATTTGCGTAAAGCCCTTGAAAGCGGCGATATTCAATCGATCAAAGACAAAACCGAAGCGTTGAAACAAGTCTCTTACAAAATCGCCGAGGAAATTTACAAACAGCAGGGCGCGGCAGGTCAGCAGCCCGGCGGCGCGGGCCCCGAAATGGGCGGACAGGGCTTTACTCCCAATTCAGACGATTCGGGAGCGGGCAACACAAAAAGCGCGGAAGACGCGGATTACGAAGTGGTTGACGACAAATAATGGCAAAACGCGATTACTACGAAGTTCTCGGCGTACAAAAAAACGCTTCCAAGGACGACATAAAAAAAGCATACCGCAAGCTCGCAATTCAGTATCACCCGGACAAAAATCCGGGTGATAAAGCGGCTGAGGAAAAGTTCAAGGAAGCTACCGAAGCCTACGAAGTGTTAGCCGACGATCAGAAAAAAGCCGCCTACGATCAATTCGGGTTTGCCGGAGTTGAGGGCATGGGCGGCGGACAGCAGGATTATTCCAGCGTGTTCCGTGGATTCGAGGACATTTTCGGTGATTTTTCCAGCATTTTTGATCTTTTTGGCGGCGGCTCTGGCGGCGGTTTCCGCAGGGGAACATCCGGCAGACACGGCGGCGTTAGACAGGGCGCGAATCTCCGTTACGACATAGAGATTCCGTTCAAAGACGCTGTATTCGGCACAAAAGTCGAGATTCAGTATTCGCATAACGAATCCTGCCCCACCTGCAAAGGCTCCGGGGCGGCAAACGGCGCAGGCAGAAAACCCTGCCCCGTCTGCCAGGGTTCAGGACAAGTGCGCCACAGCCAGGGATTTTTCTCCGTTGCTTCCACCTGTCATCACTGCGGCGGCGAAGGTTACGTCATCGAGCAGCCCTGCCGGGATTGCGGCGGTACAGGAACACAGAAAAAACGGCAGAAAATAATGGTCACAATTCCCGCCGGAGTCGAAAACGGCAAACGTGTCGTCATTCCTCACCAGGGCGATGCCGGACCCAACGGCGGCCCAGCGGGTGATCTGTATGTCTTCATCAGAATCAAACCCCACGAATATTTTGAGCGTCAGGATCACGATTTATACTGCGCCGTTCCCATTTCAATAGGGCAGGCATCATTAGGCGCGGACATACACGTCACCACCCTTGACAACAAAACCATAAAAGTCAAAATCCCCGCCGGAATCCAAAACGGAAAAATGCTCCGCATCCGTGACGAAGGAGTACCAGCCGGCGGACGCAGGGGCAACCTCTACATCAAACTAATCGTAAAAATCCCCGAAAAACTTTCCAAACGGGGCAAAGAACTCCTCGAAGAACTTTGCCGCGTCGAAGGTCAAAACGACAGCCCCAACCCCATACGCCTGTCCGAGTTAAGCGAATAGTCAGATTAAAAAGGGGGCTGTTTCCAAACATTTTCCGGCACACAGTTTGCGGCATGGATGCCGCTGTTTAATATTTTTGCTGGAGTTTTTGCGAACGCAAAAACTCTGAGATGCGGATTTTTAACCCACCCCCTTACGCTCCAGCCTTGCTCCCATTGTTGCATGGAGTTTTGCGCTCAGCGCAAAACTCCCTAAAGACTTGCGGAGGGCTAAAAGCCCGGAGCAAGTCTGACGCTATCCCCTTGTTTGGGGAATAGGGATTGGGGACTGGGGAATTATTTTGTTCGTTGTCTGATCGTATTACTTTTATGATCAGATTTCTTACAACAAACTGAAATGCCGTATAACAGCGCTGTCAGCTTTTTCTTTCCCGAATAGTCACGAGAACCGTATCGCCGGGTTGTTTGCCAATTTTGGCGCGTATGTCTTTGCGGACACCGATGATGTAACAGATTGAGCCGCCGGGGTTTTTTACGCCCATGTTGACAATGCTGCCATCGTAGGGTTCTCCGTCGAATGTGGCGTGAACAGGCAGGCGGCCTTTGCCGAACTCCGCTTTGATGTCAAACGGAACAGCGACATACGCGCCATCCTGATCAGGAACTTTTTCTATAACAGCTTCAAACTGATAAATTTTTTGCTCCATGTTCGTGCGCTATTTTTTTAGCATTTTGTGTAATGTGATGTTTCTCAAGTCCACGGTTTTTTCCCGTCAATCCAGCCGTTTTCTTTCCAGTACAGAAAATCTTTTGTTTGTTCGCGCCCCGCCTTGCGTTCCGATTTGTCGATCATCACCTGCGCGATTTTCATGATCTGAAACAGCGCTTTAATTTTCATGATCTGAAACAGCGCTTTAATTTTCAGGCGCGGCGTTACGCGATTGTTTGATTTAATCCATGCGGTGGTTTTTTCGCATTTCACACGCGCAGTCTTTTTCCGTTTTTCACTGACATCATCCCAATTCGTGTTAAAAAGAGCCTGCGTGATGACGTATACGCGGGCAACACCCCAGAAATCGAGGCTGTCTTTAATATCACTCGCGGCTTTTTGCATACCTTGCCCGATTCCGTTTGTGATGATTACGGCGCGTTTGTGGAACATTTCTTTCTCCGGCGAATGCGCCATCCACTTCGTGCCATAATGATCGAGCAGCGCTTTCATCTGCGCTGTTACGTGAAATACGTACACCGGCGAAGTAAACACCAGCAAATCCGCCGCAAGAATACTCCGCCAGATCGGGACAGTATACTGCGCGTGGGGACAGACGCTGATGTCGCGGAAAAAACACGCCTTGCAGCCAGAGCAAAAAACAGGGCAGTCGCGTGGAAGAAAATATTCCGTGATAGTATGCCCGCCGCCCATTGCCGCTAAAAACATTTCTTTAAGAGCGAAGGTACAGCCTTTTTGCTCCGTGCCGTTGATTACCGTTATGTTCATGTTTTACATTTTATATCCCAAGCAGCCGTGCGTACAGCTTGAAATTTTCTTCGTCAAAACACACAAACACAACCCGTTCCACGCCGGGCGTTTCGGGGAGAGTTTTGCGGACAGCTTCCACGGCGACTGCCGCCGCTTGATCTTTCGGATAGCCGTAAACACCCGTGCTGATGTTGGGAAAGGCAACGCTTTTGAGGCCGGCTTCCTCCGCAAGCAGCAGGCTTTTCCGGTAACAGGAGGCAAGGAGCGCGGTTTCTCCGTTGCCGCCGTTACGCCAAACCGGACCCACGGTGTGAATCACTTTTTTACAGGGAAGATTGCCCGCGCCGGTAATTACCGCGTCACCTGCCGGACAGGGGCCGCCGGGAATATTCCGCCGTTCTTCGGCTATGCGTTTACATTCATCAAGAAGCACGGGGCCAGCGGCGTGATGAATTGCCCCGTCAACTCCCCCGCCGCCCATAAGACTTGAATTGGCTGCGTTGACAATTGCGTCAATTTCCAGCTGGGTAATGTCCCCCCGGACAAGTTCCAGTTTTGCGTTTTTCATGCTGGTAATATTACCAGTTTCAGGCTATGCGCCGCTACTGTGGAGTGCCGGCGAAGGAAGTTGCCACACGCATGAATATTCTATAATTTGCTAATTTGCGGATTGTAAAACCGGAATGTGTTCCAGTGTTCGTTAATACCTGGAAATAACTCGTAATCTGTTATGCAGATACAGATTACTTGCTGGATTACGCTGTATGACTCGCCTTCGCCTATTTGCTCGACGATGAGTTTCGATTTGTAAAACGAAAGCCGCTTGCCGATATTGAGCACGGGGTTGACCTGTATCTCGATGTCAATGACTTTTCTGGTCTCGGTTTTGACTTTTACGTCGAGTATGCCGAGTTTATCGCCGTCATACTCTTACAGGCGGTTGTCGGAATCCCTGTGATGTTAGCGAGGGGAAATGAGTGGGGGTGACGGAATAACAAAAGTTTGCGCGGGGACGCGCAAACTTTTTTATGGAGGCAGGGGGAGCAGCGGCGATAATGGCTGGTGGCAGCCGAAAATGTTTATGATGGCAATTTATGCGCTCCCCCTTCTGAATTTGGTGGCGGAGGTAATGGAATTCTTGTCAGTTTTTGTCCTATGGGGTATTCTTTTACAGATAGCAAAAATACTTCGCCGATCGCACGGCGTACAGAGGAGTTACCGTATGGCGGTAAGTACATTCAAACGGGGGCTGCGGCTTCCGACGCGAAAACATGCTACTGAGGGTATGCCGGTGGAATTGGTGCCGGAGCCGAAGCAGGTGGTGATTCCCATTAATCAGCATTTTGGCGCGCCTAATAAGAGTCTGGTTAATATAGGCGACCGGGTGATCCGGGGGCAGAAGATTGCTGATGCTGTTGTGAGCGGGCCGATGACTGTGCCGGTTCATGCTTCGATTAGCGGGGTTGTGAAAAAGATCGAGCCGCGTACGCAGTCGAATAATACTGAGGGGCTGTGCGTTATTATTGAGGCGGAAACTGCGGGCGAGGGCGTAGATGGGGCGGACAGGGCTGAGCCGGAAGAGATGCTGATGCCTGTGCTTGATCCGTTTACATGCTCGAAGGAAGAAGCGTTGGCGCGGATTAGGGACGCGGGGCTGGTTGGTATGGGGGGCGCGGGTTTTCCGGTTCACATTAAACTTGCGCCGCCTCCGGGTAAAAATATAAATCTGATCATTGCTGATGGCGCGGAGTGTGAGCCGTATCTTACGACTGATGAGGCGGCGGTAAGCAAAAGGCCGGATTTGTTGGTTCGGGGGCTTGCTATTGTGATGAAAATCACTGGGGTCAATCGGGCGATTATTGGTATGGAGGATAATAAAAAAGACTTGATTCCCCTGCTTGAACGGGAATTGAGTCTGGCGAATGTTTCCGGCGAAATTTCAATTGGCTTGTGCCGGACGCTGTATCCTCAGGGCGGCGAAAAAATGCTGATCAAGGCGCTGGCGGGCAGGGAAGTGCCTTCCGGCGGGCTGCCTATGGACGCTGGCTGTATCGTGCAGAATGTGGGAACGCTGATTGCTATTGCCGATGCTTTTCAGGGTATGCCGCTTATTGACCGGGAATTGACTGTAAGCGGCGGCGCGTGTAAAACGCCCAAAAATATACGCGCTCCTATTGGAACGTTGATCAAAGACTTGCCTGCGGAATTTATGGAAATTGATTACGGCAATCTCGCAAAGATAATTTTCGGCGGCCCGATGATGGGGTTTGCTGTTCCTTCGCTGGATATTCCGGTGCAAAAAAATACTTCCGGGATTATTCTGATGACCCGCGAAGAAACTGTCGAGTATGCGGAGGGGCCGTGTATCCGCTGCGGAAAATGTATTCGTAACTGCGCTTGCCGTCTTGCGCCGGTAATTATGAACAATAGTCTGGAAGCGGGTGATTTGGATTACGCGGTCAAGGCGGGTCTTTTGGACTGTGTTGAGTGCGGAAGTTGTACGTATGTGTGTCCGGCGCGGATTAAGCTTGTCCAGCGTTTCCGTGTTGGAAAACAGCGGCTGCGTATGCGCCAGCAGGCTGCGGCTTCGTCCGCCGCAAAACCAAAGGAGTAAACCAATGTCCGATAAAATCAACTCGCGGGAACAAAAGAACGGCTCGCTTCCTCCGATGCTGCTGGCATCCAGCCCGCATATTGCGTCTCCGGTGAATTCCGCCGCGATTATGGGAACGATGCTTATTGCTCTAGCTCCGGCGGCTGTTTTCGGGATAATTATTTTTGGCGTTCCGGCGCTGCTTAATATTGTTGTTTCGGTGGCGGCCGCTATTGCCGGAGAAAGTCTGTTCAGGCTTGCAACCCGGCAGCCAGTCAGAATGAAGGATTTGTCCGCCGGAGTTTCCGGTCTGCTTTTGGCGTTGGTCATTCCTCCGACGACTCCGCTGTGGATGACCGCTCTGGGCGCGGTGTTCGCTGTGGTTGTCGCCAAAGAATTTTTTGGCGGGCTGGGGGCAAATGTTTTCAATCCCGCGCTTATCGGCAGGGCATTTCTTTTGATGAGTTTTCCCGCCGCGCTTACTACGTGGAGGCTGCCGGTTTCTCAGTCAAGCTCGTTTACTGCCGATGTGGTGACGGGCGCGACTCCGTTGGGAATCTTTGCCGAAGGCGGCGGCATGGACGCGGTGAATCAATCGCTTGCCGGCGCGGCGGATTCGTACTGGCCTACAATCAAAGCTCTGTTTTTTGGACACCGCGCGGGCTGTACAGGCGAAACATCGATCATGTTGATTCTTGCCGGTTTTGTTTTTTTGCTGGTGACAAAAGTAATAGACTGGCGCGCTCCTGTTTCTATGATAGCGGCGGGATTTATCGCGGCGTTTGTTCTGGGGCTTGATCCGCTTTTCAGTGTGCTTTCCGGCGGGTTGATTTTTGGCGCGGTTTTTATGGCAACCGATTATGTGACTGCTCCGGTTACTCCGGCGGGAAAACTGATATTCGGAATCGGCGCGGGAATTATTACCATGTTGATCCGTAAATGGGGCACGTATCCCGAAGGTGTCAGTTACGCGATACTCATCATGAACGGCGCGACACCTTTTCTCAATAAATTGCTTCCCCGGAAATACGGCTATGTGCCGAAATCGAAAAAGCAAAAAAACAGCGCGGCGGACGCGGGCAAGGGGGCGGCAAAATGAAAGAACAGCGCGGATTTTCTGGTATGCTCAAACTCGGCTGTACGCTGGCCATTTTCGCGGCGGCGGCGTGTGTCATGCTGGCCTTTGTGTATTCCGGCACAAAAACAATTATCGACGGGCGGCAGCAGGCCGACATGGAACTGGCATTGAAAGAACTTTTCCCGGACGCGGATAGTTTTGAGGAAGCGCCGGACATTACAAGCCCTGATCCGGCAGTGACAATTGAAAGCAGTTACGCGGCATTGCGGGACGGCAAACCGGTCGGCGTGGCAATTCAGCTGGCGCGGGCAAGTTACGGCGGCCCCATTAAAATCCTCGCCGGAGTAAGCGCGGACGGTTTTATCGCCGGGGTGAAAATTCTGGAACATCAGGACACGCCGGGACTGGGCGCGAACGCCGCTTCGCCTTCATACTTTGTCGACAGGGCAAAAGGCATTACATTTTACGGCCAGTTTGCCGGAAAAAAAGCGGACGATCCTTTTGAGGTGCAAAACGATATAGCCGCCATCACCGCTTCGACCGTTACGAGCAAAGCTGTGGCGGACGCGGTAAAAGCCGCCGGAGCGGGAGCTGCCGTGTGGTTTGCCGGCAAAAACACATCAGGAGACGAAAAATGAAAAAAGAATCCGGCATAAAACGGCTTTTTGGAATTTTTACCAACGGCCTTGTTAAAGAAAATCCCCTGCTGATTTTGATGATAGGTCTCTGTTCCAGTCTGGCGGTGACAACTTCGGTGGTAAACGGAATCGGTATGGGGCTGTCAATGACATTCGTGCTTTTAATGTCCGAACTGGTTATCAGTATTTTTAGAAAATTGATTCCCGATTCAATCCGTATTCCAACTTTTATAATTATCATTGCCGCGTTTACCACGGTGATCGAATATTCGCTGAAAGCATGGCTTCCCGATTTGTCAAAAGCGCTGGGCGTTTTCATTCCCCTTATTGTCGTGAATTGCATTATCATGGGGCGCGTTGAAGGTTTCGCTTCCAAGCGTCCGGTAATTGATGTAATTCCTGACGCGCTCGGTATGGGGCTGGGATATACATGGGTGCTCGCCGGTATTGCGCTGCTGAGAGAACTTCTAGGTTCGGGAACAATTTTGGGGTTTCCGGTCATGCCGGCAAGTTATCAGCCGATAATTTTCTTTGTGCTGCCCCCCGGAGGTTTTTTTGTTTTCGCGCTGTTTATCTCGCTCAATCTTTTTTTGAAATCACGGTTGAAAGGGAGCGCGGCGCAATCCGGCTGTGACGCTTGCGGCGGGTGTGATGGGAGCGCGGATGGTATGGCGAAAGCGGGTTGCTGCGGAATTGCCGGTTCAGGAGGCCAAAAATGAATCTTTTCAAAATATTTCTGTCGGCTTTTTTAATCGACAATGTTGTGCTGATGCGCTTTCTCGCGCTCTGTCCGTTTATAGGCATGAGTACCGACGAGGATAAATCAACCGGAATGGGGCTGGCGGTGACATTTGTTACCGTGCTCGCAACTGCGGTCACTTGGCCTATTTATCATTTTATTCTCTCGAAAGATGGTATCTTCGGCGTTTTTGCGTTGCCCGGCGGCGCGGAGGGCAGTCTGGAGTTTTTGCAGACACTGGTGTTTATTCTGGTCATTGCCGCGCTGGTGCAGCTGGTTGAATTCTTTTTGAAAAAAATGTCTCCCGGTCTGTACGGATCGATGGGTATTTATCTGGCGCTTATTACGACCAATTGCGCGATCCTCGCGGTGACGCTTGATGTAATTTCCAATGGTTACAGTTTTATTGAATCAATGGTTTACGCCGTTGGAGTCGCGCTGGGATTTCTGTTGTCTTTGCTGCTGCTGGCGGGCATACGGGGACGGCTGCGAACAAGTCCGGTTCCGGCTTTCCTCAAGGGAACGCCCGTGTTATTTATCGCTTCGGCGCTTCTGTCGATTGCCTTTATGGGATTTAAGGGGTTAGTGTAATGACAATAGTATTAATTACCGCCGCCGTTGCGCTTGTCATCGCTTTAATTCTGGGAATCGCTCTGGGGTTTTTCCGTGAATTTTTCGCCGTGCCCCGTAATCTCTTAGCCGACAGTATCCGTGAAGCTCTGCCCGGCGCGAATTGCGGAGCCTGCGGGTTTCCCGGCTGTGACAATTACGCCGCCGCCGTTGCCGCCGGTAATGCCGGTTCCAGCGAATGTACCGTAGGCGGCCCGTCTGTCGCGGCGAAAATCGCGGAAATCACCGGCGTTTCAGGCGGCGCAGTGACACAGACAATTTCCGTGCTGGCCTGTCAAGGCTCAAAAATCCACGCGGGATTAAAAGGAAAATACACGGGCATCGAAACCTGCCGGGGCGCGAAACTTTCCACGGGAGGAACGAAACTCTGTTCATGGGGCTGTCTTGGATACGGCGACTGCGTGAATGTATGCAAATTTGACGCGCTTTCCATGGGCGATAACGGCCTGCCCATCGTGAATTACGCGAAATGCGCCGGCTGTAAACTCTGTATCGTTGAGTGCCCGCAAGCGTTGTTCAAGGCCGTTCCCAAAGATCAAAAGGGCGCAATGACTCTCTGTTCCAACAAAAATCCCGTCCGGCAGATGGTGGCGAAAACCTGCAAAATCGCCTGTATCAAATGCGGCCTGTGCGTCAAAAATTGCCCGCAAAACTGCATTAGCCTGGACACGCATATTCCCGTGGTTGATTTTTCCAAATGCGATTCCTGCGGAGTCTGCGTGGAAAAATGCCCGACAAAAGTTCTCAAAATTATCGAGAGGGATATTTTTCCGGCATGAACGAAGAAACAATTATAGCCGCCAGAGCCGCCCTTGCCGACATTGCCGGGCTTTCGGTTCTTTCCAAATTGCGGGAAAATCCGGTGATAAAAGCTTTCACGGAATTGCTTGAAACAACACAGCGGACAGCGGACGAATTGCCGTTTGCCGGACGCAGCGCTGCCGTCAGGCGAAACACGGCGCGAAGGCAAGACAATTCCACGCGGGACATTCCGCTGGAACTCTGCCGGAATTGGGCGGCCTTTATCGAAACCTGTCTTCAAACGGCCGGAAATAAATCGTTACGCGAAACTATAAACGGCCTCGCTGCGGAAATTCCTGCCATCGCGGACAGGCAATCACGCTTATC
>QMCE01001545.1_pt1 | contig 12653 bp, 9 predicted proteins | sample 1821851 | NCBI WGS metagenome assembly QMCE01 (sample SAMN09453174, study PRJNA476694) | Termite gut metagenome, whole genome shotgun sequencing project. | isolation source: worker | host: Odontotermes sp. | place: South Africa:Pretoria | collected 2016-01-28 | reverse complement strand
GTAAGCCGGACGCGGAAATCGACGTGCTGGAAGTTTATTCCAACAATAATTTGAATTGGAAGACGGAAGTTATTCAGGATTTGCGCGCCGGCGGCGAACCCTTCTCCGCCATGCCCGCCCTCGTGGAAAAAGCCCTCGACAAGGCCGACGGCGACGGGGCGGAGCGGATTGTCCTCGAAATCGACTCCCCCGGCGGCGAAGTGGGCGTCTGCGACGCCCTGGCGAAACGCATCTTCGAAAGCAAAACCCCCGTCGTCTCCCTCGTCATCCACAAGGCCGTCTCCGGCGCCGCCATGATCGCCTCCGCCGCGCCCCGCATCGCCATGACGCGAACCGCCCGCATCGGCGACATCCAGCCCATGCAAATGTCCCTCACCGGCGGGCAGAACCAGATGGACGACAGGACGGCGGAGAAAATCGAGGTCGACATCCGCACCATCATGAAGGTCTACGCCCACCAGCACGGCCGCCCCGCCGCCGTCATGGAGGCGATGGTGAGCCGCTCGTCGTCCCTGTACCAGGTGCATTTCCGCGGCGCGGAGACAGAGTACCTGACGGGCGAGGAACTGGAGCTGCTGGAGAAGAACATCGGGCGCGGACGCGACCGCCGGCGCATCGAGGACACGAAAGTCGTCAAGGCGGAGGGCAAGCTCCTCGAACTCTCCGCGCCGCAGGCGCTCGAATACGGCATCGCGGACGAAGTGGTGGAGGGCAGGGACGCCTTCTACGCGGCGCGGGGCATCGCGGAGGAGGACATCGTCCGCGCGGCAATCGCGCCGGGCGAGATGGATTTGAAAAAACTGCTCCCCGGCATGGAGGATTTCGGGCTGCCCGTGTGGGTGGTGCTGCTGCTGGCGGTGTTCTTCGTCGTCGGCGTCGCCGGGTTCGTCACGGAATACCACGCGCCGGGAAGCGGGATCCCGATGGCGGCGGGGATTATCGGGTTTGTCTGCTTTTTCGCGACCCTCCTCATGCACAACCGCGGAAGCCCCCTGGGCATCGCGCTCTTCATCGCGGGGATCATCCTCCTGATTGTGGAAATCATGATCCTCCCCGGCTTCGGGGTGGCGGGGATTCTGGGGATTTTCGGGATTCTCGCCGGGCTGTTCCTCGCGTTCACGCCGGAGTGGGGCTCCGACTACATGCGCGAATTCATGTGGCAGGAGGTGGGGGCGTTCACGCTCCTCATGGGAGCGGGGCTCGCGGCGGCCGTCGCCGTCATTTATCTCGTGTCGCGGCACGGGGAGAAGCTGCCCGTCATCGGGCGGTTCTTCCTCACGGCCGATGCCGCGCCCGCGCCCGCAAACCCCTACCAGGCGGAAGTGGAGCGGAAACCCGCGGAGTCGGAGCGCCTCCGCGTCGTCGCCCTCAAGGGCCGGACGGGCGTCGCGGAGACCATGCTCCGCCCGGCGGGGAAGGTCCGCCTCGACTCGGGGGACTATCTGGACGTCGTCACGGAGGGCGTCTACATCGAGGCGGGGACGCGCGTCGCCGTGACGGAGGCGGCGCCGGGACGCGTCGTCGTCGCACAGGAAAAAATCAGGGATATTCTTGGTGACATCCCATAATCCGGAGAAACACGCATGAACGAACTGCTGAACAAGATACCCACTTCCGTCGTCGGCGTCGTCGCGCTGCTGGTTCTGGTGCTGGCGCTGGTGGCGTTTTTCATCATCTTCTCCTTCGGGCGAACCTGGATTCAGGCGCGCGCGTCGGGCGTGCCCATCGGCTTCATCGACCTGGTCGGCATGTTCATCCGGAAGGTCAATTCCGCGCTCATCGTCAACAGCCTCATCACGACGCACAAGGCGGGGCTGAAAATCTCCCGCGATTTCCTGGAAGCCCACTTCCTCGCGAAAGGCAATGTCGCCGTCCTCAGCCAGGCGCTCATCATGGCGCACCAGGCGGGCATCGGCATCGCCCCCGACAGCCTCGCCGCCCACCTCCTCGCCGGCGGGAACGTGCTGGACGTCGTGCGCGGACTCATCTCCGCAAGCCGCGCGAACATCCCGCTGCCCTTCGACAAGGCCTGCGCCATCGACCTCGCCGGACGCGACATCGTGAAGGCGGTCAACACCTCCGTCGACCCCCGCGTCATCGACTGCCCCAGCCCCGCGTCCGGAAGCGTCGCCAAGGTGACGCTGGACGCGGTCGCGCAGGACGGGATTCAACTGAAGGTGAAGGCGCGCGTCACCGTCCGCACCAACATCGAGCGCCTCGTCGGCGGCGCGACCGACGAGACAATCATCGCCCGCGTGGGCGAGGGCATCGTCTCCGCCATCGGCTCCTCCCGGGACTACAAGCAGGTGCTGGAAAACCCCGACCGCATCTCCAAGGCGGTGCTGGCGAAAGGGCTCGACGCCGGGACGGCGTTCGATATCCTGTCCATCGACATCGCGGACGTGGACGTGGGCGAAAACGTCGGGGCGAAGCTGGAAATCGACCGCGCGCAGGCGAAAAAACAGGTGGCGCAGGCGGACGCGGAAAAACGCGCCGCCGAGGCGCGGGCAAGCCAGGCCGAGCAGGAGGCGCGCATTTCCGAAATGCGGGCGAAGGTGGTGGAGGCGGAGAGCCAGATCCCGATGGCCATCGCCGAAGCGTTCCGCAGCGGCAACATGGGGATTATGGACTACTACCGCATGAACAACATCAAGGCCGACACCGATATGCGCTCCTCCATCGGCGGCGGGGCGAAGGACGGCGGGAAGTAGCGGAACGAACCGCGCAACCGCGTAACCGCTTTTTCACCACAGAGGCACAGAGAACACGGAGAACTGCGAACTGCATTGTAACTGCTTTTTCACCGCAGAGACACAGAGAACACAGAGAACTGCGAACTGCATTTTTGAGTGAAAAGAGAGAAATGAGCTGTTTGTGGTTTCGGTTCTCTGCGTCTCTGCGTCTCTGTGGTGAATAACAAGAGAAGAGTGAAAGCAATGTTGGAGTTTTTGCTGGACATATTGGCGGAATTGCTGGGGCTGGGGGGGCGGTCGCCTTCGCGACCTCCGGCGCGGCCGCCCGCGCGGCGGCGGGCTCCTCCCGGGCAGCCGGGCGGCGCGCCCGCCGCGCCCGCGGCGGGGCAGGGGAACGGGACGTTTTCCAGGGACGTCATTGAAAAAATGACGGTCAGGGAGCTTCTCCGGGCGGAACCCCGGCCTCCGGCGCGGCAACAACCGCCCCCGGCGCGGCCGCAAACGCCCCCTCCCGCGCCGGCCGTTCCCGCGCCCGCGCCGATGCCGCAAACCTACGCCCCGCCCGCCCGTTCGGCCGCGGCGGTGCGCGCCGTCGCTGTTTCCCCCGCTCCCGAAGCCGAAGCGCCGCCGCGCCCCGCCGCGCGGATTCCCGCATTCGTGGACGCGCTGCGCGGCAACCCGGACGCGGCGCGGCAGGCGCTTGTCTATGCCGAAATTTTCGGCCCCCCTCTCGCGGACCGGCACTGATTTCCAGGAGATCCCCTTGATCACGTCCCTCATCCCGAACCCCGATCACGACAACCCCGCCCGCGACGCCAGAACACTGATGGACGATCTCCCGCCCGCCAAAATCGTCGAAAAGCTGGACGAGTACATCATCGGCCAGAACGACGCGAAGAAAGCCGTGGCGATCGCCATCCGGAACCGCTGGCGGCGGCAGCAAATCGCCCCGGAAATGCGGAATGAAGTCACCCCCAAGAACATCATCATGATCGGCCCCACGGGCGTCGGGAAGACGGAAATCGCCCGCCGCCTCGCCGACATGACGGGCGCGCCCTTCCTGAAGGTGGAGGCGAGCAAGTACACGGAAGTCGGCTACCACGGCCGCGACGTCGAGAGCATGATCCGCGACCTCGCAAAGGCGGGGATCGCCCAGGTGCAGAAGGAGGCGCTCGGCCGCGTCGCCGCCGCGGCGAAGCTGGCGGCGGAGGAACGGGTTCTCGACATCCTCCTCCCCCGCCCGAACATCGACTACGAGTCGGAGGAGGGGAAGACGGCGGCGGAGCGGCACACGCGCACGCGCGAAAAACTCCGGAACCAGCTCCGGAGCGGCGGGTTCGCGGAGAAGACGCTGGAAGTGGAGACGCACGCGCCGCCGCCGATGGCGGGCATTTTCGGCGCGGCCGGCAGCGACGAAATGGCGATGGAAATGCAGGAAATGCTCGGCAAGATGATGCCGGGGAACAGAAAAACCCGCCGCGTGTCCATCCCGGACGCGCTGAATCTTTTCCAGCAGGAGGAGTCGGAGAAGCTGCTGGACGACGACGCGATCCAGCGGGAGGGGATTGAGCGGGCGGAGCAGGGAGGCATTGTTTTCATTGACGAGATCGACAAGGTCATCGGCTCCAACCGGGGGGACGGCCCGGACGTCAGCCGGGAGGGCGTGCAGCGGGATTTGCTGCCCATCGTCGAGGGAGCGACCGTCACGACGAAGTACGGCCCGGTGAAGACGGATCACATTCTCTTCATCGCCGCCGGCGCGTTCCACGGGAAGAAGCCGTCCGACCTCATTCCGGAGCTGCAGGGCCGGTTTCCCATCCGCGTGGAGCTGAGCCCGCTGTCGAAGGAGGATTTCCAGCTTATTCTGACGCGGCCGAAGAATGCGTTGACGAAGCAGTACCGGCTTTTGATGGCGACGGAGGGGCTGGCGCTGGAGTTCACGCCGGAGGCGCTGGAGGAAATGGCGGGGTTTGCGGCGGATTTGAACCGGTCGGCGCAGGACATCGGGGCGCGGCGTCTCCATACGATCATGGAGAAGATTTTGGAGGATATTTCGTTCAACGCGCCGGATCTGCCGCAGAAGTCCATCACGATCACGCCGGAGACGGTGCGGGGGCGGCTGGCGCCGATTGCGGCGAACGAGGATTTGTCGAAGTATATTCTTTAAGAGATTTCAAGGAGGTGGAATGGGCTGCGACGCGGTGGTGTTTGATCTCGACGGCACGCTTCTGGATACGCTGGAGGATTTGGCCGCCAGCATGAACCGGACCCTCGCCGCCCACGGCTTTCCGCCGCATCCCGTGGACAGCTACCGGTACTTCGTCGGGCAGGGCATGGCCAGCCTCGCCCGCGCCGCCGCGCCGGAAGGGACGCCCGGGGAGGCGCTGGACAGCGTCCGCAGGGGCATGGAGGCGGACTACGCGGAGCACTGGGCCGTCGCCACCCGCCCGTACCCGGGCATTCCGGAGGCGATCGCGGCGCTGCGGGGGAGGGGGCTGCCCCTCGCCGTCTTTTCCAACAAGCCGGATCGGTTCACGAAAATCGTTGTGGAGCGCTTTTTCCCCGCCGGCGCCTTCGCGCATGTGCAGGGGGCGAAGGAGGGCGTGCCGATGAAGCCGGATCCGGCGGGCGCGCTGGAAATCGCCCGGGAACTCGGCGTCCCGCCGGAGCGGACCGCCTACGTCGGCGACACCGACACCGACATGAAAACGGGCGCGGCGGCCGGGATGTACACCGTCGGCGTGGAATGGGGGTTCCGGCCGGAACTCCTGCGGGACAACGGGGCTGTTGTCATCGTCGCGCGGCCGGAGGATTTGCCGGGGGTGATATGAGCGAGCGGTTGTAACTGACGAGCAACGAAGAGTGGCGGCAAAAGCACCGTGCTGGCGAGGTTCAATAATTAATCAAAGCCTACGGAACAAGCTCTCGCCGCGCGGCGGCGGCGCGTTCCATGATGTCGTCGCGGTCAAGCGTCGTGTACGCGCCGTCGAGGTACAGCATTTTCCCCGCGACCATCGTGCCCCGCACATCGCCCGCCGCCCCGGAGTACACCACGAACTCCGGTATGGTCTCCGCCGTCCAGCCGACATACTGCGGCTGATCGAGGTTCACGAGGATCATGTCCGCGCGGTAGCCGGGCCGGATCAGGCCGAGATCGCCGTAGCCCAGCGCCTCCGCCCCCGACACCGTCGCCATCCGCAGGACGTCCCGCGCGCTCACCGTCGTCGGGTCGCGGAAAACGCCCTTCGGCGCCAGCGCCGCCTCCCGCATCGCCTGCCACATGTCCAGCCGGTTGTTGCTGGCCGCGCCGTCCGTCCCCAGCGCCACCCGCACCCCCGCGTCCAGCATCGCCTGCGCCTGCATGATGCCGCTCCCGAGCTTCAGGTTGCTGCCGGGGTTGTGGACGACGGTGACGTTTTTCCGCGCGGCCGGCGCGTATTCTTCCGGCAGGAACCAGACCGCGTGCGCCAGCAGCAGCTCCTTCGCCTCAAGAATGCCGGTCTCCTCCAGATAGTCCGCCGGAGACTGTTTCCAGTCGTCCCGGAACATGTCCAGTTCGCTCTTTGTCTCCAGCCAGTGGAAGTGGATGCCCAGGTTGTTTTCGCGGGCGACGGCGGCGATTTTCGTGAGGCTGTCTTTCGGCACGGTGTAGGGCGCGTGGGGGGCGAGCTGGACGGTGATGCGGTCGTGGCCCGCGTATGCCGCCGCCATGGCGATGCCCTGCGCGATCGTTTTTTCGTCAAAGCCGACGATGCTGGCGGAGAGGGCGGCGCGCAGCCCGGCTTTGTCGACGGCGTCCGCGACTTCGTCCATGGCGAAGTACATGTCGGCGAAGGCGGTGGCGCCGCCGGCGAGCATTTCGAGCATGGCGAGTTCCGTGCCCGCGCGGATGTGCGCGGGGGTCAGCTTCGCTTCCACGGGGAAGATGGCTTTCGTCAGCCACTCGGACAGCGGCAGGCCGTCTCCGAGGCCGCGGAGGAGGGTCATGGCGGCGTGGGTGTGGGCGTTGACGAGGCCGGGCATGAGGAGGGTTTTGCCTTCGCCGTCGAAGACGATGTCGCCCTCCGCCGTGCGGGGCGGGACGAGGGCGGTTATCCTGCCGTTTTGGCACACGACGTCCGCCGGTTCGGCGGCGGTTCGTTCCGCGTCCCAGACGTGGACGTCGCGGAGGACGGAGGGCGCGTCGCCGGCGAAGGCGGCGGCGCAGAGGAGGAAGGTCAGGGCGAGGGCGGAAGTGCGGAGGGCGCGCATGGGAAGAACCTTTCTATTGTGCCGAACCCAGGTGTTCCCCCCACGCGCGGGCGCGTTCGAGAATCTCTGTCGCGGCAGCGGGGGAGAGGCCGGCGGCGACAAGGACATTCTCCGCGAAGGCGCGGTCGGCGTAGTCGCCGGGGGCATGCGCGTCAGAACCGAAAATACACTGCGCGCCGTATTTCTCCGCCAGCCGGGCAACATGCCCGTTCGAAAGCGAATGCCCCCTGCGGCCGCTGATTTCCAGCCGGACGCCGCGCTCCGCGGCGAGGCGGATGTCCTCCTCCGAGACAAGGCCGGGGTGCGCGAGAATGTCCGCGCCCGCCTCGATGGCGGCGCGGTTCGTTCCCGGCTGCACCGGTTCGACAAGCGTCTCTCCGTGGACAACGACATAGCGTGCGCCCAGTTCCCGGGCGAGCCGCACCGCCTCCCCGATTTGCCCCGGGCGCACATGCGTGATCTCCGCGCCGGGGAGGACGGTCATGCCGCTGCCGGAGGCGTTCTCCGCGCGGGCGGCGGCGATGACGAGGGGCATCTGCGTGGGGAGGGTGGCGAGGTCGGCGTGATCCGACAGTCCCATAATCCGGTACCCCCGGATTTCGGCGCGGCGCACCGCCTCCGCCGGGATGAGCGCGCCGTCGGAGAGAAGCGTGTGGGTGTGAAAGTCAAACATCGGCTGCATGAAGGTTTTCCTTTATACCATTGTCCCCGCAAAGATGTTTCCATAGTATGGATATCGGAAGGCGAAACGCAACCATCCGCACGGAAGGAGACGGCATGACGGCCGATATTGTCAATTACGCGGCGAGCAGGGAGGCGGGAGGGAAGTTCGTCGTGCTCGTCGCGCAGGACGCGCCGGAAAACGGGATACTCCTCTTCTCCGACTTCACGAAGGACTTCCAGCATGTGGACATTCTCCGCCGCTGGGAGCGGACGGAAAAGAAATCGGCGTCCGCCGCCGGCCACAGAACGGCGGGAGGCGGGTGGTGGCGGTTCGAGGGAGAAACGCTCGTCCTCTACGGCCGCTCCGCCGCGTTCGGGCGGTTCGACGCGGAATGGGTGCGGTCGCGCCTCCGGGCGGGGACGGTGATGGGGGAGAGGAGCGTCGACGTGCTGTAGAATCCATAAAAAAAATGCCCCCCGCAGGAAGATTTCCCGAAAGAAACCCGCCCCCGCTCCGCAATTCCCGGCAAGAAGTCATTTTCAAACGCCGACTTCCGCGCCGCGATCCCGGCCGGAAAGAACGGCACAACGGATTGCGGAGGGTACCCCATGCGGGACTTCATTCAGAAAGCGGCCATCTGCCTCGTTCTTCTCGCCGGACTGTTCGCCGGCCTCCTGCCCGGCGCCGCGCGCGCCGCGCAAAAGCGCCCCGTCAAAGGAGAGCGGCCCTCCCAGGCGGAAGCGTATTCCCTTGAGGACGTCATGAAATCGCCCCGGGAATACCTCCACCGCGAAATCGTCTTCTACTGCCGCTTCGCCGCGACGGCGAACCTCTTCAAGCAGGTCAACACGCGCTTCAATCCGAACCACCACGTCAACCTCGCCGTCTGGCCGGACAAGACGGCGCTCTGGACGACGGAGGGCAGGAAGAATGTCCTCCCCACGCTCTACATCGCCAAGAACGAGGAGGCGCTCCTCTCCGCCCTGAAAAACACGGGGAAGTACGAACTCCTCGTCGTCACCGGCGAAGTGCAGAGCGTCTACGCGGGGTACCCCTGGATCCTCGTCTCGAAAATCGAGGCGTTCGAGAAACCCGGGGAACACCTCTCCGAACTGACGATAGAACACATGCAGGCGGGATTCAACTCCCTCGACGCGGGATCGGGCGCGGCGGCGGCGGCGCACTTTGAGCAGGCCCTCAAGTTCGGCCTCCCCCCCGAATACCTGGCGACGGCGCACAAGCAGATGGCGCAGGCGTATCTGCTGGAAAACAGGCTCGACCTCGCCCGCGACGCCCTCCGCCAGGCCGTCGGAGAGGACGCCTGCGACCCGGTGCTGCACCTGGCGCTGGCGGACGTGTGCCTGCGGATGGACGAGCCGGAGGAGGCAATCGGACACGCGTCCCTCGCGCTGAACCTCTCGGGAAAATACCCCCAGGCCTACGGCATCCGCGGAGAGGCGCAGTCCCTCCTCGGCAGGTACGCGGACGCGTTCGCCGACCTGAACGCGGCCGCCGGAACCCCCGGCATCACGCCGAAGGAAAAGGCGACCGTGTCCCTCCGCCGCGCGCGCATCTACGCCCGCTCCGACCGCCCCGCGGACGCGGCGCGCCTCTACGCCGTCATCTCCGAACCCGGCGAAGCGCTCGCCGCCGACGCGAACGTGCACAATGAAATCGGCCTCTTCTACGAACGGCTCTTCCTCGAAAGCGGCGACGCGCGGTATCTCGACAGCGCGCTGGAAGCCTTCGGCGAAGCGGCGCGCCTGGCCACGCTCAACCCCATCTTCCTCTACAACCAGGCGGAGGTGGAGTTCCGCAGGCAGAAATTGAGCGCCGCCCCCGACTTCGGGAAGGTGCTGGGGATCCTGGAGAAGATCGACCGGATCAACCCCGACTACGCGCCCGCCAGGCTGCTCCACGGCCGCGTCCTCCATATGCAGGGGGAGGCCGGGGAGGCGGAGCGGATCTACCAGTCTGTCGCGCCCCATCTGGGGAAGGACGCGATGGCGCTCCTGGCGCTCGCGGAGGCGTATGTCGAGCTCGGCCGCTACGGCGACGCGACCATCGCCGTCCAGGCGGCGCGGGACGCGCAGCCGTGGAACCGCCGGCTGCAGGCGCTGGGACGGCATATCGGAACGGAAGCCGCCGAAAAAACGCGCTCCGCCTCCGCCGATCAGGAAAGCGGGGAAGCGGACGGATTCGAAGCCAGCGACAAATACTATTCGGACGAATGGATCGATGTCGGGGCGGTGATGCGGAGCGAAAGCGATCCCTTCGCCGCGCCGGACGGGGAAGGCGTGGCGGACGGGGCGGAGAAAAACGCCGCGCCCGCCCCGCTCCGCCCGCCCGCGCAGGGGGCGTTTGTCGGGGAGGGAAATGACCTGTCCGCCCTGGCCGCGCCGCGCGGCGCCGGCCCGGATCGGCTTCCCGCCGGCAGGGTGCGCCTGCCGGAGGCGCCGGCCGCGGGCGTCCGGGCGCTCAACCTCGATTTCGCCGCGCCGGCTCCCGACACGGACGGATCCGCCGGCGATCCGCGCGGGCGGGTGCGCGAGGCGACGCTGGACGCGGACGGGTTTCTGCAGTTCGGCATGCTGGAGAACGCGGGCGCCGCGTACGCGTCGCTGGCCGTGCCTTCCGCGCGGGATCGGGACGGCGGGGAGGGGAGCGTTCCGGAGGGAGGGGATCGGGTCCGGGTTCCTCCGCCCTTTACCTTCACGCCCGACACGTCGCCCGTGCTGATTGCCGATGTCCGCCCCCACGGCGCGCCGGAGGAACGGCGGGCTGTCCGGAACGCCAACCTGTACAGGCGGTATGACGGGGTGCGCCGGGCGGCGGAGATCACGGAACGCGAACCGCTTTCCCCCCCGCGCATCGGGGACGCGGCCGCGATGGCGCCGCCGAGCGGCTCCGCCGCCGCGCCCGCCATGCCGCGCACGCGGGTGCTGCTGCCGTCGTCTTCCGCGGGGATCGGCTCCGCGACGGATTCGCCGTGAGCATGCCGCGGGGAGGGAATTCCGGAAAACGGGGCGGAGGCCGGCGCACGGCATCCGCCCCGTTCCCTAGAGCGGTTAAATCGCTCTATATCCGATGCAGGCGCTTCCGCCCGACCGCCGCCCGCTTCCCGCCGTGGCGCAGGATCATGAACTGGAAGCTGTCCACCAGCGCCTGGCAGGACGCGTTCAGGATGTTCTCCGACACGCCCACCGTCCCCCACGCGTCATCGCCCTCCGAAGACTGGATCACCACCCGCACCCGCGCGTCCACCGCCGCCTGCGCGTTCACTATGTGCACCCGGTAATCGGTCAGCCTGAGGTTGTCGAAAAACGGATACACATGCACCAGCGCCTTCCGCAGCGCCAAATCCAGCGCCGCCACCGGCCCGTGCGGCCCCTCCGACACCGTGTGCAGCAGGTGCGGGCCGATCCGCACCTTCACGGACGCCTCCGCCAGCCGCAGCGCCTCCCCGTGCTCCTCCGTCGACGCGCGGAACCCCAGAAGCTCGAACGACGGCTCGTACACGCCCAGAAGCTTCTTCACCAGCAGCTCGAACGACGCGTCCGCGTTCTCGAACGCGTACCCCTCGCTCTCCAGGCGCATCACCTCGTCCAGCACCGCCTTCTGCCGCTCCGGAAAATCCGACAGGACGGGGAACTTCGCCACCACCGCCGCCCGCCCGGCAAGCTCGCTCATGAGGATGCGCCGCGTGTTCCCCACCGCCTCCGGCCGGAACGCCTCGTAGGTCGCGGCGTTCCTCGCCATGGCAGACACGTGCAGCCCCCCCTTGTGCGCGAACGCGCTGTCGCCGACGAAGGGCTGGTTGTCGCGGCGGGGCATGTTCGCGAGCTCGTAGGCGAAACGGCTGGCGTTCGTGAGTTTTCTCAGGTTCTTCGGGCCGAGGCAGCGCCTGCCGCAGCGCAGCTCCAGCAGGGGAAGAATGGAGCAGAGGTCGGCGTTCCCCGTCCGCTCGCCGAAGCCGTTCATGCAGCCCTGCACCATCGTCGCGCCCCGCAGAACCGCCTCGACGGAATTGGCCGTGGCGAGGCCGGCGTCGTTGTGGCAGTGGATGCCGATGCGCGCGCCGGGGAAGGCGCGGACGACCCGCTCCACCGCGCCGCCCGTCTCGCGGACGAGGCTGCCGCCGTTGGTGTCGCAGAGGACAAGGGCGTCCGCCCCCGCCTCCGCAGCCGCCGCGAGGCAGCGGAGGGCGTAGTCCGGATTGTTCCTGAACCCGTCGAAGAAGTGCTCCGCGTCGAAGAAGACGGTTTCGACGCGCTTTTTCATGTACGCGACGGAGGAGGCGATCATGTCGAGGTTCTCCTCCCCGGAGACGCGGAGGGCGTCCCGGACGTGGAGATCCCAGGTTTTTCCCACAAGGGCGGCGGCGGGCGTCTTCGCGGCGAGAAGGCTTTTCAGGTTGGCGTCCTCGGAGGGCTTGATGCCTTTCCTGCGGGTGGTTCCGAACGCGACAAGCCGGGCGCGGGCGAGGGGGTTCCTCCGCATTTCCCGGAAAAAATCCATGTCCTTCGGGTTCGAGCCGGGCCAGCCGCCCTCCAGATAGTCGACGCCGAGATCGTCCAGCGCCGCCGCCAGGCGCGTCTTGTCCTGAAGGGAAAAACTCACGCCCTCGCCCTGCGCGCCGTCCCGGAGGGTGGCGTCGTAGACGGTGATGCGGTCCGCGGGGCGCTTCCCCCGCCGTGCTGCCGTTGCGTTCGCCATGGTCGCCTTCGCCGTCAATTCGCCGCGCCCCCGCCCGCGTCGAAGTTGTGCAGCGCGAGGTATTCCTTCGCCGCCTCCAGCGCCGGGTGCGCGCGCTCCCCCGTCAGCCGCACAAATTCCCCGAGCTGCGCCAGCACCATGCTGATGTCCCGCCGCTGCGGCTCCTTCATGTAGATGTCGGCGAGCTGGAGGTGGATCTCCGCCAGCATCTGCCTGTCCGCGCTCTCCCCCGCCTCCACCATCGCCTGCAGAAGCCCCTGCAGGATTCCCAGGCTCTCCCCGAGGCGTCCCACCTTCCGGAGCGCGAGAGCCAGGCGGAGCCGCGCGTC
>QMCE01001543.1_pt1 | contig 12672 bp, 11 predicted proteins | sample 1821851 | NCBI WGS metagenome assembly QMCE01 (sample SAMN09453174, study PRJNA476694) | Termite gut metagenome, whole genome shotgun sequencing project. | isolation source: worker | host: Odontotermes sp. | place: South Africa:Pretoria | collected 2016-01-28 | reverse complement strand
GAAAACTGAGGTCGCCATAAGAGCAGCATTCAAGGCGGCAGCAGACTCGAAACAGACGGCAGTACTTGTTCCGACAACTATCCTTTCGCTACAACACTATCGCACCTTCTCGGAGCGTATGCGCACTCTGCCCATAAAGATAGAGTACTTGAATCGCACACGTTCATCTAAAGACGTCCGCGCAATAGAAGAACGGGTTGCTTCGGGTGATATAGATATCTTAATAGGCACACAGAAAATACTCGGCAAAGGATTGAAATTCAAATCGTTAGGATTGCTTATTATAGACGAGGAGCAGAAATTCGGAGTATCGGCAAAGGAGAAACTACGAGAATTGAGTATTGCAGTAGATACACTTACGATGACGGCAACGCCTATTCCGCGAACTCTACAATTTTCGCTTATGGGTGCTCGCGATTTGTCGGTCATTGCAACTCCTCCACCCAACCGCCAACCTATCGAGACAGAAGTCCACGAATATTCCGAAGAGATTATCGCCGAAGCTATCTCGACCGAACTGGAACGCGGCGGGCAGGTATTTTTCTTGCACAACAATATCGCCTCGATTGCGGGACAGACGATGCGATTGAGACAGATGTTCCCCACCTCGAGGGTCGAGTTTGTTCACGGACAAATGGCAAACACGAAAGATAGGCTCGAAAAGGTAATTATGGACTTTGTCTATGGCGAAATCGACATCTTGGTTGCGACTACGGTGGTTGAAAACGGCATAGATATTCCGAATGCCAATACGATTATAATCAACCACGCCGAGCGTTTCGGACTCTCTGAACTACATCAATTAAGGGGGCGCGTGGGGCGTTCCGATAGAAAGGGATATTGCTATCTGCTAACGGGCAATAAGGAGTATCTTACCGATGATGCCGAGCGGAGACTTCGTGCAATAGAGGAGTTTTCGGATCTCGGTTCGGGGTTCAATATCGCAATGCAGGATTTGGATATTCGCGGTGCGGGTAATCTGTTGGGGGCAGAGCAGAGCGGTTTTATCGCCGATATGGGCTTTGAAACCTACCAAAAAGTACTTGCAGAGGCGGTTGCCGAATTGAGAGCGGAAGGTGTTGCCGACCCAGACCACCTGCTCGGCGAGGAGGTGGTATCTGGAATAGGCGCAACATACCTAACAGATGCACATATCGAAACGGCAGAGGAGGCATCGCTGGCAGACGACTATATCGGACAGATGACAGAGAAAATACGGCTCTATCGCGAATTGGATAGCCTTACGAGTGAGAAAGAGATTGCAGACTTTGCAGCAAAATTGGAAGATAGATTTGGAGCATTGCCCGATGCGGGACACACACTGCTTGATGTTGTACGCCTGCGCCGTATAGCCATTGAGATGGGTCTGGAACGTGTTAAAATCAAGAATGGCTTGGCAATCGTGCGCTTTGTCCCCGACCCACATTCAGCATATTACCAATCACCAGTATTTAGGAATATCCTTAAATATTCAACCTCTCACCCCTCGCGCTTTGCACTCAAACAACAGGGCGACCTGCTTTCGATGACCATTCGCAATATCGGTTCAATATCAGATTTAATAAAGCTATTAAAAGAAATTCAAATGATTCAAAGATAATTCAAAGATTCAATATCGAATTTTGAATTATATTGAATCTTGAATCACGTTGAATTAAAAAAAGCGACCCCAAAGGTCGCTTACATTTTGCATTGTGCATTTTCAATTTTGCATTCTAAACTAACCCTGAAAATCCCATAAATGCCATTGCGAGGATACTTGCCGTGATAAGGGCAATCGGGGTTCCGCGCATAGATTTTGGGGCATCGCTAAGTGCGATACGCTCTCTCAGACCTGCAAAAATAACGAGGGCGAGGGCGAATCCGACCGCAATCGACACCGAATAGGTAAACGACTGCATCATATCGAACTCCTTCTGCACCATCAAAATAGCCACACCCAATACGGCACAATTGGTCGTTATTAGCGGCAAAAAGATACCGAGAGCCGAGTACAACGGCGGGCTGATTTTCTTAATGATAATCTCAACCATCTGCACCAGCGCCGCAATAACGAGGATAAAGACAATCGTCTGCATATACTCTATTCCGAGCGGAACGAGTACATAATATTGCAACAAATAGGCAACAATAGCCGTCAATGCCATCACAAACACAACTGCCGCACCCATTCCCATTGCGGTATTTACCTTGCTCGATACGCCCAAAAACGGACATATTCCAAGAAATTGTGCCAATACGACGTTATTGACGAAGATAGCACCTATAATTATAGCGAAATAAGTCATACCTTAAATTCTAAATTTTGAATTCTAAATTCTAAACTATGCTCTCTTTAATTTATTAAACAAGACCATCAAGTAGCCCAATACGAGGAATGCACCCGGAGCGAGGACAAACATCAATATTCCGTCTCCCTCGATAAATTTCATTCCGAAAATTGCACCTGAGCCCAATGCTTCGCGCACCGCTCCGATAACGGTCAGCGACAACGTAAAGCCGATACCCATACCTATTCCGTCCAATGCCGATGCTCCGATTCCGTTTTTCGAGGCGAACGCTTCGGCGCGCCCTAAAATGACGCAATTTACCACAATCAGCGGAATAAATACACCCAAAACACTATACAGCGAGGGCACATAAGCCTGCATCAACATCTGCACGACCGTCGTAAATGCCGCAATCACAACTATAAACGCAGGAATACGCACCTTGTCGGGTATCAAATTCTTAATCATCGAAATCACAACATTCGAGCATAGCAAAACGAACATCGTCGCAATACCCATACCCATACCGTTCATCGCCGAAGTTGTCGTACCGAGTGTCGGACACATTCCCAGTACCAGTACAAACGTCGGGTTTTCCTTGATTATACCTTTCGTTAATATAGATAACTTACTCATTGCAACTAGGATTTAGGAATAAATTTAATGCCTCGAAAGCCTTTCGGACAGCCATAAGGTAACCATTCGAAGATACCGTGGCACCTGAGATAGCATCTATATCGCCACCCTCTGCCTTAACAGACATCTTTATATCGTTCACATTTTTGCCAATCAGTTGGTCGCGCAACTTGTCGAAAACCGACATCGGGCGGTCTTCTGAGTGCGCCGCAACCACTATATCTCTGATTATCAGACTCTTTTCAAAACTAACTACAATGCTAATATCGCCGTTAAAGCCTTTTCCGCTCACGGCAATATCATATCCGTTTTCGGTCTCTGTAATAGCGGGTGTAGGCTCTTCAATAACTTGCGTCGAAGCACCCAAAACACCCTTCTCGACGAGTGCATCATAAGCACGTTTAACCGCCTCCGTATAAGCCCTCGAAGAGATTGTCGAAGCTGTGATAGCCTCTATATCGCCTCCGTCTTTGCGAACTGCCAGTTTCAAGTCGGCAACGTTTTTGCCTACAAAACTTACCTTTACAGGATTGCCCTCGTCTGCTATTTTTGCGCCAAGTCCCGGTGTTTCGCTCTGCGACAAAACAACGATATTAACTATTTCACCATTTGTTGCAAAACCTACCATCAACTCTATCGCACCCGAGAACCCGTTTGCCTGTGTCTTTACAGCATATCCGACCGCTTCGTCGCCCTGCTTTGCGCTATATATAGTTAGAGTCGTGCCCTCTTGCGTTACCTCCTCTGCCGATGTCATCGGATCGTTATCGAATTGGGGCAATACAGCCGCCAATGAGGCTACTTCTGCCTCTTTTGCTGCCGCCTCAATGGTCGATTTAGTCAGCATATTAACTCCGCCGACTGCTCCCGCCGCCACAACCGAAATCGCGAACAGCACCAACACCATATTTAGAAATGTACTCTTCATTTTCCGAATCTTTTTGGTCTTAAATATTTATCCAACAGCGGTACGAGGGCGTTCATAATCAAAATTGCGAACGACATTCCTTCGGGATATGCACCCCAAAGACGTATCAAAATCGTAATCGCACCGATACCGACACCGAAAACGATCTGCCCCCAGCGACTCATCGGGCTTGTCGTATAGTCGGTCGCCATAAATATAGCACCCAACATCGCACCACCCGTCAAAAGATGGAACACGGGACTCATATAATGTTCAGGGTCGATACCCCAAACGATGCCCGTAAAGAGAGCCATCGTTCCGAGAACTGCAACGGGAATGCGCCACGAAATTACCCTGCGACACAACAAATATATACCGCCTATAAGTAACGCTATAACCGATACCTCACCGAACGAACCGCCCTTAAATCCGATTGCAAGTTCACTCCACGAGGGCAGTTGTGCCATAATATCGGGTATCGAGGTTCCGTTTTTAAGTGCCTCCTTAACGAGTGCAAGAGGTGTCGCACCGCTCATTGCATCAGCCACTTGCGGGAAAGTCGTCATCGCAACCGGGAACGAGAGTAGCAAAAATACACGCCCGACCAATGCGGGGTTAAATGGGTTTTTGCCCAATCCGCCGAAGGTCATTTTACCTACACCAACAGCAACCAGCGCACCCAATATAACCATCCATATCGGTAGTGTCGTCGGCAGATTGAATGCCAACAAAATACCCGTAACGACTGCCGAAAGGTTATTGATTGTCAGAGGACCCTTTATCAAAAATCTTTGAATAAGCCACTCGAAAAGTATGCAGGCAGCCACCGAAACGCACGTTACGACAAGTGCCATTATGCCATGCGCCCAAATCGAAACACCCAGTGCAGGCAAAAGCGCAATGCATACATCTCTCATTATGCCCCTCGTATCGGTACGGCTATGAACGTGTGGCGAGGGCGATATAGTTAATTTATGTTCCATAAATTTAATTAGGAATTACGAATTAGGAATTAGGAATTACTTAACTAACGCCTGCTTCTAATTATTTTCATTACTTCCGTTTTGCCCAGACGAATATAATCCAACAGCGGCGATGATGCAGGACAAGAGTACGAACACGAACCACACTCTATACAATCCGTTACGTTGTGTCGTTCAGCCTCGTCCCAAATGCTCTTCTTCGATAGCGTCGAGAGCAAATATGGCTCAATACCCATCGGGCAGGCAGATACGCATCGCCCACAACGGATACAATCGGTCTCCGTAAATCGGCGTGACTCCTTTTGGTCGAGCAACACAATACCCGATGTTCCTTTCGTTACGGGAGCAGCCACATTGCTTACGGCGCGCCCCATCATCGGTCCTCCCGAAATTATTTTCCCCGTTCCTTCCGATATTCCGCCACAGGCATCTATCAGTTCACTTATCGGCGTTCCTATTCTTACAAGCAGATTTGAAGGGTTCTTCACATTCTTACCCGTAATCGTAACTATTCGCTCAATAAGCGGTTTTCCTTTCTGTACCGCCTCATAAACCGCCAACGCCGTAGCCACATTCTGAACTACTACACCGACATCTATCGGCAGTCCGCCGCTGGGTACTTGTCTACCCGTTATCGCCGCAATTAGCTGTTTCTCACCACCTTGTGGATATTGCACTTTAAGCGGTGTTATCTCTATTTCGGGCGCAACGATTGCCCCTAACTTCTTCAAAGCCTCTATTGCATCGGGCTTATTTGCCTCAATACCTATGGCAATCTTTTCAGCTCCCAACGACTTTGCTAAAACACGCACTCCGACCAGCATCTCCTCGCCGCGTTCCAACATAAGTCGGTGGTCTGCCGTCAGATAAGGTTCACACTCTACGCCATTGATTACGAGCCATTCTGCCTTTTTACCTTCGGGCACGGATAGTTTAACGTGTGTCGGAAAAGTCGCACCACCCATACCGACTATACCTGCATCGGTAATTTTCGTTATGATTTCCTGTGACGAAAGCGCACATTCTCTCACTATTCGCTCAGTCGTATCTACTCCTTCAGCCCATTCATCTGCCTCGACAGCAATTACTATCGACATTTGGCGAATACCATTTGCACCCATTACATCTTCTATCGCCGTAACGACGCCTGTAACGGAAGAGTGAACATTTGCCGATACGAAGCCCGCTCTTTGGGCAATAAGCTGTCCTGTTAGTACGCGGTCGCCTTTTGCAACGACTGCCGTTGCGGGGGCTCCGATTGCCTGTGCCAAAGGTATAGTCGCAACCTTAGGCAAATCAGCCTTTTTAATTTTAGCTCCACCGCTTATTTTATTATCAGACGGATGAATTCCGCCAATAGGAAAAGTCTTCACAATTCTAAATTTTGAATTCTAAATTCTAATTAACTTTCAATTATCAATTCTCAACTTTCAACTTAATCGGAAATCCGTTCTCCAATATCGCACCTGTTGGGCATTCCGCAACACATTTGCGGCACAAGCGACACTTATTGAAATCAATATACGCCACATTATTCTCTACCTTAATTGCCTCGAATGCACACGCCTTAACGCATTTTCCGCACCCGATACAAGCCGCCTTGCACGCCTTCATCGCCACTGCGCCCTTATCGCGATTGATACACGAAATCCATATCCGCATATCGCGCTTGCCCTTATTACGCAACTCAATAATGGCTTTCGGACACTTTTTAACACACGCTCCGCAGGCTGTACATTTTTGGGCATCTACTTCGGGCAATGCCGTTTCTGTACTCATTTTTATCGCTCCGAATTGGCATACGCTTACGCAATCGCCCTTACCGATACAGCCATAGCCACACCCCGTATCTCCGCCGTACAACGCCGCCGAAACTGCACACGACGATGCTCCGTCAAAGAAATTGGTTCTTTCGCGTTTGGCAAGCGAACCTCCACAGCGCACAACAGCAACCTGTGGTTCTCGTTCTACTGCCGCACGCCCCAAAAACGAAGCGATAGCTTTCATCGTATCGCCACCTCCAACGGGGCAGAACAATGCTCCCATATCCTCGCTTGCGACCACCGTACCTGCAAAGGCACGACACCCTGCAAATCCGCAACCACCGCAATTAGCACCGGGTAGCATCTTCTCTACATCATCTATTCTCGGGTCTTCCACGACCTTGAATTTCCACGCCACCACCCACAATACGGCAGCCAAAACTGCTCCCAATACCGCAAGTGCAAGTATCGTATAAACTAATGTTCCCATTAAATTTTTCTTAACTTAAATATCAAATCTCGCTCTATTCGTTTTCTAAAAATGCGGTAAACAAGCCAGTAAACGGCGACCGAACCTAACGCCGAAAGCCCATATACCAGCTCTGAAAAGCCCAATTGGTGCATAATCAGAAGCACTGCCAGCATAATAAAAAATGGGATAATGTAGGCATACAAAGCTGCCTTCACTCCCATTCGTTCCTCTATATATACGACGACCTCTTCGCCGACAGCAAAGTGCGACGCCCCTGCCCAAACCAACTGAACCACCTTACTTTCAGAGTGTCCCATTCCGCAGGCACTCTTTACATTGCACGACGAGCAGGCTCCGTCAACTACCATTTCGACATCGATTCTGTCGCCATCGACCATCACTACTCTACCCTTATGTTCTATCGTTCCCTTCATCGGCACTAAAATCCGTATTTACTCGTTATCGGCATTACGCGTTCGATTCCAAACGTACAGGTCGAAACTCTCAATACGGGGCAGAACTGGTAGCGTTTCTGCTCATTGCGCAATATCATAGCATATATTTTTTGGACGGTCTGGGCATCAAATCCCGCATTTATTATCTCCTCCCTCGACTGCCCCTCTTCAATCATACGATACAGAATTGCATCTACCTCATCATAAGGCGGCAAACCATCTGTATCTAACTGGTTCGGGTGTAGTTCCGCCGAAGGTTCTTTACCGATAATTGCATTCGGAATAATTTCACTATCTCGATTAATATATCGTGCAAGGTCAAATACTTCGTTTTTATACAAGTCGCCGATAATGCTCAACACTCCCGTATTATCGCCGTAAAGGGTACCGTAACCAACTGCCAACTCACTCTTATTAGAGGTATTGAGCAACAGATGTCCCATCTTATTCGAGAGCGCCATAAGATATACCATTCTCAAACGTGATTGAATATTCTCCTCAGTTACCCCAAACTCCGTCTTATCGCCGAAAACACCTGTCAAATCAGACAACATCTGATTATAGCTATCCGTAATCGGAACAATATCATACTCTATGCCGAGCGTATTTGCCATCATTCGTGCATCTTCTATCGAATGGTCTGACGAGTATAACGACGGCAAAAGCAAAACTCTCAAATTATCGGCACCCAAAACCTCCGCAGCAACAGCTGCAACGACTGCCGAGTCGATACCACCCGAAAGTCCCAAACAAGCCTTCTCATAGCCGTTCTTACGGAAAAAATCGCCCAATCCGAGCTTAATAGCCCGATAAACATTTGCCGTCTTATTTTGATATGGAATTGCCAAGGTTTCGTTATGAACGTCGAGATTGACAATATGAAAAGCCTCCTCAAAACTCGGTAGGAGGGCTATTGCGTAGCCGTGTGCATCGAAGACAGACGATGAGCCGTCAAAAACGACATCAGTATTTCCGCCGACTTGATTGAGCGTAACCACAGGTACACCCAACTTATATGCCGTCCGACCTCTCTCTTCCCAACGTCTTTCGATAATACCTCGCGCATAAGGTTGTGCAACCATATTAACGACCAAATCAACACCATCGGCATATTCGTCTATATCTGCAATATCATCACCCACAGCAATCATAATGCGCGTATTGTCTACCTCTATAACCTTTGCCCCATCGCCTTTATGGATAAAACCATACTCATCGGGGGAGGAGACGTGATATTTGGTAATATATTTTTGGATTTTTCCGTCGCTAAGAAGTGCAGCGGCAGATACTGTACGATTATTACGCTGTACAGGTACTCCCACCAAAGCGGTTATTCCACTTGCTGCGGTAGCAATCTGTTCCAATGCCTCTTCGCACGAATACAAGAACTGGACTTTATTGAGCAGACCGTAAGCAGGTGTTCCGCTGACGGAGTGTTCTGCAAATACGATTAACGATGCTCCTGAGTTTTTAGCTTTGGTTATGGCGGAGATAATTTTATCTCGATTTTCTCGAAAATCTCCGACGGTGTAGTTAAGTTGTGCAATTGCGACTTTCATAATTCGTAACACAATATCCGTCCGCAAAGGTACGGATTATATTACAGATTTAAGAATTATGATTTACGATTTTCGTCAACTTCGTATGTATTTCTTAGTTCGGCGCCACAGCATCCACAAGAATCTTTCGGGAACAATACGATAATAATAGCGTTTTGAGAGTGTATTGAAAAGCTTTCCAAATGTTGTACGTTTAACTACTCCCCACTTCTTATCTTCAATAATTTTGAGTAAAATATCGGTGTATTTCTCTGCCTTATGCCGATTAAAAAGTAGTGCCTCAAAATCTTCGCCCGTTAAGCGCATCGCCACAGATGTCATTGCATCGAACAAGCGGTCGAGTCCGTTTCGTTTTATAATTTCCCGCACCTCGTCGTTCAATCGCTCTCGTTCTTTTTGCAAAAGCAATGTCCAATCTATTATTTGTCGCAACGGAATCCCCTCTCTAATGTGGTTGGCAGCGTGGCGCAACGTAAAAACCAAATCGAATTCGGGAGCAGGAAACAGAAATTCGCCATCATCAACAACTCCATACTTATCGAGAAGATACTTCAAATCATTTTGAACCTCAACATAAGTATGCACAAATTCATAATGATTTTCAACGTTCACACCTTCGAATGTAAATACGGCGTGCTTATCGTGATAACTAACCTTGCCGCCTATCAGTTCATTCCCTTTTTCGTATCCGTCAAACAGATAGATATCTATATCGCCACATTCGCGTGTTTCGGGACGAGGATAAAAGCGACTGAGTCCGATACCTTTCAGAATCATCATTCTGATTCCGTTTTCACGATACATTTCGGAAAGATGTTGCGCCGCCGAATATTGCTTGCGATAGCGAGCCTCAATATTCTCCGCGCTCAAAGCCCACGATATAGCTATTTTTCGAGGCATCGCCATATCGCTAATGGTATCATAAACAAATGCCGTTACGCCGTTTCTCGTAACAAGGTCATATATCGAATCCCAATCAGTTATATCGGGTTTTGTCGTATAGTCCTTATCTATAGCATTACGACATAAATCTATCAATGTATCTACACCCATTTATATCGCCATTAATATTAAAACCTGTGCCGCCAAGACTCTCAAAAACATCGTCAGCGGATATACCGTCGAATAGCTTACCGCCTGAATATCGTTCGGCGAATTGCTTGAAAGATATGCCAACGCAACAGGATTTGTTGTCGAGCCAACCAACATACCCATCATCGAAAAATAGTTCAGCTTCGCCCAGCGACGCGCTATAAAACCAACTATCAGAAATGGAACTATCGTTATCAACGCTCCGTATCCTATCCATTGCCATCCGCCACTGACAATCGTATCTACAAACGTCTCTCCCGCACCAAGTCCCACAGCTGCCAAGAATAGCGAAATACCTATCTCGCGCAACATCAAATTGGCACTCATCGTCGTATATGTAACCATTCGATAGTGCGGTCCGAAACGCCCGATAAGTATTGCGACCAACAGCGGACCTCCTGCTAATCCAAGTTTAACGGGTTGTGGCATCGAACCGAAATATATCGGGATAATTCCAACAATTACCCCCAGCACGATACCGATAAATATCGGTAACAGGTTCGGTTCTCTCAAACGTTTAAGCTGATTACCCAACAACTTCGATACATCTTCCAAACGTTCCTCTTCGCCCACAATGGTTAATCGGTCACCCAGTTGAAGCTCCAAATCGGGTGTCGCAACGAGGTCTATACCCGAGCGGTTTACGCGTGTTACGTTCACTCCGAATATCGAGCGCAATTTTATATCACCCAATCGGCGACCATTGTATTGGCTTTTCGTAAGAACTATGCGGCGTGAAACGAGTTCGCCTCCACTATGCTTTTCCCACTCTTCGAGGGGCATATCGACTTCTTCACCGACAAAAGGTACGAATGAGCGCAAAACGGCAGCCTGTGCAACTACATATATAGTATCACCTTCACCGACTACCGACTCGCCATCTGCCGAAGTAACCGTTCCGTCGGCGTGCATAATGCGCGAAATGACAAACTTTTTATCGACAAGAGAACGTATATCGACAACTTTTTGCCCAAAAACAGCCGAATTGAGAACCTTTATTGACGCCGATTTGGTAAGCATAGGGTCGCTTACCCGCTCTGCCTCTATCGCTTCATTCTCTTTTTCGGTATTGACCTTAAATATACGTTTAAGAAGTAATATAGAGCATATCACACCGACTACGCCGAGCGGATAGGCTACCGCATATCCCATTGCAATAGTCGCATCGGCACTCCCCATCGTGTCCGAATATACCTGTTGTGCAGCTCCGAGTGAGGGGGTATTGGTTACAGCACCGGCAAGAACACCCGTCATTGTCGAAAGATTCGTACCGCTTATTACCGAAATCAAATAGGTCACCAGCGTACCCAGCAGAACTACCAAAACGGCAAGTCCGTTCAGTTTCAGACCTCCCTTTTTGAACGACGAGAAGAAACCGGGACCAACTTGCAAACCTATTGAAAAGACGAATAAAATCAGACCGAACTCCTTTACAAACTCCAGTGTCTCGCCTCCGATACCCATACCGAAATGGCTCGCCGCAATTCCTACGAAGAGTATCCACGTCATTCCGAGCGATACACCTCCGATTTTGATTTTTGCCAGCAATACACCTAACGCTATCGTCAGCGCAAGTATAAAAATCGAATGGGCTATACTGCTTCCAAACAACAAATCATTTATCCACTCCATCGAAGTTCGTTTTTGATGGTTATCGGTTCATACGTTTCTCAAAACACTCTGCCGTGTTCCACATCAGCTCCGTTATCGTCATCGGACCTACACCACCCGGAACGGGGGTTATAATGCTCGCTTTCGGTTCTACACTCACAAAATCGACATCGCCACAAAGTTTACCTGTCTCCTTATCGCGATTTACACCTACATCTATTACAGCCGTACCCTCCGAAATCATATCTCCCGTTACAATACGTGCCCGTCCTACGGCAACAACCAATATCTCAGCGCTACGTGTTATCTCTGCCAAATCTCTCGTTCGGCTATGGGCAATCGTTACCGTTGCATTCTCATTTAGTAGCAACTTTGCCACCGGTAGCCCTACTATATCGCTCCGTCCGACAACTACGGCACGCTTACCCTCAATACGAATTCCCGCCGAATGCAAAATATCCATCACTCCCTTAGGAGTGCAGGGACGAATTCCCTCTCTATCCTGCCACAGAGCGGCAATGTTCAGCGGATTTATTCCATCGACATCCTTTTCAGGAGCAACAGAGGCTGCAATTCTGTCGGCATCTATCGTTTTAGGCAACGGCAATTGCACCAATATACCATCTATCCCGTCATTCTCGTTTAGCCTTTCGATATGTTCCAGCAGTTCGCTTTCGGATACATTTTCCGAAAGCCTTATCGTTGTGTTATCTATCCCTACCTGCTCTGCGGCACGCGCTTTGCCTGTTACATACGACACGCTTCCCGCATCTTCACCTACCAAAATAACCGCCAAATGAGGCGCACGTCCATATTGTGCCTTTAATCGTTCTACTCTCTCTTTCAACTGCTCTCTCATTGCCGTTGAAAGCTCATTTCCATTAATTACTACTCCCATTAACTTCTATTTATCCTGCAAAATTA
>QMCE01001585.1_pt1 | contig 12673 bp, 12 predicted proteins | sample 1821851 | NCBI WGS metagenome assembly QMCE01 (sample SAMN09453174, study PRJNA476694) | Termite gut metagenome, whole genome shotgun sequencing project. | isolation source: worker | host: Odontotermes sp. | place: South Africa:Pretoria | collected 2016-01-28 | reverse complement strand
TTGGCGATGGTGGCCTTGGATTGCGGGTTCAGGGATCAGAGTTATTTCACCAAGGTGTTTCGCCGTCATATGCGGGCGACGCCGCGCGAGTACCGGGAGCGGTTGATCCGGGAGCGGCGGGAGTCGCGGCGCGACTGAGGGCATCCATTCCGGCGGGACAAGTGAAGGGCAATCCGGTGGTGCGCGCCCTGCTGGACAGTTTACAGTCGGCGGCGGCGCAAACCTTGGGAGACCGGTACGAGGAAATCGCTTCCGGCTTGAAAGATATACGGGACGACCCACGGGCGGGATCGTGGGTTGGCATATTGACCAAATACGCCGCGTCGCAAACCCGCATCAAAGGTGATCTCGATGCTGTCCGGCGTGTCTACAAAAAGGTATGCGCAGAAAAGGAGGTCGAAAAGATGATCATGACCACTGCGGATGTGATTGGTCTAGAAGCCAAGAGAAAAGGCCGGGCGGAAGGTAGAGCGGAAGGCAAGGCAGAAGGCAAAGCGGAAATCATTGTCGATATTCTGACTGCCAGGTTTGGAAAAATTCCCGCTTCGCTGGGCAAGAAAATCACGATGGTCCAGGATTCCGCCCGCCTCAGCGAACTTGGGAAGTGCGTCATCACTTGCGCAACGCTCAACGATTTCAAAAAGTTGCTGCAATGAAGACATGGAATTCGGAAACACGTAATTTTTCAGGACAAACGTCCTCCAAAGAAACGTGTGTGCTGGAAAGCTTGTGATCGTACCGCATCACGTGATCCGGATTCGATACTTTGCCGTACCGCCGGTGACGGGCCATAAATGTCCCGTCACCTCCTTTTTCTGTCCGCTTCACTCCTGGATGAAACGCTTTTTCCGATTGTTGGATTGTTCCTTTTTTGGCGCGGACAGAATTATTTGACTTTTTTATTGATTAAGGATTCCGGGGGCTAACGCCGCCCCCGGGCCCAGGCGGTCCGTGCCGGACACCCTTTAACACTCTCGTGCTGGTTGCACCGCGCGGGGGACGCCGACTCGGCTTCGCTGAGAGCCAGCGATAACGTGGGAACAACTCTACGACGCCGGCGCCGCATCCTCCAAAAAGCCCTCCAAACGCCGCGCACGCACCGGATGCTGCAACTTCCGGAGCGCCTTCGCCTCAATCTGACGCACCCGCTCCCGCGTCACATTGAACTTCCGCCCAACCTCCTCCAACGTATACGTATAATCATCCCCAATCCCATACCGCAACTTGATGATCTCACGCTCACGATACGTCAGACTCTGCAACACATTGCCGATCTTGTCCTTCAACATCTCGTAACTCGCCATGTTCACCGGACTCTCGGCCGACTTGTCCTCAATGAAATCGCCGAAATGACTGTCGTCCGAATCCCCCGCCCCAATCGGACGATCCAGGGAAATCGGATGCTTGCTGATACGGAGCACCCGCCGCGCCTCCGCGACCGGAATGTCCGCCTCCACCGCAATCTCCTCCACCGTCGGCTCGCGGCCAATCTCCTGAACCAACTGCTTCGTGATCCGGCGCAGCTTCGACATCGTCTCTATCATATGCACGGGAATGCGGATCGTCCGCGCCTGATCCGCAATCGCCCGCGTTATCGCCTGGCGAATCCACCACGTCGCGTACGTCGAAAACTTGTAGCCCCGGCGGTACTCGTACTTCTCCACCGCCTTCATAAGCCCCGTATTCCCCTCCTGAATCAAATCGATGAACGACAACCCGCGATGACGGTACTTCTTCGCTATCGACACCACCAGACGCAAATTGCCGCTGGACAACTTCTGCTTCACCGTCTGGTACTCGCTGAAACGCTTGCCCACATGCTTCGCCCGCATCAACAACCGCGAAAGCGGCTCCTTCGCCTCCATGCGGATGCGGAGCAGCTTGTCCTTCGCTATCTCCAGACGCCGCTTCTCCTGCGGCGAGAGCTTGTCCCGGCGCGCCTTGAGACCGGCCTCCTCCCGGAGCAGCTTCTCCGCGTCCTCGGCCAGCCTGATGATGCGATCGCGGATAGCCAGCATCTTGCTCGTCCGCAACCCCAGCTCCTCCAGCAGCAGCGCCATGCGCCGCTGCCGCGAACGCATCTCCGAAAAATGCGCCGCCCGCTTCGTCGCCGACACGCCGCTGTCCTCGGTCCGCCGCCACAAGTCGGTCAGAATCTCGTAAATCTTCCGCAACGACTCCATGTGCCCGGGAAGACGGGTGAAGACGTCGTTCTTCTCGGCGCCGGCAGGATGGGAGTTCCGCATGATCTTGTCCAGACTCTCCCGGTTCTGCTTCACCTTCTCGTAGAGGTCGAACACATACGCCATCGCCACCGGACTCTCCAGCGTGCGGCGGCGGAAACGGGAACTCGACAACTCGATTTTCTTCGCGAGAATCACCTCCTCCTCGCGCGTCAACAGCGGAATCGACCCCATCTCCGACAGATACATCCGCACCGGATCGTGCACGTCGCCCACGTCCGACTCGGGGATCAGCGTCGACCCCACCACCAACGCCTCGGCCTCGGGATCCTCGACCTCAAGCTCCTCCTCGTCCAAATCCACCGAGACGTCCTCGCCCGCCTCTTCCTCCTGATCCTGGACGGTGACGCCCTCGTTCGCCAGCCGCGTGAACACCTCGTCGATCTCCTTGGGATCGATGGCGTCCTCCGGCAGCAGTTCGTTGAATTCGGTATAGGTGATGATCTTGCGGCCCTTGATCTTCCGCAGGATCGCCTGGATGGCTTTTTCGTCCAGCACCGCCGCCGCGACTTCCGGCTCCCCGGGAGGGGCGGATTCGTCTTCCGGCATGTCGATGGCGTCGTCGATGTCGTCCTCGTCGTCGTCGTCCACCGGCCTGGGTTTGGCTTTCGCCTTCAGTCGGGAGGATTTCGCCGTCGCGGATTCGGACTTTTTCCCCTTGCCCTTCGCTTTGGCCTTGGGCTTGGTTTTGGTCGCGACGGGCGCTTCACTCTCCTCGTCCACGACCTCCGCCTTCCCTGCCTTGACCTTCGCCTTGGCCTTTTTGGCCGCCTTGCCCTCACCCGCCTTGGTGGTTTTCTTTTTGGTCATGTGCGAAATCCCCAAATGTCGTCAGCGTCGTTTCAAATGTCGTCTTGCGTCGTCGGTGGTGTTTCCGTTGTTCATGATAAGCCGCCGGAGCTCGGTCCCGCGCAAAAGCAGCGCGCTCGCGCGCGCGCTGTCGCCCTCGCGCTGGGCCTGCTCCATGTCCCGCTGGACAATCCGCAACTCCTCCTTGCGCCTCTCGCCCGCGAGAGAAGCGAGGATCTGGGACACATCCGGTTCCGACAACGGCTCGGCGTCCGGAAACACCAGTTCCGCCAACAGTTCCGAAACGCCCGAATTCGTCGCCCGGGCCTGGATGGCGGCGCTGGACGGTTGCCGCTCCGCGTCCCACTCGTCCCTGATCAAGGCGGCCACATCGGCCAATGCCCCGTGCCGCCATTCGTCCGGAGGATACTCGTCCACTATCCGGGCGCACCACCCCGGACTCTCCCACATGTACCGCAACAACTTGGCCTCGCGGCGGCGTATCCCGCCGCTATGGCTCTGGAGCGCCTCTTCCATGTCCAGAGCGGCGGTGGACGGCGACAGCCCCGCCCGCGCGGGCGGTCTGGCTTTGCGCCCGGCCGGGGAAAATCCTCCGGCCGCGGTCTGCCCCGGCGCCGCCTTCGCCCGCGCCGCCGGCTCGGGCAGCGTCTCTTCCGGTATTCCCGCCTCCGCCGCCAACCGTTGCCGCATCAGCGACCGCGTAATCGCGTCGGGGCATAGGTTCACCGTCTCCAGCGCCTCGCGCACCGCCACCGCCATCGCCTGGGGATCGCGATTCCCGACCCGGCCCAGCGTCTCCGCCAGCACGTAGGAAAAACTCTCCCGGCACTGCGCCAGCTTCTTGCGGAACTCGTCCGCCCCGTACCTGGGCAGAAAGTCCCCCGCGTCCTTCATCTCAAGACCGCTCGCCACCGCCAGCGGCACATCCTGCTCCATGAACAGGTTGATGGCCCGCCGGGTGGCCTTCCGGCCCGCGCCGTCAGCGTCGAAAAAGGCGATGACCCGGCCCTTCCCCGCAACGTAGCGGCGCAACAGCCCCACATGGTCCTCGGTCAGCGCCGTCCCCAGGGTCGCCACCACGTTCCGTATCCCGTACTGGTGGCACATGATGACGTCGGTATAGCCCTCGACCACCACCGCCTCGCCCGTGAGGGAAATCTCCTTGGCCGCCTGGGAGAGGCCGAAGAGCACTTTCCGCTTTTCAAACAGCCTCCCCTCGGGAGAGTTGATGTATTTGCCGCCCGCGCCCTCCTTTTCCACCAACACCCGGCCGCCGAAGGCTATGGGGCGGGATTGGGCGTCCAGGATGGGGAACATCACCCGGCCGCGAAAAGCGTCGTACAGACTGCGCTGGCCGCCGCCGCGATCGTTTTCCCGCGCGCGCAGCAGCCCGGCTTGCAGGGCGTATTCCAGTACTTTCTCTTTTTGTCCCGGTTCTTTAGCATTTTTCAGCAAAAACCCGTATACTCCATCCCAGGAGTCCGGGGCCCAGCCGAGACGCCACCGCGCGATCGTCTCTTTTTCAAACCCGCGCGAGGCCAGATAGTCGCGCGCCGCCGCGCCGCCGGGACCGGCCAGGCACTCCTCGAAATAGTCCAGCGCCCGGGAGCAGCACCACAACAGCCGGCTCTTCAACTCGCTGTTCCGGCTTGCTTCCCGCGCCGCCAGCGGGTTGTCGTACTCAAGCGGGAGGCCGGCGCGTTCGGCCAACATCTTGACCGCTTCCGGGAACTCCACTTTTTCCATCATCTGGACAAAGCGGAACACATCGCCTTTGGCGCCGCAGCCGAAGCAGCGGAAAAACTGCTCCGTCGTCTTGACATTGAACGACGGCGTCTTTTCATTGTGGAACGGACACAGGCCCAGCATGTTGGCGCCGGCCCGCTTCAGATGCACATTATAGCTGGCCACGACCTGCGACAGTTCGTTGGCCGCGCGAACGCGTTCGACAAAGTCTTGAGAATACAAGGCCATTATGTACAACGTCTTCAGACAAAAAAATACCGCCCACGCACATGGCGCGTGAGTCGGCATACCTACCGGGGAAAGTATACCACTGGACTGTCATTCCAGGCAATGGTAAAATATCCTTATGCCACCGTCCTCCCCGGTATTATCGGACGCGGGGAAGCGCGGAAAAAATCGGCGACCTTAAGGTTAACATACACTGCAAAGTGGCTTTAAACAAATTATTTCCTCGAAAACTCGACGAAACGGGAGACTATGCTGGCGCGCTTTGAAAATTCGGGGATCCATTTCCCTAGCGCGACACGATTGGGATATACTTCCCGCGATTTCAAAGGACGCTGAAATATGCGAAAACTCCACGACAAATTCTTCAAACAGGCCAAGCGCGAGGGAAAACTCGCCCGCTCAGTCTACAAACTCGAAGAACTGAACCGCCGCGACCGCCTCATCCGCAAAGGCGACGCCGTCCTCGACCTCGGCGCCAGCCCCGGGTCGTGGCTGGAATATATCCTGGAGACTGTCGGCCCGGACGGCGTCGCCTGCGCTGTGGACCTGAAACCCATCCACAAAAAATTCAAGGGCAGGGCAACCTTCAAAATGATGAGCGTCCTGGACATGACCGGGGAGGAGTTTGTCCGCGAAGCGCCTGGGGGCTTCAACGCCGTGGTCAGCGACATGGCGCCCAACACCAGCGGCATCAGGCTGGTGGATCAGGCGCGGAGTCTGGAATTGTGCGAGAGCGTGCTGGGGTTGGCGAAGCGGCTGTTGCGGAAAAACGGAAACTTCGTCTGTAAAATGTTTTACGGCGGCGAAAGCGAAAACTTCAAGAAGACGGTGGCGACTTTTTTCCGCGAGGCGAAAATCCGCAAACCCGAGGCGTGCCGCGACGAGAGCATCGAACACTATGTTGTGGGCCTGGGCTTTCTCGGTGGAGGCACTGCGCATGAGTAACGTTTTTTCCGGCGTCTTGCTCCTGGTCCTGCTGTTGACCGCTCCGGCTGCGGCCGCTGACGCCGATGGGGCGGATTCTCCCGTTCCCCTGAACTTTTTCGACGCTTCCAGAGCGCCTAAACCATTCCCGGGACAATGGATAGAATACCGAATAGGATACCCCGCCGACCCGCTGGAAAACAGCCTGCAACCGGATCCGGCGGCGCTGCCGAACAGCGGCGACCGGGGAGAGGTGGTCGCTCTGGAAGATGGGTACGAAATCTACAAGCCGTCGTTCGATCCGGGCGCGTCCTGGCTGGTGTTGCCGCTTCGCATCGAGGTGCGGCAGGTGACGCCGGAAGGCTGTAATGTCTTTCTCACCTTCGACGGCGCCAGCCGCCAGTTTTTCCTGGCGGCTGGCGGCAAGGAACAGGAGGAACCGCGCTACGACGCGCCGGCGGAAGACGCCGATCGCCGTATGTTCGTCACTATGGGCGGGGAGGAATACGAAGTCGAGATGATCCGGCGCGACGGCGACGGGTATGGTTTTGTCCGCTATTTCAGTCCGGAAGTGCCGTTCGGGGTATTCCGTTTCGCGACGGAAAACGTCGATTTGGTGATGGTGGGATTTGGCCAGGGGCGTCCGCCGGATTTCCCCCTCGCGCTGGACGCCCCCATCGACCCGCCGGTGGGGCTGTTGTACGGCCGGCCCTGACGCCGCTACGTTACTTCCTGCGATACACCTCGCGCCGATGACCGACATCCAGGACCAGAATGCGGATTTTGTCGTCTTGAATGCCGCAGATGGCGCGGTAGTCTCCGATTCGGTATCGCCACCTGGAACCCTCGTCGCCAACCATTGCGATACCCAACTGGCGAGGATTCTCCGCTGTGGCGACACGGTTTTTCATAAAGTCCATGACCCGTTTGGCAACCCGGGGGTCAAGGCGTTGCAGGCTGCGCCTGGCGGTGTTGGAATACTCAATCGTCCAGGCCAAGTTCCGCCCTCAGTTCGGCATCGCTGTAGGTCCGCTCCTCGCCGCTTTCGATGCGCCTCAGAATATCCGTGGCATGGTAGTAGTCTTCCAGATCATCGATATTTCCTTCGATCAACTGGCGCAAAAGCACGTTTTTCGCCTTTCCCGTCCGGACCGCCAAATCCTCAAGGCGGGCATCGACATCGGGATCGATTTCAATCGTTACCGGCATGGATTCTTCCTCTTCACTCCGGCGGCAGGCCCATCCGCTCCAGGATGCGCTGGGCGTCGTCCACCGAGTAGTACTCTATGACGATGCGGCCCTTGCCCTTGTCGTCGTCCACCTGAACCTTGGATCCGAAATAATTCCGCAGCCTCTCCTCCAGCGCCTCCACATGCGGCGGCGGCGCCGGCCGCTCGGCAACAACTGTCGCCCTCGGCTTCTGCAGCTCGCCCACCAGTTGCTCGACCTTGCGCGCGGAGAGGCCCTCCTCCACCGCCCGCCGCGCCAGCTTCAACTGCGCCATCGGACCGGGCAACCCCAAAATCGCCCGCGCGCTCCCGGCCGCCAGCTCGCCCTTGGCGACCAGTTGCTTGATCTCCTCCGGAAGCTCCAACAGCCGCATCGAATTGGTGATTTTCGGCCGCGACACCTGCAAGCGCTCGGCAATCGCCTCGTGCGTCAACCCCAGCTCGCGGTGCAGCTCCTGATACGCCGCCGCCTCTTCTATGGGATTCAGGTCGTCGCGCTGGAGATTCTCGACCAGCGCCATTTCCCGCACGGTGGCGTCGTCGGCCTGGATGACCTGCACCGGGACGGTTTCGCGCTTGAGAATGTCCCGCATCGCCCGGAGACGCCGCTCGCCCGCGATCAACTCGTAGCCGCCGCCGGGCTTCCGGCGCACCACCAGCGGCTGCATCAGGCCGTGACTGTCAATCGTCCGCGCAAGTTCTTCCAACTTCTGGGGATCAAAATAACGGCGCGGCTGCCAGCGGTTGGGCGTGATCCTGTCCGCCCGCAACTCCATACTGCCGTTTTCGCCCTCGCGGAGCGGGGCGTCGCGCTCGGCCGCCGGGGCGGCCGAAGGGATAAGACTTTCCAACCCCCGTCCCAATCCTCGCGATTTCACCATCACGACACCTGACCGCCGCTGGGAAAGGCCGGATTGTCAAGGGTCACGAGGGAAATGCTGTCGTCGGGGCCGTGCGCCGCCAGCAACATGCCGTTCGACACTTCGCCGCGCAGCGTGCGGGGTTCGAGATTGTCCACCACCACTATCCGCCTGCCGACCAGCTCCTCCGGCTGGTAATAGGCGCGTATGCCGGCGCAAATCTGCTTTTCCCTATCGCCCAGGCGTATCCACAGCTTGATCAGCCTGTCCGCCTTCGGGTGCGGCTCGGCCTTGACGATTTCCGCCGCGGTCAGGCGGATTTTGGAAAAATCATCGAAATTGCAGTAGGCGACCCCCTCGGGCAGGGGGGCGACGCCGGGCTTTTCCGGCGCCGGCGCGGCGGGAGTCGGGGTTTCGGGCGCGGCGGCGTTGTTGTCTTCGCTCATAACAGTCCATTCCTTCCGGGACAAAAAACACACGGCGGCAAACGATGATTGACCGCCGCCGCGACGTTGGCATAATGAGATGTGCAAAACTTCCATATGCCAGTATATATGTAGCCTTTTGCCGAAAAATTGCCATAAAAAACAGGAACGCCAATGCCGCCGGACCGGATATATCTCCTCGCCGACATGCACGTCAAACCCCTCGACGCTCCCAATGCCCAGGCCAGGGAAATGGCCGTCCTCGACAACCAGCGTCTGGCGCGGTTCCTGCAGCATATCGAAGGCAAGGCGTCCGGGCTGGTCCTGGTCGGCGACGCCTTCAACTTCTGGTTCGAGCGCCGCAGCCATGTCGTGGGCGATTACTATACCACCCTCGCCCTGTTCAAAGCCGCCGCCGACAACGGTTTGGACATCCACCACGTGTCCGGCAACCGGGATTTCGCCGTGGGCGAGGGCTTGGGGTTCGATCCGGCGACGCGTTTTCCCGGTTTCCTCCGCTACAAAAGCGGCTTCACCGTGTCCCGTCTCGTCGACTTCGGCATCGAGCCGCACGGCCAGCGCTACCGGTTCCATCAGGCCGGGGCCACCATAACCTGCGTCCACGGCGACGCGCTTTGCACCCGCGACCGGCTGTTCATGCTTCTGCGGTGGACGCTCCAGGGGCCGCTCGGGCGGACGGTCATGCGTCTCGCGCCGTGGTCCATGCTGGATCGGGCGTTCGGCAAGCAGCAGGGCCGGGTGGGCATCAGGAACGGCGGCGCGCGTCCGGTGGAGCTTCTGGACGAGACGGCTGTCTGGCGCGAAATGGCGATGGGGGCGGATATTCTGGTGTGCGGCCATGTGCACCGGCATTACGAGAAGGAGGTCGAGGTGGCGGGGCGGACATGCCGTTTGGCGGTATTGCCCGCCTGGCTGGACGGCGGCTACGGCGTGGTGGAGGACGGGCGGTTGCGCGTCGAGTGGTTTGAGGACGGGGAATAGGAGAAGTCATGCTGCCATCGATTCTTTTGCAAGCGCGAAAGCACGAGATCCGTACCATTCTGGAGCGCTATCCCATGCTTTCCAACATCAAGGTATGCGGTTCGGTGGCGCGAGGCGAGGATTCGGAAGGAAGCGATATAGATTTCCTTGTCGAGCCCGGTCCCGAGGCGACGCTTTTCGATTTGGGCGGCTTGCACGAGGATCTTGAGGAGTTGCTCGGCGTGCCCATCGATATTCTTTCCGCCAATGGCCGAATGAACGATGCTATGAGACAGACCATTTTGCGCGAAGCGGTGAGCCTATGAGTGAGTATTTAAAAAATAAGGCCCGGGCTGTGGACAAAGCTCTGGAAAAAGCGTATCCGGACGCAGGGTGCGCGCTTGACTTCATGAATCCTCTGGAATGCCTCGTCTCCACCATCCTCTCGGCGCAAACCACCGACAAGGCCGTCAACAGCCTGACCCCGGAACTGTTCAAGGCGTTCCCGGACGTCGACGCCTTCGCGAAGGCCGAACCGGAAGACATCGAACCGTATATCCGTCGGCTCGGCCTGTTCAGGGCAAAGGCGAAAAACATCGTCCTGGCGGCGAGGACGGTGCGGAGCGTCTTCGGCGGGCGGGTGCCGGACACCATCGAGGAACTGGTGACCTTGCCCGGCGTCGGGCGGAAAACGGCGAATTGCGTGGTCCTGAACGCCTACGGCAAACCGGGAATCATGTGCGACACCCATTTCTGCCGCATCACGCGGCGGTTGGGTTTCCACAATTCGGAGGATCCGGTCAAAATCGAAGGCATCATGGGTGAACTGCTGCCGCCGAAGGCATGGGGCGATTTCAGCCACCGGGTCATCATCCACGGCCGCGAATGCTGCCACGCCCGGAATCCTAAATGCGGGGCGTGTCCGTTGGCAAAGCAGTGCGACTTTTTTTCGCAACAGAATTGAGAAGCGTTTTTTGAAATTCCTTACTGGCCGCAACTGCGCACCCACAAATCGCGTAGGGCGGCGCAACAGGCTCCAGCGGAACTCCCCTCTTGTGCGGGCGACACGTTTTCCCTATAATCTCCCCACAGACTGAAAACGGGCCTGTAGCTCAGTCGGTCAGAGCCGGCGGCTCATAACCGCTTGGTCGGGGGTTCGAGTCCCTCCGGGCCCATTCTTTTTTTTCGCTCGTCATCAATTCGCCCTCTCCCGCGAGAGGGCTTTTTCATAGCGAAAACCGCACACCTACCTCAGGAGGAAGCACCATGTCCCTCGTCCTCGTCGTCAACATCGGCAGCACCTCCCTCAAATACAGGCTCATCGAAATGGCAAGCGAAACCACCCTCGCCCGCGGATACGTCGAACGCATCGGCGACAAGGACTCCCCCTTCGGTTGGGAGGCGGCCGGGCAAAAAGCAGACAAAACCCTCGACACCGCCGGCGGCTACGCGCCCGCCATCGCCGCCATGATGGCCGCCCTCGCCGCGCCCGGAGACGCCACGCCCGTCCCCGGCGTCATCGACTCCCCCCGGGACATCGCCGGCATCGGCTTCAAGGTCGTCCACGGCGGCTACGATCTGCGCGGCGCGTTCCGACTCGACGAGGACGTTCTGCACCGGATGGAAGCGTTCAACAGCGTCATGCCCGCCCATAATCCGCCCTACATCAACGCCATCCGCCAGTTCCGGGAACTTCTTCCCGACACCCCGCTCGTCGGCTCCTTCGAGACCGCGTTCCACAAGGACATCCCCGAATACGCCGCCATCTACGGCCTGCCCTACGAATGGCGGGAGCAATACGGCGTCCGCCGCTACGGCTTCCACGGCGCGTCGCACCGCTACCTTTCGGAACGGGTGGCGGAATTGTGCGGCCGGCCTTCGGGGGATTTCCGCGTCGTCACCTGCCATTTGGGCGGAAGCGGCTCGCTCGCGGCGGTGAAAAACGGCGTCTCCATCGACACCTCCATGGGCTTCACCACCCAATCCGGCGTGCCGATGGCGAAACGCTCGGCCGACGTCGATCCGTTTGTCATTCCCTACGTGATGGAACGGGCGGGCCTGAACCTCGATCAGGTATTGACCGCGCTCACCAAAAACGGCGGTTTGGCCGGGATCTCCGGACTCTCCGGCGACATGCGGGATCTTGAGGAACAATACGACAGCAACCCCCGGGCGAAATTGGCCGTGGATCACTTCGCCCACGAGGTGAAAAAATACATCGGCGCCTACGCCGCCGTCATGAACGGATTGGACGCCGTCGTGTTCGGCGGCGGCATCGGCGAAAACGCGGTCAACGTGCGGGCGCGGATTTGCGGCGATATGGACGCGTTGGGCATCCGCCTCGACGACGGGAAAAACGCGGCGGCGCGGCGGGTGGAGGCGGAAATCTCCGCGCCGGAGTCCCGCGTCCGGGTGTTCGTCATCCCGACCAACGAGGAGATCATCGTGGCGCGGGAAACGGCGCGGATCATGGCCGGGAAAGGCTGAACCGCAACCGCTGAACCGCTTTACTTCCTCACCACAGAGAACCGCAACCACGAGAACCACCACGAGAACCGCTAACCACGAACTGCTTATTATGCAATGTAGTTTGCAGTTCTCGCAGTGGCGGTTTCTCGTAGTTGTGGTTCTCTGTGGTGAGGAAGTAAGGCGGTTAAGGGGTGTTGCAGTTTTTCTGGGATTTCCCCATACAGGCTACTCTTATGGACACGCTTCTCGAAAAAGCGCATACGCTCTCCGAAGGGCCCGGCGTCTATATCATGCACGATAAGGACGGGGTCGAGATCTACGTCGGCAAGGCGAAGAACCTTCGGCGGCGCGTCTCCAGCTACTTCCAGAAGAAGGAACGCTTCCACAAGGATCTGGCCCTGGTCGAGAATATCGCCGACTTTGAATACGTCGAGGAAAGCCGCCTCATCAAGGATCTCCAGCCCCGCTACAACGTTCTGCTCAAGAACAACGAAGCCTATCCCTTCATCGAAATCACCTGGGGCGACGACTTTCCCCGCGTCCGCGTCGCCCGACGCCGCGACAACCAGGAAAGCCGGTATTTCGGGCCGTTCGTCGGCGCCGGCAACATCCGCGCCGCCATCGCCGTGTTGCAGCGCGTCTTCCGCTTCCGCTCCTGCCAGCGCGACATCGACGCCGCCAATCCGCGCCATTTCCGCCAGCGCGGCTGTCTCAACTACCACCTCCAGCGCTGCGCCGGCGTCTGCACCGGCCGCGTG
>QMCE01001542.1_pt1 | contig 12675 bp, 10 predicted proteins | sample 1821851 | NCBI WGS metagenome assembly QMCE01 (sample SAMN09453174, study PRJNA476694) | Termite gut metagenome, whole genome shotgun sequencing project. | isolation source: worker | host: Odontotermes sp. | place: South Africa:Pretoria | collected 2016-01-28 | reverse complement strand
ATATATTCCTTATCAAACCTTTTTGAAAATAACGGTATATCTTCTTCAGTCAGAGGTTTTATTACAATTTTGTCTTTGTTTATATTCATAGAATAATTATACCATTTATTATTCAATAGATAAATGCGAAATTTTCACTCCTGTCCTTTTCAGCTGCTCGACAGGCGTATCTTTGAACCAGTGCTGCCCTTGATGACGTCTATACGGCTGGGGATGCGGGTGCGGAGGTCGCCTACGTGGGAAATAAGACCGACCATGCGGTGGGAGCGCAGTTCGTCAAGAATGCTCAGCGCCTTGTCAAGGGTCGCGTCGTCAAGACTGCCAAAACCTTCGTCTATGAAAACTGCATCCAGTTTTATGATGCCGCCAGCGCGTTCTTGTATGGAATCCGCAAGCCCCAGAGCAAGACTGATGGACGCAATAAAACTTTCGCCGCCCGAAAGCGTGGCGCAGGGGCGGGTCTTGCCGGTATGCGCGTCAAACACTTCCAAATCAAGACCGGAAAGGGCGCGCCCTTTCTTGCCCACGGCGTCCAAAAGGAGCGAATAGCGCCCTTCGCTCATGCGTTCAAGGCGGCTTGTGGCGAATACCGTTACTTCGGCGAGGTATTTGCCCAAGAGCCATGAGTCAAACGCCCATTTGTTGCGGTTTTTGCCTTCCAAATCATCCTTTAGGCGCGAAAGTGCTTCGCTTTTCTTGAGGAGCGTAGCGTATTCGGCGCGTTTCTCTTTAAGAAGGGCGCTGTCTCGCTCGGCAGAGGCAAGGTCAAGGCGGATACTGTCTCGTTCGGCTTCGGCTTCGTTGAGTTCCCGTCCCACGCGCTCGGTCTTTGCAATGATAGCCGCCTCGTCCTCATCACCGCGTTCAGCGACGCCGTCCGCGGCGCGAAGTTCCGCACGGAGCGAGGAAAGGCTGTGTTCGGCTTCCGCTTGCTGAACGAGCAGTTTTTCCTGCGCGTCCTCCCACAGGCGGATTTCCCGCTCGAAGGTATATTCGGTCTCGTCGGAAAGAGCGGCGATGTTGAGGGCGGAGATGTCCGCAAAGGGCGATTCGGCAAGCGCGGCGGACAGGGCGGACACGGCGCTTGTACGGGCGACGGCTGCTTCCTCAAGGGCGGTGCGGGCGGATCGGGCGGCGGCGAGCGCGGCGGCCAAAACTCTATCCGCGTTTTCTTTATCGCTTCGCAAGGCGGCGACTCGCGTTTCAAGTTGTGCGATTTCAGCGTCGGTTTCCTCAAGTTTCCGTTTTACGGCAATACCGCCGGTATCGCCGAGGGTGTCCATGCCGCTTTCCCTGCCCAGCACGCGCCGCCGTTTCTCTTCAAGCGCGGATTTTTCCGCCATGAGCGCCGCGCGTTTCTCTTCCGAGACGGCAAGGAACTTCTCAGTTTCGGCGAGGCGGGCGGCATCCGCCTCTTTTTCCTTATAAAGTGCGGGGAGCTTGCTGCCCGCCTGTTTCGCGTCCCCCCATTCAGCCGTCAGGGCGTTAAACGCCGCGCGCTGCTGTTCCACACGGACTGCTATATCCGGCGCGGACAAGGGAAATCCACTGTCCTGTGGAATGCCCGCGACTCGCGCCGCTTCGTCCGCATCATGACGCCGAAGCGTAAGATCGCGCCGCATCTTTTCCAGCGTCCGTTTTTTCTCGTCCAATTCCGCCCGGTACGCAGCGGTGTCCCGTTCGGCGGCTTTTTGCGCCTTATCCAGTGCGTCTATGCGCTCATCTAATCCGAAAGCCCGCTCCACAGCCGCCGCTGGATGAGGGTGATCACAGGAACCGCATACCGGACACGGTTCGCCCTTTTTCAAAGCGCCTGCCAGAACCGCCGCCGCATCCGCCTGCTCGTGGGCTTTTTTTTCGTCTCGCAGGGCGCGCACCTCGTCGGCAAGCGTCGGAATGTGCGCCACCGTGTCCTGTACCTTCGTTTCAAGGGCGTGAATTTCATCGGAAAGGGCGATTTCTTCCTTTTCCAGCGGTTCAATATCATCGGATAAGAGTTTTCTCAAGCGCACAAGGCTTTCAAACACCGCCTTCGCCTTTTCATGCTGGGAATCAAGATTTTGAACCTGAGCCGCGTGAGTCTGCAAACGCTGAATTTCAAGGTCGCGGGCTGTCACGCGCCGTTCTTGTTCGAGTTTTTGCGCGCCCTTTTCCCGCCCGAATTTCTCTTCATCAGCAATCTCCCGTTGTTTCCGCGCGAGCAGCTCCTCCGCGTCAAGGGCTTCAAACAGCGCCGGGCGCGTTTCGCGCAAAGCTTTGGCTTTCTCCTCAATGTCACACAGGGTGAGGGCGGCTGTTTCCGCAGCGGAAGCAACGGCGGATGCGGCAGCGGCGCTTTCTTCAGCGGAAACGGCTTCGGTCTGGCGGCGCAGGAGCGTTTTTTCAGCTTCCTCAGCGAGTACAAGCGTTCCCCGGAGAGGATGCGTCTTTTTGGATAATTCCAGCGCGTCTTTTTTTTCGCGGATAGCGACGGCGTCCGAAACGTTTTGGTCAATATCCGCGCGTATAGCGTCAAGGCGAAGCAGCAGCGCGTCTTTGCGCCGCGTAAGGTCGATTTTTTTGGCTAACCGTTCCTTTTCTTCCCGCAGTTTTTCGATTTTTTCGCGGATAAGATTGAGTTTTTCGGAAAAGGTCTCTTGGATTTCGTCAACGTTTGATTCGGCGCAGCGTTTTTCGCTTGCCTCCAAAGCCAGCCGCGCGGCGGCAAGCGCGTCATTAGCAATTCGCGCCCGCGCCGCCACCGCCTCTTTCACGCGCACCGCGCGCTCTATGGGGAAAAGTTTTGACAGCACCGTTCGCCGCTCATTCGTGTTCTGACGCAGAAATTCCGCGAATTCACCTTGAGGAAGCAGGACGATTTTGAAAAATTCCTTCGCGTCAAGCCCGATAAGCGCCTTTATTTTTTCGTCGGCATCCACTTTCCGGGAGCTTGCGATTTCCCATACGCCGTTGAGCCACTCATACAGAATAGCTTCCTCTTCCGCCAGCATTATGCCCGCGCCGCGTTTCTTGGGCTTCTCCTGCTTGGGACTGCGCTCCGCCCGAAACACGCGCTCACCGACAGAGAATTCGAGGGTCACGGAACACGCGCCCGTGTTCGATTCCGGCACGTCAAATAATGTGTCAGTATCATCATCCGCCGCGCCGTTAAACGCGGCGCCGAAATCGGTCTTAAGGCGCGCCAGATGTGCGTTGCGCCCGCCCGGAACTGCGCCGTATAAAGCGAAGCATACCGCGTCAAAAATGGTGGTTTTTCCGGCGCCCGTCTTGCCCGTAATGAGGAAAATATCGTCCAGTTTCGTAAAATCTATCTCAATTTTTCCGGCAAAGGGTCCGAAATTCTCCAAAAACAACCGCTGCGGCTTCACGCTGCGCCTCCTTTTACGCTTCTATCTCGCTTTCTGCAAGAATTTCTCTAAAAAGTTCCAGCTCATCAGAGTCGGCTTCACCGTAAATCTCTTGTAAAAAAAGCGAAAAATCATCGACAATATCCCCTCCCCCGCTTTTCGGCTCTGTGTCCTCGTTCTTTTTAAAAAGGTTCAGGCGTTCCTGTATGGCGCGGGATTGGTCTATGCTTAAAAGGTAGGGAAAGCGCTTGTTCAGAATAGGCAAGGCGTTTTCCACCGGAACGGTATCATTGAGGGTGATTTCGAGGTAATCGGAACGCGCCGCCTCTGCGTCCGGGGGAAGATCGTTGCTCAGGAAGGATTCAAAGGAACCGGAAAGTCGTGTGGTGTTCCGCAGGGGGATGACGGGTATTTTTTCAATAGAAGCCGCCGCGCCTTTTTCCAACATAACAGAAAGGAAGACCTTTTCACTGCCCGCCTCGGAAAAGGAATAGGCGAGCGGGCTTCCCGAATAGTAGGCGTTCTGCGCGGCTTTCTGGAATTTGTGAAGATGCCCCAGCGCGATGTAGTCAAAACCGTCGAACAGGTGAATATTGACAAGTTCAGCGCCGCCCAAAAAGGTGCGCTCGGACGCGGAAGCCGCGCCGCCCAGCGTGAAAAGGTGAGCGGCAAGCACGGCAAAATCCGCGCCGTTTTCTTGTGCCGCCTGCCGTGCGATACGGAGCCGCGCCGCCGCCTCGTCCGCCATAAGGGACTGGGAACGCAGCGGAACAGCATCCCTTCCCTCGGCGTGTGTCATCTCGGATTTGAGCGCTCCAGCATTAAGAAAAGGTAGCAGAAAAAACGCCGCTTTTTCGCCGCGCTTCTCAATGATAATTGGGGTGAAGGCGTCTTCCGGCTCAGTAACGAAGCGTACACCCAGTTCGGCGAAAAGCTCCTTGCCAAAGCCAAGCCGTGAGGCGGAATCGTGGTTGCCGGAAATGAGCAGAATCTCCAAATCAGGACGCGCTTTCTTGAGCTGCCCCAGAAAGGGGCTGAAGAGCCGTACCGCGTCTGGCGGGGGTATGGAGCGGTCGTATACATCGCCCGCAATAACAAGCGCATCAAAGGAGGTGTCCGCGAGGATGCCGATAAGGGCGTCCAAGATATGCCTTTGATCTTCAATCAATGATCGTTCGTGAAGTACTTTTCCCAGATGAAGATCGGCGGTGTGCAGGAATTTCATCCCACTGCGTCCTTCATTTTCTTCACGTATTCGTACACAAAACGTCCCGCGTTTTCCCCGTGATCCGCGATGATTCGGACGATGGCGCTCCCCACGATAACGCCGTCCGCCACGCGGGCAAGCGCCGCCGCCTGTTCCGGAGTACTGACGCCGAACCCCACCGCTGCCGGAATATCCCGCGCCGTCTTTGCCGCTTGTATAATGGAGGACACATCCGTCGTGATGTGGTCGCGGACGCCGGTAACGCCCATAGAAGAGACGATGTACAGGAAACCGTCCGAGCACGCCGCTATCTTTTTGACGCGATCTTCCGAAGTCGGCGCAATGAGCGAAATAAGATCGACATTATGGGACGAGGAAAAGCGCCGTACCTCGTCCTGTTCCTCAAAAGGCAGATCAGGAATAATGATGCCGTCAACGCCGCATTCCTCACAGCGAGCGAAAAACGATTCGTAGCCGTACCGGAATACTGGATTGAGATAGGTCAGGAATACCAAGGGGATTTTTTCCATAACCGACTCGGTGCGGAGGCGCGAAACAAGGGCGAACACCTTTTCAAGACTCGCTCCTGCGTTCAATGCCCGCGCGTTCGCCGCCTGAATAACAGCGCCTTCCGCCACCGGATCGGAAAACGGGATACCTATCTCTATAAGGTCAGCGCCCGCCCGCGCCATTTCAAGCGCGAACTCGCCGCTTTTCTCAATGGACGGATCGCCCGCTGTCAAAAAACCAATAAACGCCTTGCTCGTGAAGGCGCGCGAGATTCTTTCGTTACTCATGGATATTGATCCCCCTGTAGCGGGCTATGGCGGCGACATCTTTGTCCCCACGCCCTGAAAGATTGATGATAACGCTCTGCCCCGCGTCCATATCCGGGACGATTTTGAGGGCATGGGCGACCGCGTGGGCGCTTTCAATCGCCGGAATAATGCCCTCTGTGCGGGAGAGGTACTCAAACGCCGCCACGGCTTCATCATCCGTAACTGGAACATACTCCGCCCGCTCGGTGTCGTGCAGCCATGCGTGTTCCGGTCCTATGCCCGGATAATCAAGCCCGGCGGAAATCGAGTACACAGGCGCGATCTGTCCTTCCTCATTTTGGCAGAAGTAGGATTTCATGCCGTGAAACACGCCCACCGAGCCTTTGGCTATGGTCGCCGCGTGCAAGTCAGTGTCAAGTCCGCATCCGGCAGCTTCACACCCGATGAGCCGCACTTCCGTATCCTCTATGAACCGATAAAAGATGCCTATGGCGTTGCTGCCACCGCCCACGCATGCGATAACGGCTGTTGGCAGGCTTCCGGTCGCCGCGATAATCTGCTCACGCGCCTCCTCGCCTATGATACTCTGAAAATCCCGCACTATGGTGGGGAACGGGTGTGGTCCCATCACAGAACCGAGGACGTAATGGGTATCCGATACCCGCCCTGCCCATTCGCGCATGGTCTCATTCACCGCGTCCTTGAGGGTACGCGTACCGGACTTCACGGCGTTGACTTTCGCGCCGAGCAGTTCCATGCGGTACACGTTGAGCTTCTGCCGTTCGGTATCCTCTTCGCCCATGAATATCTCGCATTCAAGTCCCAAAAGGGCTGCGGCGGTCGCGCAAGCGACTCCATGCTGTCCAGCGCCGGTTTCGGCAATCACGCGGGTTTTTCCCATTCGTTTCGCAAGCAGCGCCTGTCCCAACACATTGTTGATCTTGTGCGAACCGGTGTGATTAAGGTCTTCGCGTTTCAAAAAAACCTTAGCGCCGCCCAAATTGCGGGTCATTTTTTCCGCAAAATATAAACGCGAAGGACGCCCCGCGTAGTCTTGAAACAGTTTTTTCAATTCCGATTGAAATGAATCGTCGTTTTTGGAAAGCGTATACGTTTCCTCCAAACGAAGCAGCTCGTTCATCAATGTTTCCGGGATATACTGTCCTCCATATTCCCCAAACCTTCCCTTCATTTTTTAGAAGCCTCCTACTATGATTGTTAAGCTTTTTAGTCTACTTTCTCTTGACGCACTATGCTGACCAAACGCATCATCTTCGCGTGGTCCTTCACCCCGTCCGTCTCCGCTCCACTTGAAATATCCACCGCAAACGGCGCGAAAGAAAGCGCCCGATCAATATTCCCAAGTTCTATTCCGCCCGCAAGGAAGTATTTTTTAACTTTTTTATCATGTGCAATAGGCGGTTTCTCTTCTCTCAAAGCATTATAAAAGGATAAGAAATTCCAGTCAAAGGAAGAGCCGGTACCGCCTGATCCGTGATCAAACAGGAAATAATCGGCGTGATCGTAAAAAGGGATGAAAGCTTCCGCTTCCATATAAGGAGCCGCGATTTTGTCACATATAGAAAACACCTTGATGACCGGCGCCGCGCACTGCGCCTTCAAGGCGGCTAGGTACGCCACGTCTTCACTGCCGTGCATCTGCGCCGCCTCAATCACACCAGCGCGGTACAACGCCGCTACTTCCTCAACCGGCGCGTTTACAAACACGCCCACCGGCGTTATGCCCGGCGACAGCCGCACGCGCAGCCGCTCCGCCGCCGCTGGCTGTACCTGCCGCCGCGAAGGCGCAAACACGAAGCCCACAAAATCCGGCGACGCCTCATTCGCCGCCTCAATATCCTTCTCCCGCGTCATCCCGCATATTTTAATCTTTGCCATGTTTTTTAACATCCTTCTCAAGAAGCGCGTGCAATGATGCGATCAATTCTGGACATATTCGTTTATAACGCGGCGCAAATTGTCAAGAAAGAACTTCTTGTCGCTTACTCTCATCAGGGCTTCGCCTATGAGCAGCCCGTCTATGCCGCAGTCCGCGACGGCGCTTATGTCGGAAGGGCGTTGTACGCCGCTTTCGCTCACGCGGATGAGGTTTTCTGGTATGCGGGCGCAGAGCCGCCTTGTTACGCCGAGATCAACAGCAAACGTACGCAGATCACGGTTATTTATGCCGATAATTACTGCGCCCGCCTCCACAGCCCGTTCGGTCTCCGCCTCGGTGTGAACCTCCACCAGCGCGGACAATCCCAAACTGGCGGCGATTTGTATATAGGACGCGAGTTCGGATTGTTTGAGCAGAGCGGCGATAAGCAATACCGCGCCCGCGCCGAGCGTCTTTGCCTCGTAAATCTGGTACTCGTCAACAATAAAATCCTTCCGCAGAACAGGAACAGATACCGCAAAGGCTATTTCGGAAAGGTAGCGGTCATCCCCAAGAAAAAATTCCGGCTCGGTCAGCACGGAAATCGCCGCCGCCCCCGCCTCCTCATACTCTTTCGCTATACGCAAGTAGGGAAAATCCTTTGCGATAATCCCTTTGGACGGAGAAGCGCGCTTTACCTCGCAGATAAACGAAAACGCACTGTGCCGCAGCGCGCGCTCAAAAGCAGGAAGCGCGAGAGCATCCTCTTGATCTCTCAGAGACAGCGCGCGCGTTTTTATCAGCTCCAGAGGAACCGCCTCTTTGCAGTGCGCAACCCGCTTCCGCGTACTGTCCGCTATAGTGTCTAAAATCATGTCCCGCCTCCTGTAATGAACCTCCCCGCCGCAAGTGTCGGGGAAACATGTACGTGTTACAGAATTGACAAGGTTCGTTCTGTAAGGAAATTATTACCTATGGGGTTTACTACCATGGAATTATTAGTATTACACTATAGCAACCGCCCCACAGGGGTGGGGTTGTAAACCCCACTGCGAATAAAGATCGTTAGTATAGCCTATATAAGCAATAAGTGCAAGACACGCTTCATTGGTGGATCATCGCGTTTTGTCGCTGCGTTCGCCGCCGTCTTCAACACCACCGGAATGTGCAGATATTTGATACGGCGTTTATTCTTTATTTGGGAGCGCTTCTTCCTTATTGAAACATTCATGGGAAAGCTCCACGAAACGTTCCAGCTGACGCGTTGCCTTTCCACTGTCGATTAATTCGGCGGCGAGCGCAATTCCGTCCGCCATTGTCAGCTCCGGCATCGCTATATGAACCGCCGCGCCAGCATTGAGCAGCACCGCGTTCCGTTTGGCTCCTTTTGCCCCGGAAAGAATCTCACGGGTGATACGCGCGTTTTCTTCAGGAGTCCCGCCTGTCAATTCCTGCTTATCGCAGCGCGTCATGCCGAAATCTTCCGGCTGAATCACGAAATACTTGAAAAATCCATCCTTAATCTCGCACACCGACGTGGGCGCGCTCGCGGAAATCTCGTCAAAACCGTCCTGCCCATACACCACAAAACCCCGCTTAACGCCCAGATTGCTCATTACCTCGGCGAGCGGCTTAACAAGTTCCTCCGCGTACACACCGAGTAGTTCCATATTCGCGCCCGCTGGGTTTACAAGCGGTCCCAGTATGTTAAAAATCGTGCGTACGGGAAGCTCCTTCCGTACCGGCGCGACATATTTCATAGAAAGATGATAGTTCTGGGCAAAGAGAAAGCACAAGCCTATCTCCTTGAGAATGGCGAGGCTTCGCTCTGGACTCACGCTGATGTTCACGCCGAGCCGCTCGAAACAGTCGGCGGTGCCGCTTTTGCTTGTGGCAGCTCTGTTGCCGTGTTTTGCCACCGGAATTCCGGCTGCGCTCACCACAATCGCGGCGGTTGTGGATATATTAAACGAATTGGACATATCGCCGCCCGTACCGACTATCTCAAGAATGTCCAATTCGTTCAGGACTTTTACGCAGTGCTTCCGCATACCGGTCGCGGCGGCGGTAATTTCTTCTATGGTTTCTCCCTTTACTGCCATAGCCGTCAAAAACGCCGCCATCTGAATTTCGGTAGCTTTTCCGCCCATTATCTCGTCCATAACGGCTTCCGCCATTTCATAACTCAAGTTTTTCCGCGCCGCCGCCTGCGCTATCGCTTCCTTTATCATTAGACACTCCCTTTAGCGTTTCTGTATATAGAAACTTATAGATATAAGTACTTTATACAGAAACATATAGATTTTGTCAAGAGGTCTTCGTGATTTTTTAAAATTTATTAGGGGAACGGGGGAAATTTGCGGCGTTTGCCGCAGCATACAATCGTGGGAGGATTGTCATTAGGGCGCGTTTATGTGCTACACGTGGATACCTATGGCTTCGCGGATCGAGTCCACAAGGGTTTTGCGTCCTTCGATTTTACCCATCATACCCGGCAGCTCCACGACAAGCGGGTATTGGGCGCCGATCTGCCAATCGACGAGCAATTCGCCCAGCCAATCCGCCACTTCCTGCGTCAGGATGAGAATGCGGCAGCCTTCGGTGGGAACTGCCGCGTTGGTGGTCTCATCAAAGCCCTCGGTGACGCGGCGGAAAGTGCGGCGGGCTTCGTCCGCGTTATCGACAGCAACGCCGTCAATACCCACGAACTTGAAACCCGTAACCAGCTCCGGATCACCGATGAAAAAATAATCCATTACAATATGAGTATCAGAAGTCCGACAAGGAAGCCCCACAGACAGATACCTTCGGCAAGTCCCACAAAGGGCATGGCTTTACCGGAAAGCTCCGCGTTTTCGCTCATAGCGCCCATGGCGGCCGCGCCTATCTGCCCCACCGCGATGCCGCCGCCTATACAGGCAATGCCCACCGCGACCGCTGCCGCGATGTACCTAATAGCCTGAGCGCCGCCGCCCGAGGCTTCCGCAGCCGCCTCCTGCGCGAACAGCAACGGAGCCGCCGCTAATAATACGCACGTAAAGAAAATAATTTTACCTTTCATTGAAATCTCCTTTTATTCGCAAGCTTATACTACATACTTTGCTATATACAGCGTTTTAGAAAATGTGATTTTTCCAAAACTGAGTATGTATCAAAGCGTACAATCCATAGAAAATCACTCTATACCCCGCTGTATGCGGCAGACTTATTCCTTCCGAAACCTAAACGGCTCAAAGCGCACGCCGGTTTCGGTAAAAAATTTGCTGAAAAATTCGTAATACTGGAGACGCGTAACCTGAATCGCCACGATCATACCCTCAAGGACGATGATGATTGCGTTTCCAAAAAGGACGATAATAAGCGAAAACAAGGGTCCAAACGCGGAGCTGCCAGCTACGATGTCCGCCATCGTGAAGGTGATGAACGAAAGTACTGCGTGAGACAGAGCGAAGGCGCCAACGCGCAGAAAGCTCACGCTGTTTGAAATGTAGCTCGAAAGCGTCTCCAAAAGCTCTACAATCCCTTCTATGATGAATACCATCAGCCCCTCTTGCATAACAGGACGTTCCCCGGCTATGAGCCGCCACAGAACTTTTCCAAAAAATATGCAGAAGAGCGGCACGGCAATGCAGGGTATGTCGAACCAATACAGCGAGCCTTTCAAGATAATCCGCACCGCGAGGATCACAACGTACCAAAAAAAGAACGCGCCCGCAAGTCCTGTCTTTGAGAAAAACGCCTCTTCGTATTTTTTTTGGTTCGCCTTGTTGATGATATTGAATACAAGACCGGTCGAATTTAGAATAACGCCCAGCGCAAGCGTAAATCCGAAGAAGTAGAAGAGCTTGTCTATGTTGCCGCTCGAGGGCATAAGGTGGAGGATTTTACCAGTCGCCTGCCAGCCGAAAAACTCTCCTATGGGTGTTTGCGAAAGAAAGGCGGTGACGGCGTGGGTAGGCGCTTCCAAAATCTCCTCATTTGAAAAGACGCTGCCGTAGAGAAGTCCCATAAATATGGAGAAAACCCCTACCGCAATCATAGGACCGCCGAAATTCCGGTAACTTGAAAGGAATTTGGCTTTCTTTTGCGACAAGAGCAGTCCGACGAGCATCAACACAAACCCCTGCCCCACATCACCGAACATAACACCGAAAAGTATCGTAAAAAATACGGCTACGAAGCCTGTGGGGTCTATTGAGCCGTAAAGCGGCGCGCCGTAGGAAAACACAAGCGGCTCAAAGCTCCGCGCAAACCTGCCGTGCTTGAGGTCAGTCGGCACTTTTTCGGCGCCGTCCAGCACGGATGGTACTTCCTCAGGGTTCAGGGTACGGACACTCACGCGTCCGGACGTAAGCCGCACAAGATCGGCGACAAGATTTTTGAGCGCATCCGCAGGCACCCAGCCCGTAAGAAGATAGACGTTTTTCGTGGCAACAAGCTTCTCTTTAACCCTTTCGGTGATGTCAGCCATAAGGTATGAGGCGGAAAGGCTGAGAAGCGGCATACTGTAATCACGGAGGAGCTTTTCTTTTTCCTCGGCTATGGCGGAAAGAGCTTTATTCGTCTGCGCAAGCCGCGTTTCAAGCCCGGATACAAGCTCTTCAGGGATACCTTGATAATCTTTAGGGATGGATATGGGAGTGAAGGACTGCTTCTTGAGTTCCGCGTCCAGCGCGAAGCGTCCCGCGCGCGAAGAGGCGGCAAGTACGCGGTCGTTGTCCAGCGGGACAATGACGACTCTGTCCGCAAGGTCTTTCTTGAGGTCGCTCCGTCCCCGCGCGTCAAGCCGTCCCACGCGCAGCGTCAGATAAGAAAGGGAGTCCAGCTCGGAAAACGGCGCATTGAGCGCGGAAAACGCCCGCGACTCGGTGAGCGCCGTTTCGAGCTTCTGCTTCTCGTTTTTCTCGGTATTTTCCCGCTCGCGCAAGCCCAGCACGCGGGCACACACCGTGTCTGCAAGCTCTTCGTCTGCGGACGAAGGCAGATTGCTCTCGGCGTATGGCTCAATCGGAAGCTCAAGCCCCAAATACACGGCAGCTTCCCGTATCTCCTCGGTTTTTTCCGCTATGTGTCCGGAGCGCGTCATTACATCCGAATGGACGCCTTCCCCCGCTCCTGATTTGAGCGCCGCGGTTTCCCCTTCGGGTTGGGAAAACTGCATAAGAGCGCCTCGTCCCAAATAGCCAACCACTGTGTCCACATCTTTTTCCAGCGCGAAAATCTCCACACGCTTCATTTTGCGGGGACGTATCATCAGGCAACCTCCAAAAGTCCCAGTGTTTCGCGGCTGGACAGCCCAAAGCCAAAGCCTTCGGCGGTACTGGTGAGCAAATCCTCCTCAAACTGTTTAAGCCGCACAAAACAAAAGACGGGCAGCAGGGAAAAAGGATTGGTATGGAAACAAGCATAGGCGCGTTTATACAAATAACGGGATACTTTATTCTGAAAATAGCGCGGATCGAT
>QMCE01001607.1_pt1 | contig 12680 bp, 9 predicted proteins | sample 1821851 | NCBI WGS metagenome assembly QMCE01 (sample SAMN09453174, study PRJNA476694) | Termite gut metagenome, whole genome shotgun sequencing project. | isolation source: worker | host: Odontotermes sp. | place: South Africa:Pretoria | collected 2016-01-28 | reverse complement strand
AAGAATTCCCTTGAGGGTCGTGGGAGACCACCACGTTGATAGGCCGCAGGTGTACGCACAGCAATGTGTTCAGCCGAGCGGTACTAATTACCCGATAGACTTTCTTGCGTCAGGGCTTTACCGCCCCGACCGAATCCTTTATCTCATCCTCGATGTGTCAATTATTAGTTATGAGTTATGAATTATGAGTTATAATTCAGGCGTTGTAGCTAATAAGAGATGGTAGTTAATTGGTTTAAGTTGTTGTGGAGGGTATCGTTATCGTATTTGGGGATCACCTCTTCCCATTCCGAACAGAGAAGTTAAGCCCGATCGCGCCGATGGTACTGCGGTAAAACGTGGGAGAGTAGGTCGCCGCCTCCTTAACCCGAGCCAGAGATGGTTCGGGTTTTTTGTGCATCATTACCCCTGTGGGGGGCTGCAAAAGGGGCCGAGTTTCTATTAACCCGGCCCCTTGCTTTTGATGGTGTCTTCCCCGATTATTTTTTGTGCGCGCGGCCCTTTTTCTGTTGGGGACTGGCCACTTTTGGCATCATTACCCTTTTTTTATTGTCCCAGCGGGCTCCATTCGCCGGTGGCGGGCGGTGCCGAAGTCGCGGGCACGGGAGCGGGAGCAGCCTGAGCAGGAACAGCCGGAGCGGGAAGATCCGACTCGATGATCGTCTCTCCGGTTCCGGGCGGCAGTTTGAACATTGCACCCGTGAGCGGGTCGATCAGCAGCATGCCGATCAAGCCGCCAAACAACAGATTTCCGAAGTACCATCCATCGATTGTGGCGTGTATGAATGTCGTCACATGTTGTCCGTCGTTCCGGCTATACGTCACTTTGTACCGCTCGGGGCGCATGTATCCGGCGGCGGCTTCGAGCCAGGTGGTTGTCGGGGTATGGCCCACAAAAACAACCTCTCCGTCGCGATTCTCGACGGTCAGATGCGCTCCCTGAGGTTCGGAGTTGAAATCTACGGGATAGGCGCTTCGGGTGACGATCGACGCGCACGACGAGGTGGTCGCGACGAGTACAAGCATAAGAAAATAACGGGACGGTCTCATTGTATGATCTCTTTTCGAGGTAAAGATACAAAATTTATCGAAGCAACGTCCCGATCCACACCATCAGCAGAGCCAGGACGACCAGTAGCAGCAGTCCGCCTGTCAGAGCCAGCAGCGAGCACCAGGGCCGCGAAGGTTTTTGTTCGCCGGATTGATTCTGTTCCATAACTAAAGCCACTTTTTATACCTGAAAAATCCGAGTGTTGCGCCCGAGGCCACGACCATCAGTGCCATCGTGATCCAGAACGACCACAGCCCGCCCATCTCCTGCCACGGCAACACGATGTTCATGCCGTACATCGAGGCGATCAACGTTGCCGGCATGAAGAACACCGACGCGACGGTGAATATCTTGGTGGTCTTGTTCTGCTCGATGTTGATGAGGCCCATTACGGTGTCCTTCAGGTAGTTAAGGCGCTCGAAAGAGAAGTCGGTGTGCGAGATCAGCGATGCGACGTCCCTCATCATCAGTTGCAACCGCGGGTAGACGTCGTTCGGAAAATGCTCGCTGCGCAGCACGCCGCTCAAAACCCGCTGCCGGTCGAAGATCCCCTCGCGGATTGTCATCATGCTCTCCTGGATGGCGTTTATGTGCTTGATCAACTGTTCGTTCGACCGCACTTCGTCGCCCACCTGCCCGCTGAGCTGCGAGATTCGCCGCGCCTCGGCCTCCACGATGTCGGCGTCCAGGTCGATGCGTATTTCGAATATCGACACGAACAGATGGAACCCCGTCGGATAGGGTTTCGAGTTGACCTGTAGCCGTTTGCCCATCTCGCCGAAAGTTCTCGACTCGGCCTCGCGCACCGTCACGAGCAGACCTTCGGTCAGCGTGAAAGAGACCGGTTCGAGGTTGAACCCCTCGCCCGTGGGTACGAAAAATATCGAGTTGGCGACGATGCTCTGCTCCGTTTCGGCATATTTCGACGAAGTTTCGATCTCCTCCACCTGCTGGCGTGTCAAAAGGTCGATGTCGAGATAATCTTCGATCGCCTTTTGCTCCTTCACCGAGGGACTCAGAAGGTCGATCCACAGGATGTCGTCGTAACCCAACTCTTCGAGCTGTTCGGGCTCGGCGTTGCGGATTATCTTGCCGTGTTGTTTCAGATATATTGTGATCATGATTTCCCGTTGTTTATTAATGTGGTTCGCACACTCCGTTTGTCGGGCCGCCGTCCACGCGGGGCGCCTCACTATCGGTAGGAAATCAGTCAGCCGGGATTGGCGTGCAGAGTCGCCTTGAGACCCTCGTCCCAGAATCGCTGCAATGCCTGTCGCTTTTTTTCGTCGAATAAATAGTCTATGTTGCGGGTCAGATATTCGTAGGCGTACGGGCGGGCGGCGTAGTCGCTTTCGAGAATCGACTCGTAGATCCGTTCGACCCCCACGGTCAGTGCACTTTCCAGCGCGGCGAGCGTCTCCGCCGGAACACTTTTTCGCGCCACCCACACCGCGAAAACGAACGGCAGTCCGGTGTGGCGGCGCCACTCTTCGGATAGATCCCACGTGTGCGCGAACCGTCCCTCGTGGTCGAAAACCTTGTCGCCGATCAGCACGAATGCATCTTCTTTTCGTGAAAAGCACGCATCTGCGGCGTTATTTCCCTCGCGCGGCCCGTCGAGCACCGAATAGTCCTCCATCGCGACCCATTCCGGGGCGATCTTCCAATAGCGTGCGGCCAGCATCCGCGCCAGCGCCACCGAAGTGTGCGAATGACCGTCGAGCCACACGCGGCGCACTGCCTTCAGCGGCACGTCGGACACCATCACCACCGTGCGCACAGGCCCGTCGGCACCGATGCACCAGGATGTTACAATATCGAAATCGGGATCTTTGATCATCGGCAGACCGCCGATCGGCACGAGCGCAATGTCGGCCCGGCGCTCATCGAACGCCTCCGTGCATCCGCTCGGAGGAGACAACAGAAGCCCCGCCGCCAACTCCGCGGAGTGGCGCAAACCGTACAGAAACGGCACGGTGTTCAGATATGAAACCGCTGCAACGCTTATCACCGGACGGGTCATCCATACTTGATATCAATTGGTTCGACTTGTGTTTGGCACATCGGCCGACGCAAAGGTAGGGATTTTGAACGAAAATAGGAAGTTTTCGTTCAAAATCGTATCCCGCCTCCGATCTCGATGGCGTTGAGAGAGTTCTTTACCTTACCGCCGCTACCGTCACTTATGTGCACTGCCCCGGAGCTCGCAACGAGTTTCAACCCCATGGAAACACCCTTCGACAGCCGGAAATCGTAGCCGAACTCGGTGGTGGTCTTGAATCCCCCCGTGCTTTCCGACAGTTTTTGACGGCCGTCGGAGATGCTCTCGCGGTAGGCCACATAACCGGCAGAGATCGAAATGATCCACGCATTCTTCAGATTACGCGTCGGGGCACGCATCATGAACTCCGGAGCGAAGTACCATGCGTCGACGCCGAACTTCATCCCCATCAGCTTGTTTGCGTAGTGGTTACCCACAAATTTCGCCCCCAGCCCGTAGAAATTGTTGAAAAATCGTGTCACGCCGACGCCGTAAGCGACCCCTTTTTTCAACCCGCTTAAAAGTTGTTTCCACTGCTCATCGGTCAACCCGCTGCTACTCGTGTTGTCTGAGATTTTTGCCGTCCGGAGGCTAAAGGCCGCATCGAGCGCAAACCGCCATTTGGACAACTCGAATACAGGCGGAGCGGGAGCAGAAGATACCGTCAGGTATTCGTCCGTACTTCGGAAAGTAGACAATTGCGGCTCGATGTCAGGAGTGTCGGGGGTGTCGACAGCGTCGGGAGCGTCGGGAGTGTTCAGGGCAACGTCTGTGGTGCCCGGGAAGTCGACCCGCATAATGGTCGCGGCGATCCGATGACACGAGCTCAGGAGATCCGGCTGGCGGTGTTCGTTAATTACGAGGTAGTTGCCGCCGGCTTTCCGGACCTCCACCTTGGCGAGTTCCACCACGCGGTCGTAACCGCAATTGGTCGAAAATCCCGAATCCAGAATCTCGACCGAACCTACATACAGGGCGTGTTGCAACTGAACACTCCGGTCGTCGATCACGACAACGGGCTGCCCGTCGTCCAACGGTTCGAGCGGAGAAGAGATACTGGTGATGACCCTCGGAGAACACGATACGATCGGGAGGATAATTGATAACAGAAATACTCTTTTCATACAGGTTAGGCTTTTATGGTTTTGCAATACAAATATAATGCAATTATTCTCTATTCCGGCTGTCGATCAAAATTGTCACCGGGCCGTCGTTAGTCAGGCCCACCTGCATATCCGCGCCGAAAATACCGGTCTTCACCTCCCGGCCGCCCAACTCGCGCGACAGACGGACCGCGAATTTCTCGTAAAGAGGTTCTGCGATCTCGGGTCTCGCCGCACGAATATACGAAGGACGATTCCCTTTGCGCGTCGAAGCATGCAACGTGAACTGGCTGATAACCAATACCCCACCCCTGACCTGCACGACGTCGAGATTCATTACACCCTCCACGTCGTCAAAAACCCGCAATCGTGCAATCTTTCCCGTCAACCACTCGATGTCCTCATCTCCGTCCGCCTCCTCGATGCCCACAAACAGCAGCAATCCCGCCCCGATGCGCGCATGCTCGCAACCGTCGATCTCAACCGACGCTCCCGAAACTCTCTGGATCAATACTCTCATACTTTATTTATTTTTCCGCACTATCGTAGCGAGGAACTTTCCGGTATGGCTGCGCGGATTTTTTGCGATCTGTTCGGGCGTGCCGCTGGCGACGACTTGGCCGCCGGCGTCGCCTCCTTCGGGGCCCATGTCGATGATGTGGTCGGCGGCCCGGATGACGTCGAGGTTATGTTCTATGACGACCATGGTGTTGCCGCGCTCCACCAGCAGAGAGATCACTTCGAGGAGTTGGCGAACGTCCTCGAAGTGTAGGCCGGTGGTGGGTTCGTCCAGAATGTAGAGTGTTCGACCGGTATCGGTGCGAGCGAGTTCGGCGGAGAGTTTTATGCGTTGGCTTTCGCCGCCGGAGAGTGTGGTGCAAGGTTGCCCGAGGCGCAGGTATCCGAGGCCGACGGATTGGATGGCGCGCAGTTTCTGATGGATTTTCGGAATGTGGGCGAAGAATTCGACAGCCATGTTGACGGTCATTTCGAGAACTTCGGATATGTTTTTGCCTTTGTATTTGACCTCCAGCGTCTCGCGGTTGTAACGTCTGCCGCCGCACACTTTGCAACGCACGTAAACGTCGGGCAGAAAGTTCATTTCGATCGTCTGCACACCTGCACCGCGGCACTCCTCGCATCGGCCTCCGCGAACGTTGAACGAGAAACGACCCGCCGTGAAGCCGCGGATCTGAGCATCGGGCGTCGCCTCGAAAAGTTTGCGGATGTCACCCCACACGCCCGAGTATGTCGCGGGATTGGAGCGCGGTGTGCGACCGATGGGCGACTGATCCACCACGACGAGTTTGTCGATGTTGTCGATGCCGTCCACGGCGTCGCAAGGCAATGGTTGGGCGTAGGAGTTGTATAGATGACGGGAGATGACGGGTCTAAGAGTGTCGTTCACGAGCGTCGACTTGCCACTACCGCTCACGCCGGTCACGCAGATCATCTTGCCGAGCGGAAACTCCGCCGTCACGTTTTTCAGGTTGTTGCCGCGGGCGCCCTTCACGGTGATGGTTTTGCCGTTTCCGGCGCGGCGCTTTTTAGGGGTGGCGATGGTGCGGCGGCCCGAGAGATAGTCGGCGGTGAGAGAGTCGGGCGCGGAGAGGATATCTTCGATGCTTCCCGAGGCCACGATGCGGCCACCTTTGCGGCCCGCCAACGGGCCGACGTCAACTATGTGGTCGGCGCTGCGGATCATCTCCTCGTCGTGCTCCACCACTATCACCGAATTGCCGGCGTCGCGAAGTTCCCGGAGGCTGGCGATCAGTTTGCGGTTGTCCCGCTGGTGGAGACCGATGCTCGGCTCGTCGAGAATGTAGAGAACGTTCACAAGGCGCGAACCGATCTGAGTGGCAAGACGGATGCGCTGGCTCTCGCCGCCCGACAACGAACGCGAACTGCGGCCCAGCGACAGGTAGCCCAGACCCACTTTGACAAGGAAGCCCAAGCGGTCGCCGATCTCTTTGACTATCTCGCGGGCGATGGTTCTTTCGCGCGGGTTGAACAACTCGTCGATGCCGCGCATCCATTCGGCGAACTGCTCTATCGACATGCGCGACAGGTCGGCTATGTTGCTCCCGCCGATGCGGAATTGCAGCGCCTCGGGCCTCAGGCGTGAGCCGCCGCATACGGAACATGGTTCTTTCACCAGAAACTGTTCGCGCCACTTGTCGGTCTTGCCATCCTCGTCCTGATTTTCGAGCCACTCGGCGATGCCCTCCCATGACGACATCTCGATTGCGCCGCCCGGACGCAATGCTCCCATGTCGATGCGCAGAGGTTCGGGGTCGCCGTACAGCACCGCGTTCAGACCCTGCTCGCCGATCGTGCCGACCGGATCGTCCAGCGTGAAGTCGTAGCGGCGGCCCAGAGCTTCGAGCATTGCGAAAAGACGGTTGTTCTTATGTTTGCCCAGCGGCTCGACGGCTCCGGCGCGGATGCTTTTGCGTTGGTCGGGGATTATTTTTGTCACGTCGAAACGCGCCTCCTCGCCCAAACCGCCGCAATGGGGACAAGCGCCCTGCGGAGAGTTGAACGAAAAGGTGTGGGGCGCCGGGTCGGGCAACGAAACTCCGGTCGAGGGGCACATCAGGTGGCGCGAGTAGTGGCGCACTCCGTCGGCGTCGTAGTCGTAGAGCATGATGGAGCCTTTGCCCTGGCGCATCGCCTCACGCAGACTTTTCATCAGGCGGTCGCGGATGTCGGACTTCACCACCAGACGGTCGACCACGAGCTCTATCGTGTGCGATTTGTATCTGTCGAGCTTCATGCCGGCGCCGAGCTCGGTCATCTCGCCGTCGATGCGGGCGTAGGTGAAGCCTTTGCGAACCAGACCCTCGAAAAGTTCGCGGTAGTGACCCTTGCGGCCCTTAACTATGGGGGCGAGCAGCGCTATCCGGCGGCCGTCGTAGCCCGCCATGATGTGGTCGGCGATCTGGTCATCGGTGTAGTGAACCATCTCCTCGCCCGTGACCGGCGAATAGGCGCGCGAAGCGCGGGCGAACAACAGGCGCAGGAAGTCGTTGATCTCGGTGATCGTGCCGACCGTCGAACGGGGGTTTTTGCTTGTGGTTTTCTGCTCGATCGCAACCACGGGGCTCAGGCCGGTGATCTTGTCGACGTCGGGACGCTCCATCGTGCCGACGTACTGGCGCGCGTAGATCGACAGCGTCTCCATGTAGCGGCGCTGCCCCTCGGCGTATATGGTGTCGAACGCGAGCGACGATTTGCCGCTGCCGCTCAGACCCGTCACCACCACCAGGCGGTCGCGCGGAATGTCGAGGTCTACGTTTTTGAGATTGTTGACCCTCGCTCCCTGTATGCTGATCTTCTCCTCCAATGTTGCACGCGAATTAACCCACAAAGATACGCAATTATTCGATGCGCAGGTTGCGGCCTATGCGAAGGGTGGTTGTGCGCGAAATGCCGTTCAACTCGCAGATGCGGGTAACCGTCGTTTTGTAGCTCAGGGCCAGGGCTAACAGTGTGTCGCCGCTGCGGATCTTGTGGTACATCGGCTCGGGGGCGGGGGATGGCTCGGAAGAGATGTTTGCAGCGATAGTGTTCGTGGCAAGCGAATCTACGGATGCAGGATCCTCTCCGTCGATCGTTTCCGCGTAGTCGTATTCTCCGTCGGCATTCCGTTCCACGGTCCGCGAACGGATGCTGAAGTAGTCCCTGTGCAGGGCGAATGTTCGCTGCCGGAGCGTGCCGCGCTCGAAGTCGATGATACGCTCGGGATCGAAACTCTGGTCGGAGTAACGCATCTCGAAATGGAGGTGGTTGGTCGACGCGCGCCCCGTGCGGCCGCCGTAGCCTATCACCTGACCCGCGCGGACCCACTCTCCGGCCGACACGGCACGGCGCGAAAGATGGGAGTAATAGGTTTCGAGGCCATTCGGATGGCGGATGATCACGATGTTGCCGAAGCCGCCCGAATTCCAGCGCGAATACCTGACCACGCCGTCGAACGCCGCGAAGATCGGCTGGCCGTGATCCACCCGAATGTCCGTGCCGTTGTGATCTCGGCCGCTGCGACGTCCGTATTTCGACAACACGCGGCCCGTGGCGGGTGCACGAAAACCGTGGCTTTCGGCCATCTCTATGCGGATACGTTCGGGAAGATCGCCCAGACCGACGCCACGGTAAGCGAACAGGTTGAGTGTGTCCCAATGCGCCTCGTAGGCCGGTGCGCTCATGAAATGATACGGATTTGTCGGGATGTAGCGGAAAGTGCCGTCGGCGAAGGTAACTATACGTACCTCGGCACGGTCGGTGGGGAGTGTGTCGGTAGGAATGCGCGGGATGTCGCGCTCGGACAAGGTGACTCTTGTCTGGGCAGTTGAAAGTTGAGAGTTGAGAGTTGAAAGTGAGGCTAACACGATACAAAAAAGAATCTTGCGCCACGCACTTTTGCGCGTAGCATAACTTTCAACTCTCAACTCTCCATTTTCCACTCTCATCTGACGTTGGCGATGCTGATGATGTCGGCGAAGACTCCCGCGGCAGTCACGTCGGCACCCGCGCCGTAGCCCTTGATCTCCATCGGGTAGTCTTTGTAGCGCTCGGTGGTGAGAAGGATCACGTTGTTGGAGCCGTCCAACTCGTAGAAGGGGCTTTTCGGGTCGACCTCTCTCAGCGCGACGCTTGCGCGGCCGTCCTCCATCGTGGCGACAAAACGCCAGCGCAGGCCACGGGTGGTGATCTCGCGGCGGCGTGCCTCGAACCCGGCGTCGAGCTCGGGCACAGAGGCCCAGAATTCGTCGATCGTGCCGGCGAAATATTTTTCGGGAACGAACAGCGATGCCTCTATATCATCCATGTCGAGGCGGTAGCCCGCCTCGCGCGAAAGGATCACAAGTTTGCGCATCACATCCTTGCCGCTCAGGTCGATGCGCGGGTCGGGCTCGGCGTATCCCGCTTCGACCGCTTTACGGATCGCCGCGCTGAAGGGCAGTGTTTCGCTCATCTCGTTGAAGATGAAGTTGAGGGTGCCGCTCACCACCGCCTCGATCTTCAGAATACGGTCGCCGCTGCCCACCAGGTCGCCGATCGTTTTGATGATCGGAAGGCCCGCGCCGACGTTGGTCTCGAACAGGAATTTCGCACCCTGCTTGCGCGAGATGGATTTCAGCTTCCGGTAGTTGTCGTAGTCGCCCGAAGCCGCCACCTTGTTGGCCGTGACGACCGAGACGTTGTTGCTCAGCAGTTCGCGGTATGTTGCGGCGATCGACTCGTTGGCCGTACAATCGACGAACACCGGATTGAAGATGTTCATGCCCACGATCGCGTCGCGGTAACTCTCGGTGGTGGAGGGAGTACCCTCGGCGTCGAGAAGTTCGCGCCACCCGGACAGGTCGATGCCCGCACGGTTCATGATGTGTTTGCGCGAATTGGCGATGCCCACGACGCGCAGTTGCAGAGAGTTTTCTTTCAGGAATTTGGGTTGCTGTTGGCGGATCTGTTCGAGAAGGCTGCGACCCACAGTGCCGACGCCCGCGACGAAGATGTTCAACACCTGATAATCCCACAACAGGAACGAGTCGTGAAGTGCGTTCAACGCCTTGCGCAGGTTCTTGGCCTCGATGACGAACGAAATGTTGGTTTCGAGCGCGCCCTGTGCACAGGAGATGATGCTGATGCCGCTGCGACCCAGAGTGTCGAACAACTTGGCGGAAACTCCCACTCGGCCACGCATGTTCTCGCCCACCACCGCAACCGTTGCGAGGTCGTACGTGGGGATGATCTCGTTGATCTCGCCCTGGCGGATCTCCTGCGCGAACTCGTCGGAGAGCACGCGAACGGATGCCGCGCCGTCTTCGTGGCGCACCCCGATAGAGGTGCTGCTCTCGCTGGAGGCCTGCGAGACGAAGAAGACGCTGATGCCAGCCTTGGACAACGCTTTGAAGATGCGGTAGTTCACGCCGATCACGCCCACCATGCCGAGACCCTTGACCGTGATCAGGCAGGTGTCGCCGATCGAGGAGATGCCTTTTATTATCTTTGCGTTCGGGTCACCGTTTTCGCTGTCCGAGGATATGTACGTGCCGGGCGAGGCGGGGTTGAAGGTGTTGCGAACGCGGATGGGGATGTTCTTCTGGTAGACAGGGAAGATGGTCGACGGGAACAACACCTTCGCGCCGAAATTGCACAGCTCCATAGCCTCGCTGAAGGTCAGGCGCTCGATCAGAAACGTGTTGTCGATGATGCGCGGGTCGGCGCTCATGAAGCCGTCCACGTCGGTCCAGATTTCAAGCACCGAGGCGTCCAAAGCCGCCGCAACGATCGCACCGGTGTAGTCCGATCCGCCGCGGCCCAGGGTGGTGGCGTCGCCCGTCTGCGCGTCGGTGGCGATGAAACCGCCCACGATGGCGATGCCTTTCAGTTCGCCGAGAGCCTCACGAACGAGCTTTCCGGTGAGGGCGAAATCGACCACGTGTTTCGAGAAGTAGGGCATGGTTTTTATGATGTGTCGCGCGTCGAACAGTTCGGCGCCGGGGATCATGCCCGCCACCAAAACCGACGAGAGGCGCTCGCCGTAGCTCACCACCGTGTCGCGCGTCTTGGGCGACAGATCGCGGATCAGAAAGACACCGCGCAGGATGTTGCCCAACTCGTCGAGCAGTTTTTCGACGGCGGCCGCGGTCTGCTGGCGGCGCTCTGGCAGAACCGTGGCCTCCATCTGTGCGATATGGCGTGCGGCAAGGGTGTCGAACGCAGCCTCGTACGAGGGGTCGCCGCGATGCGCGGTTTGGGCGATGGAGAGCAACTCGTCGGTCACCCCGCCGAGCGCCGAGACCACCACAACGACAGGTTCTTTGCCGTCTGCAGCAGCTTCGATAACTATTTTTTTGACTCTTTCGGCCGCCTCGGCACTTCCCACCGAGCTGCCTCCGAATTTCATTACTTTCATCCGAGAAAAAAGTTTGCGAAAGTGCAAGTTTACGAAAAAAATCGCAAATCCCGAATTTTGGCTATATTTGTGGCCGACGATCTCAACGTTTTTACCGCCACCCGAACAGAATGTTGCGACCCGCGATAAACGACTATATCGGCACGCTCGAAAATCCCGTCGGGGTGTTCCGCTCGTTGGGCGAACCCTGCGTCGAACGTGATGTGTGGGGCGCGCCGCGATTCAGGGCCGGTAACAGTGCGGCCGTTTTTACCTGCGTCGGAGATGACGGCAGGCGGCGGATCCTTAAATGCTATATCAGGGCCAATCCATATCTGAGGGCGATTTATGGTTATGTCGAACGGCGGCGTCCGGCGTTGCTGCCCGCGTTGAGGTTGCTGCCGGATGAGATGTTTGTGCACACACTCGGTGGCGAGGCGGGCTGGGTCGATGTCGTTGAGGGTGAGTGGACGGAGGGTGAAACTCTTTCGGCTGCCGTGTCGAATGCCGTACGGACGGGGAATGGAGTGCGTCTGGAGGGTTTGGCGGACGCGTTCGACAGATTGTGGGCGGAACTTTCGGCGGTGGAGTGGGCACACGGGGATCTGAAGCCGGATAACATTGTGGTGCGGCCCGACGGAAGGTTGACGCTGATTGACTGCGACGCGATGTGGATTCCCGAACTTGCGGGTCTGCAGGCGGTCGAGATGGGTACACCTCCCTGGTGCGACACCGATGCCGGAGCCGCGATCTTTAACAAAACCATCGACGAACGTCCCGCCCGTCTGATCGGTGAGGCCCTTCGGATCGTTGCGAAAAATCGCGAATTGTGGCCGAAATACACCGCGCTTGAGCAAATTCTGTGAATTTTAGTGGTAAAAAAGGTCGAAAAGAGTGTCATTTTACGACGGCTTGTGCTATCTTTGTCTCTATGTATGACGCTCCCATAACGAGGACAAGTCCGACCGCATTCGTGCTGATGATCGACCGCTCGGGCTCGATGAAGGAACGGATAGTTTTCGCCGGTGCCGCAATGACAAAGGCCAGGGCGGTGACTCTGGTGGCCAATTCGTTCATCGACGAGCTGTTGCACCGTGCCCGACGCGAAGAGGGACCGTGCGATTACTACGACATTGCGGTGTTGGGCTATTCGGGCGACGGGGTATCTTCGCTCGTCTCGCCGCGGGGAGAGTTCACCTCTCCGGCACGGCTTATGGCAAAAGGTGTGGGGAGAGAGGCGGTGTCGCACGAGAGGATACTGCCGTCGGGACGGAGCGTGGTGGCCGTCACCGAACACGGGCAATGGATCGACCGGCGGGCCGAGGGAGCGACACCCATGTGCGGGGCGATGGAGGAAGCGCTGTCGTTGGTGGGAAAGTGGTGCGGAGCCGCGCGAAACAGGGAGAGCTATCCGCCCACGGTGATAAACATTACGGACGGCGAAGCCTCGGACGGAGACGGAGACACCGTGCGGGAAGTGGCCCGACGTCTGTGCGACACGGGAACCGTGAACGGACATACGCTGCTTATGAATATCCATCTGGCACGTGGAGGCGAGTCGGCCGGGCCGGTGCTTTTCCCCTCTTC
>QMCE01001541.1_pt1 | contig 12681 bp, 10 predicted proteins | sample 1821851 | NCBI WGS metagenome assembly QMCE01 (sample SAMN09453174, study PRJNA476694) | Termite gut metagenome, whole genome shotgun sequencing project. | isolation source: worker | host: Odontotermes sp. | place: South Africa:Pretoria | collected 2016-01-28 | reverse complement strand
CTTAAAAAAAAAAAGGGGGGGGGGGAATTTTGAAGATCCGGATATTTAGAAAAAAAGAATGCGATTAAGTGCTTCTGTTTATAGATTATTGAGAATCAGAAAGATTATAAAAACAGGCTGAAACAATCAAAATTATTATCTGCCAAAATTCAAAATTTCATAAAAACCGGAAAAACTCTTACAAAACAAGTACTTTCGTGCTTTTAATTTAAAATTATGTTTGATTTAGACAACTGGATAGAAATTTTCACCACCCTCAGAAAGAACAAACTGCGTACTTTCTTGACAGGTTTTTCCGTGGCATGGGGTATCTTTATGCTAATTATATTGCTGGCATCGGGCAATGGATTGCAGAACGCAATCATGGACGGTTATGGAAATCAGAAAACAAACTTTATGTCCATGTGGACACGTCCTACTTCAATGCCGCATAAAGGAAATCCGAAAAACAGACAAATCAAACTTGACCAAAACGACTTTGATTTAATTTCACGAATACCGGAGGTCGAATATATTTCGCTTTCACTCTCATACGATCTTGTGGCAAGTTATAATTTCGGTTCAAGTACGTGCCTCTTAGAAGGGACATCTCCCTCGCGAGCGATTGTAGAAGGAATGAAAATTTTAGATAATGGGCGTTTTATCAATGATATAGACATGAAAGAACGGCGCAAAGTGGTGGTTATCAATAAGCGAATGCGCGATGTCTTATTCAAAAACGAGAATCCTATCGGAAAGTACATAGAAGCGAATAAAATACTCTTCAAAGTTATCGGAATTTACGAAATCAGCGAATGGGAAAATTACCGTTGCCGGGCCTTCTTCCCTTTTTCTACGGCTCAAGCTCTCTTTGAGAAAGGATGGGGTGTCAAAGAAATTCAATTTAACCTGCAAGGAGTAAATACATTGAAAGAAACCGAGGTATTTACAACGGATTTACGGGCACAAATGGCTGCTTTACACCAATTCGACCAAAAAGACGAGCGGGTTATCGGATTATGGAGTCCAATCGAAGGTTACTTGCGAACCTTGGGACTGTTCAACGCAATCCGTTTTTTTATACTAATTATCGGAACCGGAACACTTGTAGCCGGTGTGGTAGGCGTAAGTAATATTATGTTAATTTCGGTGCGCGAACGGACACGCGAATTTGGTATTCGCAAAGCATTGGGAGCAACTCCTTTTTCAATCATTCAATCGGTACTGATGGAAGCTGTTCTTATTACATCGATTTTCGGGTATACCGGTATGATATTAGGTGTAGGCTTAACCGAAATTGTTAGCTTTTTTATAGAAACAACAAGCGGGAACAGCGAGTTTCCTATTTTAAAAAATCCGACCGTAAGTGTATCCGTTGCTGTAAGTGCAACTGTGGTAATGGTAATTGCGGGCGTGATTGCAGGATATTTTCCGGCACGAAAAGCAGTGAAAATTACAGCGATAGAGGCAATGCGGGCAGAATAAGGTGTAAATAAGTAAGAAATGGATAAGAAAATTAATAAAAAGAATTCTAACGCAATAAAGAGGGATGAAAATTTCGCTCTTTCGCTCTTTCGCTCCTTTGCTCTTTCCCTTTCTCTCTTTCGCACTTTTTTCGACATAGACAGGTTACAGGAAATATGGGAAACAATCACCCGGAATAAAGTCCGTAGTTTACTGACAAGCTTCGGGGTCTTTTGGGGCATATTTATGCTAATGATTATGCTCGGTTCGGGAAGCGGATTTGAAAACGGAATGATGAAATGGTTTGACAACGTTGCTACCAACACCACGATTCTATGGAGCGACCGGACAGGTGAACCGTATAAGGGATTCCAAAAAGACAGGAGTTGGAATATGCGCAACCGCGACATTATCGCAGCACGGAAAAATATTCCCGAAATCGAAATCATCGCCCCCGTTATTTGGGGTGCACGAGGTGCCGGCAATGTAGTAAGAGACGAAAGAGCAGGCTCTTACACCATAATCGGCTTCTATCCCGATTACGAGAAAGTAGAAAAGCAACCGCTTAAATACGGACGGTTTATCAACGAGCTGGATATCCGGAATAAGCGAAAAGTATGTGTTATCGGAATGGATGTGTACCAAAATTTATTCCGGAGCGATGAAAATCCGCTGGGAAACTACATTCGCATAAACGGTATTTATTATCAGGTTGTAGGAGTTACAAGCACAACCGGTCACAGTCCGTTTGACGGTCGTCCCGCCGAGCAGATAGCATTACCGTTTACCACCTTGCAGCAAGTCGGCAATATAGGCGACATCGTGCATAACATCAGGGCCGTGGCGAAAGACGGCGTTGATGTAGCCTTTGTCGAAGAACGGATTAAGGAGATACTGCGTACTCAAAACAGCATCTCCCCCACCGATACACAAGCCATCGGCTCCTTTAACATGGCAAATTGGGTAAATGCAAACAGAGCTATATTTTTGGGAATACGCGCCTTGATTTGGATTGTAGGAATAGGTACATTGCTTGCCGGAATAGTAGGTATTAGCAACATTATGATGGTTACGGTTAAAGAACGGACGCGGGAAATCGGCGTCAGGCGGGCATTAGGAGCAACCCCGAAAGTTATTCTGATACAAATTCTGTCCGAAAGCCTCTTGCTGACTTCCATTGCAGGAATATTAGGGTTGTGCCTCGGTACCGGGGTTATGGCAGTCGTAAATTCAACAATTGAGAATGTGCCTGATATTCCCTTGTCGAATACGGTTATTCCGTTTAGTGCGGCAGTGGTCTCGTTGGCGGTGCTGTTAGTCAGCGGCTTATTTGCCGGAGTAATTCCGGCTTGGCGGGCGCTGCAAATTAAGGCAATTGATGCGATACGGGAAGAATAAAAGGAATGATGAAAGATTAGTTATAAGCAATTTGAAAACAATAAAAAATTAGATAAAATGAAGAAAATAGGCTGGATTATTTTAATTGTCTTTATTGCCCTTGTAGTAATTTTGACATTTGTGTTTTTGTGGAACAAATCCCAACCGGAAATTACGGAATATGAAATAGTTATTCCGGAAAAAGGTACGATTGAAAACCGGACGGTAGCCACCGGAAAAGTGGAGCCGCGCGATGAAATCCTAATTAAACCGCAAATTTCGGGGATTGTCTCTGCCGTATTGAAAGAGGCAGGTGAGAAAGTGAAACTCGGCGAGGTGATAGCCACCGTGAAAGTAATTCCCGAAATGGGACAGCTCAACGCCGTAGAATCACGTGTACGGGTAGCCGAAATCAATCTGAAACAGTCGGAGACAGAATATGCACGTCAACAACGCCTGTTTGAAAGCGGCGTTATCTCGAAAGAAGAGTTTGATGCCGCCGAAGCCGTTTATAACAAGGCAAAAGAGGAGTTGACCAACGCAATGGATGCGCTGGATATTATCAAGGAAGGGGTTTCAAAAAAATATGCCGGTTTGAGCAATACGCAAATTCGATCTACGATTTCGGGAATGATTTTAGACGTTCCCATCAAAGCCGGAAACTCTGTTATACAGGCAAATACATTTAACGACGGCACCACGATTGCCTCTATCGCCAATATGAACAACCTGATTTTCAGAGGAACGATTGACGAGACGGAAGTCGGCAAAATAAAAACAGGAATGCCCATCAAACTCACAATCGGTGCACTCAACAACACCACTTTTGATGCTGTGCTGGAATACATCGCACCCAAAGGAACAGAGCTAAACGGAGCCGTGCTGTTTGAAATCAAAGCCGCAATTTCGGTTCCCGACACTGTTTTTATCCGTGCCGGATACAGTGCCAATGCCCAGATTGTCCTGGCAAAAGCCGATAGCGTGCTGACTATCCCCGAAAGCTCGGTCGAGTTCAACAACGATACCGCCTTTGTCCACATCCTGAAGAAAGAAACACCACAGGAATTTGAACGAAAAAATGTAACGGTCGGATTATCCGATGGGATTAAAATTGAGGTGAAAGAAGGAGTGACAACGGAGGATAAAATTCGAGGAAATGTAAAATAAACTTGCATGGCAACGAAAAAAATTAAAAATGATTTTTTGATTCTTGGGAGAAATAAAAATGCCGGTTCCAATATTACCCTAATGAGAAATAGGAAACACAAGAACACGAAGGAAAAACACTATTTCTTTACACCTTGTGTATTTATAGAATTTCTAACTTAGATAATTTTATTTCCGAAGGAGAAAGCAAATAGAACACAGAATATAATCAAACAAAAATGAAACATTTAATAAAAAAAACAGCCATTTTATTACTGTTAAGCAGTAGCCTTTACGCCCAAGAGCAAAAGAAATGGACATTGGAAGAGTGTATCCAACACGCCGTAACGCATAATATCGACATCAAAAAAATAGCGTTGCAAAAAGAAAATGCGGAAATAGAACTGAACACGGCAAAAATGAGCCGCCTGCCCAATCTAAACGCAGGCGCCGGACAGCGATGGAATTTTGGACGCTCCAACAACACCCCTTCAGGAATATACGAAAATCAAACTATTTCAAATACAAACGTTTACGTTTCGAGCAACACGCCTCTTTTCACGGGATTTAAAATCCGGAATGAGATAGAGCAAAACAGGCTGCAATTAGAAACGGTAACCTATAATTTGGAAAAGGCAAGGGAAGATTTATCATTGAACATTGCTGCCCTATTTTTACAGGTTCTTTTTAACAAAGAGATTTTGAAAGTGAGCGAAGAACAACTAACACTTTCCCAATCGCAGGTAAAAAATACTGAAATATTGGTTGAAGTTGGAAAAGTACCTCAATCCCAACTGTTTGATATTAAAGCACAAGTTGCCAAAGACGAAGTCCGTATTATCGAATCTCAAAACGCATTGCAACTTTCCTTGCTTGATTTGATGCAAAGTCTGGAACTTGAACGTACTGAAACTTTCGACATTGCCATCCCCGAAATGAGAAATGTGATTGATGAAAACATGAGTAGTATTTCACTTCTCGAAGACATCTATGGTTTTGCTGTTACTTCCAAACCGCAGATAAAGGCACAGGAATCGTCCGTACAAAGTGCCGAAAAGGCGTTGAAAATAGCTAAATCCTACTATTATCCATCGCTTTCTTTGGAATTGGGATATGGCAACAGCTACTATCATAACTACTCAATGAACGAGAACATCTCATTTTCCAGCCAGATTAAAAACAACGGCGGAGAATACATCGGCTTGAATTTGAATATTCCGGTTTTCAACCGTTTTACTGTGAGAAATCAGGTACAAAGTGCCAATATAAACATTCAAAACCAACAATTAACGTTGGAAAACACCAAGAAACAACTGTTTAAGGAGATTCAAACCGCCTACTCAAACGCTATTGCCGCACAGGCAAAATACAGCGCATCGAAAAGATCGGTTGAAGCCTCGCAAGAATCGTTCAAATACGCAAAAGAACGATACGAAACCGGAAAATCAACCGTAGCCGAGTTTAACGAAGCGCAAACGCGGCTGACACAAAGCCAGTCCGAACAAATACGGGCAAAATACGATTATATCTTTTGCACAAAAATTCTGGATTTTTATAACGGATTGCCGATAATGCTGTAAAAACCGTCTCCGCAGGAGGGAGGCTAATCTCCACGCGTTTCACCCATGGTTATTCAAATGCTGCCCTGACGGACGAAGAGAATCACATCGTTCTTCGTCCGTCAGGGCGGCATTTGAATAACAGCAGGTTTTAACCTGTAGCCGTTCCAATCCATACTTATTTTAGTGAAATTTAACTAAAATAGCGCCTTATTTAATCACAAATAACTCTTCTCCCCTAATTTTCTTTTCAACAATTTGGATTTTATGTATAAAAAATGTACTTTTGTGCCGAATTAGAGGTTGGTGGGGGACGGCAGTCCCCCTATTTTATTGAAACAAAATGATAGAAAACGAGCTTATCAGACAGACAGTCGAAGAATTTCTAAGCGGAACCGATTGTTTTATTGTTGACATCAAAGTCGGCAAGGATAACTCCATTTTAGTAGAAATCGACTCGGAAGAAGGCATTTCCATTGATTATTGTGCCGGACTTGCCCGGTTTATCGAATCGAAAGTGGATCGCGAGGTAGAGGATTACGAGCTGGAAGTCGGTTCTCCCGGTTTGGGTTCCCCGTTCAAGGTGCCGGAGCAATACTATAAGCACGAAGGCTGCGAAGTAGAAGTACAAGATCTTTCGGGCATCAAACATTCCGGTATTCTCGTTAACGTAAATGAATCCGGATTTGAACTGGAAGTTACACGAAAAGTAAAACCCGAAGGGGCAAAACGAAAAATAGAAGTAACGGAAAACATTCCGTTCAAGTACGAAAATATAAAATATACAAAATATACTATTAGATTTAAATAGTCATGGCTAAACAAGAGATAAGTTTGATTGATACTTTTTCAGAATTTAAAGAGCTGAAAAATATTGACAGAAGCACAATGATGAGTGTGTTGGAAGAGTCTTTCCGCAGTGTAATTTCAAAAATGTTCGGAACAGATGAAAATTACGACCTGATCATTAATCCCGACAAAGGAGACCTTGAAATTTACCGCAATCGGGAGATTGTCGAAGATGCAGATTTGAAAGATTCGAATACGGAAATTTCGTTGTCCGAAGCCCGCAAAATTGATGCCGATTTTGAGGTTGGGGAAGAAGTTACCGATAAAGTCGATTTCACCTCTTTTGGTCGCCGTGCTATCTTGAATTTACGCCAAACGCTTGCATCCAAGATTTTAGATCTGCAAAAAGATTCTATTTACAATAAATACAAAGAAAAAATAGGCAATATCGTAATCGGAGAAGTATATCAAGTATGGAAAAAAGAAATCCTGCTTTTAGACGACGAAGCAAACGAAATGTTGCTGCCTAAATCGGAACAAATACCGACTGATTTTTTCCGTAAAGGCGATACCATAAGAGCCGTTGTTGCCAAAGTGGACAACAAAAACAACAATCCGAAAATCATTCTTTCCCGCACTTCCCCATTGTTCCTGCAACGATTATTTGAGTTGGAAGTTCCGGAAATTAACGACGGATTGATTACTATTCGCCGCATTGCACGTATTCCGGGCGAGCGGGCAAAAGTAGCGGTTGAGTCTTACGATGACCGTATTGACCCTGTCGGAGCCTGCGTAGGAATGAAAGGCGCGCGTATTCACGGAATCGTTCGCGAGCTGAAAAACGAAAATATTGACGTGATTAACTACACAAACAATATGTCGTTGCTTATTTCAAGAGCATTAAGTCCGGCAAGAATATCTTCTATCCGCTTGATTGACGAACAGAAAAAAGCGGAAGTTTACTTGAAGCCCGAAGAGGTTTCGCTCGCTATCGGTAAAGGCGGTATGAATATCAAACTTGCCAGTATGCTGACCGAATACCAAATAGAAGTATTCCGCGATTTGGAAGAAAACTTTGATGAAGAGGATATTTTCTTGGATGAATTCTTAGACGAAATTGAGCCATGGGTTATTGATGTACTGAAAAGCATCGGTTGCGACACAGCTAAAACCGTGCTGGAAATACCAAGAGACGAACTCATCAGACGTACCGATTTGGAAGAAGAAACGATTGACGAGGTATTGGAAATCCTGCGTTCGGAATTTGAACAGGGAGCATAAGTGGTAAAAAAGGGTTGAACAACATTCCCCGAATAATATATGTCCTGCAAGGGACAAAATGTTGGAAGAAAATTAAAGTCAAAATATGTCTATACGATTAAGCAAAATTGCGAAAGAATTAAACGTAGGAGTCACTACTGCGGTAGAATTTCTGCACAAAAAGGGACACAACATTCCTTCCGATCCGAATTATAAGATTACGGATGCGGAAGAAGATTTGTTGTATCAGGAATTTAGCAAAGATAAAAGCTTGAAGATTGCCTCTGAGAAGATCAGTCAACAACGACAAATAAAGGTAAAAGAGAAAAAAGAAAGTGTCTCGATTGAAGGTTTTGGCGAAAACCATGCCGAAGAGATTAAGACAGTTGTTCCGGAAGAGCAAAAGCCTAAATTCAAGATTGTGGGAAAATTGGATTTGGACGCGTCTAAAAAACAGGAAAAACCGAAAGAGCAACCTGTTGCCGAGAACACTCCTAAAACACCCGTCGAAAACAAAATACCGGCAGAGAGTGATAACAATGCAAATTTTGACGACAACGATTTTGGAGACGATATAAATACGGATAACGATTTTTCTTCAGACAATCATACTCCTGAAGCAACGGACGGAAACACATCTGAAAAAAGTGTTTTCTCGTTGGGAAAACCGGAATTAAAATCCACCATAAACGTAGTTGGAAAAATAGATCTATCATCTATCAACCAGCAAACCCGTCCGAAGAAAAAAACAAAAGAAGAGAAACGTAAGGAACGTGAGCAACGAAATAAAGTGCCGTTTAATAAGTCATCTCAACAGCCACAAGGAACAACTGCCGGCAGTGGAGAGAACGGTGATAAAAAACAGCACGAAATTAAAACAAACGTTCCGAAATTGAACGGCCCGAAAGTAGTTGGCAGTATCGAATTGAAATCAGATGCCGACAAAAAGAAAAAACGGAAACGTATTCAAAAAGAACGGGTAGATATTGAGAATTACAAAAATAAACCTCAAGATGCTGCCGGAAAGAGCGGCGGAAACAGCCAGCAAAAGACAGGCAACAACAATAATAAGAAAAAAGACTTTAACAAAAAGTCTATCATTAAGCCTGAGGTAAACGAGGAGGCAGTTCAAAAACAGATAAAAGAAACACTTGCCCGGCTGACAACCAAAGGTCAAAAAAACAAGGCATCCAAACATAGACGCGACAAGCGCGAACAGCAGTCCATGAGAATGATGGAGCTTGAAGAACGGGAACGCCTGGATCAAAGCAAACTGAAAATTACGGAATTTGTAACCGTCAGCGAATTGGCAAGCATGATGGATGTTCCTGTTACAAAAGTAATCGGAACATGTATGAATCTCGGATTGATGGTATCTATCAACCAGCGGTTGGATGCAGAAACAATCAATATCGTAGCCGATGAGTTTGGATTTGAAACCGAATATATTAGTGCCGAAGTAGCCGAAGCGATTCAAGAGGAGGAGGATAACGAGGAAGACTTGGTTTCCCGTCCGCCAATCGTTACCGTAATGGGACACGTAGACCACGGTAAGACTTCCTTGCTCGACTATATCCGCAAGACAAACGTAATCGCCGGAGAAGCCGGAGGAATTACACAACATATCGGAGCATATAACGTAACATTACCCGACGGACAACAAATTACATTCCTCGATACTCCGGGACACGAAGCGTTTACCGCCATGCGTGCCCGCGGAGCCAAAGTAACGGATATTGCCATTATTGTTGTCGCTGCCGACGACGATGTGATGCCGCAAACGATTGAAGCAATTAACCACGCTTCCGTAGCCGGTATTCCAATTATCTTTGCCATCAACAAAATTGATAAACCCGCCGCCAATCCGGAAAAAATCAAAGAAGCATTGGCTAATATGAACTATCTGGTAGAAGATTGGGGAGGTAAATACCAGTCGCAAGACATTGCAGCCAAGCCGGGTATCGGCGTAAAGGAACTGATGGAAAAAGTACTTTTAGAAGCAGAAATGCTTGATTTAAAAGCCAATCCAAATAAAAAAGCGACCGGAACAATCATTGAATCGCAATTGGACAAAGGCCGGGGATTCGTCTCTACCGTTTTGGTAAGCAACGGAACACTTAAAATCGGAGACCCGATTGTAGCCGGAACCCATTTCGGTAAAATTAAAGCGATGTTCAACGAGCGTAACCAGCGCATTATGGAAGCAACCCCATCCGAACCGGCATTGATTCTCGGATTGAACGGTGCGCCGCAAGCAGGTGACAATTTCAACGTAATGAGTTCCGAACAGGAGGTACGCGAGATTGCCAACAAGCGCGAACAGTTGCAACGCGAACAGGGATTGAGAACCTCGCGCCACTTAACGCTTGATGAAATCGGCCGCCGTATTGCTTTAGGAAACTTCCAAGAACTAAACGTTATTGTAAAAGGAGACGTGGACGGTTCGGTAGAAGCATTGGCAGATTCCTTGTTGAAGCTCTCCACAGAACAAATACAAGTAAATGTTATTCATAAAGCAGTCGGACAGATTTCAGAATCGGATGTCATGCTTGCCGTTGCATCCAACGCAATTATTGTTGGTTTCCAAGTGCGGCCATCTCAAGCTGCCCGCAAAATGGCAGATAAAGAAGAGATTGACATTCGCTTGTACTCCATTATTTACGATGCGATTGAAGAACTTAAAGCAGCGATGGAAGGAATGCTTTCACCTGAGTTTAAGGAAGAAATTACCGGTTCGGCCGAAGTACAGGAAGTATTTAAAATCACCAAAGTGGGAACCGTTGCCGGATGTCTGGTACGCGAAGGAAAACTCAAACGCGGCAACAAAGTCCGCCTTATCCGTGATGGAATTGTGGTTTACACCGGCGATTTAGCCTCGCTAAAACGCTTTAAAGAAGATGTGAAAGAAGTCTCCACCGGTTACGAGTGCGGTCTGAACATTCAAAATTACAACGACATCAAAGTCGGCGACATGATCGAAGGCTTTGAGCAAGTTGAGGTTCAGAGAACTTTATAATAAAGCAGAAGGCACGAAAGGGCGAAAGCACGAAAAAAGGTAAAACAAATCTTTATCGTAACTTTTACCCTTTCGTGCCTTTGTGCATCTAATTCTAATTTCCAATGTGTATTTTCGACATTATCCTAATCGCTTTGTTGATTTTCGCCTTCGTTAGAGGTATTCTCAAAGGTTTTGTAATGGGGCTTTCGGGTTTCATCGGTATTATTTTGAGTATTTACGTGGCTAAATATTTCTCAGCACCTGTTATCCGGTTTGCCGAATCTTTCTTTGGGATTACCGAGAAAACGTCCCCGGCTGTCGGTTTTATCATTGTCTTCCTGGCAGCCTTGCTTTTGTGCCATTTCATTGCTATCTTAATTGATAAGTTTATTAGTCTGATTAAACTCAACTGGTTAAATAAACTGTTAGGCGGTGTACTTTCATTTCTCAAATACCTGTTTATAATCAGCGTTTTCCTCAACGCATTTGACTTTATCAACAATAACCTGGACATAGTTAGCCGAAAAACAAAGCAAAAATCCAAACTTTACACCCCCATCAAAAAAATTGTCCCGGCAACCCTTCCGTTTTTACATTTGGAAGACTTGCTAAAGTATTTATCAGAAGAGGTTGAAAGGTAGTGCTCCATATTGGAGTTTTGCAATTTAAAAAATAGAGAGATCTTTTTTAATGCCGTTAGGCATTTGAGTCCGTTCGATATAACCTTTTATATAAATGGGAATCAGCTATTTACATATTGCATTTCGTTAGGAATGAAAATAAGAAACATATATATTTTGACAATATTTTCTTATATCGAACTCACGTTAATTTAGTTCCATATTCAAGCGGCTCAATAAAAGCCTTTGATATTGGGTCTTTTTTTTATTCTGCACTAATTGCCTGCATCAGTTCATCCATATTCGGACTAAGGATAATCTCCGTGCGGCGGTTTTTCTGACGCGCCTCTTTCGTTTGTGCTTTGTCGAGAGGAACAAACTCGGCACGACCTGAGGCAGTAATTCGTTCCGGATTTATCTCCTTGTTTTGCAATAAAATACGCACAATAGAAGTTGCTCTCTTAACACTTAAATCCCAATTGTCAATTACGTTTCCGTTGCCATTGTAGGGAACATCATCGGTGTGTCCTTCGATTACAACGTGAATATCTTTGTTTTCGCCGAGAAATTTTGCGAGGTTATTCAATGCCGTTGCTCCTTTGGGGTCAACATCCCAACGTCCCGATTTAAATAACAGTTGCTCTTCGAGCGAAACGTATACTTTCCCATTTTTATTGATGACTTCCAAGCCATTGCCTTCAAACCCAACTAAGGCATCTGCCACTTTTTTGCGCAGGTTTTTCATCAAGCTGTCTTGGCGTGCGATAATGTTGGAAAGTTCTTGCAGCTTCCTCTCGTTTTCCGACAATGCTTTTCCCGAACGGGCCAACTCCTTTTCCGTTTTTGCCAACGCATCTTCGCGTTCCAGCAGCTTATCCTGAATTTTCTGAATGTCGGCAAGCAATGCTTTTACCTCGCTTTCACTTCTCGAATTTTTCAGCTGGTCAGACAATTGCTTGTTCAACTTGTTGAGCGCCTCAATGTCCGCTTTGTTTTGCTCAATCAGTTTCGCCTGCAATCCGGCATCGTCTATTAGTTTGCTTATCGCTGCTTTCAGCGTAGCCGTATCTTTTCCCAATACGGCGATTTCGTGGGCTTGCAACTCTGTTTTTTTGTTGCAGTCGTCCAATTGTTGACTCAATTCATTGAATTTTTTCTTTGCTACACAAGAGAATGATAGCGTACTGATAAGTAAAAAATAAAAAATCTTTTTCATTGTTGATGTATTTTATCTAAGTTGAATTTATACAAAAAGACCTTTCAATCTTATTGTATTAGCTAACGCTGACTTGCAGTTCATAATCAATTTTTACAAACACAAAAATAGCGAATTTATTAACTTTCTTCTTATTTTACGCTTAAATTTTTACGCATATCAGCAATATTACCCTCAATGCTAAAGTCAACGAATTTTATAAACACAACGACAAAGGTCATAAAAACTTATAATAATTATTTCCCACAAAGACACAAAGAACACAAAGTTTTT
>QMCE01005753.1_pt1 | contig 12689 bp, 17 predicted proteins | sample 1821851 | NCBI WGS metagenome assembly QMCE01 (sample SAMN09453174, study PRJNA476694) | Termite gut metagenome, whole genome shotgun sequencing project. | isolation source: worker | host: Odontotermes sp. | place: South Africa:Pretoria | collected 2016-01-28 | reverse complement strand
AGCTCGGCGTACATCTTCGCTCTCGTCTTTCATACCCCTCTGAATGAACTCCACCGGTATGTCGTCGCGACCGTTACAAGCAAAGAACGCTGCTTCGCGGACGCACCAATACTTGTCTGTCGTTCCCTTGTAAATGGTGTGCAGTGGAACGTCATCGCGTCCGATACAGGCTTCAAAAGCGGCTCGGCGAACATCTTCACTTTTATCTAACACTGTCGCTAATTGGATCCATTCAAGCGGGATGTCTTTACGCCCGATACTGGCTTCAAAAGCTGCGCAACGGACTTGCTGGCTCTTATCTTCGACTCCCAATCGAATAAAATCCAACGGGATATCTTTATTCGCGATACATTCTGCCATTGCTGAGCAGCGGATTGCAGGTAATTTGTTTGATAACTGGTGTTTTATGCGATCAATATTGGTTTCCATCTCTGTCCTCTCCTCTTACGACTTACCTTCGATGAATAAAGACGCATCGTCGCGTCCGATACAGGCAAGTATTGCCATTCGGCGGACATCACGTTCATTGTCCTTTAGACCTTCATTAATGACATCAAACGGTACTTCTTTACGTCCGATACAGGCTAACAATGCCGACTTGCGCACGCTCCAGTTTTTATCTTTTACCCCTTGAGAGATGACATCCAACGGTAGTTCTTTACGCCCAACACAGGCTTCCAAAGCCACCCCACGTACTCGCCAATCTTCGTCAGCCATACCCCTCCAGATGATCTCCAACGGAACCTCCCGCCCTAAACAAACGGTTAGTGCGGCTTCGCGTACACTCCATTCCGGATCTTCTTGACCCATTTGTACGATATCCAATGGCAGCACTTTGCGCCAAATACAGGCTTCTAATGCCACCCGGCGGACGCACCATTCTTTATCCTTCATACCTGCTTCGATTATGTCTAGTGGAACTTCGTGCCCCATACAAGACTCCATAGCCGTTTGGCGGAGTCGGGGTGTCACGCTTAACAGCAATCTCCTAATAGACTCAATATCAGCACATTGCATAGTAGGGGTGCATGTTGTATTGCCCATTTCCATTTGTGTTTCCTCCTTGTGAGATAATTTTTGTGGGCAAACAATGTGTTTTGCCCTAGCCGACCACCAACAAGGGTGGACGAGTAGGGCAAAACATTTTTAGCAAACATCATATTAAATTACGATAATCGTATTCGTAGACGATTATCACCGTATTATACTACGACCAAAAAAAAAGTCAATGTGTGCAATCGTTCACCTGTGTTATGGTTGAAAAAGAAAAAGCCCCAGACTATTAGTCTAGGGCAAGGTACTATCAACTAGTAGTATCTAGCTGAACTTCGATAGCGTCTGCTTTTCATTCTGTTTATCATTTTATGAGCTATTTCTCCAGTTCCCCGATTAACATCAGGCAAGAGTATCGCTTGAGAACAACCAAACGTGGTGATGAGCAAGCTCACCGTACCGCAATGATGTTGCAAGCGAGTCTCACCCAATATACAAGACCGAATCTTTCTTGCACTGATGGTATTCTTCTTTCGTATCAACCAACCGCGCTCGTAAATAATTTCACCGTCTGTGATAGTCAGCACTGAGACGCGTCTGCTGTAAATGAGTAGGCAAGTGATAACCCCATCAAGGATTAGCACACAAGCTGTTATTCCAATCGTATGTGCCATACCCAAGTGAAAGATCCAGACGGACATCGGGATTACAAGCATCTGAGTAGCAATAACGCGTATTACCATCCTTGCAACATCGCTAGTCGCTTTGTAATGACATTCCAACTTATCATTCCTCCCCCATACGAGCACTGGAAGCATATATCTGTTCTTGAGGCTGGGCAGTAAAGGCTTTCAATGCAGCCTGTCGTACAACCAGATTCTGGTCGCCCAGCCCCTGCCAAATGAACTCAATCGGCACAACACGACCAGCACAGGCAAGAAACGCTGACCGGCGGACGCGCCACTCCTTATCCCCCATTCCCTGCCATATTAGTTCAAACGGTACATCACGCCGCCCAACGCAAGCATTCAACGCCGCCTGTCGGATACGCCTTTCTTCATCTTCCAACCCTTTTTTTATGATACCCAATGGCGCTTCTCTGCACCATATCGTGGCTATCATCGCCGCTTGGCGGATACGCCATACTTGGTCTTCTGCCCCTTTTTGGATGATATCCAGAGGGACTCTTTTACGCCCTATACAAGCCTTCATCGCCTGTAAACGAACATGCGGACTATTGCTTGACAAGGATGTTCTAATAGTGTCAATGGTCTGCGGCTGTTGGGAAGGTAAATTAATAAGTTTCTTCATTCTTGCTTCCTCCTCTTGAGATAGTTTGGACAATAAAATGTTTTGCCCTAGCCGACCATCCGAAGACGGGCGAGTAGGGCAAAACATAGAAGCGAACATTTTAAGTTACAACAATCGGCTTTACCGATCATGTCCAGCATTATACTACTAATAACAAAAATGTCAACGACCGCTTGCTAGTAGCGCTTCTGTGTGCCAGAAATATATAGGAAGCTATGTTGGATCTGTACCCGAAAGCTGTTCTTGAGGGTGATTAATGCCACCAAATGTAGACGGGGTTTCATTTGAGCCAGCCGTGCTCTTCTCGGAGTCTTCCCAATGCTCGTCCAACGTTGCGACCCACCCAGTGAGGGGCTGATCGTCGTGGTCGCGAGTGTTGTGTGAGTCATTCGTATTCATCTCCTCGCACTGTAGCATGCGCCACACACAATTTCAATATATACTATCGTTTGTAACCATCAACCACGATATTTTATAGTATTGTTGCCACGGCCGCCATTGCAAGAACTTTTATCATTATGGATCTGAAGCCAAAAGTAAAAAGCCCGCGATTCGCGGGCTTTTTAAATAATGTACTCGCGCCTCACCCGCGCTATTTACGGTTTGACCAGAATCTCCGTACCATCACGAAATGTGAAAACGAAGGTGTTGTCTGCATTTATGGTCACGGTTTCCACGGTAGCTTGCCAAAGACTATTATCAAAGTCAACCACTAAATCTCCGATCTGCCGCAATTCTTCGAGATACCGGCGAATACTCTCCTTGCGGGCAATGCGCTCGGCTATCTCGTTTTGTATTTGTGCTATTAGCTGTTCTGTTTTTGTGTGTTCCGCGCTCATCTCCCCCCAGCGTAGCTCGTATTCCCCCTGATTCTGTATCTGCCGGGTATTTTCCTCCATGTAGCGCCGCATACGCCCTGTAACGGTGTCCAGCGTATCCTGCGCCGCCGCCAACCGGCTCTCCAGCGCAGAAGTGTCGGCCAGCAGCGGCAGCATTTCCTCAAACCGGTCTATATAGGCGCTCTTGTCGCCCAGAATCTGGTTAAACGCCCGCGCGAACGCCCGCATCAGCTCTTCTTCGTGTATATGCGGAGTATCACAGAGCGTCTCGCCGCTATATTTCCGGTTGCACCGCCACAACTGTTTACGGTACTTGCTGGTAGAGTGCCAGACCTTAGAGCCGTAGTACCCGCCGCAACAGCCACATATAATCTTTGCCGTAAAGGGGCTGTTGTTATTGATGTGCCGCCTTTCAGAATTACGCCGAGCCATCTCAATCTGCACCAAGCCCCACGTTTCCGGGTCAATGATTGCCGGATGAGATTTTTCGATATGGTACTGCGGGATTTCGCCATTGTTCTTTTTGACGGCCTTACTGAGAAAATCCACGGTGTAAGTTTTTTGCAGAATAGCATCGCCTTTATATTTCTCATTGCTAAGGATACTTCGGATAGTGCTGACGCTCCACTGCGCTTTTCCCTGTGGTGTCGGTATTCCATCATCAGTTAAATCCTTGGCGATGTTGCGAAGGGTTGTCCCCTCCAGAAATAGCCGGTAAATGCGTCGGATAATCTTAGCCTCGGACTCTACTATCTGCGGCAGGTCATCATCACCCTTTTCGTAGCCAAGGAAATGCTTGTAGGCCAGCGATACTTTGCCGTCCTGCATTTTCTTCCTTTTCCCCCATATCACGTTTTCGGATATGGAGCGGCTTTCCTCCTGTGCCAGCGAAGACATAATGGTGATGAGCAACTCGCCCTTACTGTCGAGTGAATAGATGTTCTCCTTCTCAAAATACACTTCAATGCCTTTTTCCTTGAGTTTTCGCACCGTGACAAGTGAATCTACCGTGTTACGAGCAAACCGGCTAATGGACTTGGTCAAAATTAAATCAATCTTGCCGTCCATCGCATCTGCCACCATGCTATTAAACCCGTCACGTTTTTTCGTGTTGGTGCCGGATATACCTTCATCCGCATAGACCTGAACAAACTCCCACTCCGGGTTACTCGAAATGTATCGGGTGTAGAAATCCACCTGTGCTTCGTAGCTGCTGAGTTGCTCATCCTCGTCGGTAGAGACGCGGGCGTAGGCCGCGACCCGCCTTTTGCGGAAGGCATGGTCGTTTGACGTTAACGTCAGATTGACACGCGGCTCGATTACCGTGACTCTTCTGGTTGTGCCTGTCTCACTCATTGTCAGTGCCTCCTTTCTTTTTGTTCAGGTTCAGCTGGCGCTCCCGTGCCGCTTGCTTCATTTCCGGTGTCCAGCTATTGCGGCGCGATATGTTTTGCCATTCGACCTCAATAGCACTCCCATCGTGAAATACGAACCGCAGAAGGCTATGGGAAACCATATGTATCCGCGCAATTCGCTCCCTCAGCACCACCTCGTCAAACTCTGCCAGTCCCAGCGCCTCGGCAGTTTTAGCTGTCAAGATGTCTTCGGGGATGCGTTTTGAGGCGCATGCAGTTTTGCCAAGAGAATTAAAGGTGTTGCAGCTCCACGTTATCTTGTCGTACTTTGTACCGATAGCTGTGTGCTTCCGCAAATATTTTCCGCCGCATATGTCGCAGTGAATTAATCCGGTGAAGGGGTACGTCAAGCGTACCGCGACCGATACGGTATTTTGCTCACCACCTCTGCGGGCCTTTTCCCGCGCCACCTGCTCAAATATCTCCTTAGAGATAATCGGCTCGTGGCTGTCGCTCACATGGTACATCCGCTTCTCTCCACGGTTAATCCGACCTTTTCCAGTGAGGTGGTCGGCTACATAGGTTTTTTGCAGCAGCATTTCACCGGTGTATTTTTCGTTCTGTAGAACCTGTATTACACTGTTTTCCCTCCAACAGCCGCCATTGATGGTTTTAATATCTTCCTTGTTCAAGGCTTTAGCAATTGCCAGCTTGCCTTTGCCGGAGAGGTAGTCAGAGAATATCCGCCGCACCACCTCGGCCTCCTCCGGCATAATGTACAGCTTCCCATCACGGAGCCGATACCCCAGCATCCTTCCGGTGTTCGGTCGGCCATCTTCAAACATCCTGCGGATACGCCATTTCTGGTTCTCACTGACGGAGCGGCTCTCTTCCTGCGCGAATGAGGCTAGCAGCGTGAGCATAATCTCACCGTCAGCGCTCAGTGTGTGGATGTTTTCCTTTTCGAAGAAGACATCTACTCCGAGCATTTTCAGTTCGCGCACGGTTTCAAGTAGCGTTACGGTATTCCGAGCAAAGCGGGTGAGCGATTTGGTGATAACCATATCGATCTTCCCAGCACGGCAGTCCACAAGGAGCCGCTGAAACTCAGGGCGGGCTTCTTTTGTACCCGTCAGAGCCTCATCCGCATAGATACCGGCAAACTCCCAATCTCCGCGCTGCTGGATGTAGGTGTTGTAGTAGCTAATCTGCGCCGATAGGGATTGCAGCATCGCATCCTTACCGGAGGACACGCGGGCATAGGCCGCTACACGCTTGCGGCGCGGCAGCATAGCCGGGGTGCTACTGATTTTCGTTATCGTTCTTGTTCCGTCATTCATTTAGTCTCCACCTCCAAACCAAATCGAAGCATGTCCAGCATGCGCGGCTCATAGGGGTCGGTTACGGAGAGCAAAGTGACATCGTGCTTTTGCAAGCCAACAATCCACTTATAGCGCATCGCGTTGTTCCTACCTATCCGCGAAAGATTATAGACGATAACGGTTTCGACCAGACCGTCAGCAATATCTTGGCTCAGTCTCTGAAACTCTGGCCTCTCCGCATTGTTGCCGGAATAGCCGTTGTCTACATAGAAGTCGAGCTTGTCGCTGCATCCACACGCCTCAGCGTAGCGGATGTTAGATGTCTTCTGTTTTGCGATTGCTGATTCTGTTATGTTTTTTGGGTCACGCTATCTATCACTCAGAGTGGCGAAGAAAGCAAGGGGGAATCCCGACCGGAATCCCCCCTTTTAGCGTGTGGTGCCTATGGCTTCATGAGCCGACCCAATTGCACCGCTGTTTCGAGCTTGATTTTTCTCCCTACATAAGCCTCATCCTTTCGTTTGTTATTTTTTACGGTGATTACGTCCTCAGTGGTGTAATCACCCAACGCGGGGAATATCGCCGGAGTGCAAATCCGTAAGGCAGTCAATCACCGGACGATATTTCTTTAGGAGCGCCGCCCTGACTCTGCGGTATTCAGCCTTGGTGATTAACCCATGCTTCAGGAGCCTTCTGGCGATGGCAATCCCAGCGCCGAACTCCTTTTCACGGCTAAACTGTGAGCAGTTCATGGCAGTCCCTCCCCATATCTGGCGCGGATATAGCAATCGCGCCCACAGTATTTTCTTTTTTGGGTTCCGTAGCTCTCGAACACTTCGCCGCAACATTGGCAGATGTGGCTGGTTCTGTTGCTTGCCGCATACACCCTTATGCGGTTCCACCATGCAGTGCGGCAATGATCGGAGCAAAAGGTTTTGCGTTTTGCGCCGGGACGATGCGTAAGTACAGCGCCGCAGTTTTTGCAGTACTCATTTTCTGCCTCGCCCTCAGCGGAGCCGTCTTTCTCTGCCGTCAAGTTTTCCCGAAAGCAATAGGACTTGATTGTGTTGTACGACAGCCGCAGACGCTTGGCGATTTCTCCGCAGGAGAAACCGAGCAACCGCATATCTGCGATAGCGCGTTTTTGCCGGTCTGTCATATTCTGATTGTTTACATTATTCACGTTTTTCACGATTTCCTTTCTTATGGCTTTTCGCCCATTTAACCTGCTTGGCTCCCCCTATGTGAAACATAAGCGGAAACGAGTTGTGGACAGATGAGACAGTCTACTAACAGGGGTCGAAATTGCAAACCGTGGTTGCGCTGCACGGTGTTGTAATTTTTACAATATACTCTTGACATAATTGCTAGAGGGTAGTTTTTATTCCGCATAGGAATGTAATCACAATGAGGCTGCCTCACTTAACAAAGGACAGTAGGCGGCTGTTTGAGTACCAGCCCAGCACAGAGCCCAGGATAATCTCCGCAACAAAAAAGACGGCAGAGCGGGATGCCAAAAAAGGCATCCTGCTCTGCCGTCCTACGACTTCGCAGGTTGGTAGCTATTATGATCAGTAAGAATTACAATGGATTTCGATTTATTCTACTTGATCGGCATTACCGCACCACGCGGCTATCTCCGCAATGAGCCGTAGTTGCTCCGCACCAAACGATTTGTATGGAAACTGCACCGCGCCTTTGCTGGTTTTATAATCAATCAGCTTGGGCGCGAAATACTCCATCGCCGCCGCACCCGGATAAATGCCGAGGTGGTTCTTCTGAGCCGCAAAATGAATGAGGTTGTGTCCGCGCCAGAACGTTGGCATCTGCCACGACATTTTCTCAGTCGCATCCGGCAAAGCTCCACGTATGGCTTGCCTGACCTCCAGTAATAGAACCTGAATATTGACGGGCTGGCTCATGATATACTTGTCGATAGCGGCAATCTTCAACTCTGACATACAGCTAACAGGCGGCAGAGCCTTAACAGCTTCTTCTATATCGATGGTCTCCCCTGTGCTAACGTTTTCTATTTTCACAACGTCGCCGAGCGGAATCTCGCACTCGGACACATACCATGTTCGATATGTCTCCCTTGCACAAGCTGTTTCAATCAGAACCGTCTTGTAGTCCGTGTTTATGCCCTTTTTATCGCTCCACTCGTCCCAATTCTGAAACGCAGGGCTATTGGCGACAGATATTCGAATGCTTGTCTTATCTAATTCGGCTGGCATGGCACCATCAAACTTAAGCCCATGATTTTTCGGGTCAGGGGCACTCGTTAGCCATACGATACCGCTGTTCTCGCCTCGAACATTGAGGTTATTATCGGTCAGAGTGATATAGCCCGACCTTAGTATCGCAGCTAGACCAAGCGGAGATGTGAAATGATACAGGACTTCACTCGTCATAGTCTCTGCCCTCCGTACACAAATCGTCCAGCCAACCTTCGTCTAGTGCCGAGCTTCTGCCCTTGTATGGCACAGATCGCGGTCGGCCCATTTTGTAGAGCTTACACGACTTCGGGCCGTAGCAAAAACTCTCGAAGCGGTACTTGCTGATTTTCTTATCGAAGTCCCAAATAATCTCGACGTTGGACATGCTTGCCCATACGCACTGAAAGCACTTTGTCTTCCAAAGGCTCTGGCTCAACATCCGCGCGCCTCTGTCCTCATAGGTTTGCATGTCGGGCAGCTCCATTATCCACGGCGGCGGGTTTTGCTCCGGCATGGACGGCGCACGGCGCAAAACTTTCAAAGCGCCAGCGCGGTAGTAGTCCGCGAACTCCCTTTCGGGATACTGCTTTGTCCACGCCGTCCCTTTTATCTCGTCACCAATACGGAAGCCGCCGCTTTGCTGCTGAGCTTCGGAAATTGCGACGATAAACGGCCGCTCCGCGCCGTCAGCGGTGCCATTGAAAAACAGATTGTATCCAATGTGGTAATGGGTACGGTTGTCGGTGACGTAACGCCAGACGCGGGTGCGCGGTTGAATGGAGACAACTTTCCCCAGCCATGCTATCTTTTCTTGATTGTATGTAGCCACTAATCAATACTCCCGATTCGTTTTGATAATCACGGTTTAATATTCTTTGCAATGTCTACAGCTGCTTTGATGATTTTCCCGCCATTCTTCCACAGTTGTCTTCCGGCAAGCCCAAGTCCAAAAAGCAAAACACCCGCTACAGGACTCCCGTATCGGTTGACACACTTTGGACATAAACCTAGTTTGCTATCCTCCACAAGGATGGTCTTACATGCCCAGCATACCCTCATAACATCTTCATTTTCCTTCGGCATTATCGTAATCCTCCACCGACACTAATATGATATTCTTATTCTCTAGTATATCTAAGCGTAGTTGAAACTTTGTACGAACCTCTTTAGCGAGGTGTACCCAAGAATTGCGATTTGCGTCCGTATATGGGAAGTGTTTATGTACCAGCATAGCTGCGGAACTCTTCTTCGCGCCAAGTGGTTTAGAAAAGAAGCCGTGAATAATATGCTGATAACGCTCTAATTCCAAAACGGCACTCCTGCTCTCTCCGAGATAATCCAGTAAATGAGTTTGAACCCCAACGAACTTTGTTACCAGTTGTAAATCACGAGTAAAAAAATCAATATATTTCTTGATTTCGTTAGTTCGTTGGAATATTGGCCATCGCGTCAGTTTTTGAAGGTGAGTAATCGCGGTGTCCAAATCTGTATAACTCGCATTGATTGCTGTCGTGAGTTCGGCGACGGCTTTCTTTATATAATCAGTTCTAACCTCGGTAGATTCACTCTTCTGTGCGCGGAGGATGTTGTCTCTCGCATTAAGAAAAGGCGTGACTATGTCCCTGTCCCTATCTCTGTCGATTTGATAGCTCTGTAACTCCTGTATGCTATCGAGTTTTGCAAATAACTGCCGCATTTGCAGTTGACTGACTATATTTCGGGTAGTCTCAACCGTGCCGTGGTCATTCGGCACTTCTTTAAGCGTTATATCCTTGACCCTCACACCGTTCTCGTCAAGTATTACGGGACGTAAGTTCCCGTCTACTTGACGCGACTCTCCGAGTTTATAAATCCCTTTGTAAAGTTTGTTTCTGATGTTCTTAGGTAAATGCTCAAAATCAGGCAAATAACTGTAGTCGGAACTAACAACGACATCCATGTGATGCACAATGTCGCTTATGATGCCGAGGTTGGCTATTGGCAGATTGGCCACTTCGACCACGATAGAGTTTTGGTTTAACTCGCCGGTAAGTTGCTGGACGTACCCATCGAAAAAGTCGCTCATTGCAGTAATGTCGACCCCATACATGTCCTCTTCGGTAACTAAAATCTTAAGCTCATGTACTGTGGGTAAGTTCTCGTCGTGAGAGGCGGGGATAGGTTCTTGATAAGATGGCTGATTATTTCCATTATAGATGCTTTCACTTTCGCAATCAGCTGTCTCCAGCACATCGCCACTTTCAGCGGACGCCGCCTCAACGTATATCAACAAAAACACATCAATGTCTTTTTCGCTAATAAAATCTTGGATTGCGACTTCGGCGATACGGAGAGCTTCATTATGAGGATAACCATAAATGCCGCTGGATATGAGCGGAAAGGCGATACTCTCGCAGTCATGCTCGACGGCGAGGTTGAGGGAGTTTATGTAGCAGTCCCGTAGAAGGGCCTCCTCGCCATGCTTGCCATCCCGATATACTGGCCCCGCCGTGTGGATGATATACTTTGCAGGAAGATCAAAACCCTGTGTTACGACCGCTTCACCGGTCTTTATGGGTGCGAGGCTGTCACAAGCCACTTGCAGTCTGTCAGCACCCGCCGCAGAAAAGATAGCGCCGCAGACACCACCGCCCATTTGGAGCGAGGTGTTTGCGGGGTTGACTATTGCGTCCACGTCGAGCTTCGTTATATCGTTTGGGATGATTGAAAAGGGCATTGACAGCCTCCACGTTCAGATATTGTTCGCAACATCAAGGTGCTTTTAGGCCCGCCTAATCAAATACCAGAGTACCCCTATTGGCAAAAAAGCAATGAAGGCAAGTGCTAGTAGAGAATTGTTATAGCGCGACCAGTTATAACTTAGCCCTTTGACTGTCAAGATGACATACAAAACGAGCTTTATTATCAGCATGAGGAGGAGTATCCCCACTAGAGCGAGCCAGCCATACAAAATTATCATTCCAGTTCACCTCATTGAGACCGTCATCTTCCCACCATAATTGTTCAGAATATAATCCGGTGAATTATGGAGCCACTCAAGCGACACCTTGTAGTTGAACGGGAACATTTGCGAAATGCTCGATAATTCGCTGATTTCGTAATAGGCCCGCTCCTTCAAATGCAAGATCGTCATTAGGATGACATTGATAATAGTATCGTTCTCCACATTCTGTACGTTGATCTTATGTGTGCCGATCTTTGGCCGAACGATGACTCCTATATCCCGAAGAGACTGGAGGATATATTTTAGCGAATCATCAATCGTCTCCCGCTGACCCCACGCCTCATACATTTTCTGCTTCAGCCAACTGGTGGTGAAGGCTTCCTGTATCGTCGAGAGTTTGCCGATAAGTCCACAAATATCCGCTATAACGGGATACGCCGATAAAAGCATACAATACTGGATAATATAGCGGTTGCTGCGTGAGTCGGCATATGCGCTCAGCGCCACTTTGCGGATGTCGGCCAGCCCTTCCGATGGCGTGACCCAAGTATACATCAAGATGTCCCGTGTTTTGCGTAGCGTGGTGGCGCTCTGTATTTCATAAGCAAGATACTCATTGAGTTCCTTGCGGATTTCCTCGTTATTCTTTCCTTCCAAAACAAGCTCTGCTGTTTTGTTAAGCCATGTCAACTTAACAGCGCGTAAAAAACCTACCATTGCCGCCATTTCAAGCCTCCAAGATTCTAATGAACGGCACGATAACTTCGTCGATGCTGATGCCGCCATGTGTCATTACTTCGTCCCCTTTGTTATCAAAAGAAATACCGCGTTTGCAAATATAGTACCGATAGCTCTTGTCAAGATAGGTTCCGGGGAAGAGAACCGTATTCTCGCGAAGCATATCTGTTTCCTCTGCAAAATCTTTGAGTGCGACCATGCGCTTTGATTTCGTCTCAACCTCAACGCCAGAGCGAAACCTTCCGACGCCTCGGCACGGCGTGTTTCCGTGGTCGGCGGCTAAATAAACTGTGAAGCCCTGAGCGCACAATTCGCGAACCAGCTGTTGTAGCTTGCCGCTTTCAGCCAACACTTTTATACTTCCCAACATACCTGATCGACCGTGCTGCTGCCCATGTACCACATCGTCCACCTCGTTGATGACGATGCCCGCCAATCGTGTCATCATACCGATGTCCGGTTCATACCCGCGAAGATATTGGATTTCTTGCTTAGTATACCCCAAGCTAAGTCCTGCATCTATAAAACCTTTCTCCTCTCCGCTCAAACTGAAAGGATTAGCAAGCTGCTGTGGATACTTAGCCGACAGAAGGCACTGCCTTGAAACGGATGTGGTCGTAGGTATCAGCGCAAAAGAGGCATTGTACACATATTTGAAGCAATCCATATAACGGGACAAAACCTCAAAATCAAACAGCGACATTCCGTCCATGACAATCAAGGCGACTTTTTCGGAGGCGTTTTTTGTCACAACACCGAGTGCTTTCGGCAGTATCGCTGGGGAGTCCAGATTCGTTATCCCAGATAGCTTGCCATAGTCGCTTGCGATATACCGCTCAAAATACTCGTCGATAAAGGCGATGTCAAATTGCGTGTTCGCTATGGCTCCATAGTAATTAAGCCTTGCCACCTGTTTTGCAATGCATATCCAGTCAAGATAAGAAACCGCGTGACAACAGGAGACTCGCAAC
>QMCE01004805.1_pt1 | contig 12691 bp, 11 predicted proteins | sample 1821851 | NCBI WGS metagenome assembly QMCE01 (sample SAMN09453174, study PRJNA476694) | Termite gut metagenome, whole genome shotgun sequencing project. | isolation source: worker | host: Odontotermes sp. | place: South Africa:Pretoria | collected 2016-01-28 | reverse complement strand
ATTTCCACTTGCTTTTTGTAAAAAAACATTTATAATCCCACGACAAAAGGATTTGTTATGAAATTTTTAAGTTCACTCAAGGCTTGGAAGAAACGCGGCAACATCAAGCAGATTCGCCGAGGTAAACAGGTTATACTTATTGACCCAGAAAAGCCAAAGTTCAAGGCTAAGCAAGGCTTTAAACGCAAATAAAAAACCGCCCCTTTGGGGCGGTTTTTTATTTAGTGGTTTTGGATTACTGGAAAGACTTCCCGATAATTCCAAACCACTATTCACTTTTTGGGCTTCTTGTTATTAATAAGCTCTATCGCGGTTTCAAGTGTGGGTTCTTCTTTTACTGACACATTTACTTTATTACTTGAAACATAGGCACCATACCGCCCGGTAGAGTAGTACACTATCTCTTTCCCGGTTGTCGGGTTTATACCAAGTATGACTCCCTCGGCCTTTTTCTTTTCGCCAGAAAGAAGTTCTTTCGCAATGTCCAACGTAATTGTTTCACCCGTATATTTCTTGGCGCTGGTGTTCTTTTTTCCGTCTGTCACATACGGGCCAAATCTGCCGATTTTAAACAGAATTCCTTCACCAAGGTCTATATCTATGGGTCTGTTTACCGGACAATCGTCTTCGTGTATGACTCCGTCGGACCTGGTGTCGAGGCGCTGAGTATAATTACATTCGGGATAATTCTCGCACCCTATAAAAGCTCCGTATTTGGATAATTTAAGGCTCAGTTTTCCACCACACTTGGGGCACTTATTTTCACAGTTCTTGAACAAGTGCGATTCCATTGACGCATTAAGCTCGTCTATTATTTCCGCTGTTTTTATATCTTTGGCCGTATCTATTTGGGCAGATGTGGGTTTCCAAAAGTTTTCAAGGGCTGGAATTTTTTTTGCCGCTCCGTTTGAAACATCGTCAAGGACATCTTCGGTTTTTGCAGTAAAGTTCACATCTATAAGGTCCTTGAAATATTTCGCAAGGTATGATGCTATGACCCAGCCTCCGTCAGTTGGGTGAAAGCGACGCTGTTTGTCTTGTTCTACATAGTTTCTGTCTACGATAGTGCTCATAATCGCCGCGTATGTCGAAGGGCGGCCTATGCCCAGTTCTTCAAGTTTCTTTACGAGTGACGCTTCGGTATACCGCGGAGGAGGCATTGTAAAATGCTGCTCTGGCAACAGTTTCGTTATATCTATCGCATCGCCCACAGACAATGGCGGAAGTTTGTTTTCTGAATCTGATTCAGGGTTAGACTCATCCTTGTCTTCCGTATAAACTTTCATAAAACCGTCAAAGGTTCTGGTTGTTCCAACAGCGTGGAAGACCGCTTCTGCTTTCTGGGTCTTTATATCCACAGATACCGAATCAAACTCGGCATTGGTCATTTGACACGCAACCGTTCGCTTCCATATCAAATCATACAGTTTATCTTCATCACTTCCAACCGCAACGTTACGGCTTGCAATTCCCGTTGGACGTACAGCTTCGTGCGCTTCCTGGGCGTTCTTGGACTTGGTCGCATAAACGTTTGGTGTTTTTGGCAAGAATCTATCCCCATACTCACGACCTATGAACTCGCGTATTTCAGCAACAGAATCTGCCGAAAGATTCGTTGCGTCTGTTCGCATATACGTTATGAGTCCTTGTTCGTAAAGTTTTTGTGCCGCAGACATTGTTCTTTTAGAGCTGAAGTAAAGCTTTCGCGCCGCCTCTTGCTGGAGCGTCGACGTAGTAAACGGAGCCGCAGGTTTGCGCGAAGTCTTTTTCTTATCAACAGACACCACACTTGACGGAATGACAGGCTGACCCAAAACAGACAGAATCTCGTCCATTCTTGTCTTGTTTTCAATGGTCATCTTGTCTATTTTTTCGCCATTAAAGCGGGATAATCTTGCGGTAAATGTCTTTTCACATTCTGCATCAAGTGACCAGTACTCGACGGGTTTAAATGCCTCTATCTCGCGCTCGCGGTCCACGACAAGCTTTACCGCAACAGATTGGACTCGGCCTGCTGACCGCCCAAGGTTGCGACGCCACAAAAGCGGAGAAACACCAAACCCAATCAAATAGTCCAGCGCACGACGCACAAGATACGCATCTACAAGGTTTTGGTCTATTTCTCGCGGTTGTTCCAGCGCGGCAAGGATTGCCTTTTTGGTTATTTCATGAAAAACCACCCGGTAGACACTTTTTCCTTTAAGCGCTTTCTTATCATTAAGAATATCTAGAATGTGCCATGAAATAGCCTCGCCCTCTCTATCCGGGTCGCTCGCAAGGTATATATTGTCGGCCTTTTTGACTTCGTCAAGGATAAGCTTTATCTGCTTTTCCTTGCCGGGCATAATCTGCCACTTCATCGCAAAGTCATTAGCAGTATCCACACTGCCATTTTCCGGCACTAAATCACGCACGTGCCCGACCGAGGCAACAACACGCCACCCAGCACCAAGATATTTTCCAATTGTCTTTGCCTTGGACGGTGATTCCACAATAAGTAAATTCATATTATTTTTCCTTTTATTCAATTCCCAGTTAAATCACTATCCACCTTTAGAGCTCAGCTGTTGTTCGCGGTTTATATATGCATTCTGGCACAGCCCAAACCCAAACATCAGCGAAAGCAACGACGACCCACCAAGCGACATAAGCGGCAAGGGCACCCCAACTGTTGGCAACAATCCCAAGACCATGGCGACATTTATAAAATAGTATACAAAAAAATTCAACATAAATCCAAAGCAAATCAGCTGACCAAATCTATTCCTTGACATTTTGGCGTACCAAAACAGGACTCCCGTTATTCCAGAGTATATAAGCAAAAGAACAAATGCGCCAATAAACCCAAACTCTTCACCGAACATGGTGAAGATAAAGTCAGTCTGTTTTTCCGGAAGAAACGCGTTCTGGGACTGAGTCCCTTGCAAATACCCCTTGCCAACCATTCCACCACTTCCAAAAGCAACCTTGGCCTGGCTTATCTGATAACCGGCGCCAGAAGGGTCATGGTCTGGATTTAAAAAAGTAATTACTCGTTCCCGCTGATAGTCGTGCATTCCACCGAACCAAACCACTGGGGCCGCAAAAACCGCAAGTACGGCCGCAATCGCAAACCATTTCTTGGGCGCCCCCACAATATAAAAGAACCCCAGCGCAACAAGCCCAAGCGACAATGCAGTGCCAAGGTCAGGCTGGGCAACTATGAACAAAAACGGTACGCCCAGTATGGCCGCGGGCACAAGGTAATTTTTAAATCTTGTAAGCTCCACCGAATTCATCCAAGAAAAATATCTTGCCAGCGCAAGCACCATTGCAATCTTAATAAACTCGGACGGTTGAACGTGCATAAACCCAAGGTTAAGCCACCGCTGGGCACCCATTCCGGTATGACCAACGAAAGTAACAAGCAGTATCATAACCAAAGCAACAGCATAGATAAGGTACGACGATTTAATCCATGTTTTGATATTTGCAAAAGCGGCTATAAAGAACACCCCAAACCCAAGGAATATTTTCCCAAGCTGAGATAGTGCAAAAGGTTTCCATGACCCGCCTCCGGCAGAATAAAGCGTTAATATTGAAATCCCCAACACCAGAATCATAAGTGCTAACAACGGCCAGGAAAAACGCGATAAACGCTCCCGCATACTCATTCTGTCTGCATTAGATACTCGTGTTCTTTTCACTCTTTCAACAGCTCCTTCATTGTTTCTGCGACAGCACGCGCTGCACCGCCGCTGCCCCCGCTGTGCTCCATTATGACGCATACCGCGTATCTTGGATTATCGGTTGGGGCATAGCCAACAAACAATCCATGATTTCGCTTACTCCAACTCAATTGCTCGTTATCAAGAACTCCACTTTTACGCTCGGCCGCCGATATGTTCCTTACCTGGGACGTTCCAGTTTTTCCACCCATTTTTTGGCCGTTCACGTTTATTCTGCTGCCGCTCGCCGTTCCACCGTCCATGGTTACTCGTTCCAAACCTTTCTTGACCGCGTCTATATTTTTTTTCTGCAATCCCAAGTTTTCCGCTTTTTGCTTTTCTTCTCGCACCATTAATAATGGCGACACCTTAGTATTAGTCACCGCGCGGGCCGTCATCGTACAAAGCTGCAGGCAATTAGTAAGTATAAACCCCTGGCCAATACCAGATATTATCGTATCTCCGTGCACCCAACGAGCACCAGTATTTTTCTCTTTCCATTTTCTGTCAGGTATTATGCCCAACATTTCCTTTGGGAAGACATCGCGCATAAACGTTGTGCCAAGACCCAGTTTTATCGCCATGTTATTTACGGAATCTATTCCTATACGAAGTGCCACTTGGTAAAAGTAAACGTCGCAAGAATGTGCAAGCGCACCGGCCAAATCTTCCCAGCCATGTCCGTCTTTTTCCCAGCAGTGATAGCGATGATTTCCATACTCCCAGTATCCGGGACAGTATATTTTCTCGGTCGTCGTAATCGCCCCAGCCTCCAGCGCAGCAAGCGCGACGACTATCTTAAACGTTGAACCGGGCGGATACAAACCCTCTACCGCCTTATTAACAAACGGTCCCGCAAAGTCATCCACCAATCCCGCCATATATTCTTCTCCGTCATCGCGACGAAACATTCCTGGGTCAAAGCTGGGCGCTGATACCATTGCCAAAATCTCGCCACTGTGAACATCCATTGCAACGCCACAACCAGCACGGTTCACAGCAATAGCGTCATATAATTTTTTTTGAACATTATCACGAATTGTCGTGTGCAAGTCTTGCCCAGAAACAGGCAATATTTGCCTTGACGGGTCTTCCCCAGTAACACGGCCAACAGCATTGGTTACCATGACGGTTTGACCGGGCGTACCAGCCAAAGTATTTTCGAAAGTTCTTTCAAGTCCAGTGATTCCAGTTGTAAAAAATGGCGACGACCCTGGTGGAAGACTGGACGGAGCCCCAGTATATCCAAAAACCTGGGCCCCCGCGGCGCCAAGGATATAGTTCCGAGCAAATCCACCTTCTATATGCAAGCCCGACAGATTCCGCGCATTTAATCTTGCCAGTTTTTCCCAGTCCGAATTTTCGCTTACGAGCACTGGCTGGAAAGCACGCTGTTTTTTTACGGTCCGCCAAATACGGTCGACTCTTTTTTTACGCAGCCCCAAATCAGACGCAGCCGTTTCTATCAAACCGTCCAAATCATCTGTTTCTTCGGGAATTATATAAATCCTGTATATCGGCATATCGCGACTTATCGGTGTACCGTTACCCGACAGAATTCGTCCCCGCTGGGGCAAATCCACACGAACCCGGTAAGAATTATTTTCTGCGCGGCGCTTATAGTCACCGTATTCAAACACCTGCATCTGAAACATGCGCAAGACCAATGCGCTGGTCAGCACAGCACCAGCACCAAGAAACAGTGCGGAACGTCTGTCAAAAATGCGAGCGGTTTCTTGGTCTATCATTTTTAAGTATATATAGTGCAAAGTGTATATGCTATATACACTTATACACTTTCGTTAATGGGATATATAGCACAGCTGACCAAAAAAACAACCAAATATTACGAACAAGCCCATAAAAACTAAATTCCATAAGGGAAAGTATTAAAAGACACAGTCCAAAAAAGCACATAAATATAAATAAACCGTCGGCCTTTTGGCGCGTCAAGTCAATATAGTTCTGGAATCCGTTAACAGCATAAAGCAGACACCATGCCAAAGTCCAAAACAACAGAGTCCCCCCAATATAATCAAGCAAAAAACACATGAAGAAAGCGAACAAAGCAAACCACTTTCTTGGCGAAATAAACGAATAGTAAAAAATCGGAATTATGGCCAAAATTCCAGCAGGGTTCCAAAACGGCAAAGACAAACGCCATAAAAACAGCGTTACAAAAAATGGAAAAATCAAACCAACAAACTTCATAAAATTAGTCGTTAGTCACTAGTGACTAATTTTTATACCTTTCTTTTCCGTCGAACCCAAGCACCATAACAGTTGCAGACTTTCCGGGGTCTGTTATTTGTGCAGACTTGTTCTTACGTAAAACCCCAACCGGAATTCCATCTGGCAAGACTCCGTTTATGCCGCTCGTCACAAGGCGAAGCCCCTCTGATACCTGGAACAACGGGTCACTTATAAAATCCAGCCTTGGATACACGGTCCCATTTCCACCAAGAAAACCATAAACTTCGGACCCCGCAATCCTTACAGGAACGCTCGACTTTGCGTCCGAAAGGCCCCGAACCCGGGAAAAATTTTTGCCCGCGTCAATAACCATTCCAACAAGATTATTTTCAAAATCAACAACCGCCATTCCTGGCTCTATGCCGGAATTCGCGCCTTTATCAAGAAGAAAATTTTTATGACTAAACACCGCCCCGTCCGCAACAATTCTTGTGATTACAGTCTTCTGGAGAATTGATTTCGATACACCAAGCTCTTGCGCCAATCGCAAATTTTCAACAATTGCTATTTCACATTCGTTTTTATTTCTCAGCGCCGCATCAAGCCGAACTCTCAGCTCTTCATTCTCCGACCGAATTCTGGATAAATCACGAAGATTTTCAATTCCCCGTCCCACCGCACGAACAGGCCAAGTAACAAGGTCCCCGACAGCACGTCCCACGGGCACAACGACATGAGCCACCCCATTCATAATCCTATAGTCAGGTTTTCCGACAAGAATATATACGATAAACACAGGCAAAACAGCCGCCACCAGGGCAGACTTGACTAATTTTTTAACTTTATCTGATATTTTTTGTACCTGCATAGCGTCAATGTTAACCAAAAACACACAAGAGTCAAACTATTTAAGATTTATCCGCGACTTCGCCGCTTGATTTAGTCTAACTCCTTTAAATTATTAGATTTTGCTTGCAATCGAAGTTTTTTCTGTCATACTGCGTGGGTCTGAAATGGCAAAGGCATTGCCATAAGGATATTGTAACAATTCGTGAATTGTCACGACAAGGAGCTTAAAATGCCAAAACTTAAAACAAAGTCATACTTGAAAAAGCGTGCAACCGTGACTGCGACGGGAAAAACCGGGCGAATAACCAGGGTTCTAAACCGCAGTATCTTAATGACAACATGGTGGGCCAGGCTAAAATATTGGCACCCTATGGATTACCTAAATAGTGGGAGATTAAAATGGCACGTGTAAAACGCGGAACAACCGTAAAACAAAAACATAAGAAAATATTGGACCGGGCCAAGGGTTTCTTGGGTCGCCACTCGTCGACATATCGCGCCGCGCGTGAAAAGTCCGAAAAAGCTGGACAGTACGCATATCGCGACCGTCGCGTAAGAAAACGTGAATTTCGCAGTCTTTGGATAATCCGTATCAATGCAGCGGTGCGTCCAAGCGGACTTACATATTCCAAGTTCATGAATGGTCTTAAAAAAGCCGGAATAGAACTTGACCGTAAAGTCCTTGCGGAAATGGCCTATACAAACGACCCTGCATTCGGGGCGTTGATAGAGTCTGCTAAACGATTTACAACCGCTGCGTAAAAAACGGTGGTTAGGTTTTGTATAGTATGCAATAATAGAACCGCCGCCAGGCGGTTTTATTTATACGAGAGGCTAAAATGGAACAACTTTTAAAAGAATTACAATTGGCAAAAACTCTGCAAGACTTGGATAACATAAAATCTAAGTGGTTGGGTAAAAAATCAGAGATAAAGGCAAGAATGGACGCTCTTCGTGAACTGGCACCCGCGGAAAGGGCAGCGGCTGGTGCGGAAATAAATAAAATTCGTGTCGCATATGAAGAAACCATTGAAAAAGCAAAGGCAGATATTGCCAAGGCCGTTATAAATGAAAAACTTGCAAACGACAATTTTGATATGACCCTTCCCGGTCGTGGACAGAAAACCGGCGCAAGACACCCGGTAAGTCTCATAGAAGAAAAATGTATAAACGCAATGCGACGCCTTGGATTTATTGTTGCGCGCGGCCCCGAGATTGAGGAACCAAAATATAACTTTGACTTGCTTGATATACCTCTTCATCATCCCGCGCGAGATTTGCAGGATACTTTCTGGATTAGTAAAGACGAAATTTTGCTGCGCACGCATACCACCAGCGTACAGAGCCGATACATGATGTCGCTTGATGGCGACGAGTCCAAGCTTCCTGTGCGAATTGTGTCGCCCGGCCGAGTATACCGTAACGAAGCAGTAGACGCGACTCACTTGGCAATATTCAACCAGTTTGAAGGATTAATGGTCGGCCGTGATATAAAGCTTTCCGAATTAAAAGGAACACTGGAGTTTATATTAAAAGAGATTTATGGACCAGATGTAAAAATTCGCTTCAAACCGAAATATTATCCATATACAGAACCAAGCATAGGAGCGGATATATTAACCAAAAATGGGAAATGGATAACTATTGTCGGCGCGGGCATGGTATCACCACAAGTGATAAGAAACTTTGGCTTTGACCCCGCGCGAGTAAGCGGACTTGCATTTGGTTTTGGCACATCAAGACTTGCGGGCGAGTTCACCGGAGCAAATATGAGAGAACTTTACGGAATGGACATGCGAGTATTCGAAAGGTTAAAGGGGTAATTTTACAAAAAAATTATAAGGAAATATAAAATGAAATTCAGTAAAAAGATTTTGGAAACATTTGTTGAATTACCAAATGATTGGATAGATTTAATGGAAGATGTCGGACTGGAAGTTAAGTCAACAGACGGCGATATAATGAATCTTGAACTGCTTGCAAATCGTGGTGACCATTATTGCTATACCGGACTTGCACGTGAAATCTACGGACGTACAGGTAACAAAGTAACCCCGCGCGATTACTTGCCTCTCGGTGATACGGAAATAAAATATGGTTCCGACTTGTTCGATTTAGATACTGAAAAATGCCTTGCTTATTCCTTGACTGGATTCAGTTTGAAACAACCCGGTGAAAACCGTCAAACAAAAAATGATTATATTTTGAATATGCTTCCTGCAAGCGGAGTAAATATTATTCTTGATATAATTGACGTAACAAACGTTGTTATGTTGGAATATGGCCAACCTGCGCATGTTTACGATGCAGATAAAATTGTTGGAAAAATTCATGTGCGCGATTCAAGGCCCGGTGAAAAAGCAGCATTATTGTTTCATGACGGAATGACAGAAATTCCAAGCGGCACTTGCGTAATCGCGGATGATGAAAAGATACTTTGCATTGCCGGGGTAATTGGTTGTCATGCAGCGGAAGTAGACGAAAACTCAAAAAATATTTTGTTCGAAACCGCCTTGTTTGACCCAGTTTCGATTCGCAAAGCATCGCGCAGTGTTGGTCATCAGTCTATTGCTTCACAAATATTCGAACGTGGTGGAAATTATGGTGCGTTGCGAATCGGCGCAGAACGTGCAAGAAAGTTGTACCGCGATATAGGCTGGGAAATGTCGGGTGCTTTTAATAACTGGCATAACATGGAGCGTATAAATGTGACCGCAATAGACTTGTCCGGCGATTACGTTCGTGAACAGCTTGAGATTAATATAAAAGACACAGAAATAGAAGAACGTCTTGAACGTTATGGATTTATAAAAGAAAACAATAAATACCTTGTACCAACTTGGCGAGTATGGGACGTCAAAGGAGAACGTGCGGATTTGATTGAAGAGCTTTGCCGCTCGGTCGGTTATAATACAATTCCTTCAAAATTGCCGCCCGTGGAAATAGGGGCAGAGCCGACTTGCGCAGAAATTCGTAAATCAGAAATAGATTCATACCTTGTAAACAATGGTTTCTATGAAGTATTCACTGATAATTTATATTCTCCACGACACGTTAAATCTTCGCCAATAAGCACTCACACAGGGCTGCAGAATTCTGTCGACGGGGGATATGCGTTTTTAAAAAACAATACTGTTGTTCAAGCAACGGAACTTGTTGCAAAAAATTTGAACGTAAAAAATAAAAACATTCGCGCCTATGAGTGGGGCAAAGTGTTTCAACAAGACGGTGAACACGAAATCCTTTGGGGCGTCATGAATGGTGAAGACGCACTTAGAATGAAAGGCTTGATTCAAAATATGACAGAATGTGAAATCGTGCCCGCAGATTTGTCTGGGCAAAGACTTCACCCGCGTCGCAGTGCGATTATTAAAATAAATGGTGAAAACGCCGGTATTTTTGGTGAAATACACCCCGAACTGCTTGCCGAGTGGGACATAAAAAATGACACACCAGTATATTTTGAAATCCCGGCTGAAATGATAAAAAATGCAAAAAAAGCCGGGAAAAAATATGAAAGCCCAAGCGCTGTAATTCCAAGCATTCGTGACATTTCAATTGCGGTGCCTTATGGAAAACCCGCGGGAGAAGTTTTGAGTTTAATAAAAAGTAATTATCCACAAATTGCAAAAATAGAAATAACGGATGTTTACGATAAACCCAAAGAACAAATTCGTAATATAACATTTACATTAACCTTTGCGGGCGAACACAGCGCAGAAGCACTTAACACGCTTATACTGGATATAATAAAAGCTAATGAACTATAAATACGACGTTATTGTAATCGGTGGTGGGCATGCGGGCGTAGAAGCCGCGTCCGCGGCTGCGCGTGTTGGTGCCAGCGTCGCACTGTTTACCAAATCAGAATCAGACCTTGGGGCAATGTCATGCAACCCGTCACTGGGTGGTCCGGGCAAGTCTCAGATGATTGCGGAAATGGACGCAATGGGTGGAATAATGCCACGCGCGGCTGATATGGCCGGGATACACTTTAGAGTGCTTAATTCAACGCATGGTGCGGCAACAAGGGCTTTACGTGCACAGATAGACCGGGACCTTTACAGAAAAGCAGTAAAGGAATTACTGGGTTCGTTAAAAATAATTTTCGAACCGGTAACCGACATTGATTTAAACAACAAAATTGTAAACGGCACGTACCATGCAAAGTCTATTGTTATTACAACCGGGACTTTTTTAAACGGGGTCGCCACGCGTGGCAAAGAACGCATTCCAACTGGTCGCTTGCAAGATGACGGAACTTATCAAGAACCCGATTTAAATTTATCAAAAATATTGGAAAAATCCGGTTTTTCGATGATAAGACTCAAGACCGGAACCCCCGCGAGACTTTATGCAGACAGTATCGATTTTTCAAAGCTAGAGGTTCAGCCAGGCGACAAACAGCACGAATGGTTCTGTTCAAATTCAGATACAGAACCCAGATTAGAATCCGAATGTTATATCACTCATACAACCAAGGAAACCCACAAAATAATTCGTGACAACATATCAGACGCTCCTATGTACAACGGAACTATTGAAGGAATTGGCCCCCGATATTGCCCTTCGTTGGAAGACAAGGTTATGCGCTTTCCCAAGCATGAATCACACCACGTGTTCCTTGAACCAGAAGAGATGAATTCTGAACTCATCTATCCAAACGGAGTTTCTACCTCTTTCAGTGCGCAGGTCCAAGATAAGTTTTTGCGAACTATACCAGGACTTGAAAACGTTCGTGTCGCGCGATATGGGTACGCAATAGAATATGATGCGATTGACGCACGGGCTTTGAGGTCCAGTTTGGAGAGCAAAGATATTCCCGGAATTTATTTCGCAGGCCAAATCAACGGAACAAGCGGATACGAAGAAGCCGCCGCCCAAGGTCTTATTGCTGGTGCAAACGCCGCAGGTGCAAAATTGGATATTAATCGAACAAATTCCATGATTGGCGTGATGATTGACGATATAACAACAATGGGTGTGGACGAGCCTTATCGGATGTTTACATCTCGGGCAGAGTACAGACTTTCACTTCGTGCAGACAATGCGATTTTCAGACTTGGTGAAATGGCCTTAAAAGTCGGCCTTATCACACAAAAACAATATGAAAAAAGCATAGACAGCAAAGCACAAACGGCCGCAGAAAACGACAAAATGTACGCCGGGTACATAGAACGCCAAAAACGCGAAATTGAACGCTATACCGCAGATAAAAATGTAAAAATACCGGCCGAATTGAACTATTTCGAAATGGCCGGACTTACAAACGAGCTTAAAGAAAAACTTTCACGAACAAGGCCCGAGAACTTGGCGGCCCTTTCCCGAATTCCCGGAATGACCCCTGCCGGAATAATGGTCATCGCAAGGAAAGTGAAAAACTAGCGACTATTTACATATCTACTTTTTTGTTTCTAATTTCAAGTTCTGCTTTAATTTTTTCGCCAAGCAATATCATTTGGGGATGATTTTGTATCTGTTCATTAAATTTATCCAAAGTATTTTCGGAAGCATTTAGTGGGATTACAGAATCTGCGGCAGTCTGGACCGAATCCATAATTTCATCGGAATAATCTTTAATCACAGATAAATATGCGCTTATGTGCTGGTCTTCATGAGCCAATGTTTTTTCATAATCATCAGAACCAATTTCATACAGGTCAGATATTTTTATTAAAAAGTTTTTATATCCAACCGTTGCCTGGACGGAAGTTAATACAAGACAGTTTTGTTTTACTTCCACGCCCAGGGTAAAGTTTTGAACAAAATCACCAATAACCTCTCCATGTAAAGACTCGGTTTCCACCGACACAGTCTCGCGGGAATATAACGGAGTCTTTATTTCAACATTGGGATTTACCTTGTACCTTAAACAATCATCCGCATACACTGAAAAAGTGAAAAAGTGAAAAAGTGAAAAAGTTCCAATAAGTCTTTTCATT
>QMCE01001538.1_pt1 | contig 12699 bp, 11 predicted proteins | sample 1821851 | NCBI WGS metagenome assembly QMCE01 (sample SAMN09453174, study PRJNA476694) | Termite gut metagenome, whole genome shotgun sequencing project. | isolation source: worker | host: Odontotermes sp. | place: South Africa:Pretoria | collected 2016-01-28 | reverse complement strand
GCTCCCCCCTGGCAGGGGGGAGCGACGGAAAGGGAGGCTGGTTCTGTATGCGTCTTGTACGGTTTGACAGAAAACCTATTTTTTGCTAGAATTCAGCCCATAAAGGAATGGATTTATGAAAAATTTCAAAACTATCATTATGGCACTCGTTATTGCGGGCGCGGTTGTTGTCGGGTTTAACTTTTGCTCGCACAACGACAAAAGCGCGACGGCTTTGACCCCAGAAATGGCTATGCGGCCAAACCCAAAGATTAAAAATATTATCGTTATGGTTTCTGATGGAACAAGTGTTGATGGAATAACTCTTGCACGCTGGTACAAGTCTTATAACAAAGATACTGGCGCAATAGACGTAGGCACTAAACTTAGTCTTGATGAACTCGCAAGCGGGCTTGTTCGCACATGGTGGTCAGACGGAAATAAAATTGGTGCAATAACAGACAGCGCTCCGGGCGCAACGGCAATTGCAACCGGAACAAAAACAACAGATAAATATGTTGGTGTAAATCCGGAAAAACAGCCAATGGAAAGCGTGCTTTCGGCCGCACAAAAAATCGGAAAAGCAACCGGTCTTGTCGCAACCGTTAATATCCAGCACGCCACCCCCGCCGCATTCAGTGCAAACAACCACGACCGCAACCAATATCGAGAAATCGGCGCCCAGCAGATTAGCCTTGGGATAGACGTAGTTCTTGGTGGCGGTTACGAACACATAGACATAGAGAAAGTCCGCGAGTCCGATTATGAATACATAACAAGTTCGCAAGAGCTTGCGTCTGCACAGGGAAAAGTCTGGGGCATGTTTGCGCCGGACGCAATGGCGTATGACTTTGACAAGCCCGAGAGCGAGCCCTCGCTCGCAGAAATGAGCAAAAAAGCGATAGAGCTGTTATCAAAGGACAAGGACGGGTTCTTTTTGATGATTGAAGGGTCCAAAACAGACTGGGCCGCACACGCAAACGACCCTGTTGGCGTAGTGTCAGAAATATTGGCGTTTGACGATGCAGTAAAAGTTGCACTGGACTTTGCAAAAGGTCGCGAAGATACAATGGTTTTAATATTGCCAGACCATGGTACGGGCGGAATTACAATTGGGAACAGTTTTACTGATAAGAGCTATTCTTCCGAGGCCGTGGAAACTTTTGTGGCTCCGTTGAAAAAGGCCAAGCTGACCGGCGAAGGAGTTTCAAAAAAATTCGATGAAAATCGCACAAACATAAGACAAGTTGTGAAAGATTACTTTGGCATAGAAGACCTTTCCGACACAGAGTTTGCGGCCATAAAGAACAGCGACCCTAAAGATATGAACAGTGTCCTTGGGCCGATTATTTCCAAACGAGCGAAAATCGGCTGGACCACGCACGGCCATACCGGGGAAGACGTAGTACTGTTTACATACCTTCCGAAAAACGGTCGCATAGTCGGAGTCATTGATAATACAGATATTGCAAAAATAATTTCTGGAACCTGGAAATTATCACTTCCAAAGAGCATGACTCGTTAGCCGTTGTTTGTCTTCCCGCGGCGTGTCCGTCGTAGCACAAAGTGCGAAGTCGGAACTCAGCGGAGTCATCGGCAGGAACTCGAGTAGAAGCCTTCACTTGTAGGGAAAGACCACCCGCGCGTACCCCTGCCCTTGCGGCAGGGGTCGGCAGCGTAGCTGCCGGGGGATGGGTTCTAAATATCAAAACATACAACATTATTTGTATATTTGACTTTTATTACCTCCCCCGGCTCGCGATAAAAGCTCCGCCGACCCCCGCCGCAAGGGCAGGGGTTGTACGCACGGAAAAGACTACCCAAACACGGCTCCTGCCGCCCCACGAGGGGGCAGGAAGAGTGCGCGGGTAGTCTTGGGGCCAGGCTCATGGATTATGGCTAACGAGTCAAGGATTACACTATTGACTATTGACCGTTTTTTTACTAGTATAATCGTGCTATGAAGACTCCGAATTGGTTCATCAAAAAAAATATAGTTTCTTTTGCCTTGTGGCCTTTGTCTTTGGTTTATTTTTTCTTTTCAAAACTAGTTTTCTGGTCTCGCAAAAAAAAACAAATTAAATCCAAAATTCCCGTCATTTGTATTGGAAATATTTTTGCTGGGGGGGTGGGTAAGACTCCGCTTGTGCGACTCGTCGCTGGACACTATCATATCCCGATTGTCATGCGCGGCTATGGTGGAAAAAGCGGTAAAGAGAAATGTGTAACCCAAGAAGACACATTTCGTGACGTCGGTGACGAAGCCAAACTGCTTGCGCACTGCGGAAACACGGTATACATCGGGGACAGAGCTAAAAATATAGAACATATTAACGCCACATCATCCCCACGGGCAATAGTAATGGACGACGGATTTCAAAACCCAACAGTAAAAAAAGATATTTCGATTCTTGTTTTTGACGGCGGCCTGCGCTTTGGCAACGGCTTTATGCTTCCCGCTGGACCTTTGCGAGAACCTTTGTCAGCCATAGAGCGTGCAGACGCCATTGTCATCATGAAACGAAAAAAGAGTCTTAAAAATGGCGGGAACGAGTTCATCAAAAAATTGGAAGAATTCGGAAAACCAATATTTTATGCTCAACCCCGGTCCCTTGACCCCGGAATATATGGAAACGTTATCGCATTCGCAGGTATTGGATACCCACAAAAATTTTTTGATTCGGTTGCCCCGCTTTATGGCGACAGATTGATAAAAACTTTTGCGTTCCCGGACCACCATGAGTATACCGAGGCTGACTTTAAAAAACTTTTCACAGCGGCACGTAAAGCCAAGGCCCAGCTTGTAACAACAGACAAGGACTGGGTGCGCCTTCCGAAAGATGTAAGAACACGAGTACAGTTCGCAAAGCTGGAAACTGTTATTCCTCTTACGTTCTGGATATGGCTTGGCGACAAACTAAAAAGCGTTGGTAAAAATGACTAAACCATTAATAAGTTTTACAGGCGTCGGGATTCATTCGGGAAAAAAAACTAGCGTTAGGATTTTGCCCGGAAAAAAACCAGGTATTTTTTTTAAGCGGGTTGATTTAAAAAACTCTCCCCTAATCCCTGCCCTTTGGGATAACGTGCCGTTCACAGGTTTGATGAGTACCACCATAGGAACAAGTCCAAATTGGGTGCAAACCATAGAGCATTTTATGGCGGCATTGTTTGTGAGCGGAATAAATAACATAGTGGTAGAAATAGACGGTCCCGAGTTCCCAATAATGGACGGCGGAGCAAAGCAGTTCATGGAATTGTTCAAAAAAGCGGATTGGTCAGAGCAAAAGCCAAAAAAAATAATTGTAAAACGTGAAGTAATCGTTACCAGACAAGAGATTATAAAACAATTACCCTTTTTAAAAAGAGCCGCCCTTTGGATTTATGGGCTAAAAACGCGCCGAAAGGAAGACGGGTTTGTAAAACTTTCGCCTGATGACCGTGGGCTTGTGCTTGACATAACGCTTGACTATCCGGATAAAGTTATTGGTCACCAGCGTTATGAATATATATTTGACGGCACACCCCGTTCGCGAAAAAAGTTCGAAAGCGATATATCCAAGTCGAGAACCTTTGGCCGTTTTTGGGAACAGAAATATCTAAAAAAACGAGGTATGGGCCAAGGAGCAACGGAAAACAACGTCATCGTTTTGATGAGCAAAAAAGATTGGGAAGAAATCGACGATAAAAAGCTGTTGAAAAATAAGGGAGCCGAAACTTTAACCGCCCTGCACAGCACGGACGAGTTTGTAAGACATAAATTGATAGACGCAATCGGAGATTTGGCGCTTTCTGGCGGGATGATAAAGGGCAAGCTGGAGTCCTTTAAGGGCAGCCACGCAATGAACAACCTTGCCCTGAGAAAATTATTCAGCAACCCAGATAATTATGATATAGTGTAGTTAAAATATAAATTCCCTGTCCCGAAACGGGAACATACCGGTACTCCGCAATTAAAGGAACCAATATGAAACTAAAAAAACTTTTTCACCTCGCTCTTTGCTTTGTTCTGTTCGCCTGTGGCGGTTATATCAAGAACGAGCGCGGAAGTGAACGTATTGTAAAACTTGATTCCGTCCCCGTTGGTTGTACATACCTTTATAAACTTGAATCAGAAGTATCCGTCTATGACGCAGATGACGCAAGAAGATACCTTGAAAATCGCATAGCGGACCAAGCAAGACCCGGAAACGCGTATTATTTAACAAGCCAGCGCACAAGACCAAATGAATGGGTGATGTTCGGACCAGAACGAGCATTTGTTCTTGCGGCAAATGTGTACGAGTGTCCATAGTTTAGATTTGTTGGGAAGTCTTCCTGGCAACTCTAAACTACTAATCACTACTCTAATAAAAGCAGGTCATCTTCCATTTTTCTTATTGCGTCGCGGATTGCTCCGGCCTGTTCAAACTCCAGATTTTCGGCGTGCTTTAACATCTTTTTGCGAAGGGCGGCTATCTCTTTGGCAAGAGAAGCCTTGTCCATGACTCCGCCGGATTTAGTGTAAACAAACTGGCGTTTTTTATCAGTCTTGTCCTGGGAATCGCCTACTTCATTAAATACTGCTTTGACTATGGTTTTTGGCGTTATGTTGTGCTGTTTGTTATAAGCTTCTTGCTTTGCGCGTCGGCGAGCGGTTTCGTCTATGGCCTTTTTCATAGAGTCTGTGATTTTATCACCATATAAAAGCACCCTACCCCGCTCGTTCCTTGCGGCGCGTCCTATGGTCTGTATAAGCGACCGCGTAGAGCGCAAAAAGCCTTCCTTGTCTGCGTCCATTATTGCAACGAGCTCGCACTCTGGCACATCAAGGCCTTCGCGCAAAAGGTTTATTCCGACGAGCACATCGAATACTCCCATACGCAGCTCTCGCAGCAGTTCTATGCGCTCGAGAGTTTCGATGTCGCTGTGTAAATACTTAGCTTTAACTCCGTTTTCGCATAAATAGTCTGTAAGCTGCTCTGCCATTTTCTTGGTAAGCGTGGTTACTAGCACGCGTCCCTTGGAGCCTTTTTGCGTAACTGGTGGGGGCTCGGGCAACCGGTTTGACCTCAACACCCCGCGTATCTCGCACAGCAAGTCTTCGACTTGATTAGTTGTCGGGCGAACTTCCACAATCGGGTCAAGCAATCCAGTGGGGCGTATTACTTGTTCGGCGACAATTCCGTTTGCTTGCTCAAGCTCCCAGTCCGCAGGAGTCGCACTGACAAACACAGTCTGGGGCCTAAGACTGTCCCATTCTTCAAAGTTAAGCGGACGGTTATCCGCACAACTTGGCAGACGGAAACCATACTCGGACAAAGTTCTTTTACGCGCTGCATCGCCACGTGACATGGCACCAATTTGCGGCACCCCAACGTGACTTTCGTCTACAAACAATATTGCATCTTTGGGAAGGTATTCGAACAAAGTTGGTGGGGGCTGTCCAGGGGCGCGGCCCGAAAGATAGCGCGAGTAATTTTCTATACCCCGGCAAGTTCCGGTTTGTTCCATCATTTCTATATCAAAGTGAGTCCGCTCGCGCAGTCTTTGTTCTTCCACATACTTCATATTTTCATGAAAGAAATCCAATCTGGGCCCAAGGTCTTTTTTTATATCGTTAATAGCCTGGACTACGGTCGGCATAGGCGTTGCATAGTGAGTATTTGGATATATGGCGATTCTATCAAGTTTTTTCAGTTTTGCTCCGGTAAGAGTGTCGAACTCCCAAATTTCCTCTATCTCGTCCCCGAAAAATGAAAGCTTCCAGCCCCTATCCTGACTGTGCGACGGGAACACGTCAAGGGTATCGCCACGCACACGAAAATCGCCACGCTCGAACGCAGTATCATTGCGTTTGTACTGAATATCAACAAGGTGGTGCATAACTTCCTTGATACCTATCTTATCCCCCGCGTTATATACAAGTTTCATTTGCTGATACTGCTCTGGGCTTCCCATACCATAAATACTTGATACGCTTGAAACCACTATCACATCACGCTCTTCAAGCATAGCCCTTGTTGCGCTGTGGCGCATTCTATCCAGCTGGTCATTAATTTGTGCGTCTTTATCTATGTACGTGTCTGTCGTGGGCATATAGGCCTCTGGCTGGTAATAGTCATAATAAGACACAAAGTATTCCACATGATTATTTGGAAAGAACGATTTCATTTCCGTATAAAGTTGTGCAGCAAGTATTTTATTTGGCGCCATAATCATTGCGGGACGTCCCATTTCGGCAATCACGTTTGCCATTGTAAAAGTCTTGCCGGTACCGGTTGCGCCAAGTAAAACCTGGGATTTTTTTCCGTCCTTTATTCCCGCGACCAAATCACGAATAGCCGTTGGTTGGTCTCCAGACGGCTTGTATTCACTTTGAAGATTAAAAACTGTTTTTTTCATTTCGGATTTTGATTGGATTTATTTCTATTGCTATACGTCAATATAATATTTTAAAATGAAATTACAAGAGGTAGAGAGAAATGCCTAAAAAACTAAAACCCAGATACAGACGGCGAATAGCCTGGGCCCTTGCCAGCTTTTTCGCCCTGCTTTTGCTTTCCTTGGTGGTCGTCCCCCCGTTTATCAACACAGACCGCCTGCGCGAGCCACTTGAAACCGCACTTGGGGTAAAAATAAACGGTGACATAAGTTTAAGTCTTTTGGGCGGCGCAACTATAAACGCCCGCGATGTTGTAATGGAAAATGGTGAAATAGACTCGGTAATGTTCGACGTTCCTATATCCAAGCTGTTCGATATTGCGTCTGTTTCCGTACCCCGTAAAATCTCTGTAACCGGCGCCAGAATCAATGCACAGACATTGACTATTCCGGTGGTCTCTCGTGAAATAGAAATTTATGACTCGGTTGTGACTTTCCTTGGAAAAAATTATGAAATTTTGGGCGGAACACTAAAAAACGGACTTCTTTCCGGAACAGTAAGAACGAACCAGCACAGGTACGAGTTTGATTCAAACGGCGACACGTTTCGTGTAATAAATAAAAATGAAGGCCTTGAAATCACTGGCAGCCTTTTCAGCGACGGCGGAGGCATAGGAACATTTAAAATAGATACAGATAAATTCAACGAGTGGTTTTATATTTCAGAGCCACAGCTGTTCGGCCGAGTTTCACTGAGTATGAATTTTAAATGGAACGGAAGTTACGGGTTTGATTTTTCTGATATACGTGGAACGTATGGTAACGGAGTCTTTACGGGTGAAATAAAACTGCATGAAGACGGCTCTAAGGATATAAAACTAGACGCGCATAATATAGACTTTGACCTGTCGTTTTTGACGAAAAAGACCGACATTTTAACAAAAACATGGTTCGATTTGGACTTGTCTGGGCGACTCCGATTCACAGACAAAGTGTTCGGGAATATAAAAATTGACGCCGGAGAGGCACACCCCCATATTGGCCGTGATATTGCCCAACAGGAACCAGATTCCGTCATAATAAAAGAAATCATTGCAGATGATATAGAAATCAACGGCGGGGCAATCACATCCAACGGAGCACAACAAATTGCATTAAAATTTCCCCACAAAGATAAGCCTTTGTCTTGCGTATTCTCTGGAACGCCAAATAACTGGAAATGCGAAAATCTGAACTTTGACATTTTCAACAACAGTTACATATCTTTCGAAAATGGAGAATTTTACGCCATTGTGCAAAGCAACTCAAATATGCCAAACGATATTGACTTTGCATCAGAACTTGCCCCAATAGGCGACAAAGGAACCGTTAAATTTAAATTCCAAGACTCTGGTGGCACGGTCCAAATAAACGGCACACGCGAAACAACAATCTTTGACTTTATCAACAACAGAACAATAGATTGGCTTGGAATGGATTTGCGTTTTTTACCGGATTTCATGCGCACACAGAACGGAAATTTTGAATCAAGCAATAACGGTTTTTCCTTTTCATCCGAAAATGGCGCATGGTATCTAGAGATGTCTGAAAACGGAAATTTTGTACTTTCCGGGAAAAACATAAAAGACCTTTTTCCAAATAAGAGTCTTGATTTTGTATATGACCTTGGTTATGAAATATCCGGCTTTTATAATAATGGCAACATATCGGATTTAAAAATTAAAATTGCGGGCCACGAATTCACCGGAACGGCAACCAATGGGGAAATTACACTTGAAACAGAATTGCTTGATATAAACGCCTTTGTGTCACAAGAATATCTAAGTAATTATGACGAACTGCAATACCGTATGCAAGAACCAATAATATCAGTTTTTGACCTTGGATTAAAACTTTCGCTTAATGCAAAAATACTCGTTTCCGCCGGAAACGAGTATTTGAACTTTACTTATTCACTGAAAAACAATGAACAAAATTTCTTAATCCGTGATGAAACCAAAGGCAGCGCGATTGCAAAAATAGTAAAAAAAGCCGGTATTTTTGATATTTCCCTTAAACTGAACCGTTTCGTAATAAACGGAAATGTTTTAAATCCCGCAAGCTTGTTTAACGTTGGGGATTCAATTGTAACCGCCCAAATAGACCTTGAAACATCCGGACAAATTGCGGTTGATATATGGCATAACCTTGCGGGAAATATGGACATTACTTTTGAAGACGGAATTTTCGTTGGACTTGGAACAGACATGTTCTATGCGGGTGCAAAAACCATGACCGCGGGGGAAACCGAGCCTGCACTGGTCCAGGCATTGTCCGGCGGTACAAGCGCACTAAAAACACTGCGAATTGTCGGGGAATATAAGAACGAGAAACTGGACTCAGAAATAAACCTTGGACTTCGGCACGTTGACGGCCGTGGCAGACTTGTACTTTGGGGCAACACAATGTCTGGGAATCTGGATTTGATACTGCGTGGAACATCACCATCACCAAGCCCGCTTAGAATAACATTTTCGCCAAGAAATTATTCGCTTACAGAAATGTTGCTTAACCTTGACCCTGTGTATCTTCGAGAGTTCGCCCTCACCCACGAGAAGTTTTGACTAGCGCACAGCGCCGATTTCCCCATTCCTTGACATCCCAAGTTTGTGTTGTTAAAATGAACTTTATGAAAACATTCAGGAAAATTTGGAAAGCAATCTTTCAACCTTTATTAAAAACAAACCTGTTCCAATGGATTGTCGCTGTATTAATGGCAACCTGTATATGGTTCATATATTTAACAAGCTGGAAAACAATAACTAACCGAAATATTTTTAAAGAATATCGCAGGAAACCGGCAATATTCGTGTTTTGGCATGGACGCAGTATGATGCTGAGCCCCATTGTAAGAATGTATGGCCTTCGTGGATATGCCATAGCGTCAAGACACCACGACGGCCGACTTATGGCCAAACTGCAACGTGTGTTTGGACTGAAACCCATATACGGAAGTACCTCAGAGGGAAGTCTTTCCGTCCTTCGTCAAAGCGTAAGAAAATTAAATGAAAATAACCTTGTCTGCCTTTCACCCGACGGCCCGTCTGGACCTTCACTAAGAATGAAAGACGGGGCATTGTACTTTGCAAAAATGACTGGGGCCCCTATAATACCAGTGTGCTATACTTGTAACCGAGCCTGGTTTCAAAATCGCTGGGATAGATATTTGATAGCAAAACCGTTTTCAAGAATTCGCTGTAACGTCGGAAAGCCGATATTTGTGGCCGGAAAGACCAGCCCAGAAGATTTTGAAAAGATAAGAAAAAAACTGGAAACTTTTATGGTGAAACAGTTGCGGGACTTGGATAAAAGATATAATTTTCCAAAGGTAGAGCAAGATAATCACAAAGCGACCTTCAAGCGTAATCCGTAACAGATTACGCTTTTCACTTGATTTAGGGAAAAAGCTTGATATAATTGCGGACAACGGCGGGGTAGCTCAGTGGTTAGAGCAGTGGAATCATAATCCATTGGTCGGGGGTTCAAATCCCTCCTCCGCTACCACACTTCGCGTCTGCGAGGCTTCCTACTTCGTTAAAACTTCGTGGGACAAGTCGTGTGGCAGGCCGAAATAAAAGTTACCTTTTTGTGGCTTTTTTTTATTTTGGATTTTGAGTTTTGATTTCTTCTTGTGCGCTCGAGTCATTCCAGTTATCTATTTGAACCGCAAGTTGTTTTATATGCGCAGCAATTTCTGATTTATCGCCAAGTTCTGATAGAATAGAAAACTCCTTGGCAATAAGCATAACATTTTGCAAAACGTCATGGTCCATGACTGAGGCATTAGAGCCATGATATATCAAGTTCATAAGTTTCATACTTGAATCTTTGAAAACTTTGGCTGCATTTTTATTCATTCGAATATCTTTTTTTATCTCGCTTGTACGCATTACCAACAGCTTTTGAATTATGTCTTTGGTTTTTACATTTACAATTTTGTCTATGACCTTCACAGCCTGTGAAATGACGGAATTAACTTCGAACTTTATTCCGTTAAACAGTGTTTTATTAACTCTTCTGGAAATAAGATAATCCGTATAGTCATAAATGACAAAAACAATTGGCACACCAAGCAAGGCACCGGAAATTTCAATAAAAATGTCGTAAAGATTTCCGTCTTGAAGTATAAACATAGCGGTCAAAAAAACGGCCAACCCAGCACAAAAAGCCAGAAGAAACGGAATTGAGCGAACGAAAGTATTCTTCATAAAAAACTCCCTTGATTCCCACATTATACCAGAAAAGAAAAATTATTTATCAATGATAAAATTCCGGCAAATAAATGCTGGATTATATGCCGAAATTATTGCTATTATCCTTAATATGATTGCAATACCGGCGCTTCAATATAATTATCCTTTGGCACGTCCCGTGGTTAAATGGGTGGGTGGTAAAAGCCAACTTTTGCAGACAATAAAAAATTATCTGCCAACTAAATTGAAAATGAATGCTATAAAACGGTATATAGAACCTTTTCTTGGCGGCGGGGCAGTTTTTTTTGAACTTGTCGGCATATATGATTTTGATGAAGTATTCTTGTTTGATACAAATCCGGAATTAATAATTATGTATAATGTCATAAAAAATGACGTCGAAGAATTAATTAAAGAATTGCAAAAGATTCAGGACGAGTATTTTACAAGCAATCAAAAATTATACTATTATGACCGTCGTGATGAATACAATAAATTTGATAAAAAAATAGATGCAAATAAATATTCGAAAAAATTTGTTCGTCGTGCAGCCTTGACTATATTTTTGAACAGAACGTGTTTTAACGGCCTGTTTCGTGTCAACAGCAAAGGTTTATTTAATGTTCCAATGGGAAGATATAATAACCCAAAAATATTAGACTCGGAAAATTTACGCAACGCGTCAATGATTTTACAAAATGCTGTAATTATGCAAGCTGACTTTTCCGTTGCAATGGAGTATGCAAATAAAGATACTTTTATTTACTATGACCCGCCATACCGGCCAATACGTAAAACATCAAGCTTCAACTCTTATTCAGTTCAAGATTTTGACGACATTGAACAAGTACGCCTTTACGATATATTTACGTCAATTGATAGACGTGAAGCCTTGCAAATGTTATCTAATTCCGACCCTACAAATTATATAAAAGATACGTTCTTTGATGATTTATACAGCAATTTTAATATTCACAGAGTCAATGCAAAACGTCTTGTAAATTCCGACCCAAATGGACGCGGGGAAGTACGAGAGTTACTGATAACAAATTATTAAACAAGGGAATGTAACAATGAAAAAGGACGGTGTCGGTGGAGCAAATACCAAAACAGGATTGCTTTTTGAAAAAAGAACTGATTTAAAAACTCTTCTGACTCAGAAACCCGGATATTCATCCAAGAAAACCAAGGACGGTTTTACCGAAATTTTTTATAAAAACAAATCTGTTGCTTATATTTTAAAAAAATATGATTTGTATAAACTTTTATATTCTCGTGGAGTCGATTGGAACTCTATTTTATCAAAAAGACTTTTACCTGACGATTCAATTTATGTTGTTGTAAATAATACCTTGTATATTATAGAGATTAAATGGCAACAAGTTTCTGGTTCTACGGACGAAAAACTTCAGACCTGTGATTTTAAAAAGAAGCAGTATAAAAAGTTACTTGCTCCTTTAAACATAGATATTGAATATATTTATTTGTTAAACGATTGGTTTAAAAAACCAGAATACAAGGATGTATTGGATTATATCATATCCGTTGGGTGCTCGTATTATTTCGAGTATATTCCGCTTAACAAGTTTAATTTGCCTGTACCGAGATAAAAAGTAGGGGTGGGGTATTCCCGCCCCTACTTTTTAGGACATATTTTTTATTTCTTCGCATTTTTTTCTTCGTACAAAGCAACAAAGTCCACTGGTTGCATTGCGAATGGGGGAAATCCAGACTCTGCCGTCATACGCAACACAAGCGCACGAACCGCCGGGAACAGCATCGCAGGAACGTCTATCAACAAAGTACGTTTCTGGGCTTCTTCTTCTGTTTTTTCCATTTGAACAAGGCCGGTATATGTTGATTCTATCAGAAATACTGTCTTATCACCCTCGTCAAACTTGGAATGAACTTTGGTAATAAGGTCGACCATAAAAAGATTATTCTCGGCACCCTTTATTTGGATGTCTATGGCGATTTCCAGTTTAGCGGCGGTATTTTCCTGTTTAAAGAACAATTCCGGTACATTTGGAGATTCAAAAGAAAAATCCTTTAAAAACTGAGATATAAGTTGAAATTTTGCCATGTGAGTTTGCTCCTTTATTTAGTGGCCATTTTATGTTATTAT
>QMCE01001537.1_pt1 | contig 12700 bp, 10 predicted proteins | sample 1821851 | NCBI WGS metagenome assembly QMCE01 (sample SAMN09453174, study PRJNA476694) | Termite gut metagenome, whole genome shotgun sequencing project. | isolation source: worker | host: Odontotermes sp. | place: South Africa:Pretoria | collected 2016-01-28 | reverse complement strand
GTAAGCGAGAAGCCGGCCATTTCGAGCGACGTGCAGTAGTTGCCCACGTAATTCCTCGCGATTGTGAGCCCCTTTTCTTCGCACTTATCGGCCACCAAGCCGTAGAGCAGGTACAGCTCGCTGATGGGAGTGCCGCCCATGCCGTTTACCATCACGGCGACGCGGTTGCCCTTTTGGAACGGGATGTCGTCGTAAATCGCCGTGAAGACCTCTTCGACTATTTCGGAGGCCGGGCGAATCTTTTCGCGGCGGCGGCCCGGTTCGCCGTGGATGCCGATGCCGATTTCGATTTCATCGTCGCCGAGCTCGAAGATCGGGGCGCCCTTGGCGGGCGGCGTGCAGGAGGAGAGCGCTATGCCCATGGAACGCGTACGGCTGTTGACCTTTTTGCCCAGCTCCACCAGCGTATCGAGATCCGCGCCCTTTGCGGCGGCAGCGCCTACGGCCTTTATGACGAAGAAATTCCCGGCGACGCCGCGGCGGCCGACGGTGTAGGTGCTGTTATTCACCGAAACGTCGTCGTCGATGATTACGACGCCGATTTTGATACCGTCCGCTTCGGCCATTTCGCGCGCCATATCCCAGGCCATGCGGTCGCCCTGATAGTTGTTGATCAGATGCAGTACGCCCTTGTCGTTCTGGATGAGCTTCGTGCACTCGTATACGTAGTCCATAGGCGGCGCTGCGAATACGTTGCCGGGGCAGGCCGCGTCGAGCATACCGGGGCCGACGGCCATGATATGTGCGGGCTCATGCCCGGAGCCGGAGCCCTGCATGATCGCGACCTTGTCCTTGGGCAAGTCGGCCCTGTACAAAATATTGTATTCGGGCACCCACTTGAGCTGGTCCTTATTGGCGAGGTAGACGCCCTTGATCATGTCGCGGACGAAATTTGCGGGATCGTTCATGAATTTTTTCATTAGTTTGTTCCTCCTTCAGAAATTATACTTTCATTGCCCTCTAGGGAATTGTGGTTCGAAAGGTTATGTAAGACTTTGATTACATCGGGGAAGCTTCCCCCTAGCTAAGCGCCTGTACGATCGCTATTGACATATCCCCGATAGCGACGATTCCGGGGTCGTAGGTGCCGATGCTCCGATCGCCTGTAAAGGACTGCCGCCCTCTTTTTGCGACCCAGCCCTTTGTGGTTTCGCGTGTTTCGACCGCCGAATCGGAGGCCTTCTTGAAGGCTTCCAGCAGAGGCGTTTCGTCTTGGAGGGATTTCTCCAGCGAAATGACGATAGCGTTTAGCGCGTCGAGCAAGGACATATCGCAGAGCTCCGCGCCGCCGCGCTTCATGATGCCGTCCATTGCGCTCTTGAAGGCCGCGATTATTTCGTTTAGAGTTGCTTCATTTTTGCCGCGGAACGCCATGCCGAAGCGCATGAAGAGCGTCCCCCATACCGGACCCGAGCAGCCGCCGGTATTGGCCGTTATCGCCGAAGAGACGTTGAGCAGGAAACTGCCGATGGAGGACATATCGAAGCTGTCCCAGCGCTCGAGCACCGCGCGGAAGCCGCCCGCCAGCGACGTACCGAAGTCGGCGTCGCCCATGACGGCGTCTAAATTTGAAAAATAGGCTTCGTTTTTCAGCGCGGTGTCCGCCATGGTTTTAACGACAAGCTCCACCTGTTCCTGCGAAAGCTTTTCCATCCAATCACCCTCACTTTTCTATTCGGATTTTAAGAAGTGCTTTGTCCGAAACGCCGCTGCCGACCCTCCTTTGCGACGATCGTATCGATGAGCCATAATCATATTATTTAATTACTCTAATTATAACAAAAAACGACATATACGCAAGAGCGATGTAAACAAAATAAAAAATAAATATGTGGCGCAAAAAAAACGCACGGAAAAACAGAGCGGGCCCTATGGTTATTCGGGGATAAATAGATTATAATTGTGTTCGTTAAAAATGAACGCCCGCATGGGAGAACTGTGATCATCCATGTATTAAAGACGGATCGATTTCTGTTCGTTCGAAAAGGAGAAAGCATATTTGGACAAACTAGCGTTTCATGGCGGCATACCGGTTATAAAGGGTGGATTTCCGAGCGTAAACAACAATTCGGGGCGCTTCTTCGGCCAGGAAGAGCTCGATATGGTTGCCGAGGTAGTAAAGTCCGGCGCGTTTAACTATATCTGTAACGGCAAATGCTTTCAGTTTGAAAAGGAGTTTGCGGATAAATTCGATTCAAAATACGCGGCAGCTTGCAGCTCCGGCACGGCGGCGCTTCATGGGGCCGTTATCGCGCTCGACCTTGAGCCGGGAGACGAGGTTATCGTCCCTCCCATAACGGATATGGGCACGATTATTCCCGTGCTCATGCAGAACCTTGTGCCCGTTTTCGCGGACGTCGACCCGAACACCCATTGCATGGATCCCGAAAGCGTGGCCGAGAAGATTACGGACAAGACCAGGGCGATCATTCCCGTACATATGTTCGGCCATCCTGTGGATATGGAGCCCATCATGGAGCTCGCCAAGAGGCATAATCTATATGTGATAGAGGACTGCTGCCAGGCGTTCCTGACTTGCTATAAGGGCAGGCTGTGCGGTACGATCGGCGATATCGGATGCTTTAGCTTCCAACAGTCCAAGCACCTGACCACCGGCGACGGCGGTATGATCATTACGAGCAGCGACAAGCTTAGCCCGAGGATCAAGCTGTGCGTGGATAAGGGCTGGCCGCGCTCCGGCAGCTTCCGCGATCATCTCTTCCTCGCGCCCAGCTATCACATGACGGAGTTTCAGGCGGCGATAGGGATTTGTCAGCTTCGAAAGCTGGATAAAATAGTGGACGCGCGCATAGCACTGGGCAAAAAGCTCGACGCTATGGTGAATACCATCCCCGGGCTGAAAGCGCCGGAGACATACGATTATGCCAGGATGACCTACTGGAAGTATCCGATTAGGCTCGATATAGCCAAAATGAGCGCGGATATGGATACCATCGCTAAGTATATCGAGGCGGAAGGCCTGGAATGCTGGTCGGGATATACCAGAGTGCCGATTTATATGTACGATGTACTTACCATCCCGTACACATACGGGAGGTCGGGTTACCCGCTTAAAGAATCCGGCCGGACGTATGGCGAGGGCTTGTGCCCGAAAGCCGAAGAGGATCTCAAGGGGATGATTGTGACGCCGATATGCGAGGGCTACAAAGACGAGCACCTCAAATTGATCTTCGACGTACTTACTAAAGTGTTTTCGTCGGTCTATAAGGATTAAGCGTTGATTGGAGCTGTAAATGGATAGGACGCATTCGGTAGATCAAGCCTATTTGCGAAAGGTCAACCAGCGTATCGTTTTGAACAATGTGTTCGAAAACGATGTTTCGTCCAGAGCAAAGATTGCGAAGGCTCTGTCGATGAGCAAGCCTGCTATCGCGGATAATCTCCGGGATTTGATCGAGCGGGGCATATTGTGCGAAATCGGGGAGGGAGATACGTCGCCAAACGGCGGCAGGCGGCCTAGGCTCATAAAGTTTAACGAGAACCACAAGCATATTATCGCGATCGACCTGAACTACAAGGATCCGATTTGTGCGCTGTGCAATTTAAAGGGGGAAATTCTCCGCGAGGCGCTCTTTCCCATACCAAAAGGAACATCGGAAGACGATTACGCCAAAGCGCTGATAAGCGCCGTTTATACGCTCATGGCTATGACGGGCGCTACGAAACGTGATATAATATGTATCGCTATCTGCTCGCCCGGCGTATTTGACCATAAAGGGAAGGTGCTGACATGGAATCCGAAATTCCTGGGCGCGGAATGGTGTAAGGTCGATTATGTCACGCTATTGCACAACGAGTTCGGCATGAAGGTCATCGTAAAAAACGACGTCAAAGCGGCCGCAATAGGCGAATGGGTAAGCGCCTATCACAAGAATATCGACAACATGATTCTTATCAGCTGCGGCGTCGGCATAGGCATCGGGCTTATCCTCAATTCGCGCCCATTCGAGGGCGAACAGTTTTCCGCCGGCGAAATATACAACAATACCGACCCGGAAAAATACGCCGACAATAAGATGTTTGAGCATGAGGTGTGCATGGCCGCATTGCAGAGGCGCGTGAAAGAAGGCGTTCAAAGCGGCGCGGCCGCCCGCAGCCGGTATCCGGCCGGCGAGGATATCGGCTTCGAAGCGATAGTCGGGGCTTATAACGAGGGCGACGAATTTACCTTGAGCCAGATCGAGTCAATCGCGCTGGAAATCGGCTGTACGCTGGCGAACGTCGTAAACCTGCTTGACATCAAGCACGTCGTGATCGCGGGGGAATATCTAGCCTTTGAAGAGCTCCTGCTTCGAAAAATCGAACGGGTTTTCTCAAAATACTGCCGCAGCGCTCCCGAGCTGCGCGCCTCCGTTTTGGGGCGGTATCAGGGTATATACGGCTTGGCGCATATCGTCAGGGAATGGTATTTCGACCATCTCTGCAAGATAGAATCGGACGCTCTGTGAATTTGTTCATTCATGCGTCTTACGCAGGCTTCCCGAAAAACAGAATTACGACGATGGAGGTATATTTTGAAAAAGCACATTCTTTGTCTTGGTGATTCCAACACGCACGGTTATTGCGCCGATCCTTCGGACTGCGCCGACGGGGGCAGCCGCTTCAATGAATCGGAGCGATGGACGTGCTTGCTGCAGGAAGGCTTGGGGACTGACTATTTGGTCATAGAAGAGGGGCTTAGCGGGCGTACCACGGTTTTTACCGACCCTCTTCATGAGGGTATGGACGCGCTTGGCGTTCTGTACGCTCTTTTGAAAAGTCACGAGCCGATAGATCTGCTCGTAGTAATGCTGGGTACAAACGATACAAAGGAACGCTTTAACGCGAGCGCCAGATGCATAGCGCTTGGTATGGAGCGGCTGGCGCGAAAGGCGATAGGCGTAGATTGCTGGGGCGCACGCAACCCCAATATTCTTATAATAGCCCCGCCGCCTATCGGGCGGGCGCTGAACGATCCCGCTATGGGGCGTGGATGCGCTCAGAAGTCTGAAATGCTCTCTGAAGAATATAAGGCTGTGGCACGTCTGTTGGGGATACACTTCACGGACGGCGCCGGATGCGAGTTTAACAGCATCGATCATATGCATTTGAGCCGAAGGGGTCACGAGAATTTGGCTAAACGGCTTTCAGGCTTGATACCCGCGCTGATGTAGAACGCATTGAACTTTTCGAGCCATGAATGGTTGCAGGAGCTATGGGATGTGATTTATTAGCAAATCTCGACAAAATACACACGACGGAGCCGGGCGCAGAGCGGATACGCGGAAATGGAGAATTCAGAAAAGTTAATATTGACAAAGTTATGTTATGGTGGTATAAATTAAAGTGTTAGTAATTAAGTATTACTAATCGTTGCGCTCTCTAGCAGCCACTACATAAGAACATCTTTGTCAATAGGTTGGTACGATTTCCTTAGTATCTATCGTAATGCTATAAGGAGCTAACGCATGAATTCGTATGAACGCACGATGGCAGCTATATATGGCGAAAGCTACGATCATACTCCCGTGATACCTTTGATCATTCAACATGCCTTGCATATCGCCGGTATACCGCACGGCGAATATTCAACCGACCCGGCGCGAATGGCCGAGGCGCAGCTTTTCGCTTTGCGAGAATACGATTACGACGGGCTGCACGTTTCGAGCGACAACTATATCGTCTCGGAGGCTATGGGCAATACCGTGCGCGTTCAAGCCGACGAGCCGCCGCAAAAACTCTCCGCCATTCTGGAATCCAACGCCGATCTTACGCAGCTGAAGGATTTCGATCCCCTTAGCGACGGCAGGATGCCCGTATTAATCGAAGCTACGAAGATAGTACGCCGGGAGCTCGGCGAAAGCAAGGCAATCAAGGCCAATTGCGATTCCGGGCCGTTTTCCGTCGCGGCGTCGCTGCGCGGGGCCGAAAATCTATTCTACGACATGGCGGACGATGAAAAGTATTTATTCGATCTGCTTGAGCAGACGAGCGCGGCTATAATCAAATACGCGAAGGCGCTTGCGAACGCGGGCGCGCACATCATAACCTACGGCGAATCCACCGCGAGCCTGATTGGCCGCGAGGACTTCGAACGCGTTGTATTGCCTTTCAATCGCTACGTTATCGGCGAGATCAAAAAAACCGGCTTGCCCGTTTTCTTCCATATGTGCGGCAACGTAGACCATCTTGTAGACCTTCTGCCCCAAACCGGCGCGGACGCCATCGAGCTCGACAGCTTTACAGACCTCGAGCGCGCTTACGCGCTCACTGGACACGAGCTTTGTATTGAGGGCACGGTCGACACGGTCAATGTGCTCTTAAACGGCGGTCCGGAGGACGTAAAAGCCGCCGCCGGCGCATGCATCCGCGCGTCGAAAGGACGTCGTCTGATCTTGTCAAGCGGATGCGAGGTTCCGCGCTATTCCCCAAAAGAAAACATTCACGCTTTGGTCGAAGCGGCCAAGATAACGCCCGCATGTAAGCAATAAAGCCATTACGAACCGACATGCGTTGGGAGGTGACGCTTTTTCAGCAAACGTTTCCACGATACCTGAGTAACAGCAAATTAAGAACAGGAGGATATCATCGATGAAAAAGACCGCGCTAGCACTATGTTTGTGCCTAATCATGGTTCTGACAATCGCCTGTGCCCCGGCGGCTCCTGCCGCTCCGGCCGCTCCGGCCGCACCCGCTGCCCCTGTCGCTGAACCCGCCGCTCCGGCGCCCGCAGCGCCCGCAGCTCCGGCGGAACCCGCTGCTCCCGCCGCGCCCGCCGCGCTGCCTTATGAAGGGCAGACCTTGACGGTCCTGTATATGTCCAGCGTCTACGCCGACGCCGCGCGCGCCATCGCCCCCGAGTTCGAGGCGGCAACCGGCGCAAAGGTCGAAGTCGTGGATTTTCCGTACATAACGCTGCATGAAAAGGCGCTGCTCGACCTGACGAGCCAAACCGGCGCGTACGACGTAATCGACGTCGCTTGCCAGTGGGACGGCGAATTCGCGCCATACCTGGAAGACCTTAAGCCATATATCGACAGGGACGGCTTCGATACGAGCGTCTTTATCGACAATGTATTCGCCCAGGCAGGCATGTGGCAGGGCAAAATCATGGGCATTCCGAACGCGAATACGCCGCAGATCGTCGCGTACAGGACGGACTTGATCCCGCAGGGGCTTCCGAGCACGTGGGAAGAATACGTGTCGCTCGCCGAAAGCCTGACGGATCCCGCAGCCGGCATGTACGGCATCTCCACACCGGGCCTGCGCGAGCAATACGGCGGAATCTGGGATTCGATCCTGTGGTCGATGGGCGGCGCTTGGGCCGACGAGGACTGGAACGTGACGATCAACTCCCAGGAAGCGCGCGACGCGCTTGCGATAACCGCAAGGGTATATAAAGCGGCCGATCCCGCAGCGCCCTCTTGGGGCTTGGAAGAGTCGATTAAAGCCTTCCTCGACGGCAACGCCGCGATATGCGAGGCGTGGCCGACGCTCGGCATCACGGCCGCCGGCGACGATCCGGCGCAGTCCAAGATCGTCGGCAAGTGGGCGCTGGGGCTCTTCCCCTACGAAAAGAACGGCCTTACTCTATTGAGCGCCTGGGATCTGGCTGTGAACGCGAACTCTGGCGTCAAGGACCTGGCGTGGGAGTGGATCAAGGCCTATACCGCCGCAGAGAACCAGAACGACCGGTTCTACAACGAATTCGACATCCTTTCGCCGAGGAAGGATTTCTGGGAAACCCCGGCTATCAAGGACGCGGGCATGTATCCGCTCCGCACAGCGCTCGATACGGCGCTTGTTTGGTGGCGCATACCCGCTTCCGTTGAAGGCGATACCGTCGTCGGCACGAACGTATCGGCATTCGTAAGCGGCCAGGCGACCGCAGACGAGGCGCTCGCCGCAATGGAGGCGGGGCTCGCTGCCGCGCTGCAGTCCAGCCCGCCGGAGCCGGGCGCAAAGAACTATAACAGATAGCATTTAGCTTTAAGGCTGCAATTCATTATCGCCGCCGGCGGGCCAAAAAGCCTGCCGGCGGCGAAAGCGGAGGTATGACATGGAATCCAAGGCCATATCCAAGCGGGTAAAGCTTCAAAAAGGCTGGCGGCGTGGCGATAGGATAGCCTCGTGGGCATTCCTTGCGCCGGCTTCGCTGTTCCTTTTCGTTACCGCGCTTTTACCGCTATTATATTCGGTTTATTTAAGCTTTTTCCGTTTGAAGATGAACCTGCCGAATCAGACGCCGGTATTTATCGGCCTGGAGAATTACGCGCGGATTTTCTCGGACGCGGTGTTGGGCGTCAGTACGACAAACACGCTCGTGTTCGCGGTCGCGTCGGTATTGCTGGAGCTAAGCCTCGGGCTTTTAGTCGCGATGGTCATCTGCGGCGACAGCAAATGGGCCCGCATCGCGATGTCGATTTTCATAATTCCTATGATCATGGCGCCGGTCGCCGCCGGTACGCTTTGGCGAATGATGCTCGACTCGGCGACGGGCGTGCTGAATTATTTTCTGAATCTAATAGGCATCGGAAGCGTTTCGTGGCTGGCGGAGCCCAATACGGCGATGCTTTCCGTTATAATGGTCAACGTCTGGCAGTTGACGCCGTGGTGTACGGTTATTCTTGCGGCAGGCTTGAAAGCGCTTCCTGCTGACAGCCTGCAGGCGGCGCTTGTGGACGGCGCGTCGCGCTGGCAGATATTTTGGAAGATCATATTTCCTCTGATCCGGCCGCTGCTCGTGGTCGTGATGATGATTCGCTTTATCGACGCGTTCAAGGTATTTGATACTGTATACGTCATGACCGGCGGGGGGCCGGGCACGGCGACGGAGATGCTTCCAAATTTCATATACCGCCAGGGCCTAAGGTTCTTCGACGCCGGGTACGCCGCCGCACTCGCCATATTGTTCGTGCTCGTCATGTCCGTTTGCAGCGTCTTGTTCATGCGCTGGCGTAAAAAAGAGGAGGTGGACCTATGAGAAAGCCTCGGGATATTTCTTCCGTTAGCGCCATAGTAAGCAACTTCGCCGGGCGGCCCGTGAAGATCGTCTTGATCTTTCTTAGCCTTTTGTCCGTCATTTTCCCGATATACTGGCTCGTAACGAGCTCGCTGAAAATGTCGCAGGAGTATATCGCATATCCTCCCGTCATGGTTCCCACCCAAATAGTATTCGACAGCTACGTCGAGGTGTTTACGCGTGACGGGCTGGGCAAAACGTTTGTGACATCGTTCATCGTCGCGACGGTGACGACGATCATTTGCGTGCTCGTCGGCTCGATGGCCGCCTATTCACTTTCGCGCGGGCCGATCGGCTCGAAGGCGCGCGCAGGATTCGGGCTTTGGTTTTTGGTGCAAAAGATGTACCCGGCAATCGCGACTGTCATTCCCGTATATCTTGTTATGCGCGCTTTAAAGCTTATGGATACGCAGGCGGCGCTGATCATTATGAACACGAGCTTCAATTTACCGCTCGTAATCTGGCTTATGATGGGCTTTTTCGAACAGCTCCCGTTTGCTTTGGAGGAATCGGCAATGATCGACGGCTGCAATTTCTTCAAGCGCTTCTTCAAGATCATCCTGCCGCTCACAAAGCCGGGGCTTATCGCGGCGGGCATCCTTACATACGTCGCGACGTGGAACGAATTCCTTTTTGCCGTCATCCTGAGCATCAAGAATACGCGAACCCTGCCCGTTATAATAGCCGGGTTTATTACGGATCGAGGCCTTGCTTGGGGGCCTATGGCCGCCGCCGCGACCGTTATGCTGGTACCGATTGTGATACTGGCTTGGATGGTACAGCGCGACTTCGTACAGGGCCTGGCTATGGGCGCCGTTAAGGGATGATGACGTCCAAAGAGCGCGTCGCCGCCGCGTTTCGGCATCAAAAGGTGGATCGTTCGCCGATATTCGAATACGTGCTCACCGGCGCGATTCCGTCAAGCGCGCTCGGGAGGCGATATTACTATTTTGACGGCGAGGGGGGCGCGTGGAACGAGCGCGTACAGGCCGTCGGCCTCGACGGGGCGCTTCGCGCTTTCGCGAAGGACAGGCTCGATCTCGCGGAGCTCTTCGGCCACGATTTGATGTACATAGCGCCTAATCCTCCCGTATCGGGCAGCGGTGTAACGCTGAACGTTTTGGATTACGGCGGGCGCTGCGAGAATCCTGTAGAGAACGTCCGCATACGCAGCCTTGAACGGTCGGAGCGATTGGCGCGCGGGGACTTCGATCCCGACGAATGCTTCCTCGTCTATGAGTATATCAACCGGGAAATGGCGTATAGAGGCTTGGAAATCGACGTATTCGCCCCCGCCTACTATCACGGCGTCTGGACGGATATCGATTTGATGCAAACCATGCTTTTGGACGAAGCCGCCGCTCACGCTCACTTTGAATTGTGTACGCGCCTTAGCTTTAAGCGCATGGATAAGCTCCGCCAATTCGGCGTCGGTATCTTCGGCATAGGCGGGGATTTCGCCGGGAACCGGCCTTTGATTTCGGGCGAGTGCTATCGTAATTTCATCATGCCGGAGGTTAGAAAATGCGCTGATTACGCGCATTCCCTCGGCGCATGGGCCGTAAACGCCAGCGACGGCGCGCTTTGGTACGTAATAGACGATTTCCTGATAGGTACTGGAGTAGACGCCTATATGGAGATCGACATGGGCGCTGGCATGGAGCTCGGCAAGCTGAAAGCGCGTTTCGGCGAGCGGATTACGCTCATGGGCAATATGGACTGCGGGAACGTCCTGAGCTTTATGAGCCCCGAGGAAATACGGCGGCTGACGATCGAATGCCTGGACGCGGGCGGCTCGGGGAACGGCGGCCATATTTTTACCGCGTCGAACGCGATAACGGACAGCGTGCCGATGGAAAACTACCTCTCAATGGTATGCGCCTACCGCGAATATTTCGGATTACCCGCAATAAAGTACAGCTCGGAGGGACACATATGAAGGACACCTTTTTAAGATACAGAACGCAATTCCAGGACGCCCTGCTCAATGATATCGTGCCATTTTGGATGGAGCACGGATGGGATCAAAAAAACGGCGGCGTATACACGTATCTTAATAGGAAGGGCGAGCGCTGTTCAAGCATTAAGAGCGTATGGGCTCAGGGGCGTTTCATGTGGCTGCTCTCCAAGCTGTGCAGCGAATACGGCGCGCGCGAGGAATGGCTGAACGCCGCGAAGTCGTGCAGGGAGTTTTTGGACGCGCATTGCTTCGCGCCGGATGGGCGCATGTATTTTCAAGTGACGGGCGCCGGCCAGCCGGTGCGTCGGCGCAGATACTGGTTCAGCGAGGCGTTTTACTGCATGGCGAGCGCCGAATACTATAAAGCGAGCGGCGACATAACCGCGCTTGAAACGGCTCGCCGGCTGTATTCGGAGATACTTGCAATTTATCTTGAGCCGTCGAGCGATCCGCGCGTTATGCCTCCTAAATACGAATTTGTCACATCCAGCCTGGGCCCTCCTATGATAATGCTTAACGTCACAAATATCATGAGGGAATGCGACCCGGAACGAGCCGCGTTCTATAATGGCGGCGCGAGGGAATATCTGTCGGTTTTAACCGGCCGCTTTTATAAGCCAGACCTGAAATGCATGCTCGAAAACACCGACGTGCATGGCGGATTCATGCCCGACACGCCGATGGGCAGGCTTATTAACCCCGGCCATTCCCTGGAGGCCGCTTGGTTTTTGCTGGACGCCGCCTCACAATACGGGGATGAGTCTTTGCGCAAATGCGCTCTGAATATTATCGATTGGTCGCTGGAGCTCGGCTGGGACAAAGAGAACGGCGGCATCGTGTACTTCACTGATATTTTGGGCAATCCGCCGGAGCAATACGAGCACGATATGAAGCTATGGTGGCCGCAGAACGAGGCGACAATAGCCGTACTTAAGGCTTATGAGGCAACCGGCGAAAAGAAATACCTCGTATGGTTCGAAAGGCTGGTCGAGTATCAGTTTTCATATTTTGCTGACAAGGAGTTCGGCGAATGGTATGGATACCTCCATAAGGACAACTCGCCGCAGACGCCTATCGCGAAGGGAAGCTACTTTAAGGGGCCGTTCCATATTCCGCGCATGATGATCGCTTGCGAAAAATTCTGGACCGCGGGCTTGAATTGCCCTTGAATTCGCTGCACAATCCCTAAATTCAAGTATGCGCTAACATGATTCGGGTCCAGCTCGATAGCTTTCGTGTAGTCGGCAACAGCCGGGTCAAGCTGGCCCGTTTTTGTGTACAAAATTGCTCGGTAGCAGTATGCGGAAGCGTTGTCCGGCGAACGATTCAGAGCTTCGGTGTAATCCGAAATAGCATCCGCCGTGTTGTTCAATTTGCTGTTGGTAGAAGCTCTGTTCAACCATGCTTTCACGTTGTTTGGCTGCATCTTCAACACGCTGTTGAAATCTTCCAGTGCCCCGATGCGGTCGCCTAGAGATAACTTCGCTTGCCCGCGACTAATATAAGCCTCCATGTTTTGCGGTGCCAATCGAATCGCCTCTTCGTAATCGTCCAAGGCTTTTTGCTGCCGTCGAAGCAGGGCATAAACCGCCCCGCGACAACAATACGCCTTGACGTATTTCGGGTTCAGTTCAATGGCCCGGCTGTAATCGGCCAAGGCTTTTTCCGGCTGATTGACCTTGGAATAGACAAATCCGCGATTCATGTACGCTTTGTAA
>QMCE01001536.1_pt1 | contig 12703 bp, 6 predicted proteins | sample 1821851 | NCBI WGS metagenome assembly QMCE01 (sample SAMN09453174, study PRJNA476694) | Termite gut metagenome, whole genome shotgun sequencing project. | isolation source: worker | host: Odontotermes sp. | place: South Africa:Pretoria | collected 2016-01-28 | reverse complement strand
GGTCCGGGTCGGCACGTTCGTTATGTCGATCACTGCGCGGTACATTGCCCTGGTCTCGCCGTAAGCTATGGTGAGGGTCACCTTCTGGACGGGCGTGGAGCTGTCGGTAACCGTGACGGTCACCGTGCCGGCCGTGCCCACAACGTTCCGAGTGCCTGTGATAACCCCCGCGGGGCTGATGGTCAGGCCCGCCGGAAGACCCTTCGCCGAGTAGGTGTAGGGAGCAGTGCCACCCTCCAGGGCCTGCGACACATCGACGGGGGTTATAGCTATGCCGACGATCATTTCGGGGATCGAGAGACTGACGCCGGGTTTGACCTTGAGTTCGGGCGTCCCGGGTTTCTCCTTCTTGGGCGCAACGACGACCTTCACCGGATCGGTGCGTTTCGATATGGCCCCTGTTGCGCCGATCTCGCAAACGTACCAGTGATCTCCGGCTTTGAGCGTGGTCGGCAGGGTGTAGCTTGCGCCCGTCGCGCCCCGTATTGCTTCCAACACTTCGTTGTTCGCCTTGTCGTAGGTGTACCACTGATAGTTGAGCGCGGCACCCTCGGTGACGCTTGCCTCAACGGTCAGGCGGGTGCCGGCAGGGATCTTCCCCTCGACAAGACCCTCGGGCGCGGTCGGCTGGGTGACAACGGAGATCACAGGGATGGGAGGGGGCGGCGGAGGAGGAGGCGTAGCCTTGGCCTTTACCGTCACGGCGCAGGTGGCGGTTTTGCCCCCGTCCACTGTTCTTACCGTGATGTTGGTCGTGCCCTCTTTCACGGCCGTCACCTTGCCCGACTGGTCGACAGTGGCCACGTCGGGCTTTTCGGATCTCCATGCGACGGCTCGGTTTTCGGCGTTGTCTGGTTTTACGGTCGCCTTCAGATTTGCCGACTCGCCCTCGGTGAGCGAGAGCGTCGGTGAGTCGAGCGTGACACCGGTCACCGTCACGGTGTCGGGCTTGCACGACGACGCGATGACCGCACACGCGAACATAGCGGTAGCGGCCCGGAGGAAAGATCGTTTCATTTTCATAATTAGCAAGTAGTTTTAGTGTTTCCGCCCCAAAAATATGGTTCGCGGCCCGATAGTTCCTTGATTAAAATCAAGAAATGCAGACGCCGGGGGAGTAAAAACACGAGGCCGACTGCATGGACAGTCGGCCTCAACTTTCGGGTGCGACCCGAAAGGGGTGGGGTGGTGCGTCAGAAGGTCAGTCGGGTTACCTTGCCCGGTTCGAGGGTGATGTCCTGCACATTGCCCGCGGCGCGAACGGCGATCGTGCCGCCGCGCTTGCCCGTGATCTCGGCCGAGGTGATGCGGCCACCGGCCCAACTCATGTTCACCTCGTAGTCGCCTCTCGCCCGCAGTCCGGTCACCGAGCCGTCGGGCCACGAGGTGGGAAGGGCGGGCAGAAGGCTGATCTCACCCGCGTGGCTCTGAATGAGCGCTTCGGCAATGCCTCCCGTGTTGCCCGCCGTGCCGTCGATCTGATTGTAGCGGTTGCTGCTGTACAGGTTTTTGGCGACGGTTTTCGAGTAGTCGGTTATGAATTTCGCCACCATGTCGCCGCGTTCGAGCCTGGCCCACATAGCCAGATCCCAGCGCGACGGCCAACCGCCACCCGAGGCGCGCCCTTCGAGGAATTTGGCGTGACCGGCCACTATCTCCCTGTCGCTCGCCCTGTGCAGCAGAGTCGAGTTGCCGGGGAAGAAACCGTAGTGGGTGGACATGTTGTGCCCCTCGGGGCCGCTGCCGAAATCGTAGATCCACTCCATGACGGTGCCCCTGCTGTTGATCCTGTACGGGGGCAGTTTGGTGAGCTGGTCGGCGAGGCGGGCCGAGAAGTCGGCGTCAACACCGAGTAACCCGGCCCACTCGATCACATGGGGGAACAGGTCTCTGATGATGGCGATATCCATGGTCGGGCCCGGGGAGACCCACGCCTCCGTTTCGCCCGCGGTGTCGATCGAGCCGTACATGAAGCCGTGTTCGGGCGACATGGAGAACGGGGTCACCAGCCAGCCGGTGGGGGGGTGATGCACGAGCAGGTTGGACAGGAATTGGGCCGAGCCCTTCAGCAAGGGGTAGTATTTTCTCGCGAACTCGATGTCGGGGTTGTATTCGTAATGTTCCCAGATGTGGCGCGTCATCCATGCGCCTCCCACCGGCCACATGCCGTAGCGTGCCGCATCGACCGGTGCGGTGCTTTTCCACACGTCGAGGTTGTGGTGCACCACCCAGCCCTCGTCGATGCCGTAATACACTTTGGCGGTCTTTGCTCCCGGAATCGACGCCTCCTCGATAAGGTCGAACAGCGGTTGGGTGGTTTCGGCAAGGTTGGTGACCTCGGCCATCCAGTAATTCATCTCGACGTTGATGTTGGTTGTCCACTTGCTTCCCCACGGCGGGAGGAATTCCTCGTTCCAGATCCCCTGAAGGTTGGAGGCCTGTCCGCCGACGCGACTTGCCGCGGCGAGGGTGTAGCGTCCGAACTGGAAGATGAGCGCCTCCAGGTTGGGGTCGTCGCCTCCGGCCCTCATCGCCGCGAGGCGTTCGTCGGTCGGGATGGCGTTCATTGCACTGTCGCCCACGGTGAGGTGGACCCTGGACATGAGGGCCGAGAAGTCGTCGATGTGCGCCTCTTTGAGCGCCTTGTAATCCTTGGTCCTCGCCGCGGCCATCACAGCATCGTTCTTTGCGGCGGGGTTGCCCGATATGTCCTTGTAATTGACGTAACTTGTGGCCGCGCTCAGCAGCAGGGTCACCGAATTGGCGCCCGTGATGTCGAGCCTGTCGCCCGAGGTGGCCGACTCGCCGCCATCGACCCGGGCTTCGATAACTGTCTGGAAACTCATTCCCTCGCCGTCCATTTGCGCGATGAGCCCGCTCAGCTGGTTGGGCGGTGCGTCGGGCCTCGTCCACACTCCTTCGAGGGTCAGGCGGCCGGGGGTGGCGCTGACGTTGCGGGTGAAAACACTCTTCAGCTCGGCCTGCATGTCGAGCGCTCCGGCCTTGTCCGAGGTGACGCGCACCACCATCACTTTATCGGGATAGGACACAAAAACCTCCCTGCGGTAGGTCACTCCGCCCGAGGTGTAGGTAACGGTCGTCACGCCTGTTTCCATGTCGAGCTCGCGGCGGTAATTCTCAACCTCGCCGCCCACCTTGGGGAAGTGAAGCATCAGGTCGCCCAGCGGCTGGTATGCCTGTTCGGAATTGGGCCTTCCGTAGAAATTCTGGTTGATGTAGGAGTCCATCTCGATGTAGTTGCCGGCGAAAATCTGCTCCTTGATGTACTCGAAATGTGAGCCTGCATCGGCCACGTCGCGATCCTGCGGCCGCCCCGACCAGAAAGTGGTTTCGTTGAGGGCGATCCGTTCGACGTCGGTCTTGCCGAACACCATGCCGCCGATGATGCCGTTGCCAACGGGCAGTCCGTCGAGCCACGCCTCGCCGGGCTGGCGGTACCAGGTTACCATATCTCCGCCCAGGGAGTCGCCGCCACCGCAGGCGGAGAAGGCCAATGAGGTGAGCGCAACGAGCATGACGCCGCGCCGAAAGATGATTTTTGAGGTTTTCATGAGGTGGTAGTTTTATAATTAACTGTGCGATACAAAGTTAGGTCGAAAAACATGGCCCCGGTTTATATATTTCGATATTGAATAACACCATATCGACACGGTGGCTACAAATGAATTGTCTTAGCCGTAAGTTTGTCCTTGTCCGGCCTGAAACTATGAATTATCAGAGTGTAAAGATGCGAAAAAATCATCACTTCTTAACCATAGTATTAATTTAATTCTACTAATCAATGAGAAATTCTACTTTTTTGAAGTCATTCCTCGTTGCGGTGTCGATCTCTCTGGCCGCATTGGGCGCCCATGCGCAGGGGCTGACGGTGAACGGTACCGTCAAGGATGGTAACGGAGGGCCGGTCGTGGGGGCGTTGATCTCGGTGGCGGGAACCTCTGTCGTCACGATCAGCGACTCTCAGGGCGCGTTCACGATCCGGGCGCCGCGCGACGGACGCCTCAACGTGTCGTTCCTCGGATACACCGAACAGACGGTGGCCATCGAGGGGCGAACCCGGATCGACGTCGTGCTCGCAGAGTCGGCCGAGCAGATAGACGATGTGATAGTCGTGGGTTACGGCGTGACGCGCAAGGCTACGCTCACCGGATCGGTGGTGAACGTCGCCGGAGAGGAGATCGTCAAAAGCCCCGCGGCGAACATCTCGACCTCGCTGGCGGGTAAACTTCCGGGCCTGATCGTAAACCAGCGTTCGGGACAACCGGGCGCCGACGATCCCGACATCTACATTCGCGGGTCGGCCTCATTCAACACCGGAAACAACAACCGGGCCAACCGGCCACTCGTTATCATCGACGGTGTGGAACGCGACCACATGGGCCGCCTCAATCCCGAGGATATCGAAAGTTTCTCCGTGTTGAAGGACGCCTCGGCCGCCATCTACGGTGCGCGAGCCGCCAACGGTGTGATCCTCATCACGACGAAGAAGGGGACGGTGGGCAAAGCCTCGTTCGGTTTTACACACAACTCCTCGTTCGCGCGCCCGACCTTCATTCCCGACATGTTGAGCTCGGCCGAGTTCGCACAGACCACCAACGAGGCGTTCTGGGAAAGGTCGCGGCGCCCGACGGCAAGCCCCTCCACGCCGTCCGCAACCTACACTCCCTACTATTCGCCGGAGATGATCCAAAAGTTTGCAGACGGCTCCGACCCCATCCTCTATCCCAACACCGACTGGGCCGGAACGATCATGAAACCCTACGCCATGCAGAGCCGTACCAGCATTCAGGCCAACGGCGGTACGGAGGCTGTCCGTTACCTGTTCTCCTACGCTTTCCAACATCAGGGATCGGCTTTCCACGGCAACCCCTCGAAGTACGATCAGCACAACGCCCGCGTGAGCGTCACCGCCGATCTTAACAGCTATCTCACCCTCGGAGCCAACGTCAACGCAATAATCGGCGAACAGACCACACCGAGCGTCACCAACGTGATAGACGTGTTCAACAACGTGCTCAACGTCGACCCGACCCTGGTGGCCCGATATCCCAACGGTCTGATCGCCCCGGGCCGCCTGAGGCAAAACCCGCTGCTGTTCGCCGACCGCGGGTTCGAAAAAACATCCAACGTGCCCATCTTCTCCACCTTCACCGCGACGATCAAAATTCCGTGGGTGAAGGGCCTGAAAGCCGAGGCGTCGTTCAACTACGACATCCGCAACCAGTTCCGCAAACGTTGGGACAAGCCATACTACTATTACGAGTACAACACGGTGAGCCGGGATTACGACCGCAAACAGGGCGGGCCTACCACCATCGAGCTGCGGGACACATACGATAAGTGGACAACGATGATGTACAACGTCCGTCTGGTGTACGACCGCACCTTCGCCGTCAAACACAACGTGAGTGCGATGCTCGGTGTCGAGCAGCAGAAGAACAAAAGTTCGAACGCCAACGCCTACCGCAAGAACTTCCTCAGCTCGCTACTGCCCGAGATCAACGTGGGCAGCACCGCGGCCGAGGACAGGAACAACGGCGGTTCGTCCAACATGTCGGCGCGCGACAACTACTTCGGCCGCTTCAACTACAATTACAGCCAGAAGTACCTCGCCGAAGTGATCTTCCGTTACGACGGTTCGGCCAACTTCATGCAGGGTAAACGCTACGGTTTCTTCCCCGCCGCGTCGTTGGGATGGCGCCTCTCCGAGGAGTCGTTCATGCAGCCGGCCCGCGGAGTCGTGGAACAGCTCAAACTGAGAGCCTCCGCCGGACAGGTCGGGAACGACCGCATCAGCGCTTTCCAGTATCTGCAATCGTACTACTTCGAGAACAACTATGTGTTCGGCACAAAAGTGTCGCCGTCGATATTCGCGGGCACGCCGCCAAACCCCGACGTGACATGGGAGGTTAGCACCAAGTACGATATTGGGCTGGACGCCTCGCTGTGGAAGGGCCTGTTGGGATTCGAATTCACATTGTTCCGCGAAGACCGGTCCAACATTCTCGCAACCCGCGGCCTTCAGGTCTCCGATGTCGTGGGCTTCACCGGCCAGAATGGCAGTCGGGCCAACCTGCCCAACGAAAACATCGGCAAAGCCATGAACCAGGGCTTCGAGATCATCATCAGCCACCGCAACAGGGTGGGGGGCGATTTCAGCTACGATATCTCGGCCAACATGTCGTACGCCAAAAACAAGGTGGTGTATATGGCCGAAACTCCCCAAACCTACGAATGGCGAAACCAGACGGGACGCCCCATAGGTGCGGGACTCTACTACAAGGCCGACGGCATTTACCACACACAGGACGAGATAGACGCCTACCTGCGCAAGGACGGACAAAACTACGGCAGGGTGAGGCCCGGCGACATCAAAGTGGTCGACCTTAACGACGACGGCCAGATCAACTCCGACGACCAGTTCCGTTTCGGTTTCAACTCCACTCCGCGCGCCGTGTTCGGTCTGAACTCCAATTTCCGCTACAAGTCCCTCGATCTGACCCTCTCGTTCCAGGGCCAGGCGGGTGCCTACAACTACGACAGCGACTTTACGATACTTGGCAACAGCGCCCGCGACAACTCCTACAAAGCCAGGGCCCGCGATCGCTGGACGGTGGACAACCCCAACGGAACCATGCCCCGCGCCGAAGCGTGGCAGCCCGGCAACACCACGTTCTATCTCTACGATGCGACCTTCATCCGTCTCAAGAACGCCGAGCTGGGTTACTCGTTGCCCACGCGATGGGTGTCGAAGGTGGGCATGAGTAATCTGAGGTTCTACGTGAGCGGCTTCAACCTGCTGACCTGGGCCAGGGAGATCAAATGGAGCGACCCGGAACTGAGCGGCCGAAGCCTCTACTACGGGCAACAGCGCGTGATAAATCTGGGCGTGAATGTCAAATTCTAAAAAACCGGTAAAAAGATGAAAAAATACATAATAGCATTAGCAGCCGTCCTGAGTTTTGCCTCATGCAACAAAATTCTCGACCTGACGCCCACCACCACCATCACCGAAGACGCGGTGTGGAAAGATGCGGCGCTGATAAACGCCTACCACACGGAACTGTACAACGCCATCGAACACGGCTTCCGCGATTGGAACCGCTGGCAGGCAAAAGCCACCGACGAGATCTATCCGGCCGTCAACTGGGGCCCCTGCTCGTTCCAACACGGCCTGCTGTCGGTCGACAATGTGGATGCGGCGCTCTACTACTGGGAGCCCGGCTACGAATACCTGCGAAAGGTCAACATATTCCTCGACCAGATCGGCAAGACGGAAGTGGTGATCGCCGACGCAGAGAGACTGATAGCCGAGGCCAAGTTCCTCAAAGCGTGGATATACTTCGTGCTAACCACCCGTTTCGGCTCGTGCGTCCTGCTCGATCAATATTACTCTCTGGCCGAGGCGCCCACAATGAGGTTCACCCGCAACAGCTTCGATGAGTGCGTGGCCGAGATCGAAAAGCTGATAGCCGAAGCAATGCCCGCCCTGCCGAAGACATACACCAACACAAGTTCGGGATTCGGCCGCGCATCGCAGGATGTCTGCAAGGCCATGCTGTCGCGCATGTACCTCTACTGGGCATCGCCCCTCTACAACCCCTCCGGCGATAAGGCAAAATGGCAAAAGGCTGCCGACGCCGCACTCGATTTCATGAAATTCACCGGAGAAACCTACGCTCTCTATCCCGACTACCGCGAGTGCTTCATGCTGCAGACCGGAACCGAAAACAAAGAGTACATCTTCGGCCGCAACTTCACCAAGACCAGCGGACACAACGCACCGATGGACAACCTCGGACGACGATTCGAAGCCTACGGCGGATGGAACGGTGCGGGAGGTCCCTCCTACAACCTGGTGGCCGACTACGAGATGCAGGCTACCGGCATGCCCGCCTACACATGGGTCGACAACGCGCTGGTGCCAAACCCCGCCTCGGGGTTCGATCCCGCAAATCCCTACGCCGGACGCGACCCGCGCATGGATGCGACGATCATACACGACGGCACCGTGTACCGCGGTTTTACACACGAAATGTGGATATCCACCGACGACACGAGCTGGGGATGGGATTCCTATCGCCAGAGCGGCGACAATCCGCGCTCGAACCAGATCCTGAAAAAGTTCATGCCCGAGGTCGAACAGCAGTCCGTCATCTCGTGGCAGGAGACCTGCATCGTTCCCTGGCCGATATTCCGTCTGGCCGAGATATACATGAACTACGCCGAGGCGATGTTCGAGCTGGGCGACGAGGCCACCTGCCGCCAATACCTCAACAAGGTGAGGGCACGCGCCAAAATGCCATCCATCCCCGACTCCGAAACAGGTGAGGCGCTGAGGGCAAGAATACAGAACGAACGACGTGTGGAATTTGCCTTCGAAGAACACCGTTTCATAGACGTCCGCCGCTGGAAGATAGCCGAGATCACCGAGAACCGACCGCTCTACGGCATGGACATTCGCAAGGACGTTGCCACCGGAGAAAAAACCTACCAGCCCGTCATCCTGCTCAACAAGACCGGACTGTTCGACTCCAGGATGTATCTACTGCCGATCCGAACCTCCGAGATCAGGAAGAACGAAGGCAAGTTGCAACAGACTCCGGGTTGGGAATGATATTACCCCCGCGGGGCATGTCCCACGCGATCAGAACGTTGCCGGAAAGTGTTCCGGCAACGTTTTTTTCGTCGACATGAGCAGGTGGCACCCACGGTAGACCTGCGGGGTTACTCCGACGATGTTGCGGAACAGGCGCGAGAAATAGGAAAAGTTGTTGAACGCCAGCTCGCACGCAATGTCCTTCACCATCAGGTCGGTGGTGATGAGCAGTAGCTGCGCCTTTTCGATCTTGCGTTTGTTGATGTATTCGAGCGGGGTGTCGTCGAGCTCTTTTTTAAAAAGCCGGATCAGATGGTCGGTCGACAGGTAGCACAGCGACGAAAGTTCGTCCAGTGCGATGGCCTTGTCGATGTTCTTGCGGATGTAGGCCAGCACTTTGAGGATGCGGTCGTCGCTGATCTCCACCTTGCTCACCGCGTAGCGCAGGAAACGCGAGAATATCTGGTAGAGAAGCCCCTGGCTTTCGACCTGAATGTAGTATGGGTTGCGCGTGTTGGCCGAGATGGTACGCAGAAGGGTGTCGGGATTGTCGTAATACTGCGGATCGGGCCGCGACAACTCCATTCCCGGATTTATGTTGAGCAGCCGCGAGAACAGTATCCTGTCCATCTCGCTGGTGTTGAGCTCGAACGGAAAATTGTACTCCTCGAATAGCCGCACCTTCGACGAGGGTTTCTCGTAGACGTGGAAATAGTAGTGGCAGAAAAGGCCGCCGCACTCGTAGCTGTGGAGCACGAACGGCGGAATTATGTAGATATGGCCCGGGGAAAGTTCATATACCTTGCCCTTCATCCGCACCCTGGCCTCGCCTTCGAGCACCATGTAGAAACGCGCGAAAGGGCTGTTGACTTTTTGAAAGTTCCAGTTCGCGTCGTGCCGGGCGATGCCTCCATTTAGCAGTATAAGATCGGGAATCTCTCTCATAATTAACATTTTGGGTTAAATACAAAGATATGACGATTCTTCCGATTATTATGCCAAATTTTCCACTTATAATAGTATCATTTCGACTATATTTAGCAACAAAAAGAAAACCGCCGGTTGGCGGTTTTCTTTGATCGGGTTTCGACGGACTCTACTTTTTGTAGATCGGCGTAAGCCACTTTTCCGGGCCTTTTTCAAGGCTTTCGGATGCCCACCGGATGCCGCGTTTCATCATTTCGAGCGCCTGGGGAACTTCGAAATCGGCGGCAACGTGGCCGAGAGAGTTGTAAAACACCCTTCCCTGGCCATACTGTTTTTTCCACACGACGGGAATGACTGCTCCTTCGATCCAGAAGTTCTGCTCGCCGGTGTAGGTGGTGGTGGCCATCACCTTCACGTTGGGGTCGACGTGAACGTAATACTGTTCGGAGTGCATGGCGAAATCGGTCAGGCCGGCGGTCACCGGATCTTCCTGGTCGATGATGTTGACGCGGTAGTCGATCACGCCGCCCGGGTGGGCGACCCACTGGCCGCCGACCATGTACTGGAACTCGACGTTCTGACGGAAAGCGTCACCCGTGCCGCCGTGCCATCCGGCCAGACCCACTCCGCGGCGAACGGCGTTGAGCAGACCACGTTCCTGCTGACGGGTGATGGTGCCCATTGTCCACTGCTGGATGATGAGGTCGACATGATTCATGATGGTCGTGTCGGTGTAGGGATCGAGGTTGTCGTAAACGAGCACCTCGGCCCCTTCCGACTCCATCCACGGAACAAAGATGTCGCGGCACTGCACCGGTTCGTGGCCGTCCCAGCCACCGAAGATGTAGAGTACTTTTTTGCCTTTCAGGGGGCTGTCCTGAGCGAAGCCCTGGAAGGTCGACGCCAGAGCGATCAACGCAACGACGCAAATTTTTGTGATTCGATTCATGATGTTTTCAGGTTTTTAATGGTTTATTGATAGTTCGTCAGATTTTTTTCCAATAGGGCAGAACGTGCGGATTGCGGTACTCGTACCAATAGAGCCGGTGGTTCTGCGCTTCGGCGTCGTCGATAAAGGTGAGCGTCACCGGATCCCACTGCACGGGGCGTCCAAGTTCGTAGGCGATGTTGAGCAGGCAGCAGATGATGTTCGTCGAGCAGCCCGCTTCGACCGGAGCGATAGGCTCTTTTCTCGACTTCACGCAGTCTATGAAGTTCTGCATGTGGGGCGAGCTGGTTTCGTAGGTTCCGACGCCCACTTTGTTTCCCGAGATCGTCTCCTCGGTCCGTGCGATCAACGCCGGGTCGGAGCATTCGATGTAACCGCGGGCGACTTTGATCCAGCCGTTCGTTCCTTCGAAGTGAATGCCTTTTGCGTTGGGCCGGTCTTCGCGGTAGGGCTGTTCCTTCATCACCTGGCCGTTGGCGTACTTCATCGTGGCCCACTGAGTGCCGTTGTAGCCCGCCGGTATGAATTCCACGGGCCCCAGGCCGTCCATTCCCATCGCCGCCTGGGCGATGTCGAAGTGGTGCGCACCCCAGTCGCCGGTAAATCCGTTGCCCGTCTCGCGGTAGTAGCGCCACACGGCCCAGTCGCCTTTCTCCTCGAGGTCGGGGTAGGAGATGGGAGGACACATCTTGGAGTTGTAGTGCACCACCGGACTTGTCATCGGCCCCAACCACTGGTTAAAGTTGAGGTTGGCCGGTACCGGTTCCTCGGGCAGGTCGAAAGGTGCGGGCGGTTCGCCGATCCTCGCGCGGATCTCGCCCACGTATCCTATGGCTCCTTCCCTCACCATTTTGATGGCCGTCTGGAACTCCTTGCTCGACCTCTGTTGGCTGCCCACCTGAAGCACGCGGTGGTTTTGGCGCACGGCGCGGGTCACGGCCAGGCTTTCCGAAATGGTGTATGTAAGCGGTTTTTCGCAATAGACATCTTTCTTGGCCTGAAGCGCGTGTATCGTGTTGAGCGCGTGCCAGTGGTCGGGAGTGGAGATCACCATCGCGTCTATGTCGTCGCGCTCCAGCAGGTCTTCGTAGAACTCATAGGTGTCGCACCTTTCGTTCATTCCGACGGACTTTTGCCACTCGGTGGTGATTTTCACGAAGCGCTCCCGTTTGATCGAGTCGACGTCGCAGCCCGCAACTATCTGCACGCCCGGGCATTGCGTCAGGCTGTGGAAGTTGTTGACCCCCTGGCGGCCCAGCCCTATGTAGCCCACCACGACGCGGTCGCTCGGAGCGGTGCGCACCCCGTTCACAACCCAGCTCGGCAGGATGGTAAGGCTTGTCAACCCCAGCGCCGAGAGGCCCATAAACTCTCTTCGAGTCAGTTTTTTCGATTCAGTGTCCATTCTCTCTTGTGTTTAAAGGATTATCGTTTGGTAAAAATGTTGTTTGCATGTTCGATCTCCGGTAGTCGAGCGGAGTCACTCCGGTGAGCTTTTTGAACAGTCTTATGAAATATGACGTGTCGTAGAACGACAGCGAGCTTGCTATGTCGCCCACACTGCTGTTTTCGGTGAGCAACATCAGTTGCGCCTTTTCTATCTTTCGCAAGTTGATGTACTCGATGGGGGTGTGGTTGAGTTTCTGTTTGAATATGCGGATCAGGTGGTCGTCGGTGCAGGGGACGATGCCCGACAGTTCGCCCAGCGAGATCGGGCGGTCGATGTTGGCCGAGATGTAGCGGATCACCTCCCGCAGCCTGTTGTCCTCCATCTCGATCCTGCGGACGGCCCGCTCCAGAAAACGCGAAAGCAGCAGGCACAGTATCCCGTGTGTCTCCACCCGGCTGTGGTAGGGATTGCCTATGTTGCCGGCCATGTTGCGCAACAACTCCCGCGGGTTGTCGTAGCTCACGGGATCGTATTCCGGCAACTCGCGACGGGGGTTGATCTCCAACAATCGCTCGACGAGCCGCCCTGCCCACTCGTCGGCCGGCACGCGGAACGGGAACACGAAATCCTCCATGATAGGGATCTCGGCCGATGGCTGTTCGTAGAGGTGCAGATAGTAGAGCGACAGTCGTCCCTCGCACCGGCAGTTGTGCGGAGTGAAAGGGGGGATCATGTTGAGATATCCCGGCTCCAACGGATGGGTCTCCGCGCCGATCGACACCTGCGCCGTACCCTCCCTCACCAGCCACATGCGGGC
>QMCE01004493.1_pt1 | contig 12707 bp, 13 predicted proteins | sample 1821851 | NCBI WGS metagenome assembly QMCE01 (sample SAMN09453174, study PRJNA476694) | Termite gut metagenome, whole genome shotgun sequencing project. | isolation source: worker | host: Odontotermes sp. | place: South Africa:Pretoria | collected 2016-01-28 | reverse complement strand
AAAATCCGCCAGAGTAAGAATTACCCAACCCAAAGCGGTGTCGTTGCTGAACCATGTCTGGTACGTTATAAAAAATGCGCATATCCATGTGACGATGAATGTTATCGTCACAAATTGAAGCGGCTTGTAGCCAATCTGTTTTTTCTCCATATCTATCTCCTTAATCCATATTTTCGCCCAAAGGCAGATTACCTATAATATGTTAGCCATTATATCGCGGTAAAATCCACGAAACGACAGGATAATTTATACAACGAGGGCGGCCATGCCGTCCTCACAGTTCGTCAAAGAACCTCTTGTCAAGCGAATGACAAGAGGTTCTTTGACGAACTGACCCACCGGCTGCGACGGTGGGTTTTTATGTAGAGTTTACCATAATGTGTCAGGAGATAATTATTGGTCAAAAGCTTGACATATCCGCGTCCGTATAATATGATGGAAAAGAATGGCGTGTATATAAGAGAAATTGAGGAGGGATATTGGAGCCATGCCGTCGCTGTGGGGCTGTAATCTCGCTTCAAGAATCCTTTTTCATCACTTCTCCGAGCAATCACAAAGTATTACATAGCAGCTTATCTGCGCAATGCAGACGTTTTTTTGCGGCTTGCAAAAATGTGTTGAAAATGCGGACTCTCCATAGTCACGGCAAGTGCCAAGTTACAATATCACCGCTGCTTTAAGCGCGGTGACTGACGCTTGTGCCGTGATTCATTTTGCAAAAAATTATGAGAGTTGGTATTTTTTATGATATATGAAGGCCAGTCTTTAAAAAAGACTTTTATGCGGTTTATGTTGCCCAGCGTTGCGGCGCAGTGGGTTTTTGCCCTGTACACCATGATCGACGGCATGTTTGTGGCCCGCGGAGTTTCAGAGACCGCTCTTTCCGCGATAAACATATCCATGCCGTTTGTTACGTTTTTATTCTCCTTGTCTTTGATGTTCGCCGTGGGTTCCTCCACCATTATAGCTATTCATTTCGGCAAGGGCGAGTTTGCGCAGGCCAACCGGATATACACCCAAAATTTACTCATCACCGTAGTGCTTTCGCTTATACTTACAGCGGCTGTGCTGCTCAACATGGACTCTCTCTGTTATTTCCTGGGCGCCACCGGGCCGACTATAGGCTATGTGCGGGAATATATCTCGACGATTGCTTGTTTCAGCGCGTGTTTTACTGTGGCCTACTCCTTTGAGATACTTATCAAAACCGACGGACACCCCAAGCTCGCGACTATTTTTGTCACGGCCGGCGCGCTCCTCCATTGCCTGCTTGACTGGATATTCGTAATACTCATGGATATCGGCGTACGCGGCGCGGCGCTTGCCACCGGCAGTTCACAGGCGTTTTTGGTTGTGCTTTATCTCTCTTATTTTTTAGGTAAGAAGGCCACTCTTAAATTAAGGCGGTTTTCCTTTAACCCCGGGGATCTTTGGCGCACCGTGAAGCTGGGGCTGCCGTCGGGCTTTACGGAAATGTCTGCCGGAATAGTTATTTTTCTTTTTAACAACGCTATTCTGGCCCATATAAACGAACAGGCTATCGTCAGCTACACTATAGTTGCCTATGTGAGCACAATAGTCGTCATGTCCATGACAGGCGTTGCGCAAGGCTTCCAGCCGCTTGTAAGCTTTTTTTACGGCAAGGAGAATATGGCCGACTGTGAGAAGCTTCTAAAATATGGCCTTATAGCGGCGACAGCCCTTGCTTTTGCCATATTTGTTCCCTGCTGGCTGGGAGCGGGCGGAATAGTGGCCATATATATACCGTCAGTCGAGCTCGCAGCGCTGCGCGAATATTCGGTGGCGGTGTTTCGTATTTTCAGCCTGTCATTCCTGATTTTGGGCTACAACGTGGTTATCGGCGGTTATTTTACCGCTATAGAGCGGGAAAAATCCGCGGTGGCTATCGCAATGGGCAGGGGCGTGGTGTTTCTGGCTGTAAGCCTTTCGGTACTGGCGGCGCTGTTCGGCGGACCGGGCATCTGGTGGGCTGCCCTTTTAAGCGAGATAATCTGCCTTGTGCTTACGGCCGCGCTGTTCGCGGCATACCGCAGAAGTACGCCCAGGCCGCCCAAAATTGCCCATGCCGGTCAGCAATAGCGCAAGATTTTGTAGACGCCTTGCCGCAAAGGCCGGACAAAGCGGTTGCCGGGCAATATTTTAGTGCATGCAAACAAGTTATTCTAGTGCTTTTTTTGCCCCGTTAAGTTAAAATACAGACATAAACACCGCCGTTCGCCAACCCCCGCGCATTGCTGTGCAAAACCCTGTGTACAAAACTTAATGATAGGAGAGTAAGGATAATCATGATTGTTGGAACATTGGAAAACTGCGAAAAATATTACGCGATGGGAGACAAAGTTAAAAAGGCCTTTGAATGGCTTAAGAACAATGACATTACCACTATGGACGAAGGCCGCTACGAGCTTGACGGGGACAACCTCTTCGTGCTGGTGCAAAACTACACCACCCGGCTCATAGACGACTGCTGGTTCGAGGGGCATTTGCACTATGTTGACATACATTACGTCGCCAAAGGCGTGGAATACTTCTGCTACACCCCTTTGAAGCGCGCCGGGGAGCCGGTCACGGAATACGACAACGTGGAGGACGATTATTTATATCACAAGGATTACGAAACCGCGGTCATGCTCAAAGAGGGCGATTTTGTAATCGTGTATCCCGAGGACGTACACATGCCGCAGCGCCGGGCACTTTTCCCCAGTGACGTCGTTAAGGCCTGTATTAAAATCTCCGTGTGACGCGCAATATTGACATTAAAAAATTACTCAGGGGCTGTTTTCTCCGGCGCTCAGGCGCTGTGGCGGGACAGCCCCGTTTCGGCTTGTCTATAGCTTGCCGGGCGCTTTTCCCGCTGCTTGGCGCGGTTCTTATTATGACGTCCTGCGGGCTGTATGCCAACGACGCCTCCCAGGAATACGACAGGCGCATCGTACTGCGCTTTGCCGAGTTTTTGTATCCCGGCCACCCCTCCGCCAAGGCGAGTCAGGCCTTTGCCGGCAGCGTGTACGAAAAGACCGACGGGCGCATAGAAATACGCGTGCAGTATAACGGCGAGCTTGGAACCGAGCGCGAGGCATTAGAGCAGCTCCAGTTTGGCGGAATAGCCTTTACCCGTATGAATCTGCTGAGCCTGGCGGATGATATCAGCGGGCTTGAGGCATATGCCGCTCCCTTTGCCCGGGCCGCGCCACAGGATGTTATAACCGATCTCAGGGCGGAAGAAGAGCGCATAAATCTCGCGCTTGAGCGGGAGCAGATAACGGTACTCGCGTATCTTATGCCCGAAATGAAATGCATTGTCAACGCAACACGCGACTTGAAGGCTATCGAGGATATTGCCGGGCTGCGCCTTCGCACCCCCCAGTCGCGCGCTGTTAACAGCTTTATAAGCGCGTTGGGGGCGTTCCCGGTGACAATGGAGGAAAACGGCGTGGTAGACTCGTTGGCAAGCGATTATATAGACGGCGCTGTCATGGGCTTTTTACCGTATGTTCAGGGCCGCTACAGTTCGCTGCTGCCGCATGTTACGCTTACCTCGGCTTTCCCTTGCCCGGACGTGCTATTGGCCGGATGGGTGTCTCTGGGGGATATAGACTCAAGGGAACAGCAGATTATTCGCGAATGCGGCCGGGCTGTGTTTGAAGATCATAGCCTTGAGCTACAAAAAGCGCAGCGGGAGGCGCTTGATGAGTTGGAAGCGCTCGGCGTCGGCCCCCTGGACGGAAAGCTTTTGGACGAAGAATTAAAACAGCTGTTAAGCAGTCAAAGCGGCGGGAGGTGACGTTATTGCGGCCGAGGCCTCCAAAATTTATAAAGCTTGAAAACAATTCCATAACCACCAAGTTCAACGCGCTTTTTATTGCGCTCATATTGTTCTTTATAGCGTTTTTTATATACAACCGCGTGACAATGATACGGTATCAGGAGGCGTACGAACAGAGCCTTTCGATGTATTACGAGCTGATAAGCATGAAGGCTGACATAACAAAATCCGAGGACGAGATCCAGACTTTTTTACAGACCGGCAACAGAGCCGGACTTATACAGCACAACGACGCCGTGCGCCGCTTCACGCTCTCTTTGAGTAAGCTTCAGGAACAGGTGCACGGCGCGGAAGAAGCCTCGTACCTGCGCTCTATGGACAATTCCTTTTACTCGTATCAAAGCGCGTGCAGCTACGCGGCGCGCTATTACAACCAGGGGAATCTTTCTCTTTCGCTGTCTTACTACGTCCAGGCCGAGCGTATCGGCGGGTATCTGCGGCAATATTGCGACGACTTTTTACGTCAGAGCATAGTCGGCAACCGCCAGCTGTTCGAAGATATCAGCAATTTGCAGAAGCTGTGGCTCAACGCGACGGTATTGGCGCTTTCCGCTTTGATAGTCATGTTTATAGTCAGCATTACATATTTCCATATCAACCTGACAAAGCCGCTCAACGAGCTCCACGACGCCGCGCTTTCCATAGGCCGCGGGGCGCAGGGCGTCAGCCTGCGAAACGACTACAGCGAACGCACCATACGCGTGCTGTCTCTGGCGTTTTCCACCATGCTTGAGAATATCGCGAAAAACATGCAGGAAATAAAGGACAAGGCCGCAATAGAAAACTTGCTGCTAAACGAGGAATTAAAAAACGCGGAATATCAAAAGCTGTTGGAGCAGGCCAACTTTTTGGCGCTGCAATCCCAGACAAACCCGCATTTTATGTTCAACACGCTGAACAGTATATCGCGGACCATAACGCTGGGGAAATCCGCAGAGGCTATTTTGATGATCGACGCAATGGCCAAGCTCTTGCGCTACAGCCTTTCGGACGCCACCCAGCCTGTGAGCCTCCGCGAGGAGCTTGACGTCGTAAGGGAGTATCTTAAAATCCAGCAATACCGGTTTAAGGAACGTGTGATCAGCAGCATACTCTGCGACGAAGCCCTGGCGGAAAGCGTGCTGCTCCCGCGCCTGACGCTGCAGCCGCTGGTGGAAAACGCCGTTATCCACGGCCTGGAACCCAAGCCGGAGGGAGGCAGGATAGACGTGCTTGTGCGCGAGGAGGACGGCCTGTGCACGGTTATAGTCAAGGACGACGGAGTGGGCATGCCGCCGCAGAAATGCGCGGAGCTTATGCTGGGCCGCGGGTCGAATCTTTCTATTGGCGTCCGCAATACAAAACGAAGGCTGGAATTGTTTACACAAGCCGAAAAGCATATGGGAATAGACAGCGTTGCGGGAGAGGGTACAACAGTAAAAATTTATCTTCAGGTAAACAGAGACGCGGAGCCTGAAAACACGGAGGCATTGTATGTACAAGCTCTTAATAGCTGACGACGAGGCGCTGGAGCGCGAGGCCCTGCGTTTTTTTGTGGAGGACTCCAGGCTTGACATTTCGGAGATAATAGAATGCGCCAACGGCGCCGAGGCGCTGGCGGCGGCGCTGGAAAAAAAGCCGGATATAATGGTTTTGGATATCAAGATGCCGGGCCTTTCGGGCCACGAGGTGCTTGAGCAGGCGCGCGCCGCCAATCTGAAGTGCAAGATAATACTTTCCACAGCCTACAGCTATTTCAACTACGCGGTCAAGGCGCTGCAACTGGGGGCGATGGAATTTTTGGTGAAGCCGGTGCAAAAGGAACTGGTCATCCGCACCATAAATAAGGCCATAGACCAATTGGATGAGGAAAGCAGGCGCGACCGGGAGCACGGGCTGTTGAGGGACGCCTCACACATGCTGGAACGGCGGATGCTTGAATGCCTGCTTCGCGGAGAGGTGGACGAGGAAGTCCTTTGGTACCTGAACGCGAACGGATTCCCCACCGAAACCGGCGGCTGCTGCTTTTTTGCGGATATGCTGCCCGACGCCGGAGGCGTGCGCAGGAAGATCGAGAGCAATCTCAGGACGGGGCTTAAGGAAGCGGGCTTCAGGTACATGCTCGCGGTGGGCTCCACGGCGCTTTGCCTTCTGGTGTTCAGCGACTGTCAGGAGGCAAAGGCCAGTATAGTTGAGACGGTGGAGGTGCTGACAGAGAACATTTTTTTAGAAAACGGCGCGGCCTACAGTATGCTTAAGGCGGAGTGGGTATCCTCCCCGGAAGAGGTGGAGCAGGCTCACGTGCTCCTGCACGGTGAGATAGGCCGGCCGGAAAAGAAAAACACTTTTTTAAGAATGGAGCAGCACGCCCAGACTAACGAGACGCAAACCGGGAACAAAGATATGCCGCCTGAGATAGACGCGCTTATAGCTTATATAGGCGAGCATTACAGCGAAAAGCACTCGTTGGATTCTCTTGCCAGGGTTGTGGGGTTCAGCAAATTCTACATAAGCCGTCTTTTTAAGCAGCACACGGGCGTTACAATAATGGATTATCTTATTGGCGTGCGCATGGATAAAGCCAAGGATCTCCTCGCCAAAAGCGACCAGAGCATAAAACAGATAGGCTTTACGGTGGGATACTCCGACTCAAATTACTTTACATGGTCTTTTAAAAAATACCTGGGCGTTTCGCCTGTCAAATACAGGTACAGCAAACGCGAGGCAATGTCGAAGAAAACCATATAGATATTTAAGCGGCAATATTTTATAGCTTTGTTTGTGTTCGACAAGATTTTACAGAATCAGGGCAAGCTTTTGTATTGTCGCACGGAAAAGGGCGGTTTATAATGTCTGTGAAAGGCATTATCCGCCTTTTTGCATCAAAGACGAACTTAATTTATTCTAAATAAAAAAATATAGGAGAGAACGCAATGAAAAAAACCCTGAGTCTTGTAATGTCAATTTTGCTGATCGCCACAATGTTTGCCGGCTGCACAGGCGGCTCCGCTCCCGCCGCGTCGTCAGCAGCCCCGGCCCCCGCCGCGCCGGCGTCGTCAGCGGCTCCGGCCCCCGCGGCCCCGTCTTCATCCGCGCCCGAAGCCGCCCCCGCCGAAACCTTTGTAATGCAGGTAGGCCACGCGCAAGCGACGACCAGCCCCAGGCACCAGTCTATGGAAACCTTTAAGCAGGCCGTAGAATCCCGCACGGGCGGAGGAGTCACCGTAGAGATATTCCCCGCCGGCCAGCTGGGCAACGAAAACGAAATGACCGACGCCGTGCTCATGGGTACGTTACAGGCGGTGCGCGGCGGCGCGCTGGAGTATCTTCCGCAGATAACCATGCTGAGCCTGCCGCTTCTGGCGGATAACATCGAGCAGGTGCACGCGCTTTGCTACAGCGATTTTGTTATGAACATGCTGAGCTCCGTGGAGCAGGACCACGACATGAAGGTGCTTGCTGTGGGCGACGACAGCGGACTGCGCCAGGACATGAAAGGCCTTAAAATGCGCACGGTGCTTGAGATTATAACCCTTTCTATGGAGGCCTATGGCGCGTCCACAGTGTCTATACCCTTTACGGACCTTTACATGTCGCTCAAGACCGGCGTCGCCGACGGCCAGGAAAACCCGCTCGCGCTTATTGACAACCAGAAATTCTACGAAGTGCAGAAATATTGCACAATTATAGACTACATGTTCTTTGCCGAGGTAATGTACGTCAACAAAACGTGGTACGAAAGCCTGCCCGCGGAATATCAGGCGGTTTTGACCGAAGAAGCCCAGAACATGATGACTGAGACCAGCCGCATAGTCGCCGAAGAGGACGCGCAGTACCTCACGAACATCCAGAACGGCGGCTGCGAGGTTTACACGCTCACTCCCGAAGAGCGCGAGAGCTTCCGCCCCGCTTCCGAGGAAGTCTGGAAAAAATACATTGAACTGGGCTACCTCACCCGTGAGGATCTGGACGCCATGCTCGCGATTGTCGGCAAATCAGTAAGCTGGTAGACGGTAAATAGTATTGTTTCGCCGCCCGAAAGCTTACTTTCGGGCGGCGTCCCAAATATAGGAGGGTGTATATGACGGAGCTCAAGGGCGCGGCGAAATGGCTCTACAGGGTCTATGTGTCTTTTGGTATGCTGGCAATGGCTGCGGTGGTGCTGGGAGTTATCTTTTCGGTTATTGCGAGATACTTTTTCGGGGTCTCTTATATTTTTTTGGAAGAGCTTTTGACTCTCATGTTTACCTTCACCACGTTTTGGGGAGTCGGCGCGTGTCTGCTGGAGGACGAGCACATAATTATAGGCGCGCTGGTAGACCGCATGAAGCCCCACGCAAAGCGCCTTCTGGACATCCTCAACTATATACTGGTGCTGGTGATAAACGCAATGATGGTTTATTACAGCATAGGATGGATTCAAAAGGCGGGCAGCATAGTCTCAAACGCTATGAGGATACAGTACAAGTTCCTTTATTTTGTAATGCCGCTGGGGTTCGCCGTGGGCTGCCTGTGTACGATCGTAAAGCTGGTTTTGCTTTGCGCCAACAAAGACGTCAGGTTCAAGCCGCAAAGCGACTCCGAAACAGACGGTATGCGCGAGATGTGAAAGAGAGGTTGAAAAGCTTATGACGATGATACTTTTACTTGGCGGCCTTATCATTTTCGCGCTTATCGGACTGCCGCTGGCTTTTGGGATAGGGCTTTCCAGCGTGCTTACCATGCTTGTGGAATCCCCGCAGTTTCTTATTATGATACCGCAGCGCATTTGGTCGGGCTCGTTCAGCTATGTTATGGTAGCCATGCCGCTGTTTATTTTTATGGGCGAGCTGATGAACAAAAGCGGCATTACCGACAACCTGATGGACATGCTGCTGTATCTTGTGCGTCCAATCAAGGGCGGCCTTGCCGAGGTCAACGTGCTCGACAGCCTTGTTTTTGGCGGTATTTCGGGGTCGTCTGTGGCGGATGTGGCGGCGCTGGGTTCGGTTATGATACCCGCGATGGAAAAGCAGGGGTACCCCTCCTCCTTTGCGGCGGGGCTCACTGTGGCTACCTCCACGATGGGCATTATAGTTCCGCCAAGCGTCCCGCTTATAATGTACTCTATGATTTCCGGCGCGTCTATCGGCACGCTGTTTGTTGCGGGCATTATCCCCGGATTTCTGGTAAGCTTTACGCAGCTTATCATGGTGTATGCGCTTTCCAGGAAAAACGGCTACCACCCGCAGTTGATAAAATTTGAGCTTAAGCACTTTATAAAAACCATGCTTATGGGCCTTCCCACGCTGTTCATGCCTTTGGTCATAATTTGCTCAATATCCTTCGGCATTGCCACGGCCAGCGAATCCGCCGGGATTGCCGTGCTTTACGCGCTGGTACTGGGCGGCCTCATATACCGCAAGCTCACCTTCCGGGACATCCTTGACGCTTTGAGGCGCACGTTTGTCTCTTCAAGCTCAATCGTCATAATCATAGGCTTTTCCACTATATTCTCGTGGCTTATGACGATGAATCAGGTGCCGCAGACGGTGGCCGCCTGGTTTATGATGCTGGCGCTGCCCAAATGGGTGATGATTCTGCTTTTTGTAATAATCATTCTAATTCTGGGTTGTTTTTTGGACGTCTCCCCCGCTATTTTGATGCTGACCCCCATAATGCTCCCCATCATGCGCGAAATAGGAATCAGCGATGTGCAGTTCGGAATAATGTTTATTTCCGGCCTCGCAATAGGGCTATGCACGCCGCCGGTTGGAATGTGCCTTAACGCGTGCAGTAAAATAAACAAAATGCCCATTACCGAAATCGCAAAAGGGGCTTTGCCCTTTATAGCGTGCAATGTTGCGGTACTGGTAGCCACGGCGTATATTCCGGCCATTACGGAATGGCTGCCCACTATAATGACTTATTAAATCGGAGGAATTTATCATGGCAAAAATAGTAACGTTTGGAGAGATTATGCTACGCCTCGCCCCCGAGGGATATCTGCGCTTTGTCCAAGCGGAAAAATTCGCCGCGATCTACGGCGGCGGAGAAGCCAACGTGGCGGTTTCGCTGGTAAACTACGGCCACAACGTTAATTTTGTAACCAAACTCCCGGAAAACGAGATAGGCCAGTCTGCCGTAAACAGCCTGCGCCGCTACGGTGTCGGCACGGAGCACATTGCCCGCGGCGGAGCGCGCACGGGCATATATTTCCTGGAAAAGGGCGCGTCCCAGAGACCGTCGAAGGTCGTCTACGACAGGGCGGGCTCCGCCTTTGCCACAGCCTCTCCGGAGGATTTTGACTGGGCAAGGATTTTTGACGGCGTCCGCCTGTTCCATTTCACCGGCATAACCCCGGCGCTGGGCCCGAACATAGCGGAGATATGCGAGCAGGCCTGCAAGGCCGCAAAAGAAAAACGCATCATTATAAGCTGCGACCTAAACTACCGCAAGAACCTGTGGACGCCCGAGCAGGCAAACGAGGTAATGAGCCGCCTTTGCGAATATGTGGATATTTGCATAGCCAACGAGGAGGACGCAAAGGACGTCTTCGGCATTGTGCCGGAGGGCGTGGACGTCACCGGCGGCAAGCTTGACCACGAGGCGTACAAGGCCGTTGCCAAGCAGCTCGCGGAACGTTTTAAATTCAGCAAAACGGCTATTACGCTGCGCACGTCGCATTCGGCCAGCGACAACGACTGGGCGGCCATGCTTTACGACAGCGGAAAATTCCTGTTCTCGAAGAGCTACCCCGTGCATATAGTTGACCGCGTGGGCGGCGGGGACAGTTATCCACAGCGTACTGGGCGGAAGCGCCCCGCAGACCACCGTGGATTTTGCCGTTGCCGCCTCCTGCCTTAAACACAGTATAGAGGGGGACTTTAATCTTGTAAGCGCTGCGGAAGTCAGGACGCTTATGAAGGGCGACGGCTCCGGCCGGGTGCAAAGATGACGCTGCTCCCTATAATGGCGTACTGCGCTTTTTGATTTTGCAGACGAAAGTTGGGCCTTAATAAGCCGAAAGATACCGGGCGCACAGAGGAGGGGCTGACGCAATAATGCGCCAGCCCCCTTGTGAAAACTGATAAATTGAGATTCAGCACTCTACTTGCATTCTCTCTACCTGCATCTCTTTGCGGGTTTTGCCGCCGAAGGAGACTCCCCACACCATCCCGAGATTGCGTTCAAGCGCGGCCCGCACATCGACGTATTCGTCAAAGATATCCAGATAAGCAACCGACTTAATATAGTCGAGCCGGTAGCTCTGGAAGCGTCGCCGCGACGGGTTGTACATGCAAACATATCGTCGGCCTGTAACAGCGCTGGAAAATATCTTCAACGGCACGCCCGACAGAACTGAATCTCGTCCGTTGCGGTTGCTCTGTTTTTCAAAGCGGATAAAACCGCGATGCCGAATCCATATCAACGACACAGTGCCGAGCCTGGGTGATTTCTATATTTGGCATAAAGTATTTCGTAATCAACGGCTTCTGCCATTAATAGCAGAGGAAATCTATCGGCCTGTTATCTGGAATTGTATCCAGATGACGTCGCCATACATGCAGCCTGCATATCCACGACATCCTCCCCACCGAAGCCGTGCGGCTGGAAAAGCTCTGGACGGGCGTGTGGAGTGAGCGCGTGAGGATTGATGTTCAGATCAAGACCAACCGCAAAACCAACTACCTCACCGTTGAGGACGGGCAGAAATTCACCAACAAGGTTGACGTCGGAGGCCGGTATCTTGACGAATGGGCTTATCAGACTGACGGGTGGACTTGCGTGGCCTATAACCGTACAAAGGGGGATTTGCCGAAAACGGGGCGGTGATCAGCTTTTGACAAGAGCGCATGACAAGAGGGCGGCGGGAATGTACCCGCCGCCCTCAATGTTTACCGTGATAAGCCTTTGGGGGCTAAGACATAGTGCGTTGTATGTTAATCAAACCATTTATAACGATGCCAAGGCGTTTTCTAAGTCGCCGTAATTTCCCCAAAAGCGATACACATTGTTGGTGGTTTTTTCTCCCATATGCCATTCATTGGGTTCATCGCGCAACTCTAAGAGGTAGAGACCTCTTATTTCCATTGCAGGCCACACGCTTATGATTTCGATATATACTGCTTCGCATACGATAATCGCTGGCTCCTGCCCGAACTGGCTGGGAAACACGCCTTGCCGAACCTTTGTTACAGCGTGTTGCCATCCACAGGGGAAGTGATAATGATTAAGCCGGTGAACAAAGGATATTTCCCCGCCGACTTATCTACCGCCGATCCCGCTGTGAACAGGGTGATCGTCAACACTTAAAATGAGCTTCTCGTCGTGACGCGAGGGCAGGAGGAGGCAATGTTGGCCGGGTCGTTATTAGTCTGGGACAAACCCGCCGCTTGTCCGTGGAGGTATGACCAAGACGGTAAGCCCCGCCACCAGCCGCCGAAAAGAAACGAGCCGGAGCGGTGACATCGTCTCAATTTTGTCGGCAGCGCCTACAAAATCTGATAAGCTCAAATTTCGTTATAAATTTTGTAGTCAGCGGCGACACAATCTGAAAGCCGCAAAACACGGATTAATCGTCATATTCGATAGTCATTTTCGGTTGCTTACAATTTGACAGCAACTGAGTTGCCCAATCATCATTATTCCACAAGAAACTATTCTTATGAGGCGCAGCGGGATTATTGCCGTATGTTCCGCATAGAGCCGCCGAAATAGTATGTTTAGGGCAACATGACAGACGAAACGATATGGTAATACTGAATGGGAGCGACGTTGCACGACCAGTTACTTGCCGTTGTTTGCCGCTTTCATCATTGCGCTCCGTTTTACTCTTCCTGGATATACGGCGGGTCGTTCGGTGGAATCTCCACTTTCGGCGCGAACGGTACGCCGCCGA
>QMCE01001532.1_pt1 | contig 12714 bp, 10 predicted proteins | sample 1821851 | NCBI WGS metagenome assembly QMCE01 (sample SAMN09453174, study PRJNA476694) | Termite gut metagenome, whole genome shotgun sequencing project. | isolation source: worker | host: Odontotermes sp. | place: South Africa:Pretoria | collected 2016-01-28 | reverse complement strand
TTAGAATTAATGATGAGCTGTCAATTGTTTTGTATCTTTGCATAATTATTAGAGGTAAAAAAAGTAGTATGAGACAACCTATTTTAACATTGATTATCACTTTGTTCTCTTTTGCACTCTTCGCACAAGATCTTGGAAGAGAAAAGAATCCCGTTTCACATTTAGATGGCGGCGCCAATAAAATTTTGGATGAAATCAGCGATAAGTATAAAAAGTACTCTACCATTGAAATTGACTATACTTATAAGGTAGAAAAAAACGGTAAGATTTTAAATAATATTAAAGGTAGTATGGTGATCAAGGGTGACAAATATTATCTGCTTTTCGACAATCAAGAGTATTATTGTGACGGTGCTACGATTTGGAGTTATCAGAAGGAGGTAAATGAGATTTCCATTTTTGATTATGAGGAAGATAGTGATTTTGCGCTCAATCCGGCGAAGATTTTGAACAATTGGAAGAAAAAATTCCGTGCTAAGTTTATTCGAGAGGAGGATGAAAACGGAAAAAGAGTGGTTCTCATTGACATCACTCCGATTGAGGAGGAGGCGTTTTATAAAATCAGAATTTTTATGGATAAGAATAAAAATGAATTTGTCCGTTTTGCAATTTACGAAAGAGATAACACAACATCTACTTATTCATTCGATAAGTTTCTGGTTAATAGAGATATTGATGATGAAAAATTTGAATTGAACAGAACTTCTTATCCGAATGCCGAAATTAATGATATGCGATAGGGAATGAATCGGAAACTTTTTTTTCTTTGTATTATTTTGACGATCTTTTTTTCTTCTTGCAGATCTACGAAAGTATTGAAAGAGAATGAGTGTATGCTGACACGTAATACCGTAAATGTTGTAGATGTATCCGGTACGCAATTTGATGATTTGGTCTATTTAGTTCGCCCCGAGACCAATAAGAAGTTTATGAATATCTTCAATCTCAAAACCTCGCTTTACGCAGCAGGACAGCCTAAAATAGACTCTAAGACGGGGGAAGAGAAAGATTCTAAATTTAAGCGCTGGATGCGTGAGACAGCCGGTGAGGCGCCTGTTTTGTTAGATACTTCACAAATTGCTTATTCGGTAGATCAAATTGGGATTTCAATGAAAAAGAGCGGCTATTTTAATGCGGAAGTTGCTACTAATATTGAGTTACACGGAAAATATAACAATAAGGCTCGGGTTAATTATACGGTTACCGCCAATACTCCTACCTTTATCCGCGAAATTCATTACGAGATTGAGCTTCCCGAATTTCGGAAGATTATCTTGTTAGACAGTGCAAACCGTCTTTTTAAGATCGGCGATCAATACAATGAGAATCTTTTAGCGAGTGAAAGAAACAGAATCACGACTTTAATGAAAAATGAAGGTTATTACTATTTTTCCAATGAATTTATCTCTATTGAAGTAGATACGATCAACATGTTTCGGCATCTTAATGCAGATGGAAACCCAACTTTGACGATTACAATTCGAGGTAATACCAAGAACTATCGGAATGAAGAACTCAAAAAGAGCTTAGCTTATCAGTATCGTTATAACAAAGTGTATATTTATACCAATTACGACTTGGAAATGGAGCACAACATCGCGGTAGATACCGTTCGTTATCGTTCTTATCGAGATAAAAAAGATTCTACGACCTATTATTTTATAACACCTAAGATTTATGAGAAACGATTTGACCGTAAACATCAGTTAGTAAAGGATTTTAAATATAAAACATTGACGGATGTTATCCATACTAAAAGAGGTTGGACGGTTTCGTTGGACAATTATAATCGTTCTTATAAGAGGTTAAATGATTTGAATAATTTCGTCATCATTAATATTGAATATATTGAAAATAAAAATCTGCGCGACACAATTTGGAAAAAGGGATTATTGGATGTCAGATATAAATTAACGCGAAGTAAAATACACTCTGTCGGGGGAGAATTGGTTGCTCGTACCGACCGTACCGACCTCTCGTTTACTTACTCTAACCGAAATATTTTTCGAGGTGCCGAGAGGCTTTCGATCAATGTATATGGCGGGGTTGTCTATCAAAATGCCTTCAACAATGCCGGAAAAGGGGAAAGCGAAAGCACAGTGCCGGAAGATGAGAAAGTGAACGATGTTTTTGGAAATATTGGGGGTAGCGTAACATTAGATTTCCCACGCCTGTTTCTTTTCAAACAGACCCAAAAAATTGAAGCGTTAAAATACAGCACCTCCGTTTCTTTGGGCGTCAACTACTCTTGGCAATACAGTCGTTTCATGATGAACACAGGTCTGACCTACAAATGGAGTCCCAATGTCTATATGAACCATTCGTTTTCGCCAATCATGATTAGTACGATTGACACTTCCGCCAAGACGATTACATCTATTCAATACTATCCCGAAAGTTATCAAAAACGTTTTTCCAAAGACATTATTTTTAGCGTGAGATATGGTTTAGACTATCTTGTTCCGACTAAAAATGCCAAACATAATCTGCGTCTCATTCTCAGTTTGGAATCATCCGGCATTTTGCCTTACGGGTTAAATAAGATAACCAATGCCTCGCAAAAGAAAAGCAACACTTGGCGTATTGGAAAGTTTAATTACACCACTTATGAGATGGGAGAATTTACATTGCGTTACACTCGTACTTTCAATAAAAACAGTGCTTTTGCCACACGTTTCAATCTTGGAGCAGCCGCTTCTTTTGATCCGAATAAGCAGATCCCTTTTGAACGCAGTTTCTATGTGGGAGGCGCTAACAGCATGAGAGGCTGGGGAGTACGTACTTTAGGACCCGGTTCGTACAACCCTTATAATCAGAAAAATTTTACCGAAGAGAGTCATGACGACGATTTTGAACGATCGGGAGATATTAAATTGGAGATCAATTTAGAGTATCGGGGAACAATCTTTAAAGCTTTCAAATACGGAGTTTTTGTGGATATGGGAAACATTTGGCTCACTCGAGAATATGCGGATATGCCCGGCGCCAATTTCCGATTCAACAACTTTTATAAGGAAATTGCCATTGCAGTGGGGGTAGGGTTGCGAATGGATTTCAACTTCTTCCTGATTCGTATTGATTACGGACTCCCGCTCTATAACCCCTCCATGCCGAAAAAGAAAGGCTATTGGATCAATAGTTCGTGGGGAAATAATATAGATGGTCCGAAACTGAACTGGTTCTCCGGATTTCAATTTGCCATAGGACATGCTTTCTAAAACAGATTTTGCACACTCATTTCGTCAACACGTTCCCTTTTCACCAACAGGCGGACAGAGTGAGGCGATCAACCTGCTTTCCGAATTTGTATGTGAATATTCCGAAAATCAGCTGTTCATATTAAAAGGATATGCAGGAACAGGAAAGACGACTTTAATCAGCGCATTAGTAAATACACTGACCGCCTGCCGAATGAAGAACGTATTGTTAGCGCCTACCGGAAGAGCGGCAAAAGTTTTCTCTAATTATGCTAAAAGAAAAGCCTTTACCATTCACAAACACCTTTATCGCGTAAAGATGAAAGATGGCGTACTCCATTTTTCGCGCAAGGAGAATAAGCTAAAAAACACGCTATTCATTGTGGATGAAGTCTCCATGATCCCCGACCAAAGTCTCGGCATTGATGCTTGGAACAGACGGAGTTTGTTAGAAGACCTGATTCAATATGTTTTTGAGGGAGAGAATTGTAAATTGCTTTTCATTGGTGATGATGCACAGTTGCCACCTGTTCATGCCGAAGAGAGTCCGGCATTGATGAGCGAGTATCTCAATCGAAATTTCAACTTACAAAGTTCTTCATACCAGTTGACGGAGGTGGTGCGACAGGCATTAGACTCCGGCATTCTTTACAATGCAAACAAACTCAGGGGAAAATTGGAACAAAACAGTTACAATTTTCCACTTTTCGGGAAAGTTGGATTTCCCGATTTTAATATAGTTTCCGGCATGGATCTTGAAGAGTTGCTTCATACTCTTTACGGTCAGTATGAAATTGATGATATCGTGATCATTACACGTTCCAACAAACGTGCTTACACCTTTAATCAGGAGGTGCGGAACAGAATTTTATCGCGAGAGAACCTGATTGGCGCCGGCGACTATTTGATGGCGGTCAAAAATAATTACTATTGGGTAGATGAGGATTCCGAAGCGGGATTTATTGCCAATGGGGACATGATGGAGCTGCTCTCTATCAACAAACAGGAGGAGCTTTACGGTTTTCGCTTTGCCGATGTAACCGTTAGACTTTGCGACTACCCCAATCATCCCTACATTGATGTAAAGTTGATCTTGGACAGTTTGGAAACCGATGGTCCGTCTTTGACAACAGAACAGAATCGGGAGCTTTATCAACAGATCTCTTTAGATTATGAAGAGATTACCAACAAACGTCTTCGCTATTTGAAAATTAAAGATGACGCTTATTTGAATGCCATTCAGGTCAAGTTCGGTTATTCGCTCACTTGCCATAAGACCCAAGGCGGACAATGGAAAATAGTCTTGATTGATCAAATCTTTCTGAAAGACGGGCAGCTGGATAAGGAGTATCTTCGTTGGTTATACACTGCCATTACCCGAACTACGGAAAAGTTATACCTGATCAACTTTCCCGAGAGCATTTTCGCATTAAGTGAATAATGCTGTTACCTGTTTAAGTTCAACGACGTAATACATTGGAAATAAATAAGTAAATAGTGCATTTTAGATTTTTGGGCTTTTATTACTCTTCCTAAAGAAAAAATAGTAACGGTGAAACAAAAATTGTTATCTTTGTGGCTTCAATAGGTACTTAAAAACATTTTGTCATGAAAAATATTATAGTTGGAATTGATTTTTCAAAAAATTCGATCAATTCGTTAAGGCATGCTGTAGCAATTGCATTGAAAACATCTGCTACATTGCATTTGGTTTGGGTAAAAACTCCCGGAGTTACCAAAGGTTTAGGCAAAGGAAACAGAAACGATTTTGTTAAAATTGCAAATGAAAAGTTAGAAAAACTGATTAACGATTGCAAAAAAGAGGCACCGAATGCAAAAATTCAAAGTGTAATTTTAGAAGGGAAACCTTTTGTAGAGCTTACTAAATATGCGGCAAATTTAGATGATGTAATTATTGCGATCGGAACGCACGGTGTTTCGGGATTTGAAGAGAATTTCATTGGAAGTAACGCTTACCGAACCGCAGCTGCAAGTTCTGTTCCCGTATTGGTACTTCGTGAAGGGGTCAATGTCAATCGTGATTTGGTGCAAATTGTTGTTCCGGTTGATGTCTCTTTTGATACTTTGCAAAAAATAAGATATGCTACGGAATTTGCCAAAGTCTTTTCTGCAAAGATTCTCTTAGTAGGCATCTATGAGAAACATGATCCTCAGCAAAAACACATTGTTAACATTCAACTGAATCATGCAAAACTTATGTGTACGCAAGTCAATGTGAGACATGATACCGAGTTTCTGCCTTATCAAGGAAATATGGCAAATACTTTTGTGAAATTCGCGAAAAGTAAAGATGCCAATCTATTGGTGATCATGCGTGAAAATTCCGATCAGATAGATATTACCAATTTGTTTTTAGGTAATACTACACAACAACTTTTGACAAAATCACCTCTGCCGCTCTTAATTATTCCTAATGTAAGCATGGATGTTGCTGCCGACATGCAGCAAATAGAATCTTAAAATATTTCCAATTGTCTGCTATTTTCAGCAAGATCATCACGATGGCTAATGGTTAACCCCATTAGCCTTATCTTTTTTTGAGAAACATCAATCTGTTTTAATATCTCTTTGGTATTGTTCCAAAACAGATTGAAATCTCTGATTGGTGAATTGAAAGTTCTGCTTCGGGTTATAATTTGAAAATCTTCATATTTCACTTTTAAGGTTAACGTTTTACCTAAGAACTCTTTATCCTGCACTCTTCGCCAAGTCTCTTTGGCTATGTGATACAATTCTATTACCAGCGCGGTCGGATTATGTATATCTTTTTCAAAAGTACTCTCCGCACCTACCGATTTTCTAACTCTTTCCGGAATAACTTCTCGATGGTCAACTCCTCTTGCATAGCCATAAAATGCACGTCCTGCCTTTCCGAAAAACTTAATAAGTTCCTCCTCTTTAAATTTTCGGAGATCTGCACCGGTATAGATACCCAATTTCTGCATCTTTTGTGCGGTAACCTTGCCTACACCAAAAAAGTTCTTTACCTCTAATTGTGCCGTAAAAGCGTCAACCTCCTCCGGCAAAATAGTAAACAGCCCGTCAGGTTTCCGATAATCGGATGCAATTTTTGCCAAAAATTTATTGATTGAAATGCCTGCCGAAGCAGTCAGACCTGTCTTCTCTTTAATTTTTCTCTTTATCTCTTTAGCAATTAAGATCGCTGAAGGCATATTCTTATGATTTTCTGTTACATCCAAAAATGCCTCGTCCAAAGAGAGCGGCTCTACCAAACTTGTATATTCCAAGAAAATTTCCGTGATTTGATCCGAAACTTCATGGTATACCTCAAAACGGGAAGGGACAAAGATCAATTGCGGGCATTTTGATTTGGCTGTCAGAGAAGGCATTGCCGATCTCACACCGAATTTTCGCGCTTCGTAGCTGGCTGCCGCTACTACCCCACGCTCTTCGCTATGTCCTACGGCAATGGGTTTCCCTCTCAAATCAGGATTGTCTCGCTGCTCGATAGAGGCGTAAAAAGCATCCATGTCAATATGTATTATCTTGCGAATCACAATTTGCAAAGATATAGAAAAGAAAATTTGTATTTTTACAGCCGATTTTAGAGATGTTAAAAAAATAGAATATGGTTTCTTCTTATCGAAAAAAGAGAGGATTGAAAGCGGGTAATATGCTCAATCCGATGCCCGTTGTGATGGTCAGTTGCGGCAATGTTATTGAAGAGTACAACATTATCACAGTCGGTTGGGCAGGCACTGTCAACAGTGATCCGCCTATGTGCTCTATCTCAATACGTCCCGAACGACATTCTCATAAGATTATTAAAGAGAATCGCGCTTTTGTGATCAATCTGACTACCGAAAAGTTGGCTTTTGCAACAGATTGGTGTGGTGTAAAATCGGGAAGGAGTGTAAATAAATTCATTGAGATGGGGTTAACTCCCGTAAGAGCACAAAAAGTAAGTGCGCCGATGATCGAGGAATCACCTGTTAATATAGAGTGCGTTGTGAAAGAGATTATCTCATTAGGTTCGCATGATCTGTTTATTAGCGAAGTAGTGATGGTGCATGCCGATGAACAACTTTTTGACAAGAAAACAGATGCTCTATTCTTAGAACCATGCAATCTCCTCTCTTACTCTCACGGCAGATACTATACTTTAGGGAAAAGAGTTGGGAAATTTGGATTTTCAGTTGAGAAAAAGAGAAGATGAAAAAATACTATATTGACGAAAAGCATCCTGAGTATCAACTATTCGCTACAACAGAGAATTGGATCGACAGTTTGATAAAAGATATCAGACAGGCAAAGCACTACGTCTATATTGAGACTTTCAGATTCAATGATGACATTGCCGGACAAAAAGTGTGCGATGCGCTGATAGAACAAGCCGATAGAGGTTTGGATATTAAAATAATTGTTGACTCTTGGGGTACCCGCAAAAGCAGTATATTTACCAAAATGAAAAGACATGGCATCTCTGTCCGTTTCTTCAAGAAAATTGTAATAACTTTTGATTTCATCGGTAAAAATCATACCAGAAACCATCGAAAAATTGTCGCTATCGACGATCAAATTGCCTATATCGGTTCTGCTAACTTTTCGAAATATAGCTATACATGGCGGGAGAGTATACTTCGCATTCAACAGCATGAGTTGTCTAAAGCTTTCAAAATCATTTTTTTAGAAAATTTTGAAAACTATAAAAAGAAAATTAAAAAGAGAAAATATTACAAAACAATCACACTCAAGGATTTTAAAATCATCCGAGAGACTCCTTCCATTATTCATCAAAAATCGCGCTCCTATTTCATGAAGCTCATTGACCATGCAAAAGAGAGTATCGACATCATCACGCCCTATTTTGTAACGGGAAAAACGATCCGCGACAAACTACGAAAAGCTGTTAAACGAGGAGTTCATGTGCGCGTTATTATTCCGAATCACTCCGATGTTCGTAGCGTCGACTTTCTGCGGGATCTATTTTTAGGTGATTTACATCGGAAAGGGATAAAAATCGAGTATTTCCAAAAGGGAAATATTCACGCCAAGATGATGCTCATTGATCGGCAAATATTTTCAATCGGCTCTACCAATTTTGATTATCGGAGTTTTCGTTATATGTACGAGATCAATCTCTCCGGCGAAAATAGAATCATCAATAACCTTATTTCCGAATTTATTGAAGACACTTTGACGGAATGTAAATCATTTAATTTCACGAAGTGGATTACTCGACCTTTCCATCAAAAAGTGATAGGTTTACTGCTTTATCCTATTCGGAAATTAATTTAGTAACAAGGTATAGCAACTTCTTCGGCGATAAGTATTTAAAGAATAATGACCGAGCCATTGATGAGTTTGTGAGTATATCGTTAACCTTTTATACTTCACCCAACTTCGGTCTTCAAGGAGGTATGGGCTTACAAACATCTATCCGATTTTTTTAAAGAGATTCGCATGACCGTACCGATGCCCGGCATAGAGGATTTGACAAAAAGCTTTCCTTTATGATACTCTTTCACAATGCGTTTTGCTAAAGTAAGTCCTAACCCCCAGCCTCTACTCTTTGTAGTGTAACCCGGATTAAAAACAGTTTTGAGCTTTTTTGAAGGAATGCCCTTGCCGGTATCTCGAATATCAATATGGACACAATTTTTATCTTCCGTAATCTCAATAAAGATAGTCCCTTTTCCATTCATCGCATCAATCGCATTTTTACACAGATTCTCAATAACCCACTCAAACAGATAGCGATTAAGCGGAACACATAATTGTGCTTTAGAATCAATAATCACTTCAATGGTAACGGTTTTCGGAATCCGAGACTGTAGATAATTTGTGAAATCGCAGATAACCTCCATCAGGTTCTCCGTCTGTAGTTCGGGTACGGATCCGATTTTAGAAAAACGTTGTGCAATCGTCTCTAATCGATTGACATCTTTATCTATTTCCGTGATGATAGAGGGGTCAACATCCTGTTCGCGAAGCAGTTCATTCCAAGCCATCAATGAAGAGATCGGTGTTCCAAGCTGGTGGGCAGTCTCTTTCGACATCCCGACCCATACTTTATTTTGTTCCGATCTTCGAGCCATGCTAAAGAGCAGGTAAGCGACGCCGGCAAAAATAATCACGATGAACGACAAAAAGAAGGGGAAAAACCTGAGTTGTTTCAATACCGACGACTCTTCATAAAAGACATAACAGATTTTATCATGCGGCAATTCAATCTTAATCGGCGTATTTTCACTCTTCATTTTCTCAATAATGGCAGGAAGATGTTTCGGATTATGGATCTTTGCCGAATCAACATTGCTGCCGTAGGCGATAATCTCCTGCTCACTCTCATCCGTTACAATCACCGGAACAGAAGCAGTATTGATCACCAACTCTTGAAAAAAAGATTGGATGAGATTATTCAGTACGATTTTTAGATCCGTATAAATTTTAGATTCTTTATAATAAACGGTTACAAAATAATGATCATCTTTATCGTAAGTAATCCTAATGGTATCGAAATCGGTTTTAGCTTCTTTTAATTCGTGTATATTTTTCAGTTTATTAATATCAGGGTCTACATTTACCGCTCCATTAATTTTACCTTTCGGATCTACAATGATAGAGGGTATTGTAGAGTTTAAAGAGATGATATTCAAATAAAAAGTTATATCTTCCTCTAAATCGGCTTCATTTACCTTTTGAATTGTTTGCGCTAAAATGGAAGCTCTTTTTCCTTCTTCAATTCTGATTCTTTCAAAGAATTTATCCGTATAGCTAACCAATTCTGCTTTATATACTACGGCATCTGCCCAAATTTGGATGCGATTTCGCTCCTCTTTCGCAATATTTTGAATGAGAAGATTGGAGTAATAGATTACGATGACAAAAGCGATGGCAGCAGATCCGTAGAGCCATAATTTCCATCTTCTTTTTTTGCCATAAACACTCATAAAAGATTCATTATTCGCAATTTATACTTTTATAAATTCATCAATAATATTTTCTATCGTAATTCCTTCGGCTTCAGCTTTATAATTTTTAATGATACGATGGCGTAAAATATTATGAGCTACAGCTTTCACATCTTCTATATCGGGAGAGTATTTCCCGTTAAGTATGGCATGGGTACGGGCTCCGATAATCAAGAATTGAGAAGCGCGCGGACCGGCTCCCCAGCCAAGATAACTATTCGCCCATGGATGCGCTTTCGGTGTATTGGGGCGAGTCATTGTAGCCAAATTCACCGCATACCGATACACATTATCCGCAATCGGAACTTTTTGCAACAATTTTTGGTAGAAGATAATCTCCTCTATGGATAGTACCTGTTTAGGTTCCGCCATGTCGCCGTGAATAGTACTCTTCACAATGTCAACTTCCTCTTCAAGAGTAGGATAGTCCAAGTAGATATTAAACATAAAGCGGTCTTGTTGTGCTTCCGGCAACGGGTAAGTTCCCTCTTGTTCAATCGGATTTTGCGTTGCCAACACAAAAAACGGATCCGGTAAAGTGTATGTAATCCCATTCATACTGACAGATCTCTCCTGCATCGCTTCCAATAGTGCGGATTGCGTTTTAGGAGGCGTACGGTTAATCTCATCTGCCAACACGATATTGGCAAAGATAGGTCCTTTTACAAACTTAAATTTCCGTTCATCATCCAAAATTTCCGTTCCCATAATGTCGGAAGGCATTAAATCGGGGGTAAACTGAATTCTATTAAAGGAAAGGCTAATCGCTTTCGCAATAGTTGTAATCATCAAGGTTTTAGCCAAGCCCGGAACCCCAATAAGTAAGGCGTGGCTCCGACTGAACATAGCCATCAAAACATTCTTCACAACATCATCCTGCCCAACGATTACTTTTGCGATCTCTTTTTTAAGTTCCGCATATTTTTCAACAAAAGCATCGATGGCTTTCACATCGTTTTCAAATTTCAAATTCATATAGATTAAAAAATTGAGATTAAGGAATTTGCCACTCTTCAATAAAAGGGCAATTCTTATAATTATCTGATACTTTAATATTAGTTACTTTTACCTTGTTTTTCACCCATTTGTCCAATATTTCGTACTTTTTCTCTTCCAAAGCCGCATTTTGCAAAATATCATAATCTTCTACCAAATTGGGTTTGTGAGGAGGAACTTTGGCACGTAGATATATGATTCTGTAAGCCATAACACCCTCTTCATTAATATAGGAAATAGGTTCGGAATAATCTCCCGGAATCATTTTTTCGAGAATAGCTAACACAACAGGGTCAAGCGAACTTTTATCAAAGCGCGTTCCCATAGTGTAGGAATTGGTAACCCATCCGCCGCTATTTTTGTTAGGATCGTCGGAAAAGAGACGTGCGGCTTCCGTAAACTCAATTTTCTCTGCTTTAATAACTTGACGAATACTATCAAGCATCTCTATAGCTCTTCCCTGTTCTTCGACAGAAGGTTTGGGTTGCAATAAGATATGCGAAACACGGATAGACTCCCCTCTTCGTTCATTCAATTGAATAATATGATAACCGGCTTTGGTTTGAATTACCTGTGATATTTCACCGGTTCTGAGTTTAAAAGCAGCAGCTTCAAACTCCGGATAAAATGCGCCTCTCTCTACAAAGCCTAAATCCCCGCCTTTACCCGCACTACCCGGATCATCGGAGTACATACGCGCCAATGCCGAAAATTTTTTCTCACCTCTCAATACCTGTTCTCTATAATCCAAAAGGCGATCCTTGATGAGAGCGATCTCCTCTTCGCTAACCGGAGGAGCTTTTACAATATGCCCAAACTCATACGTAGCCGGAAGTAACGGAAGCTCTTCAATGTCAATATTCTCGTAGAATTTTTTCACATCAGACGGAGTTACAACCGCTTTTTGGGTGATAGAGTTTTGAACTTGTTGAACTATAAGTTGTTTCCAAAGTATTTCTCGCAAATCTTTTTTTACCTCCTCCATTGTTTTGCCATAATGAATCTCAATAACTTTAGGATCGCCACCTACCTGTTGCAATAGATAAGATATTCTGTAATTTATCTCATCTTCAACTTGTTGCGGAGTAACTATAATACTATCCAAATCAGCCTGATGGACATAAAGATTTTGTGTGATCAGCGATTCAAAGATCTCGCATTTCAACTCCTCTTCGGTCTCTGCCGGATCAACCTCTTGCACAAGATACTCCTGATAGGCTTTCTCAAGATCGGAAATCATGATAACTTCCTTCCCTACAATAGCTATAATGCCATCAATGGGAATTTTCTCTTGCGCCGTAAGCGAAGAGAAGATGAAGAATAAAGAGAGGGTTAAGAGGGTTTTTCTAAATTTTAGCATGTCTATTTAACGTAATAATCGTAAAAAAATTGAGTGTGCGAAAATACAAAAAAAGAAGACACTTGAGGTCTTCTTTCTTTACTTCAAAACACAAATCTTATTATATTATTTTTTACCCAAATTCTCATCGGAAACAGATAATTTCTTTCTTCCTTTAGCGCGACGCAATGCCAACACTTTTCTACCGTTTGCGGTAGACATTCTT
>QMCE01001530.1_pt1 | contig 12715 bp, 13 predicted proteins | sample 1821851 | NCBI WGS metagenome assembly QMCE01 (sample SAMN09453174, study PRJNA476694) | Termite gut metagenome, whole genome shotgun sequencing project. | isolation source: worker | host: Odontotermes sp. | place: South Africa:Pretoria | collected 2016-01-28 | reverse complement strand
ATTATTGACACGTTTTAATACATGTGTTATACTATCCTTGACGATACATTTATGACAATATTAGGGAGGATTAAAAATGAAAACTTTGAAGCGCATGTTTATCCTGTTAATTATCTTTGTTCTTGTCGGAGCAATGCTTATCGGCTGTACCCCGGCCGCCGGAGACCCCGCTGCTTCCGTAGGCAGCGGCGCGGGCGTCCCTGCCCCTAACGCATCGCCAAACGCAGATCAATCCAGTGATTTAAACGCAGACATCGTATTTTGGTCTTCATATACAGAGACCTCCAATTACGGCGAGGTTATCACCGCGGCGGCCAGAGCCTTTGAAGATGAAAATCCCGGTGTAAAGATTGAAATTTCCTTTCAGGGGACCGACATCCAATCAACTCTTAAGCCTTCGATAGAGGCCGGCACCAAGATAACAATGTTTGAAGCCAATACTGACGCTAGCATGGTGTTGTGGAATGATAAAATGATGGACTTGACTCAATATTACAACGCCACTTTTCCCCAGACGGAAGGTAATACATATGAAAATGCAATTCTGGAAGCATATGCGACGCTTACAAAGAATCAGGGGGGAGGCACTTATTACTACTTCCCCTACACCCCGCAGTTTGTGTCCATCTGGTATAATAAGGACATATTTGATGAATGCGGTATTACAACGACGCCAACTACTTGGGAAGAACTAACGGCAATTTGCGATACCCTTGTCGCAAATGGTTATACGCCTTTCACCACCGACCAGACCCATGTTCACTTCTCGCTGGGCTATTATGTCGAACGCAGGCTTGGAGACGCTGCCGCTCAAGAATTGGTCTTTGATACTACGGGCGTAAAATGGGACGACCCTGCGGTGCTTGAGATTGCCCAGGAATTTGAAGCGATGGCTGCAAAGGGTTATTTTGCCGATGATATCATGACTGTTGTCGCTCCCGAAGCACAGCAGGCGTATGTTATAGACCGTGATACCGCCATGTATGTCGGTGGCAGTTGGATGCCCAATAACGTTCGCGAATCCGCGGGGCCGGATTTCCGCTGGGGCAATTTTGCCTACCCCACCGTTCCAAATGGAGTAGACGATCAGAGCGCCCTTTGCTACGGTTGTTACGGTATATCTATTAATAAGGACGCAACTAAAGAGGAGGCCGATGCGGCGGCAGCGTTTGCGGTATATCTGACTCTGGGAGAATGGGGGCAGACGATCGTTGACACATGCAACGCCATTCCCGTTTCAAATAGCCCGTCCGCCGCGTGGCCGGAGATGATCGCGGACGCCCAGAATATTTATGACGGCGTCAACATTCGCTATGCTTCGCAGACCGCGTTTGCGCTCAACAACGATTTGCTTCCTACTGTTAAGAGCGCTTTCACCAAGCTCATGGGCGGAGCTATTAATGCCGATGGCTTCATGAGTGAAATTAAAGCCTATTATTAACTTGAAGTTTCGTTTCCCGCTCATAATAAAAGCACCAATTGAAAAGCTCGGAAGCTTAGAAGTGCAAGGGTTCCGGAATACCCTTGCACTTCAGTAATTAACATCGTACTCCTCCAGCGAAGAAAGCAGAGATCAGTATGCTACAGTTCGACTATAATTGGTTGCTGCAAGAGCTACACGACGTCACCTTGATCTCCATATTTGCGCGGATGTTCCTTGCCGCCACCCTGGGAGGAATAATCGGTATGGAGCGAGGACAAAGACGCCGGGCTGCAGGCCTTCGCACACATATGCTCGTATGTATGGGGGCCGCTTTGGCAATGATAACCAACCAGTACATAGTAGTGCTTTACGGCGGAGGGGACCCCGCCCGTCTCGGTGCGCAGGTAATCAGCGGTATAGGTTTTTTGGGTGTGGGTACCATCATAGTTGACCAACAGCAACAGGTTCGCGGACTCACGACAGCGGCGGGCATGTGGGCGAGCGCCTGCATGGGTCTTGCGCTGGGAATTGGATTCTATTCCGGCGCAGTGATTGCTGGATTCTTTATCTTCATTACTATCACAATTCTAAACAAATTCGAGCAGCGCATATTAAGTAAATCGCGCACGATGGAAATATATGCTGAGTTTGAAACCTGCACTGATATTAATCGTATCGTTTGCGATTTTTTTGGGAGTCGCATATCGGTTTCAAATATGGAGATTGTCCAACCGAGGAATCATGGCGTCAAAAGCGACGGGCGGGGCGCGGCAGTATTGAAATTGCGCCTGCCAAGAGGCTTGGTGCATGCGCGGGTACTTGAGGATATCGACAGCGCACCGGGAATTCTGTGTGTTGAGGAAATACGCTGACATATACGCGGGGCGATGTCTAAGTCTTTTATAATCTTAACGCGTTTGGGAGGTGTTTAAATTGCGGTATAAGAAGTCGACCCTGTTTATGTTCATTGCGCCGGCAATTATCCTGTTTTTAGCATTCTTCTGTTATCCGGTGGTGCGCACCTTATGTATGAGCTTTTTTGATGTATCAAGCATCAGTAGCAGAGTTGATACATGGAGCTTTGTAGGCCTTGAAAACTTTGAGTCTCTTAATGCTACCAGTTTTCCAAGGACACTTCGTACCTTGTTCAATATATGGGCGGTTTGTGGTGTTGCCGTCTTTATATTGGCGCTTACATTTGCAGTTATGCTGACTTCGGGGATCAAGGGGAAATCTTTTTTTCGTTCCATGCTTTATCTGCCAAATGTTATACCGCAGCTCGCCATAGGGTATATGTGGACGCTGTATGTTTTTAGTTCAAGGTTTGGTCTGCTAAAAAAACTGTCTTCCGCTTTGGGGCTAACCGCACTAGCCGAATTTGGCTGGACTTCCCCGGAGAATATGTTCATATCCATGTGCATTGCGTATGTGTTTAGCAATGTAGGCTATTTTGTCCTTATGTACATGGCCGCAATTGAAAGCATCCCCAAAAGCTTGTATGAAGCCGCGACTATTGACGGCGCCAAGCCGTTTGCGCAATTCAGAACGATTACGTTTCCATTGATAAGAAATACATTAATTTCGTCTATAACGATTTGGACGACAAGGGTTTGCGCCTTTTTCGGGCTCTCCAGAGTGTTTGAGGCCGCCACCACTGTTTCTCCGCTTATGTATATATACAACGTGATATTAGGCAGTGAATCCTCAACGACCTCGGTTGGGGTAGGCGCGGCCGCGTCTGTCGTACTGGCAATGATTGTAGTCGTTGTGTTTTTGCTTTCAAATTTCATACCCAAAAATTCAGATCTGGAACTGTAGGAGGGGTAGACATGTTTTCAAAAGTTATAGGGGGAAGAGTATCCAAGCTGCAGTTTCAGGAACAGAAGTGGCTTATCCCGGGCTATTTTTTGCTTTCGCTTTGGTGCATTTTTATTTTTGTCATGCTGGGCTGGATATTATTCGCGGCGTTATCTACCACGAGAGAGATTTTCTCTGACTCGTTGCTTGCAAGCGGGCCAAAATGGGAAAACTTCAGCAGGGTAATTACACAGGGGCATTTATTCACCGCCTTTTTAAATTCTTTGCTTTACAGCAGCGTTTCTGTTATTCTATCAATAATAATATGCGCTCCCGCGGCTTACGGTTTGGCAAGATTTAATTTTAAATTTAATAAGGCAATACAACGTCTTTTAGTCGTCGGTCTCGGTGTCCCTGTAGTTATGATTATAATGCCTTTGTTTTCAATTATCAGCACGCTAAGGATGGGCGATTCAAAGCTGACTCTGATTATGCTGTATGTCGTCACATCTATCCCTTTTAACGTCTTTTACCTGATGCCGTGTTTTGCCGACATTTCGCCAACATATGAGGAAGCGGCCGCAATTGACGGCTGCGGGCCGCTAAGGACATTCTGGAAGATCATATTTCCTCTTGCCGGGTCTACCGTGACAACCTTGGTCATTTTCCAGTTCATTGGCAAATGGAACGAATACTTCATGGCCCTGATATTTGCTAACAGCGCAGAGAATATGTCATTAAGCGTGGCGCTTTACCAGTTTATTGTGGCAATGACAAGAGAAGGCGGATGGGCCGGCATGTTCGCGGCGGTATCTTTCGTTTCAGGGCCTACGATTATTCTTTACGTCTTGCTTTCAAAGAAAATTATCGGCGGGGTAACTGCTGGAGGAATTAAAGGTTGATTAACGATGAATTCATTCTCGTTTGCGCCAATTTTTGGCGACGGTATGGTTTTACAGCGGGATAAAGAAATAACCGTATGGGGATATGGAGCCGACGGAAAGACTATTAAAGTCTCGCTCGGCAATATATCGACGTCCTGCACGGCCCAAAATAACAAATGGCATTGCAAGCTCCCGCCCCAGACTGCCGCTGCAGGCTTGACCCTTCGCGCTGTTCAGGACAACGTGAGCATCGAATTGCGCGACGTCATGCTCGGAGATATTTGGGTAGCGGCGGGTCAGTCCAACATGGAATTCTTTTTGCGATATGAAAAGCACTGGCAAAAAGCCCGCAGACTGGCTGAAAACCGGCAAATACGCATGTACACCTGCCCTAGAATTGCGTTTAAAGGTCAGGAACCGTTGCAGAGCGGCGGCGGGGTTTGGTTTGGTGAAGAAAACGATGCGTTAGAAACTTTTTCATCTATTGGGTATTGGTTTGCAAGAGAGCTTCAACCAAAAATTGATGTGCCGGTAGGAATTTTGTCCTGCAACTGGGGCGGTACCAGCGCCTCTGCATGGATGCCTGAAACCGAGTTGCTAAACGAGCCGCTAAATGTGTATTTTACCGACTACCAGAAAGCCGTTATGGGACAGAGCGAAGAAGAAATATACAATAAAAGCATGCAGGGATGGGCATACCAAAAATCCGCCGAACACTTGACAGATTGGGATCGCGTGATGCTTGGAATCAGTAAAGAGGCTCAGGCTGAAAGGCTTGTACGGTGTGCAAATAATCCTGTAATACCAATGGGGCCTTTTAATAAAAACCGTCCCGGATGCCTTTATGACATGATGGTCAGCGAGATATTGCCATTTGCGGTTAAGGGGGTTCTCTGGTATCAGGGAGAAAGCGACATACATCATGCAGATCTATACAGTACTTTACTTTCCCGGATGATTGGCAGTTGGCGGAAAAGCTGGGGAGAAGACTTGCCTTTCCTTCTTGTTCAGTTGGCGCCCTTTGAACGCTGGATGGCGCTTGACGGCGATTGTTTTCCTAAAATACGCCATCAACAGGATATTGTCAGCAAAACGGTTCCACATTGCTGGATGACGTCGACTATGGATATTGGTATGCAATATGATATTCATCCTAAAGAAAAAGCAATTATAGGCCGCCGTTTGGCCTTGCTGTCTCTTTGCAAAGTCTATGGACACTTATGCCTTGGGGAACCGCCGGAAGCGCTAACTGCGGGGCGCCTGGAAAACGGTGAGATATTCGTTCTCTTTACTAATTGCGGAGACGGTATGTATGCAACGAACAGTGTCGGGGAGCTCTTTCGCGTCTTTCAGGATGGACGCGAGAAAAGCGTTTCAGATTTCAAGGTTGAAAAAGAAAGAATTATATTCAAATGCAATGATTTAAGCGAAACATCGGCTGTTATTTCATTCGCCGAACTGCCCTTTGAGTGCGTTGAGTTATATAATAGCGCCGCAATTCCTGCCAAACCTTTTTCATTAGTGCTTGAAAGGACGGTTTAAAAGTGTCGGAACTAAGATACAATCCGATTACGCAGGACTGGCTGATGGTGGCGAGTCATCGTCAGAGCCGTCCGCAGATGCCGAAGGACTGGTGTCCTTTTTGCCCGGGCAGCGGGCGGGTGCCGGACAGCGGTTTTGATGTGCTGCGTTATCCCAACGATTTTCCGGCATTATCTCAGAGCCCGCCCGATCCCGACAATGTATCAGACGAGCTGTTTATTACGCAGCCGGCCTACGGCCGTTGCGAGGTTTTGCTCTATTCAGACCAACATAATGTACGCTTGGCTGACTTAAGTGACCGGCATGTTCATAAGCTAGCGCGATTGTGGCGGGAAGCTTATGCCGACTTGGCGTCAAACAGAAGAATAAAGTATGTGTTTATTTTTGAAAACCGTGGCGAAGCGGTAGGCGTGACTATGCCGCATCCTCACGGGCAGGTTTACGCTTATCCTTTTTTGCCGCGTGTTATCAGGGACGAACTGGCGGGTGCAAAGAAGTACCACGACGAGACCGGGCATTGCATCTTCTGCGATCTGCTGAAGCAAGAATTGGCGGATGGGCGGCGTGTTATTGCCCAGAGCGAGCACTTTGCGCTGTATGTTCCCTTTTTTGCTCAAACTGCATATAGCGTACACATTACATCCAAAAGACATGTTCCAACTCTTGCGCAGATGAGCGATACCGAGTTGAATTCATTGGGCGAGTTGGTACGGGACGCCTCCGCCATGTACGACGCGCTGTTTGATACACCTTTTCCTTACATGATGTGTATGCACAGCGCGCCGCCCGACGGCGAAAGCGATATGTTCTACCATTTCCATATTGAATTTATTCCACCTATGCGCGCGGCGGATAAACAGCAGTTTTTCGCTTCCAGCGAGACGGGCGCGGGAGCCTGGTGTAATCCTACAGATCCGGAGGAAAAGGCGGGCGAACTGCGTGCGGCGTGGAAAAAGATAAAGGCGGTTGGATCATGACAGTTTTTGTAACAGGCGGGGCGGGATACATTGGCAGCCACACAGTGTTGGAGTTGTTGGATAAAGGCTATGATGTAATCGTGGCCGACAACTTTTGCAACAGCAAGCCGGAGGCGCTGCGACGGGTCAAAAGGTTGTCCGGGCGTGATTTTCCCTTTTATGAAACTGACATACGCGACAGCGCCGCTTTGGAGCGAATTTTTAAGACCCACCACGAAATTGATTGCGTCATTCATTTTGCAGGACTCAAGGCTGTGGGGGAATCTGTTGGGGCTCCGCTCAAATACTATGCGAACAATCTTAATTCTACAATTACACTTTGTGAGGCCATGCAACGGCATGGCCTCACAAAGCTCATATTCTCATCCAGTGCTACCGTATACAACTCGGGCAATACTATGCCGCTAACAGAAGAGAGTGCAGTTGGTGGCTGCACAAACCCTTATGGTTGGACAAAACTTATGTGCGAGCAGATTTTAAGCGATATAGCTTCTGTCAATGAAGGCTGGTCTGTAGCTTTACTGCGCTATTTTAACCCGATTGGCGCCCATGAGAGCGGCGAAATCGGCGAGGATCCGCAGGATATTCCCAATAACCTTATGCCTTATCTCGCCCAAACAGCAGTGGGTCAACGAAAAATCCTAAATATTTACGGAAACGACTATGATACGGTAGACGGCACAGGAGTCCGCGATTACATCCATGTTGTTGATTTAGCGGCCGGACATGTGGCGGCAATAAAGTATTTGGAACGGCAAACGGGAACAAGTATTTTTAACCTCGGAACCGGCAGGGGAACAAGCGTGCTTGAGATGGTCACGGCTTTTGAGAAGGTGTCAGGGGTAAATATCCCTAAGACTGTAGATAGGCGCAGACAGGGGGATCTACCCGTCTGTTACGCTGCTACAGATAAGGCCCGGCGCGAATTGGGTTGGGTGGCACAAAAAACTATTTACGACGCATGTGCAGATTCCTGGCGATGGCAACGCTCTAACCCGCGAGGATTTGAATAAAATACTCATGAATGGTTATTATGTTATGCATATGAATATCCTTTCTCATTTCCGGAAATCTGACTAACGCGACCATAAGTTGCTATAGTCGAAAAAAACTCCTTGATGCAATGATAGGCTGTTTCAAGGAGTTTTTTTACTTGTCTTCAACTTGTTTTGAAGCATATTTTACCACAAGAGAACAAAATTATCAGGCAAACGAATTAAAAAATGCAAAAAAGTCCGCAAACCCGCATGGTTGCTGACTTTTTTTACTGGAGCTCCCGGTCGGACTCGAACCGACGACCTGCGCATTACGAATGCGCTGCTCTACCAACTGAGCCACGGAAGCATCTGCGGACTGTGTGATTATACCACTAATCCATTTAAAATTCAAGCATTTTTTCTTAAATGAAGTTAGATGATTTTTTTGGTAGTCCAACCGCCGCTGCCCCCAAATGCCGATGTGGTTTTCAGGGTCGCTCGGATTGGCAAGATCAGGTAGGCGATAATCGCCTGCGGCGGAATAAGTCCCGCCGTTTAGCTCGAATAAGGATTTCATCTCAAATTCTCCAGTCATTATAGGTATTTGCTACAATACCGTGTGCTGACTGTACTTGAATTTTTCGATTACTTCCTTATTCGGCTAAACCATGCGGTTTGTGGGGTTTTTCTTTTGGCAAGGTGGCGTATATTTTGGTTCTAAGGTGCGCTCGTCTGCGGGAAGATTGCAGATACCCGATTCGGCACATGGGCATGTGGTGTTAACTGACTGTTTCAACAGGATCACTCCATTTCTAAATTGGGGGCGCGCCGGGTCTGGCGGTTCCGGCGCGCCATTTAGTTTGTCTGGTTCTTACTACTTTTTTGCAGCTTCAATGGCCTGCTTGCGGCAATCCGCGCAACGTCTCCGAAACGCGGGATTATCATTGCGGATTGACTTCATCCACTCGGCTCCATTCATGTCGGCTCCGCATGCTTTGCAGAATCCACCTTCGGTGGACTGAAAGTCATAGCACGCGGTGAAGTCTTCAGGGCAAGCACGAGTCGTAATAACAGGAGTTCTGCTTGCTTTGCATTTGCGATCAATAACAGGAGTTTTTGGTGCAGAGGGTACTATGTTAACACAACCGGGAAGAGTACGAAGCGCATAGCAGAGTACATCCAGAATCAGCTGAAAGAGGATCAAGTATCGGACCAGATGACGCTGAGAGAATACAAAGACCCGTTTACTGGTAGCAAGTAACAATCCCCTCGCAAGTGGCAGACCGTACAAGCGCCTTGAGGCGCCGCTAGTAATAGAGCCTTTAAGGCGCATAAGTAAATCCACCGGCTACGCCGGTGGATTTTTATCTACAATGCTTTTGTATAGGGTTTAGCTTCTGTTGTACCCGCGCTCCAAAAGCGTTTAGTATATCGACAAATATATTGACCTTTTTGTCATTGTGGAGTATAATGAAAACAGGAGAGCAAATGCTATCTCTAATAACGCGAGGTGAATGATATGTTGGATGTCGTATCCTTGAGAAACGCTATGAATTCTATTGTTCCGATTACCCGCTTCAACCGTGGCGAGGCCAATAAAATATTTGATGAAGTGCGGGCGGCCGGGTGCAAAATTGTTTTGAAGAATAACGAACCTGCCTGTGTGCTGATCACTCCCGAACGATTCCAGGAAATGGTCGATATGATTGACGATCAGTATTTGCTTGCCCTTTCGGAAGAACGCATTAAGAACGATAACGGCGTCACGCATTTCGCCGAGGATGTCTATACCGAGCTCGGTATAGAGCGTGACGAACATGATGAAATCCCGATGGAGTACGGGGTGGATATCATGTTGAGTACACAGACGAGGCAAAGGATGATTTGAAAGCCTTCGACGGCTCACCTCGGAGAATCATCAGAAAGGCAATAGACAAGGTTGCCGAAAATCCGTTGCCGAAAAACGAAGGCGGATATGGAACCGCACTCCATCATCTTTTTTGTTTTCTTTCTGATTTTCGGTCGCTTGCATTTTTATTGCATCGCTGTTAGCCCATGCACAAAAACCAAAATTACACGGCTGACCTTGCAGAGATAGCGGTTACACCTTTATCGAGGTGTGGCCGCTCTCTTTCTTGCTGAGAGCGCAAAGCTCCGAGGGTACAGGGTGCAGGTGCTTTACGGGTCCTTGATTTCCATTCCCATGTACCTCCTTTTTCTATTAGTGCATGAAAAAGTAAATGCTGTTGCCCTGAATATATAGTTCGTTTATTGCGTGGTATGACTAAACATGGTAGAATAGCTTTGTCAAACGGTTCCGCTGCTATATTAATACCTAAGCAAGGCCAAAAACCATTGACGCAGGAGGAACTTGATTTTCTTGCATCTGAGGAATACCGCGCGTTTTATCGCACAGCGAGGAATCATCAGACACGATCTTTGAACGTAGACGCAAATTCAGTATTCTTCTTCGGACGCATACAGCCGGAAGACCATCAAATAGATAATGATTAATTATTCTTTGCCAAGTAATGTGCCTGATTGCTAAAGCGTCCAGAATTGAGGAAAACCTACTCAGTGATGAGCAGGAGCATATCTATGAGTTCAGCAAATTCATGTATGTGTTATACGTCGGTCTTGAAAAAGATATTTTCTTAATAATGCTCGACATGGATTTCGTCAGCACAATTAGGGAAATAAACTTGTCGTATGCGTAGATTTTCAAGGAGGTAAACGGCAAACAGTTCATTGCAAGGAAGCATCCCCTGGAATTTCACAAAGCCTGTCACTGGCGATTTGACGCTGTTTGCGGTGTGGATGCCTTGTTGAACAAACAATAAAAAGAAGGCGCGGTACGCCCCCAAAAGGGAGTACCGCGCCTAATTATATTAATAAACGGCGTCGCGGTCGCTGAAAACATGCGAAATTTGCAAAGCCTCAACAGTGTTTTGATAACCACTTAGCATACAGCGTCATGTTTCTGGTGACAGACTGAGAAAAGTCCCAACGGTTGCACAAAGCAGTATCGGTAAACCAGCCCGCAAGCTCGAATCCAAACCTTACAAGTACGGGAGGATCGGATACAGGCGTGCCGCAAGGCACTGTGTCACAGTCAATATAGCAGTTGTCGCTCATGTACTTCACCGTGCAGATTTGCACCTGGGGAACACAGACCGGCGGAGCAAGTGGTGTGACAAAGCTTGGCGGGACCGGCGGTATTACGGTCACAGGAGTGTTAGGCGGGGGAACGGTTGCCGGTTTGTCCTGGAGGATTACGCTGACAGGAGGCGTTGTTACAGTAATTGGCGAGTTGCCGCCGCCCGGCCTTGGAGTCGAAGTGACTACTGTGGCGGTGTTTGCAAAGATACCGGTCGCGTAACTGGCTATGGTTGAGCGGATTAGCACGGTAGCCTCTTTGCCCGCCGCAATGTCCGGCAGGACGGCGCTGCCGGGCCAAGGCTGCCAGGAGACGCCGCCATCGGTGCTGAACTGTGCGTTTTCAAGCACCGCCGGAACTTTGTCGGTTAATGTGGGCGACATTGCCGCAGCCGGGCCGTTGTTTGTCACGGTAATCGTATAGGTGATGGCGTCTCCGGGTTTCGCGGCGGCTTTATCGGCCACATTGGCGAGGGTGACGTCGGCAGTGGCGGGGATTGGGGCCGGGGGGATTGGGGCCGGGGGGATTGGCGCCGGTGGGATTGGCGCCGGGGGGATGATAACAGAGGGGTCTCCTGTGGATGAATCACCGGTGTGGCCGGTGTTCGGCTCAGTCCCGCGCCCGGGCCGTGACGTCGGCGTGGGAGTTGTCGCCGTCGCGCTGTTGGCTAGGCTGCCTGCCGCGTCAGGGGCAACTGTGCCCCTGATAAGAACTCTTGCGCTGGTGTTCGCCGCCAGATTGCCCAGCGTTGTAGCGCCAGTCCACGGTTTCCAGCTTGCTCCGCCGTCAACACTGTATTGCGGATTCAGCACTCCGGTCGGCATATTGTCGGTCACCGTCGGGGTTGCCGCCGTTGACGGGCCGCCATTGAACACAGTGATCGTATAGGTTATCGTCTCGCCCGGCAGATAACTCTTCTTGTCGGGCTCTTTCAGCGTTGTCAAATCCGCCGACTCCGCCACTGTGGGATTGCCCGGAGTCTTGTCTGCGGTGGTGTTGTCTTTACCGTCCCTGTTGGGCGTCGCGGTTGTTGTCATCGCGTAATTTATAAGGCTTCCGATAGCTCCCGCTTTGACCGTTCCGGTGATCCTTATAACGGTGACCTTGCCGGCCGGCAAATCGGGGAGGGTAACGCTGCCGGGCCAAGGAGCGGGAACACCGCCGTCCACGCTGAACATTGGATTATCCACCTGCGACGGTACTGTGTCGGTTACCTTGGGGGACTTCGCCGCGGAGGGGCCGGTGTTCGCCACCGTTATGGTGTAGACTATGGTGTCGCCTGGAGAATAGCTCTCTTTGTCAGCTGCCTTTTTTGTGGTGACGTCCGCGTTATCGGAGATTTTTGGGTCGCCGTTGATTAGGTCATTGGCGGTTTTGCCGGTTGTGATGTTGTCCCCGCCGTCCCTGTTAGGCGTGGAGGTGGTTGCAGTCGCCGTATTGGCAAGGCTTCCGCTCGCGCCTAACTTCACTTTTCCGGCGATAATAACATTAATGGCCTTACCGGACGGTATATCCGGCAATGTGGTCTCCCCTGTCCACGGGGCGGATGTCCCTGCATCCGTGACGAACAGAGGGTTTTCTATTTGCGCGGGCAGAGCGTCTGTCACCTTGGGAGCTTTCGCCGTGGCGGGGCCGTTGTTCGTTACCGTGATGGTGTATACGACGGTCTCGCCCGGTTTGTAAATATTTCTCTCCGCTTTCTTCACTGTGGTGACGTCGGCGGTGGGCTTTACAACCGGTTTCTGGCCGGAACCTGTATCGCCGGTCGTCCCGGTAATTCCAGTTGCCACTGTGGCTCCAGTTGACCCTGTAGCGCCAGTAACTCCGGTTACGCCTGTGGCTCCCGTCGGGCCAGTTATACTAGTTGCCCCAGTAACTCCAGTCGTGCCGGTTGCACTCGTTGCGCCGGTAACTCCGGTCACGCCGGTGGCTCCAGTCGGGCCAGTTATGCTAGTTGC
>QMCE01001529.1_pt1 | contig 12718 bp, 8 predicted proteins | sample 1821851 | NCBI WGS metagenome assembly QMCE01 (sample SAMN09453174, study PRJNA476694) | Termite gut metagenome, whole genome shotgun sequencing project. | isolation source: worker | host: Odontotermes sp. | place: South Africa:Pretoria | collected 2016-01-28 | reverse complement strand
TCGCGGATAACCGACGCCAGTACCGCGCGTTCGATATATCGTTCTTCCTGTTTTGTCTCTGTCAAAGTAAATGTCGGGCTCAATACTCCAATCTTAAAGGGTTGCTATACATTATGCCCCAAATATACAACAATATCGCCCCGGGTGGAAATAAACTCCGATTTTTTGTCCGAAACCTCTCTTTTGTCCTCAGCTCGGAAAAAAGGGTTATATTTGCATACAAAACAAAAAACCCGATCCACATCATGAAAAAATTCACTTTGTTGTTTATGTTGATTTCAGTCGTTGCGCTGAGTTCGTGTGAAAACACGGAGAAGGGCGCCAACCCCTTCTTCTCCGAATGGGATACCCCGTTCGGAATGCCGCCTTTCGGGGAGATCAAGCCCGAACACTATAAACCGGCCTATGAGGAGGCTATACGGCAGCATAACGCCGAGATCGAAGCGATCATCGCAAATGAGCAGACGCCCGGATTCGATAACGTTATCCTCGCACTCGACAACGCCGGCGAGATGCTGGGTCGCGTGGGTGCGACTTTCGGCATGGTCAACGGTTCGGACTCGAACGAGGAGCTCCAGGCCGTTGAGCGCGAGATGAGCCCGATCCTCACGGCCCACGGCGATAACGTCAGCCTTAACCCGCAGCTCTTCGAAAAGATCAAAGCGGTTTACGACAACCGTGAGTCGCTTGGCCTCGACGCGCTCCAGATGCGCCTGTTGGAGAAGAGATACAGGAGTTTCGTGCGTTCGGGTGCGCTTCTTCCGGAGGACAAAAAGGAGGAACTGCGCCGCATCAACAAGGAGTTGTCGGATGCGGGCGTGACATTCCGCACCAACCTGCTGAACGAAGGGAAGAAATTCCTGTTGGTACTCGAACAGGACGATCTGGCCGGCCTCCCGTCGAGCGCACGCGATGCCGCCGCCGAACTTGCGAAGAACGGCGGGCATGGTGGAAAATATGCGTTCTCCCTCGACAATGCCAGCCTGATACCTTTCCTTTCCTACTCCGACCGCCGCGACCTGCGCGAACAGATGTACAAAGGATACACGGAACGCTGTAACCACGACGACGAACAGGACAACAAAGCCGTGATCAACGATATAGTACGCCTGCGCCTTGAACGTGCACAATTGCTGGGCTATGATAGCTACGCCGACTTCGCGCTCGAACTGCGCATGGCAAAGACCGCGGAGAACGTGTACGCACTGCTCGACGACCTCTGGACGCCCGGTCTGGAAGGTGCGAAAAGGGAAGTGGAGGAGATGAAGGCGATCATGCTGCGCGAGACCGGCGCCGATGACTTCGAGGCGTGGGACTGGTGGTACTACGCCGAGAAGGTGCGCAAGGAGAAATATAACCTCGACGAGGAGATGACGCGGCCATATTTCAGCCTTCCGCAGGTGCAGGCCGGGATCTTCGAACTCTCGAACCGACTGTACGGCATCACTTTCCGCCCGGTTAACGTACCGGTATACAATGACGAGTGCCGCACATTCGAGGTACTTGATGTGGATGGTTCGCATCTGGGCGTGCTGCTGATGGACTTCCATCCGAGGGCGGGCAAGCGTCCCGGCGCGTGGTGCGGAGGGTTCCGCGGCCGCGAGTTCCGCGACGGAGAGAAGACCGCCGACCCGATCGTATTCATTTCGTGCAACTTCACGCGCCCGGTCGGCAATAATCCGGCCCTGCTTTCGCTCGAAGAAACCGAAACGTTCTTCCACGAGTTCGGCCACGCGTTGCACAACCTTTTCAACAACGCTCCCTACAAGGGCCTGCGCGGGACCGAACGTGATTTCGTCGAACTCCCCTCGCAGATCATGGAGAACTGGGCGTTCGAACCCGAGATGCTTCGCAAATACGCTATCCATTACACCACGGGGAAGGTGATCCCGGAGAATATTATCGAAAGGATCCGCAACGCGGCTTACTTCAACCAGGGCTTCATCATGACCGAATACCTCGCCGCGTCGCTCTCCGATATGGATATTCACAACATCAAGGAGTACGCGCCGATAGACCTGAACGCCTACGAACGCAAAATACTCAACGAGCAGCGCGGACTGATCCCGCAGATCGCACCGCGGTACCGCTTCCCGTACTTCAACCATATCTTCGGCAGCGAGGGCTACACGGCCGGTTATTACAGCTATAAATGGGCCGAGGTGCTCGATAAGGATGCCTACGAGGCATTCGTCGAAACGGGCGACCTGTTCAACAGGGAGGTTGCCGCGCGTTTCCGCAACGAGGTTCTTGCAAGGGGCGGCACCATAGACGGAATGGCGCTCTACTTCAACTTCCGCGGCAAGGAGCCTTCGCGCGACTATCTGCTCTACGCCTCGGGGCTCAAGGAGCGGCCTGCTGCGAAGGAAACCACGCTTCCGGAGGTGGTCGACACGATCGACGAGTAGCCGTATCATTGCAGGGATAGTAAGCATGGTGGCAGCCGTAAGGTTGCCACCATGCTCTTTTTTGTCATCCCGAACGCTTGCGGAGGGATCTCCGATTGTCTTATCCCGAACTCAGGTTAAGCATAATAACTGCGGCCGCGCTTCACGCGCGGCCGCAATAAAATTTTTACGAAAGAAAAAGATCGGAGATCACGGCATCGGAAACAAGATATTTCTCCGGCGGGACCAGCCAGCGGTCGCCGCGGCGCACGAGCAGGCCCGATGCCGAATGCCGTCGTGCAGACTTTTCGAACTCCGCCGCACGTTCCTCTCCAAACCTCCGCGTCATGTCGTGTATGTCGATGCCTTCCGCCGTGCGCAGTGAGGTCATCACGAATTCGTTATAGCGGTCGGCGTCGGTAAGCGTTTCGATTGTGTAAGAGCCTGCCCGGTCGGCCAGATACGTCTCGACCGAAGGCGCGCAACTGCGCCGCACACGGCCGTTATAGGAGTGCGCCGACGAGCCGATCCCGAGGTAGGGCTCGCCTGTCCAATAGGAACTGTTGTGGCGCGCGCGAAATCCGGGCAACGCAAAGTTGGATATTTCATAATGCTCGAATCCCGCCGCCGTGAGCATTCCGTGCAGGAGCAGGTATTGATCCTCGCTCGCCTGTTCGTCGACCGGGGAGAGCAGTCCCGCCGCCGCCTGCCGTCCGAACTGCGTGGCCTCTTCTATCGTGAGGTGGTATGCCGAAATATGCTGTATGTCGAGCCTCAGGGCGGTTTCGATATTCGACTGCCACTCCGCAAGCGACATCCCGGGGATGCCGTAAATAAGGTCGACGGTTATATTTCCGAACCCCGCCCGCTGCGCCTCACCCACTGCGTCGATAGCTGCGCGCGCCGTATGGCGGCGGTTCATAAAACGCAGGTCGCGGTCGATAAACGACTGCACGCCGATGCTTAGACGGTCGGCGTCTGTTGTGGCGAGTGCATGGAGCCACTCCGGGCTAAGGTCGTCGGGGTTAGCCTCGACGGTGATCTCCTCGATCCCGCTGCAATCCCATAATCCGCGCACCCGGTCGATCACCCCCTGCAACTGGGCCGGCGTGCATACCGACGGCGTACCTCCACCGAAATAGATCGTCCGCAGGGGCGCGTCACAGAGGAACCCGCGTTCGGCCTCCAACTCGCGTCCTATTTCCTCCAGCACGGCATCGCGCAACTCCAGCCGCGTGCAACTGTAAAAATCGCAGTAGCCGCATTTGCTTGCGCAGAAAGGTATGTGTATGTAGATACCTGCCATAAGCGGCCCTATGGTTCGGATGGGCAGCGGCCCCGGATCCTGTCCGTGAGCCAGCGGTAGAACCTGACCATAAGCACCCCGCCGATGACGCCGAGAGTGGCCCCGAGCATCAGGTCGAGCGGGAAGTGCTTGTCGAGATAGAGGCGGCTGTAAGCGACAAGCAGCGCCCACACGATCGTCAGTATTGTGAACCATCTCGCCCGCACGAGTGAGGACGTAAAGGTCATTATCGCGAATGTGGTCGCGGCGTGTGCCGATACCGCGCCGAGGCCCGATCCACTGGGGCGCGTCTTTCCGATCCACTCCTTCAATAGGTTGCACGTCTGGTCGAGAAGCCCGACCATGACGGCGACGAAAACCACCGCCAGCAGCGTGTATTTCCACCCATAACGCCGCCACAACAGCACCGCCATAAGCAGATAAAGCGGCAGCCACGTAATTTTTCCCGACACGATCTCGAAAAACCGGTCGACCGTCTCCCCGCCGTCGAAATCCAACAGATCACGAAGAGCCTTATCCCATTGAGGTTCAAATATATTCATCTTAGAACTGGAAATATATAAACGGTTGTATCTCCGACGATTTAATTTGCATCACGATCCAGATCACGGCCACGATCATGAGCGCCATCGTCCACAGTGGCATTCGCGCAACGCGGCGACGGGCGGCTTCCTCCCAGCGGTCGGGGGCGAAATGGAGCAGGTACCCGAGCACGATAAGCCCGAAGATCCCGGCATAGCCCGCGACGACGCCCGGTATCAGGTCTGCGCGGAAATTGGTGAATATCTGCGAGAGCATCTGCCCGGCGATCTCCATATTCGGCGCGCGGAAGAATATCCAACTGAAACACACTAAGCTGAACGTCAGGACTATACCGACGATACGCCTGCCGCGCCTCATTCCCGCGCCGGTAGCGGGGAGCCGGAGCGCTTTCTCGATCGCCAACGCCGCGCCGTGCAGCCCGCCCCAGAGCATGAACCGCATCGCCGCCCCGTGCCACAGTCCGCCCAACAGCATGGTTATCATCAGGTTAATATACGTCCGCACCTTTCCCTTGCGATTGCCGCCGAGCGGGATATACAGGTAATCTTTCAACCAACTCGACAGCGAAATATGCCACCGCCGCCAGAATTCGGTGATCGTGGCGGACTTGTACGGCGAGTCGAAGTTGCGCGGGAACCGGAAGCCCAACAGCAGTGCGATCCCGATCGCCATATCCGAATAGCCGGAGAAGTCGCAATAGATCTGCATCGCATATCCCACGACCCCCATCAGGTTCTCTAAACCGCTGTACAGCAACGGATTGTCGAATATCCTGTCGACGAAATTCAGGCTTATATAGTCCGAAATAACGGCCTTTTTGAACAGTCCGGCGATTATCAGAAACATGCCCGTGCCGAACATCCCGCGCGTGACGATCAGAGGCCGCTGGCGTATCTGCGGGATGAAATCGCGTGCGCGCACGATGGGCCCGGCGACAAGTTGCGGGAAGAACGAGAGGTAGAACGCATAGTCGATCCACCGCCCGAGGGGTTCGATCCGCCGCCGGTAGAGGTCGATCGTGTAGCTCATCGATTGGAAGACGAAGAACGAGATGCCTACAGGCAGGAATATATTTTTAAAATCCAACGGGTTGCCGATCCCGAGGTCGTTCACGATCCCGATCAGGAAGTTCGTGTATTTGAAATACCCCAACAGTCCGAGGTTCACGCACACGCTCAGCGCAACGAGCCACTTGCGCACTCCCTGCCGTTCGCACCGCCCCAACCCCAGTCCGATCAGCCAGTCGACCGCGGCCACGAACAGCAGCAGCAGAAAATAGATGCCGCTCGATTTATAGTAAAAATATAGCGAAAAGAGCAACACATAGACGATGCGCATCGTCACTCGGTTGCGCATATATCGGTAGAAGAACGTGAACGCCGCGAACAGGAACAGGAACAGCCCGCTGCTGAAGATCAGCGGCGCGCGCGGGTCGTACCCGAGCAAATCACCTACCGACTGCAACATCTGCCCCAGTGCTCCCTCCATGATTATCCCTGTTAATGAACGTATTATAGTGCCGCGCAATAGCCTCGTAGAGCATGTCGCCCTGCAACGCATAGCCGCTTTCGGTCAGGTGGATGCGGTCGGCGTTGGCCAGCCGTTTGCCCGCCCAACGCTCCATTGCTTTGGCGCCGCCCGCCGCATCGTAGAAATTCCAGAATGCCACGTCGTTATCCACCGAGGCGCTGCAAATTACCTCCACCGCGGCGACGATATTGGGGTTGGGTACGCGGCGGCCGCCCTGACGGCGGCAGCTCTCCATCGGGGAGGTCATCAGGATCGGCACGCCGGGATAGGCCCTCTTTATGCGGCGGATAAAGTCGTCGACCGTGTTGTATAACTGTCCGCGTTGGAAATTGCCGCCATAGCAGTTGTTGGTGCCGAGCGAAACGATTATTATGTCGGGACACAAAGCCGCCGCACCGCCGTCCGCAAGGGTCGAGTTCGATACGAAGTGCTCGAACGCCGCGCCGTTCACGCCCAGCGAATGATAGACCACCCCCGGCAGGCCGCTTTCGAGCGAGAAACCGTAGAAGGTGGGATCGTTATACTGTGTGGCGATGAAACCTCTGAGGGTCAGAGAGTCTGTTTCATGCGAGAGCGAAATCCGCGTTGAGGTCGGGGTGTTGTCCATGTCGCAGTACGAGCCTATGTTCAGCGTATCGGGTTCGAACAGCACGGGCGCACCCGGCGAATGGTGGATAGTGATGCCGTTGAACGGCGTTTTCGACCAGATCTTCAACTCGTTATAGGGCGTCTCGAACGTCACTGCAACCCCCGTGAAGCCGGGTTTATCCTCTTGTTTGTCCGTGACTTTCACCGATTTATACCCATAAGACGTCGTTATAGCGTAGTCCGGGGCTTCGTTCATCTTCGCCATCTTGTGGGGCGTTATCAGTCCGCGGCCTGCGTTGCCGAAATCGTTCTGGAACAGCGTGCGCACCCGGCCGGTCATATACCCAGCCTGCACGTGCGAATCGCCGATGTGCAGCACCGAAACCGTACCCGCATCCCCTGTCTGCAACGCCTCCAACTTTTCGAAAAACGGTGCGAGCGAGGCGGTGCTGTCCGTGATGAAGTTGGCCGCTGAATCAACAAGGGCGCGCAGTTCAGGCTGAAGGTAGGTGTGACGGATGGAATCGGGTGTCGCGGGTGCTTCCTCCGCATCCGGCAAATGCTCCGCCCCGGAAGTGCGCCACGATAACGCGAACAGCGCCGCCGCAGCCAACCCGGCCATACAACTCCACTTCACTATTTTTGTTTTGTTTCCCATTTGGTTTTCTTGTGTTTTGCGCGGCGAGCCGCACATTTGCGCCCGGCAGGTGGGCAGCGCGTGGAGCGCGGCCGCAGGGGTTGTGCGTCGGGTAGGACGACGTTAGTCGGCCTTTTCAGGCCGTAGCCACCCTCGGCGAAGGACTGCCCTCGCACGATGCCCTTGCGCACCTCCGCTGGCTCCGACCTGAAAACGCCTGCCGGATGCCAGACTATGGCTCGCCGTCTCCCTCAGTTGCCTCGACAGCCTCCATCCGCACGGAATCCGTAACCACTTCCTCCGTATGTACCGTATCGCGCACTATAACGGCCGAATCCCGCACGATAACCATCGAATCGACCTTCATAGAATCGACCGCCACCGGATCGCTCGCGGCCGACAGGTCGAGTTCCACAGCCTGCGCATCTTCCGTCTCCTCGCCCGCGAAATCGCCGTCATCGTCTCCCACTGCGCCATTCTTAGCGTCCAGCAGCGCCTGCACGAACCGTGTGGCGATATACCGCCCGCCGCCATAGCTAAGGTGCATATAATCCTTGGCCGCCCACTGCCGCTCGACGAACCCGGCCATGCTACCCTCGCCGCCCATCGCTTCGAACGTATCCCAGAACGCCACGCCGCACGCCTCGGCCGCCGCTTTTTGTACGGCGATCATCGCCCCCACGGCCTCCATCGTAACGAACTCCCCGTCCCGCTGTGTTGCGCGGTCGCCCACGCCCATCACAACGATAGCGCTCTGCGGGAAGCACGCCTTCACATAGTTTATGACCCTGCGCAGGGATATACCGTAATTATCGTAATTCGTAACCGCCGGGTCCATCGCGTTTAGCCCCCACTGGAGTACGACGAGGTCGTAGCCCAGCATGCGCCCGATCTGCGTGTTTATGCCGCGGTCGGTGCCGAAGAACGCGATCCCGCTGTTGCTGCGTATCGCGTAATTGTCCACCGCAACCCCTCGCGAGCCATCCAACACCACGCCGTACCCGACGAAGCCCCCGCCCTCGCCGACCTTAACATCGAGGCTGCGCATCCCGCCGCCCGAGAGGTTGATCTGCTGTACCTGTGCGCTGCTGTCGGGCCGGAACTGCTTGCGGATCGAGTCGTTCACCGCAATGTCGAGCACGCTCCCGCCGTCGTTTATAAATATAAGCCGCGCCCGTGACCACTGCCCGATATGCTTGCGGAACCGCGCGCCCTTATAGTGCGACGACGCTTGGCCGTCTTCCTCCGGGACGCTCACCGTTCCCGACACGAAGAATTTCTCATGTAACTCCTCGGGCGAGTTTTTCTTATATATAAGGTTGTAATTCTGCCACCCCTCGAAAGTATGCGCAACGGTCGGCCGGCTGATCGCCAGCGGATTGCCAAACGGCACGAAGCCAACACCCTGCCCGCCGTACAGTTCCTGCAACTGTTCGCGGACGTCGGCCGTAATTATATCGCCCTCGACATACGAGTCCCCGAAGAATGCGATGCGGACGACCCTCGTTTTGCTCGATTCGTCCATCATCCGCGCGAAATCGGCCACAGACGGACGACCCTCGGGCGTATAATCCATGAACCGGAAGATATTTTCTCCGCCTCCCTGCACAGCGCCGGGATCGTCTGATGCGCCTCCGCCGGTCGGCATAACGTCACCGGTGGCGCCTATTTCCCAGTCGTGCTCCAGCACCGGTTCATGGTCGGGCATTTTGATCGTGTCCGTTTCAAGGTATCCACGGCGTTCGGCTTCCTCGAGGAACTGCCGGTCGAGTTCCGTAAGCTCGCCCTCGCGCTCCCGTATACTATCTTCAAAAGTGATTATGTCCGAAAGGATATTCGCACGCCTGAAATGCACGCCTCCGATCGAAAAAGGGGGTATGAGACTGATTGCCAACATTGCGGCAATCACAAGAAACGTTATCCGAAACGAATATTTGGTATAATTCCTCTCCGTTTTCACGGCACAAAGGTAGCAAATTCTTTTGCAAACGCTCCCTGCGTTTTAGAGCTTGCTTGGAATTTTCCACTCCCGCTCTTACATGCGGCAAACAGTACTTCATAAAAATACCCCAAGAGTTTTTGTCCAACTCTTGGGGTACTGTTCAGTCCGGATGCCCTGCAGCTAATGTACAATTTGGAATTTGACGGGAATGGTCAGTTTTACCCGTGCCGGCACGTCGCGCTGTTTTCCGGGCTCCCATTTGGGAGAAGCAGCCACGGCAGCTATGGCAGCTTTGTCGAGCATCGAGTTGGCCCCTTTGAGTACTTCGATGCTTGACACGGTGCCGTCCTTTTCCACGACAAACGAGATGGTGACAGTGCCTTCGACCTGCATCGATTTTGCAATTTCAGGATACTCTACCTTTCCCATAACCCAATTGCGGAACTTATTCGTGTCCCCACCCTGGAATTTCGGCATATCTTCGAGTATCAGAAAGATCTCATCGCTGCTTCCATAGATCTCCTCGCTGGATGTGGGGTTTGTGTTGAAAACAACGTTCTCATCGAAGTCGGTGAATGTCAACTCGGTCTCGATCTTGGTGTCGTTGTCGACGATTTCGATAGCGTCGGCGAGCACTGAAAGTGCCTGCGCGGGGGTTGGTACCTGCGGCGTCTCGAGTTCCTGGCGGGTTATTTCTATATGTTCCTCCACCACGAGTTCTTCTTCGACCGAGAGGTCTTCGACTTCCACTTTGCCCTGGCTGATGCCGAAAGCAAGTATCATAAGTCCGAGCGAGACACACAGTCCGATCTCAAGGAACAAACTTTTTTTATTCTCGAGGTCTGCTTTCTGTGATTTCTTAACTTCCATTTTATTAAGGTTTTAATTATTTTTAACGTGACAGGTGTTTGCCAGCTTGCAAAACCGGAGAATTTTCTGAGATACTCCTCCCCCCCCGAATATGCAAATATAGAGAAGATTTCGACTAAAAAAAAATATGCGACAAAAATCTTAATATAGAGCGCATTTGGTTCTTTTCGCCGGAGCCCTGATAACCGGGGCCCTTATCCTTTGGCGATATGTCATAGCTTTTTTCGGTGTCATGGCTGTTGATTTAAAAAATTTATACTATATTTGCAGGCCGGTATGGGGGATTAGCTCAGTTGGCTAGAGCGCTTGCATGGCATGCAAGAGGTCACGAGTTCGACTCTCGTATTCTCCACCACTACCGCCTCTTTCCAAGGGGCGGTTTTTTATTCCCGGCATGCAAAGAACCGTCTTTTACTTAAAGGATGCGCGCCGCCGTCCGATTCCATAGAATATTTTGATTATTTTTGCGTCGATGTCCAAAGAGCCGTTATACGGAAAAACACTCGCCGGGTTGCAGCAGATTGCGGCATCGCTCGGCATGCCCCGTTTCGCGGCGGGGCAAATGGCGTCGTGGCTCTACGGAAAGCGAGTGGAAACGATAGCGCAGATGACCGATATTTCGCAGAAAAACCGGACACTGCTGGATGCGGAATACGAAGTGGGACTGACGGCGCCCGTGGGGGTAGAAGAGTCGGCGGACGGCACGAAAAAATATCTTTTCCCGACCTCGAAGGGGTATTTCATCGAATCCGCCTATATACCCGACGGCGACCGCGCCACGCTTTGTGTGTCGTCGCAGGCAGGATGCAGAATGGGATGCGCCTTCTGCATGACGGCAAAACAGGGATTTCAGCAGAACCTCACCTCGGGCGGGATACTCAATCAGGTGCGCTCGATCCCCGAGGGCGAAACCCTCACCAATATCGTCTATATGGGCATGGGTGAGCCGCTGGACAACCTGGAAGAGGTGATAAAGTCGCTCGAGGTTCTCACCGCGGATTGGGGATACGGCTGGAGCCCGACCCGGATCACGGTTTCGACGATCGGTATACTCCCCGCGCTGCGCGAATTCATCGACCGCACGAAAGTACACCTCGCCGTGAGCCTGCACAACCCGTTCCCGGCCGAACGCCTTGCGATAATGCCGGTGGAGAAGGCTTTCCCCGTAAAAGATATTGTCGCATTGTTAAAAGAGTATGATTTTACCCGTCAGCGCCGCGTGAGTTTCGAGTATATCGTGTTCAAAGACGTGAACGATACCCCCGCCCACGTCCGCGAACTTGCGCGCCTGCTGGACGGGCTGAAATGCCGGATCAACCTGATCCGTTTCCACGCCGTCCCCGGTTCGCCGTTCGTGAGTCCCGGGCAGGCCGAAATGGAGCGTTTCCGCGATGCCCTGACGCGCAAAGGCATATTAACGACCATTCGCGCCTCGCGCGGTGAGGATATTAAAGCTGCCTGCGGGCTTCTCTCGACAGGGTTTCATACACGTTGATCAGTTAAGGTTTTTGCGCGTACAAAAAAGTGGCGGAGATCTTTTCTCCGCCACCCGACAAAACGAGATAAAACTCGATGGCCGCATTAATACTCTGTGTTCTGCGGATCGAAGTTGCACCATCCGCTGGTCCAGTTGTTCGCTGCGGTTTCCGTCGGACCGAAGGCTCCTATATAGTTTACTTTGTCGAATCCGGCGGATACTTTGGTGTTCGTCCATGCCGCACCTGTCGCCAGCGGGCTGTCCGTGGCGGGGAACACAACGGGTGAAGCGAGGTCGAGCGGGTTGCCCGAAAGTTTCAGGTCTGCAAGCGCGGCGAACCTGCGGTTGTTGCCGTCGGCGCGGGTGAAGTATGCACTGGCGAAGGCGTTATTGGCCGGGTTGAATACGTTGCTGACCTGCGCGTCCTGATAATCCTGAACCATACCGGCCATCACGCAATTCGTCACGTTGAGCTTGCCCTCGGTGGCCCATGTCTGTGTAGTGGAACTTTTGTCGTTTTCGATGATCAGGCCTATGGGGAAGGCGGCGATGAGCGAGTTGAAGATACTGAGCTGCGTGTTGCGGCGCAGGTGGAGGGCGGCCTGGAAGCGTGCGTCGGTCGAACTGCCCTGCTGGCCTCCCTGCTCGGTGTAGGATGCGGGGTTGGATACGGGGCCGAAGAGGCTTACGTTCGCGAATACCGTCGACGTGAAGGGTGTTGCGGTCGATGCGGCGGCGTTGTTATCCGACTCGAAGCCGTTCGAAGCCGATTTGTCGGCTACCCGGGGGTTGCGTAGGGCAAGCGCGTACTGCACCTTGCCGCTGAAGCCGTTGTCGGTGTCGAAGTCGTCGTCCCATCCGCTGTAAGCGACCAGGTATTTGGCGTTTGCCGTGCCGCCGAACCATTCGAACGAGTCGTCGCCGGAGTGCGAAACCTGAATGTGGTCGATCTGCGTACCCGATCCTACCGAGCCGAAGGTGATGCCGTTGATCTCATTGTCGGTCGAGTATTCGATGCCGGCGAATTCCACGCGCATGTAGCTCAGCACGCCTGAATTATCGGCCGGAGAGTTGCCCCCGTGCGACGAGCGTACGCCGCCCTCGATGGTCATTTCGCTCATGTTGTTGGGGGCATTGCCCAGCAGGATGATACCTCCCCAGTCGCCGGGTTTGCGGCTACCGGGTGCCTGTGCGGAGGTGAACACGATCGGGCGCTCTTTGGTGCCGCGTGCCATGATCTTGCCTCCGCGTTCGACGATAAGAGTCCCTTTGGTAGATTTTTCCCCTTTGATGATCACGCCGGGTTCGATCGTGAGGGTAGCCCCGTCGGTCACGTATACGAACCCTTTCAGGTTGTAAGTGTTCGGATAGGTGAGGGTCACGTCCTCGTCGATCTCGAAGTCGTTGGTGCCGTCGCCGAGGTCGTACGTTTCTCCCT
>QMCE01001528.1_pt1 | contig 12719 bp, 12 predicted proteins | sample 1821851 | NCBI WGS metagenome assembly QMCE01 (sample SAMN09453174, study PRJNA476694) | Termite gut metagenome, whole genome shotgun sequencing project. | isolation source: worker | host: Odontotermes sp. | place: South Africa:Pretoria | collected 2016-01-28 | reverse complement strand
ACGCCGAGGGGCATGCCGAAGATGCCCTCCGTCGTCAGGTACATGTGGCTGACGATGCGGTTCCAGGAAAAGCCCCTGTGGCCGAGGAGGCCGGGGATGTAGTTGCCGAATTTCGCGTAGACGAGGAAGACGACGGCGACGAGCATGATGGGCAGGCCGACAATGCGCCGCGCCGCCTCCAGCACCAGGAGAATCGCCGCCCCGCCGTGGAGGAGGTCGATGGTTGTGGGCATTTCCGTCAGCTCGACGATGGAGCGGTAGTTGAGGATGATGTACGCGCACACCCACATGCCGAGGAGGGCGAGGCAGATGTCGTACCAGTGCATCCGCGCGCGATCCGCCGCCGCGTGGGCGGGGTAGAGGAGGAAGACGAGGCAGAAGGTGAAGCCCAGGTGGATGGAGCGCTGGAGCTGCGGCGCCATCTGGCCGAAGGCGGCGGTGTAGAGGTGGAAGAGGGAGAAGGCTATGGCGAGGAGCGCGATGGACGTGCCCCAGAAGCCGGGCATGACGCGGTAGGCGCTTTCCTTGTCGTACTTCGCCATGATTTCCGCGACGTCGACCTGCTGCGCCGCCTTTTCGGCGGTTGCGCCGTCAAGCTTTCCGAACGTTGTTTCCTGCGTGGTTTCTTCCGGCTGCGTGTTTTCTTCAGTCATCGTTTCCCTCCAATGCGACCGCAATGCTCATTTTGACCGCCGCGCCCGGCCGTGCCAGCGTGTTCAGATGCACCGTCTCCCCCGAGGGCGCGACCAGGCGGTGGTCCGCGACATGGCCGACGCGGAGCCATACGTGGGGGAAGACGGCTGTGTATCCGTCGAGGATGATTTCGCCGTTTTCGAAACGCATCGTCTGTCCCGGCAGTTCCTCGTGGGGAAGGCCGGCGCCGAAATCCTTGTAGCGCGTCTCGACCAGCCGGAAGCGCCCGTCCGGCAGAGCCTCAAACACTTCCTCCACGCGGCTGAGCATGAGGGAGTGGGTGAAGACGATGCTGAAACGGTCGCCCGGCCGCGCCGCGGCCGAAAAAAGCCTTGTCCCGTCGCTGCCGGACAAGACAAGGGCTGGCGGCTCCGGAGGCTCGGCGGCGCGGGCGGGGAACGCCCGGAAGAGGAGCAGCAGGGCGAGAAGGACCGCCGGGCACAACCCCGCCGGAATCGGCAGGAAATGCCCGGCAGCACTGAATGCCCCCGCCGCGCGCCGCGGAACCTGTGCTGTTCGTCTGTTCATCGCCTACTTGATCAGGCCCTTTTCCCGGAAGTACCGTTCCGCGCCCGGGTGGAGCGGGATGGTGACGCCGTCCATGAAGCGCTCGGCGCTGAAAAGGGAGGCTGTGTTGTGCGCGGTCGTGAGTTCGGGCAGATTGTCGAAGATGGCTTTCGTGATCGAATAGACCGTGTCGTCCGAAAGGTTCTTGTTCGCGATAAGCACGGCCTGCACGGACAGGGTCTCGACGGGCGCGGTCTGGCCGTTGTAGGTGTTGGCGGGGAGGGTGTCCTTCGTGAGGTAGGGGAATTTCGAGACGACTTCGTCGCGCTGCGCGCCGTCAACGGGGACGAAGACGAGGCTCTGGAGCGTCGTGATGTCCTGGATGGCCGGGTTCGGCGTGCCGATGGTGAAGACGAGGGCGTCGATCTGCCTGTCCTTGATCATGTCGGCGGTTTCGCCGTAGGGCAGGAAGATCGGCTCGATGTTCGTGTAGTTCAGGCCGAAGGAGTCGAAGATCTGGCGGCAGTTCGCCTCGTTGCCGCTCCCGCGCGCGCCGACGGAGATTTTCTTGCCCTTGAAGTCTTCCATCCGCTTGATGCCGCTTTCGGTGGTGGCGACGACGTGGAGGTATTCGGGGTAGAGGCGCGCGATGGCGCGGAGGTCTTCCTGCTTCCCGGTGAAGGGCGCTTCGCCGTTGAAGGCGGCGTGGGTGAGGTCGTTCTGGACGATGGCGAGGTCGATGTCGTGGGCCTGGATGAGGCGGAGGTTTTCGCCCGTCGCGCCTGTCGCCTGCGCGGTGACTTCGATGTTGGGGTATTTTTCCGTGATAAGCTGCGCCATCGCGCCGCCCAGGGGATAGTAGACGCCGGCCGTGCCGCCGGTGCCCATTGTCAGGCGCTCGCCTGCGGAAAGAACCGTGCCGGTCAGGCAGATGGCCGCGACGGCCAGCATGAAACGGTGCATCATGTTCGCTCCTTTTCTCCGGAATGTGGATGTATGCCGCAGTATGTGCCGCGGGTTGTTCATCATGACGCGGATGCGGGATCGTGGCAACAAAAAAACCGGGTTTTTTAGTTGCCACGCGGACGGAACTGTTTTACATTTGGTTGCATTCCGGTAAATCTTGCGATTGTATTCGATCAAATCTGTGTGTTTCTCTGTCCGCCGCATCAGTATTGTCTGTCAATGGAGATCCCCAATGAACAAGCGATTTTTTCAAGCCGTTGTTCTGCTTTGCGGGTTCTGCCTCTCCGGCCTCGTTTTCGCCGGCGAGACGGTCAAAATCGGCATCCTGGCTCCCGTCACGGGGCCGTGGGCGTCGGAAGGCCAGGACATGCTCAACGTTATCGAAACCATCGCCACCCGCATCAACAACTCCGGCGGCGTGAACGGGCGGCGGCTCTCGCTGGAAGTCGGCGACGACGGCGGCGACCCGCGCACGGCCGCCCTCGCGGCGCAGAGGCTGGCGACTTCCGGCGCGGTCGCGGTGGTCGGCACCTACGGATCCGCGATTACGGAGGCGGCGCAGGGGATTTTCGACGACGAGGGGATTCTCCAGATTGCGACAGGCTCGACGTCGATCCGCCTTTCCGAAAAGGGCATGCCGCTCTTCTTCCGCACCTGCCCCCGGGACGACGATCAGGGCAGGGTTCTCTCCTCGAAAGTCCTGGGAATGGGCATGAAGAAGTTCGCCATTCTTCACGACAACAGCGCCTACGCGAAGGGCCTCGCCGAAGAGTGCAAAGGCCACCTCGAAGCCGCGAAGGCGGAAATCGTGTTCTACGACGCGATCACCGCGGGAGACCAGGACTTCACGACCAGCCTCGCGTCCATGAAGACGGCCGCGCCGGACATGATTATTTTCACCGGCTACTATCCCGAGGCCGCGATGCTGCTCCGCCAGAAACAGGACATGGGCTGGAACGTTCCCATGATCGGCGGCGACGCGACGAACAACACCGCGCTCATTGAAATCTCCGGCACGAGAGCCGCCGAAGGCTTCATGTTCATTTCGCCTCCCGGCCCGCAGGATCTGACGGACGTCATCGGGAAGCAGTTCATGGACGACTTCAAGCGGTACTACGGCAGCATGCCGACGTCGGTGTGGTCGATCATGGCGGGCGACGCGTTCATGGTGCTTGTCGAGGCGCTGCGGCATGTCGACGAGGTGACGTCGTCGAACATCGGGCGGTATCTGCACAACTCGCTGAGGGATTTCCCCGGCTTCACGGGCGCCATTTCCTTCAACGCGAAGGGCGACCGCATGGGCGACGTGTACCGGCTGTACAAGGTGGACGCGTCGGGAGTGTCCAGGCTCGTTCCGAACTGAGATGTGCGTGAATAAGGCATAGATGCGGCAAAATTCTGCGTGTATTCCGGGTTCCGGGATTCTTGCGAATCCCGGAACTCTTTACTTGTTTTTTTTGAGGAACCGTTTTGAGGAATCGTTTTTCGGGAGGCGCATGGAAATATTCATACAGCAGCTGACCAACGGCCTGACCGTCGGCGGCATCTACGCGCTCATCGCGCTCGGGTACACGATGGTGTACGGCGTGCTGAAGCTTATCAATTTCGCGCACGGCGATCTCTTCGCGCTGGGGGCGTACCTGGGCTTTACGATTCTCGTCTCCTTCGGCCTCGCCGGGGCGATCGGCACGGCGGCGGCGGTCGTCGTGATCGCCGTCATGGTGATGGGGCTGTCGGCCCTGGTCGGCGCCCTTCTGGAGCGCGTCGCGTACCGGCCTCTCCGGAATTCGGACAGGCTCAGCGCCGTCGTGTCGGCGCTGGGGGCGAGCATATTTTTCCAGAACGCGATCATGCTCCTCTGGGGCGCGCAGTACCGCGCGTATCCGGCAGGCATCGTCCCGAACGTCACCGTCTCCATAGCGGGGCAGAATGTGCCGCTTATCCGCCTCTTCGTCCTCGCGTGCAGCATCGCCGTCATGATCGTCCTCTCCCTCTTCATCAACCGCACGCGCATGGGCATGGCCATCCGCGCGTCGGCGATCGACCAGGGCGCGGCGAAGCTGATGGGCATCGACGTGCGGCGCGTGATTTCAATCGTCTTCATGATCGGCCCCGCGCTGGGCGGGCTGGCGGGCGTCATGGTCGGCATCTACTACGGGCAGATCAATTTCAACATGGGGCAGATGTACGGACTCAAGGCGTTCACCGCCGCCATCATCGGCGGCATCGGGAACATTCCGGGCGCGATGATCGGGGGGCTGCTCCTGGGCGTCGTCGAGGCGTTCGGGGCGGCGTACGTGTCGCTCGCGTGGCGGGACGCAATCACCTTCGCGGTGCTCATCCTCATTCTCGTCGTGCGCCCGACAGGCATCCTCCGCGAACGGGTGGCGGAAAAACTATGAAATCGTCCACACGAAAAATCCTTGCCGGCATCGGCATCCTCCTCTTTTTTCTGCTGCCCGGAACAGGGCTGGGGCCGTACTGGCTCGGCGTCCTGAACCAGGTCGGCATCTACGCCGTCCTCGCGCTGTCCCTGAACATCATCCTCGGGCACGCCGGCATGTTCCACATGGGGCACGCGGCCTTCTTCGCCGTGGGGGCGTATGTGACGGCGGTGCTGAACACCGTCTACGGCGTGCCGGTGCTGACGACCTTCCCCGCGGCGGGCTTCGCGGCGGGGCTGTTCGCCTTCGCCGTCGCCGCGCCCATCATCCACCTGCGCGGGGACTACCTGCTGATGGTGACCATCGGCATTGTCGAAATCGTGCGCATCGCGCTTGTGAACGACATTTTCGGCCTCACCGGCGGGGCGAACGGCATAGTCGGGATCCAGCGCCCGGAGCTGTTCGGCCTGCGCCTGACGCGGCCGTGGCAGTTCTTTTACCTCATATGGGGCTTTGTCGCGATCTCCATGTCCATCTTCCGCTGGCTGGAGCTTTCGCGCTTCGGCCGCGCGCTGAAGTTCATCCGCGAGGACGTTGTCGCGGCCGAGGGCATGGGCATCAACACCGCGCGCTGCAAGCTCTTCGCCTTCGTCATCGGCGCGGTGTGGGCAGGCTTCACGGGCACGCTCTTCGCGACGCAGATGCGGACGATTTCGCCGGGATCGTTCAGCTACTGGGAAAGCGTCGTCCTCTTCATGATCGTCATTCTCGGCGGCCGGGGGAGCCAGCGGGGCGTCCTCATCGGCTCGTTCATCGTCATCGGCCTGCCGGAGCTGTTCCGCGATCTCCAGAGCGGGCGGATGCTGCTCTTCGGCGCGGCTCTCGTGGTCATGATGATTTTCCGGCCGCAGGGCCTGTTCCCCGCGCCGCGCAGGGCGTACACGCTGCCTGCGCCGTATTCGGACAAATACCTATGATACTGCTCTCCATCGCCAACCTGTCGAAAACCTTCGGCGGCCTTGTCGCCGTCGGCGGCGTTTCGTTTGAAGTCTCCCAGGGGGACGTCCTCGGCCTCATCGGCCCGAACGGCGCGGGGAAGACGACGGTGTTCAACCTCGTCACCGGGGTCACGCCGCCGGACAGCGGGGAGATTTTCTTCGCGCAGCGGCGGCTGGAGGGGCTGAAGCCGCACAAGGTCGTGGAACTCGGCCTCGCGCGGACGTTCCAGACCATCCGCCTCTTCCCGCACATGTCCGTGCTGGAGAACGTTCTTTCCGGGCGGCACTGCCGCATGCGGACGGGGGTCATCGCGTCCATGCTGTCGCTTCCGGGAAAGGCGCTTGAGGAGCGGAACGCCCTTGCGCGCGCGATGGAGGAGCTGGAATTCGTCGGCCTCGCGGAAAAGTGGAACGCGCCCGCGGGCGGCCTGGCCTACGGCGAGCAGCGTCTTCTGGAAATAGCCCGCGCGCTCGCGACCGACCCCCGGATGGTCGTCCTGGACGAGCCCGCGGGCGGCATGAACGATCAGGAAACGGTGGATCTCCGGAGCCTCATCACGCGCATCCGGAGCCGGGGCATCACCATCATGCTGATTGAGCACGACATGGGTTTCGTCATGCGCGTCTGCAACAGGCTGGTGGTTCTGGAAAACGGCCTTGTCATCGCGCGCGGCGCGCCGGAGGCGATTCAGAAGGATCCGCGCGTCATCGAGGCGTATCTGGGGGTGGACGACTGACTATGCTGGAACTCAGGGACTTGAGCGTATCCTACGGCCCGGTGGGCGCGCTCCACAACATCGACATCACGGTGGAAAAGGGCGAGCTGGTGACGATTCTCGGCGCGAACGGCGCGGGGAAGAGCACGACGCTGATGGCGATCAGCGGCCTTGTGCCGCCGTCGGGCGGTTCCGTCCACTTCGAGGGCGCGCGCATCGACACGCTGAAAAGCTACGAGGTCGTCCGCCTCGGCATCACGCAGTCTCCGGAGGGGCGGCGCGTGTTCGGGGCGCTGACTGTGCGGGAAAACCTGCTTCTGGGCGCGTTCACGAAGACGGATTCGCAATGGATTGAAAAGCGCCTTCGCTGGATTTACGAAATGTTCCCGAGGCTGGAGGAGCGGCGCGCGCAGATGGCGGGGACGCTGTCGGGGGGGGAGCAGCAGATGCTTGCGATTGGCCGCGCGCTCATGGCGGATCCGAAGCTTCTGCTTCTGGACGAGCCGAGCCTGGGTCTTGCGCCGCTGATAGTGAAGGGCATTTTCCAGACGATCCGGGAGATCAACCGGAGCGGCGTGACGGTGATTCTTGTGGAGCAGAACGCGAAAGCCGCCCTCAAGCTTGCCGACAGGGCCTACGTCCTCGACGTCGGCCGCCTCGCCATGCAAGGCTCCGCCGCCGAAATGCTGAACAACCCCATGGTGCAAAAAACCTACCTCGGGGGAGGGGAGTAGCGGAAGGCCCTCACCCCTTGAGGTCTTCCTGTTTCGCGAATTCCACGAGTTCGGCTATGAGTTTTTCCAGCTTGCCCTCGATGATGTCGCCGAGGGGGAAATTCTTGCCGAGGCGGTGATCCGTGCAGCGATCCTGGGGGAAGTTGTAGGTGCGCACGCGCTCGGAACGGTCGCCGGAACCCGTCTGGCCGCGACGCTCCGCGGCACGCTTCGCGTCCTCCTCCGCCTTCTTCAATTCATACAGGCGCGAACGCAAGACACGCATGCCCTTCGCCTTGTTCTTGTGCTGGCTCTTCTCCTCCTGCATGAACACCGTAATGCCCGTCGGCACGTGGATGATGCGCACGGACGACTGCGTCGTGTTGACGGACTGCCCGCCGGGACCGCCGGAGCACTGAATCGTGATCTGCAAATCCTCCGGCCGGATCTCCACCTCATACTCCTCGGCCTCGGGCATGACCGCGACCGTCGCGGCGGACGTGTGCACGCGACCCTGCGCCTCCGTCTCCGGCACGCGCTGCACACGGTGCCCCCCGCCCTCCATGCGGAGATCGCGGAAGACGTTCTCGCCCTCGACAGAGACGATGATTTCCTTGAAGCCGCCCCGCTCCGATTCCGACATCGACATGATGTCGAACTTCCAGCCCTTCGCGTCCGCGTGGTTCCTGTACATGCGGAAGAGGTCGCCGGCGAAGAGCGCCGCCTCCTCGCCGCCGGTGCCGGCGCGGATTTCGAGAATGGCGTTCCTGTTGTTGTCCGCGCCCTGGCCGAGAATCATGTCGACGATTTCGAGTTCGAGCGCGTCGTGCCGTGTTTGGAGATCCGGGATTTCCATTTCCGCGAGTTCGCGGAGTTCGGCGTCCTGATTGGGGTCTGCGGCGATTTCCCTGTTGTCCGCCAGTTCCTTTTCGGTGTCGAGGTAGCGGCCGTAGGTGTCCATGGATTTCGCGAGCGTTCCGCGTTCGCGCATGTAGTCGCCGATCTGCGGATCCGCGCCGACGGCGGGGTCGGCCAGCTTCGCGTCCAGATCCCGGAAGCGGGCGAGGCGGTCGTCGAGTTTGGATTTTACTTTGGCGTCAAGCATCGCTGTTCCTCCTGCCGTCTCCTCACAATCAAACATGCGCCAGCCCGACGCTTCGGGCTGGCGCACTCTTGAGACTCTGCAAAAAGGACGCTACGCCTCGGCGGGCGCTTCGCCTTCGGCGGCGGGGGCGGCTTCGGCGGAGGCGGCAGCCTCGCCCTCGGCCTTCTTCGGCGCCTTGCGCGCGGCCTTCAGACGCTTCTCCGCCTGGATCGCGGCGGACTGCACCTGCTTCTTCGACGCAGCCTTCTTCGCCTTCACGATCTCGGACGTCGCCGCGCCCTCGGCAAGGTTGAAGCGCTTCTGGAACTTCTCGATGCGCCCGGCGGTGTCGACAAACTTCTGCTTGCCCGTAAAGAACGGGTGGCATTCATTGCACAGGGTCAGGCGGATGTCGTTCTTCGTCGAACGGGTCTTGATCTCGTTCCCGCAGGCGCAGCGGATGGTGACTTCCTCATACTTCGGATGAATATTCGTTTTCATTGCGCTTCCTCATGCTGTACCGTAGCAAACCCCATGTCGCAAACCCCAAAGGTTCAAATCATACTCCGCGCGCCGCAGACATGCAACGGAAAAAATTACATCCGCGCCGATGTCCGCCCGGAGGCGCTCTTCTCGTCCTGCGCCTGCTTCGCCTTCGCCGCAACCTGCTGCGCGATGTTCGACGGCACAGCCTCGTAGTGCGAAAGCTCCATCGTATAGCTGCCCTCGCCCTGCGTGATCGCCTTGAGCGTGGAGCCGTAGTCCGCGACTTCCGCGAGAGGCACCTGGGCCTTGAGCACCTGCATCTCGCCCATCTGGTCGGTGCCGGTGGGGCGGCCGCGGCGGCTGGAAATGTCGCCGGAAATGTCGCCGAAATACTGGGCGGGGAAGGCGATTTCCAGGTTCACGATCGGCTCCAGAAGAACCGGCTTCGTGCCTTCGACAATTTCCTTGAAGCCCATCTCGCCCGCAATCTGGAACGCGATGTCCTTCGAGTCGACAGGGTGCTCCTTGCCGAAGAACAGCTCCACAAGAACGTCCACGAGCGGGTAGCCCGCGACAGGCCCGTGCTCCAGCGCCTTTTTCACGCCCTTTTCGACAGAGGGGATGAAAGGCCCGGAAATGACGCCGCCGACGATGGCGTTCACGAACTCGAAGCCCTTGCCCCGTTCGTTCGGCTTCAGGCGGAGGTGCACCTCGGCGAACTGCCCCGCGCCGCCGGACTGTTTCTTGTGGCGGTAGCTGCCCTCGGCTTCCTTCGTGATGGTTTCGAGGTAGGGAATCTTCGGCGGCTTCGTGTCCAGCTCCATCGCGTAGCGCGTCTTGAGGCGGGAGAGCATCACGTCCAGATGCACCTGCCCCATGCCGGAGATGACCTGTTCGCCCGTCTGCTCGCTCCGCTCGAAAATGAAGGTCGGGTCTTCCTCGCAGAGGCGGTGGAGGTTGGTGCCCATCTTCTGTTCGTCGCCCCGGTTCTTCGGCGCGACAGCCAGGCCGGACATCGGGTGGGGGAAGAAAATCGGCTCGAAGCGCGCGTCGCCCGAGGAATAGACGGTGTCGCCGATGTGGAGGTTGTCCACCTTCGAGACGCCGACAATGTCGCCGGCGACGGCGTCCGCGACGTCGTCCCGCTTTTCGCCCTGGGCGCGGAAGAGCTGGTTGATTTTTTCCGGCTTGCCGGTGGAGGAGACGGTGACGGAGGACTTCGACTCCAGCTTCCCGGAGAAGACGCGGATGTAGCTCATTTTTCCGACGTGCGGGTCGGAGACGATCTTGAAGACCTGGCCGAGGACGGGGCCGTCCTCCTTCGGCGCGAGCTTGCCGGCGCTTTCGCCGTTTTCCTTCACCAGGTCGCGCATCGCCATGAGGGGCGTGGGCGCGTACTTCGCGATGAAGTCCATCAGCTCCGCGACGCCGAGATCCTTCTCCGCGGACACCATGAACACGGGCGTGAGCGAGCCGGTCTGGAGCGCCTTCGGCAGAACCGCCGCGAGTTCGTCGGCGGAAAGCTCCATCGTCTCCATGAACTTTTCCATGAGCGCGTCGTCGGCTTCGACGGCGTTTTCGACGGCGGCCTGCTTGAGATCTTCGGCTTCGCCGGAGGGCGCGTCCACCATCGCGGCGGCGACGCCGGCGAAGGAGGCGCCTTCGCCGTTGTTGACGACGACGGGCACGCACTTCGCGCCGAAGGCTTTCTGTATGCCGGAGAGGACTTCCTGCGCATTGACGTTTTCGCCGTCCATGCGGGTGATGACGAGGATTTTCCCGAGATTGTACTTTGTCGCGAGATCCCACGCCTTCCGCGTCATGAGTTCGACGCCGCGCTGGGCGTTCACGCAGATGACGGCGGTGTCGGCGGCGGCGAGGCCGGCAATCATGCCGCCCTGGAAGTCCACCTGGCCGGGGGTGTCGATGATGTTGATTTCCTTCCCCGCGTGGGCGGCGTGCATGAGGGCGGAGGAAAGGGAGTAGCGGTATTCCTTCTCCTCTTTTTCAAAGTCGGAGACCGTGGTGCCGTCGGCGACCGAACCGAGGCGGCTGATAGCCTTCGACTTGAGGAGCATGGCTTCTGCAAGAATTGTTTTTCCCGCTCCGGCGTGGCCGCAGAGAACGATGTTCCGGATGTCGGAGGATGCATGCTTCGCCATGAGGACTCCATTTCTGTGAAAAGGTACGAAGAGAAACCAGTACAAAAATGAGACAGGCTTGGAATTATACCGCTCCGCCCAAACCCTGCAAGCGCTAAAACAAATTGTCCTCGTCGCGGAGCGCGCAGAACTCCCCGCACATGGAGCAGACGGTCTCGTTCCGCGGCTGCGCCTCCGCGCGGGATTTCCGCGCAAGCTCCGGATCGATGGCGAGCGCGAACTGCGCCTCCCAGTCCCGCGCCTTGCGCGCGCGGGACATCGCGTCGTCCCGGTCGCGCGCGCCGGGAATGCCGTTGGCGATGTCCGCCGCGTGCGCCGCGATGCGCGAGGCAATCACCCCCGCGCGCACGTCCGCCGCGTTCGGAAGGCGCAGATGCTCCGCAGGCGTGACGTAGCAGAGGAAATCCGCGCCGCAGGTCGCCGCAAGCGTGCCGCCGATGGCGCCGACAATGTGATCGTAGCCGGGAGCGATGTCGGTGACGAGAGGCCCCAGGACATAGAAGGGCGCGTTGTCGCAGGCGATTTTCTCCAGCTCCATCTGCGCGCGGATTTGATGAAAAGGCACGTGCCCCGGCCCTTCGATAAAGACCTGGCAGCCGCGCGCGCGCGCGCGCCGCGCCAGTTCGCCCAGGGTGTACAGCTCATGAATCTGCGCCCTGTCGCCGGCGTCCGCCAAGGCCCCGGGGCGCAGGGCGTCCCCGAGGGAGAGGGCGACGTCGCGGGATTTGCAGAGATCGACGACCTCGTCGAAATGCGTGTAGAGCGGGTTTTCCGTATTGTTCGCCACCATCCACCGCGCGAGAAGCGAGCCGCCCCGGCTCACGATGCCGCAGACGCGCCCGCGCTCGCGGATGAAATCCACCGCCGCGCGCGTAATGCCGCAGTGCACCGTGACGAAGTCCACGCCGTCCTCCACATGCAGCCGGACAGCTTCGAGCATGTCCTTCTCCGTCATCTTCCGGAAGGGATCGCCCCGGGACACGGCCATGTGCGCCGCCTCGTACATCGGCACGCTGCCGAGGGAGACGGGGCAGGCTTCGCGGATGCGCTTCCGTATCGCGCGGATGTCGCCGCCGGTGGACAAATCCATGACAGCGTCCGCGCCCGCGTCGACGGCGGCCTTGAGTTTGACGAGTTCGTCCTCGGGGCCGGAGGTGTCCGGGCTGGTGCCGATGTTGGCGTTCACCTTGACGCGGCAGCCCTTGCCGACCGCGCAGGGATTGGACAGGTCGTGCCCGTCCGCCCAGGGAATGACGAGCGTGCCGTCCGCGACGCGGGAGGCGACAGTCTCGACAGGCAGGTTCTCCGCCTTCGCGGCGGCGAGAATGCGCTTGTCCGGTGCGCCGGCGCGGGCGGTTTCCAGAAGAGTCATTGGCTGAATCCTTTTTGTTGTGCAAAGGGCATATTATGCGAATGTCATGTGCCGGGGCTTGTCCCCGAGAGCGTCGAGGTGTTTCCGCCACAGGCCGAGATAGTTGTCCTGAATATGCGCCCCCGGGTCAAGACCCAGCGCCGCGCAGCCCGCGCGGATGCCTTCCTCGCCGCCTTCGATTTCGATGAACGTCCCGATTTCCGGACACTCGTCGAGCGCGAACACGCAGCCGTTCCACAGGAGCGTCCGCCGCCGCTTTTCATATATCCACGCGACGCGGTAGCCGAGAATCGCCTCCTGCCGCAGGACGGCGTCGACGGAGTCCACCCGCGTCTCCACCTCCTCCCGCTTCTTGAACGCGCCGCCCGTCACGCTGTGCTTGACCGTGAGCACCCCTCCCGCCGCGCCGTCCAGACAGCGCAGGCGGAGGAGCACGCCCCGCCGCTCCAGCGAACCCTCCGCGTCGTCAAACACCCAGTTCCGCTCGAACGCCGCCCCCTCGTCCGCGGCGCCGAGGGCACGCAGGCGCGCATGGAGGGCGTCCAGGTCGTCGACGCGGATTTTGGCTTCAATCTCGTACGGCATGGCATGCGCCCCCGCAGGAAACGGAAAACTCTACATTGTAGGGATTTTTTCGC
>QMCE01001527.1_pt1 | contig 12720 bp, 10 predicted proteins | sample 1821851 | NCBI WGS metagenome assembly QMCE01 (sample SAMN09453174, study PRJNA476694) | Termite gut metagenome, whole genome shotgun sequencing project. | isolation source: worker | host: Odontotermes sp. | place: South Africa:Pretoria | collected 2016-01-28 | reverse complement strand
AATCAGGCTAACGGAGGCGAAGTCCGTATGTATGCCCTCGGTTCCAATGGAGGTGGTAACGAACTTACTATTACTGCTCCGTCTGGCAAGAACATAAGCAAGATAGAATTTACCTATTCTCAAACCGGCCCGGATGTCATAATAACAGCCGGCTCTTTCCCGGCTCCATATTCGACTTGGACAGGTAATGATAATTCTATTAATTTCAGGGTTAAACCGACAGGTACTACCAGCCAGCAGTTGCGTATCACAAAATTTGTGATAACCTACAATTAAAGTTATTTGACAAACAGAAAAAACAGGGGTAGTGTGAAAGCACGCCCCTGTTTTTGGCAAAAGAGATAAAACCAACGAATGCTCAAAACAACAGACAGGTTGAGGAACAGAATGGTGACGCGCATTTTTGCGGTGACTGTGGTGACTGCGGCGGCTATGCTCGCCGTTGGCTGCGGTGAAGGACCGACATACAATTATCCCGTGCCTGAACCGCCGAAACCCAAACCACCCGTACCCGCCGACTATTCATACACCGAACTGCCCGAACCGCCCGCCGATGAACTGTTGGCCGAAAACGGAGGCGACTGGCAGAAAATCACCCACTTCTCGACCTTCGGCGGAGCGTACACCCGCAACTATTCGATGCTCTACGACCGCGTGGAAAAGGTCTCCTATTGGGTCGCCTACCCCATGCACAGGGTGTGGATAAGCGGCAACGGTGTGCGCGGTAATTATTTCATGTACGACCCCTATGTCGATAATTCACTGCAAATGCCCGTCACCGGAACGACCGGCTATGGCGAAAACAGGTATCAACGGGGACACCAGATAGCCTCTGCGGACCGCCTCTCGTCGCAGGCCGCCAACGACCAAACGTTTTACGTTACCAATATAACACCCCAGAACGGCGATCTTAACGGCGGAACCGATGCATGGAGGAATAAGGCATGGGCGGCACTCGAAGCCTGGGTACGCAACAGGGCACTGGAACCGAGACGTGAAGACACCCTTTACGTCGTGACGGGATGCTGGCTCGGCGAAAAACACAAACACCTTTCCAAAATAGGCAATGGTGCAGTTCCCGATGCCTATTACAAGGTTCTTCTGCGCACGGCCTCGGGAGGCAATAAATTCCCGGAGGACGACGACTGCGAGCTTGTCGGCTTCTGGTACGAGAACGAAACCCCGGCGGGCGACGGGCTTTACCGTGACCATACGATGAGCGTTGCCGAAATAGAGCGGCGCACGGGTTTCGACTTCTTCCCGTCGATATCGAACGAGGCGCAAAACGAAAACGACGCTCCATCGAAGTGGAGCGGACTTTAAAAAGAATAAGTTGTAAATTATGAAACTCAAGCAGTTAATAGCGACTTTGGTGGTCGTCAGCGGCATTTTCGGAGCTATTGTAGCGACGGCCCAACAACGAAACACCATCATGTTCTACAACCTCGAAAACCTTTTCGACACCATTCCCGACCCCGACACCAACGACACGGAATTTATCCCCGGCGGCGTAAAAAAGTGGAACACCCACAAGTACAACGTCAAGATGGGCAATCTGGAACGGGTGTTTTATGACATCGCGAGGGTGAACAAAGACTTTCCGGCCGTGATCGGCGTCTCGGAGATCGAGAACCGCAGCGTGCTCGAAGACCTCGTGACGGTCTCGAAACTCGCGCCCGCCCGCTACCGCATAGTCCACTTCGATTCGCCCGACAGACGCGGGGTCGACGTGGGCTTTTTGTATCGCGCCGACCGCTTCAAGCTGGAGGGAAGCCATCCCCATCCCGTAACAATAGAGGAACTTCCCGACTGGCGCACCCGCGACATTCTGGGGATGTGGGGCACGATGGATGGAGAGCCTTTCTACTTCATGGTGGCGCACTGGCCCTCGCGCATCGGCGGGCAGCAGGCTTCCGAGCCGCGCCGTGTCCTTGCCGCCGAGGTGATGAGGGGCGTGATAGACTCGGTGTTGAAGGTAAATCCCGCCACGAAAATAGTCGTGATGGGCGACTTCAACGACGATCCCGACGACAAAAGCGTCGCGGTGACGTTGGGCGGCAAACAGAAGCCCAAAGACCTTAACACCGGCGATATGTTCAACCCCTATTACGAGATGTTCCGCAAGGGACACGGCACACTTGCCTATCAGGACGGCTGGAACCTGTTCGATAACATCGTCGTGAGCGAAAATCTGCTTAATGGGGAGCGCGCCTCGTGGCAGATAATCAAAACCGCCGGCAATTCGTTCTATGGCAACATTTTTAAAGCCGACTATCTGTTCCAGAAGGAGGGGCAGTTCAAAAACTACCCTCTGCGCACTTATGTCGGCAACAATTTCCAAGGCGGCTACAGCGACCATATGCCGGTTTACATAGTCATCGAAAAATGATTTTGGGAAAATGATAATCAGCAGAAATTCCCGTAGGCAATCCCTCTGACGACATTCTCCAATTCATAACTCATAACTAAAACAACATTTTAAATATGAAGATTAAGCATTTACTTATTATGCTCTGTGTGCTTTGCGCCTCTACGGTGTGGGCGCAGGAGCCAGTCCCTGCCGGAGGTATCGACGGACGGGTCGTCGTTCGCGAGAAACGCGCTTCGCTCGACGGAGCCAAAGTGACGCTTATGCCCGACGGGCTGGTGCGCTACTCCGAAAATGGTGGACATTTCTTCTTCGAGGGACTGCCCGCGGGACAATACACCTTAAAGATCGAAGTCGATGAGTTCGAGGATGCCGAAGTCAACGTGAGGATTGCCGAAACGGTGCGCGAAGTGACGATCCCGATGATCTCGACCATCTCCATCGGCGGACTGAACGACCTCGATGTGGTCGATTTCGATATCGAAGGGGGCGACGACATCCAGTATTCGGCTTCGAGCAACCTCTCCTCGTCGAAAGACCTTTTCTCCAACATCGCTGGCTACAAGTTCAGCGAAATGCGATTCAACGCGCGCGGTCTGCGTGCAGAGACGGTCTACCTCAACGGCATGGAGTTCAACGACGCGCTGACGGGATATTCGCCTTGGTCGCTGTGGACGGGCCTCAACGACGCAACCCGCAACCAGGAGTCGCAGGCGGGCGCCGGAGCAACCATTTACGGCCTCGGCGGTGTGGTGGGCAACACCAACATCAATGCCCGCGCCTCGCAGATGAGGCAGGGTTTCCGCGGAAGTCTCGCCGGCGGAACGAACTCCTATCTGTTGAGGGTTATGGCCACCTACGCTTCGGGTATGCTCGATAACGGCTGGTCTTACGCCGTCTCGGCTTCGACCCGTCAGGGACACCACGCATATGTAGACGGGGTTTACTATAACACTTTCGGGTGGTTCGGTTCAGTCGAAAAACGCTTCAACGGAGGACATAACCTCGCTTTTACCATTTTCGGTGCACCGACGCAACGCGGAGCACAGGCCGCTTCAACCGACGAGGCTTATATGTGGACTGGGAACAGCTATTACAACCCCAACTGGGGCTATCAGGACGGCAAGATGCGCAATGCCCGCGTGAGGAACAACCACGAACCGGTGGCGATGCTTAACTACACCTACAACAACGAGGACAAGGGCATCACCGTCAATGCAGGCCTCTCCTACCGCTTCGGAAAGAACGGCTACTCGGCGCTCGACTGGTACAACAGCAAAGATCCGAGGCCCGATTATTATCGCTATCTACCCTCGTGGTACTCGCCGAAGTATGGACGTGTGATGAATCTGGATATAGGTCGCCAATACCGTGAGACACGCGATATGTGGACACGCAACGACCCGAAGTACACGCAAATAGATTGGGACGACCTGATCAACCGCAACCGCAACAGTAAATTGATGGACGGCGAGATCGGACCGGCGGACGATGGACGGGTGGATCCCGCCACGATGAGCCGTTCGCGCTTTATAATAGAGGAGAGGCGCACCGACCAGAACGACGTGCAGTTCAACACCCGCATCGAGCAGCGCATTTCGCCCCGCTCGAAAATGACCTATGGCATAAACTATCGCTGGAACCGCACCGAGTATTTCAAGATCGTGAAAGACCTTTTGGGAGGAGACTACTTCATCGACATCGACAACTTTGCCGACCGCGATTTTCCCAACGGTATCGAGACACAGAACAACCTTGCACGTCCGAACCGCGCTGTTTACGAGGGTGATAAATTCGGATATGACTATTATGCCCACTACAACAAGGGCGGCCTGTGGGCGATGTACAACTACACCTCTCCGATGGTCAATTTCTATGGAGCATTCGAAGGTGGCTTCACCAATTTCTGGCGCGAGGGACTTGTCGAAAAAGGATTGTTTCCCAACCACATTCTCGACAGTAGCGGCAATCCCGTTGCAGGTGCCGACGGCAAACCTATTTCCGTGGCGCAGGACCTTACCTCGCTGGGCGATTCGAAGCATCTGGATTTCTTCACCTATAAGGCAAAGGCCGGTGCGAGCGTCAGCCTCTCGGGGGCGCACAACATCGCCCTCAACGTGGCCTACGACAACAGCGCTCCGTACTTCCAGAACGCTTTCGTGTCGCCCCGCACCCGTAACGAAGTCACGCAGGGACTCACTACCCAGAAGACTCTCGCCGTCGATCTGACCTACAATATGCGCTATTCGTGGGGACGTATGCGCGTGGCGGGATATTTCATGCAGCTTCGCGACCAGTCGGATGTGATGAGTTTTTACGACGACATTAACACGACTTTCACCAACTTTGCAATGAGCGACATCGACCAGAGGCATGTCGGCGTCGAGTTTGCCGCACAGATACCCATCGCGTGGGGCATCTCGTTCAACACCGCCGTCAGCTACGGTAACTTTGTCTACACGAGCAATCCGCGTGTGACCCAAACCGTCGATAACAGCGCCCTCAAAGAGCTTAACAACGCTCCGGTCTACTACGACGGTCTCAATGTGGAGAACGCGCCCCGATTCGCCGCCAACTTCGGCTTGGGATACCGCAGCGGCAACAACTGGTTCGCCGGCATCGACCTCAATGTCTACGACGGACTTTATCTCTCGATGAACCCGCTGCGCAGGACAGAAAAGGCCTGGGAGAATATGGATCCCAATACGGAGAAAGGTCAACAACAGTTCAGAGAAATGGTCGCACAGGAGAAATTCCCGATAGCTTTCGTTGTCAATGCAAACGTGGGTAAGCTGTGGTATCTGTCGAAAGGACAGCTGGGATTCAGCCTCGAAGCAAAAAACCTGCTCAACAACCGGAATATCAGAACCGGCGGATATGAACAGAGCCGTCTGTGGCGCCTTTCCGAGAATGAAAGTACGGATCCTTATATGCCTTTCGACTCGAAGTATTTCTACCTCTACGGCGTTAATTTTTATCTTAATGTTTATTATCGTTTCTGACCATGAAAATCAAGAATATAATATTTGGAACGCTTGCCGCGACAGTGGCGCTGTCGTTGGCGGGTTGTTATGAAAAGTTCGACCTTCCGGAGCCTCCCGTGCGTTACGACGACACTTATTTTACGGATCGGGGATACACCGTTAAGAATATAAAGGAGATAAAAGATCTCTTTGCCGATCCGGCACACGACCTGACGAATCTCGACGGGAATACGGCAAAGGGAGGCAATCCGCAGAACAGCCCTCTCTATACGATGTATTATCCCATAGAGGATATGTTCGTCACCAAAGGTAAGGTCATCACCAACGATGCCTACGGCAACTTCTATAACAGCCTGTTCATTCAGGATGAAACCGGCGGGATCGAGGTGAAAGTTGGCGACAGGGGAATGTATACCAAATATCCTCCCGGAACGACCATTTATGTCCTGTGCGACGGCCTTGTGTTGGGCAATTACCGCTCGATGCTCTCTCTGGGGCTTGCACCCGACGGCGACGATTCGGTCAATCCTTACGAAGACCGCTCGGACAATCTCACGCCCTATCCCAATCGTTTTATTTCGGTGCCCGAATTAATAGACCGGTTCATCAAACTTGGCGACGAAGAGGTATCTCTCACCGATGCCGATGTGACGGAGATCGAAGTCGGGGAGGCCATAAACGATGCGCAGTTATACAAACTGTGCGGTAAACTCGTCCGGCTGAAAGGACTGCAAAGCGTATGGGACGGGCCGACCGTGGCGGATGGATATCCCAACTTCCTGTATAAATATGCGCTCAACACCTACGAGAGTTTCAGTTTTCAGCAAGTGATAAAAAAATGGCAGGATTTCGATGCCGCAGGCCGTCCCGCAGGACAGGAGCCAATGGGCATTCAAAGTCCCACATTCCATATGCCGGAGCCTCAGAACAACTATTTGCCGGGAGCGGCGAAGGGCCAACCGACATGGGGATTTCAGGAGTACGAGCACAACGGCTATGAATGGAACCTGAAACAACACAACTTCGGCAGTGCAAAATTCACAAAGACAGGTTATTCCGGCTCTGCTGAAATACTTATCCGCACCAGCGGCTATGCTCGTTTCGCCCTCGAACCCGTCACTCCCAATGGGAAGCACATCGATGTTACAGGCGTCATTTCCCGCTATACCAGCGGCAGCGGCGGTTATCCCGCATTTCAAATTACCGTCAACAATATCACCGACATAGTTCAGATAGATTGACGCCCCGTTGCGAATAAAAACACCGGTTCCTATTGCGGGGCCGGTGTTTTTTTCGTACCTTCGCGGGTACAGACAATTAAGACCATGGCCGGAACATACCGTTACAGAATAGAACCGAGGGACATCGACGCCTCGTTGAGGGTGAGACTCTACACTATGGGCGACCTCATTTTACAGGCCGCAAACGACGATGCAGATATGTTGGGCTTTGGCGTCAAAGACCTCAACGCGGGGATAGGGAGCGCGGGAGTGGAGGCGTCGTGGGTGCTGTCGCGCATGGCCGTCGAGATGCACCGCCTGCCCGCGCGCCACGAAGAGATGGACGTCTATACCTGGGTGAGCGACTACGGGCGGCTGATGACCACCCGAAATATGACCGTTGCCGACGAAGCAGGCATCGGGATCGGCGCGGCCGTTACCCAATGGGCGATGATAGACCTCTCTACGCGCCGTCCGTTGGATCTGTCGTCCCTTTCGAGCAAAAGCACCTCACTGGTAGACCGCGAGCCCCCCATCGAGAAACCGCGCAAAGTGCCGGCGGTCGGCGACAACGACATTGCCCGGCGCCCCTACACAGTGGTGTACAGTGACATCGACTTCAACGGTCACGTCAACAGCATGAAATATCTCGAATGGATGGCGAACACCCTTCCGCCCGAAGTACTTACGGGGCTGTCAGGTTTTCGTTTCGATATAAACTACATCCACGAAGCGCGGCTCGGCGAAGCGCTGACCGTCTGCCTCGGTGTGTATCAGGAAGGCGCACACCTTTTCGATATAAAAAACGCTGACGGAGTTTCAATTTGCAGGGCCTCGTTGTCTGTAAAATAACAACCCTCTAAACACCCGGACATTTAGAAAAAACCTTTTTCATCTCTTTGCCGCCATTTTACTGGCAGGGACCTCCGTCAGCGGGCAGGCTAAAGCAACGGGCTTGCCAGACGGGCGAGGGATTCCAAAGTAGATTTCCACCAGGGGCGTAACTCCCAGCGGGAGAGGGTGATGAGTTGCGAGCGTTTCAGGTCGGCTTCGAATCCGGCTTCCAGTTCGGCGGCCAGCGTTCGGTCGTATATCAGTGCCGACACCTCGAAATTGTCCTCGAAACTGCGCACGTCCATATTGGCCGACCCCACCGAACAGAACTCGCCGTCGATTATCACCAGCTTCGAGTGGTTGAACCCCGCCCTGTAAAAATAGACCTTTATACCCGCCTCCAACAGCTCCTGTACATAAGAGCGCGTAGCCCAGAAGACCACTTTCGAGTCCGACCGCCCGGGCAACAAGAGACGAACGTCGATGCCGCTCAGGGCCGCCACCTTCATTGCCGTCAGCAGGGCGGCATTGGGGGTGAAATAGGGGGTCGCGATATATATCCGCTCGCGAGCCTTCATAATGGCAGAGAAAAATGCCTGCATGATGACCGACCAGTCGCTGTCGGGCCCCGAAACGGCTATCTGCATCGGGCAGACGTCGGTGATGCCGCTCTCGCGGAAATATTTTTCGGTGGGCAGATACTCCGTCCGGCGCACGAAGCGCCAGTCGGTGATGAAAACCGACTGCAACAGGTTCACCGCCTCGCCCTCGATTTTCAGATGTATGTCGCGCCACTTGCCCAGTTTCGTCCCCACGAGGTATCTTTCGGCGATGTTGATGCCCCCGGTGTAGGCCACCCGTCCGTCGATAACGGCGATCTTGCGGTGATTGCGGTAATTGACGCGGCTCGTCAGCCACGGGAAGGCCACCGGCATGAAACATTCGACCTGCACCCCCGCGTGGCGCATCCTCCGGAAGATGCTTCCTTCGGTCCACAGCGTACCCACGCCGTCGTAAATTAGCCTCACCTCGACCCCTTCCGCCGCCTTTTTCATCAGTATACCCGCTACGTGGCGGCCGATGCGGTCGTTCTCGAAGATGTAATATTCCAGATGGATTGAGTGTTCGGCCGAACGTAGCGCCTCGAAAAGCGACGCAAAGGTCGCCTTGCCGTTTTGCAGCACCTCGACGCGGTTGTGAACAGCCAGAAGTGCGCGGCTGTTGCCCAGCATCAGCCGTATTGTGTCGCGGTTATTCGCTATCTCGGGAGTGGCCTCCAACTCGGGATCGGAGAGGGTCGAAAACTGCCGCTCGGAGACCGCCTCGATATAGCTCTCGTCGAGTATTCCCTTGCGGCTGAACATCTTGCGTTTGCGCCAGTTCCGTCCGAACAGCACATAAACGATCATTCCAAGTCCCGGAACAAGGGCGATGAGGGCTATCCATGCAAGCGATTTGACCGGGTCGCGTTTCTCCCGGACGATGACTGCGATAGTCGCCAGCACCGTCAGCAGATAGACCACCAGAACGACGGTCTGCACCCAACCCCAGTGGTTCATAATCAATTACGAATTACGAATTACGAATTAAAAATCGGCAAATCGAGTCATCCATATTATATATGTGCGAAGCACACCTCGATTCGAATTTCGTAATTAAAAATACTTTATCTCCCGCCCTTCCAGCGCCGTTAGCAGGTTATTTGCAAGTCCGCTCGCCCCGATACGGAAAAGCTGCGGGGAGAGCCATTCGGTGCCGAGCGTCTCCTCGACGATGGTGTAGTAGAGCGATGCTTCGGCGGCGGTGCGCACCCCTCCGGCGGCTTTGAAACCGACCCGTCGCCCCGTTTTTTCGTAGAAGTCGCGAATCGCCCCGCACATAACTACGGCAGCTTCGGGCGTGGCGGCAACGTCTATCTTGCCCGTCGAAGTTTTGACGAAATCGGCTCCGGCCATCATCGCAAGTAGCGACGCATTGCGGATCAACTGCGGCTTTTTCAGCGCACCCGACTCGATGATGACTTTGAGAACCGTCTCTTCGCCCACCTCCTCGCGCAGGCTTTCCAAGGTACTTGCCATACGGTCGAGTTCTCCGTCGAGCATCTCGCCGATTGAGATCACCACGTCTATCTCGTCCGCGCCGCTCTCGACGGCCATCGCCGCCTCCAGCATCTTCACCTCGATAAAGGTCTGCGACGAGGGAAATCCCCCCGCCACACTCGTGATGGCAATGCGGGAAGAGCCGAGCGCCAGCCCGACCACATCGACGAACGATGGGTAGACGCACACCGAGGCCACCTGCGGCAGATGCGGAAAATCTATGGCGAACCGTGCCGCCTTACCGGCAAACTCCGTTATGGAGCGGTCGGAGTCGGTGCTGCCCAGCGAGGTGAGGTCTATCGCGCCGAAGCACACTTTCCATGCCTCCGCATTTTCGTTCCGCGCCGCCAGCGCCTTTATCCGCGCCACTTCCGCCGCCACCTGCGCCTCACTCGCCGCCGGTGCAAAGGTCAATAATTCTTCCGCGTAGCTCATTATCAATTATAAATTATCAATTATCAATTCGATAAACTTTAATCGCAGATCAAAGTTTATCGCCATAAGCGAGGTCTCCGGCATCGCCAAGACCCGGAATAATATAGGATTTCACGGTCAGTTCCTCGTCGACGGCACCGCACCAGATGGTCACTTCATCGTCCGGCAACTGTTCGCGCACATGGGCAACCCCTTCGTCCGAAGCGATTATCGAAGCGATGTGGGTGTGGCGCGGCGTGCCGCCTTTCTCGAGCAATGCCTTATAAGTCAATACTATGGAAGCCCCTGTCGCAAGCATCGGATCGGCAAGTATCAACGTTTTGCCCTCCAGGTCGCCGCACGAAATGTACTCGACCTTCACCTTGAAAGCATTATCCTTGCCATACTTGCGGAAAGCCGACACAAAAGCGTTCGACGCGCCGTCGAAGTAGTTCAAAAATCCCTGATGATAGGGAATCCCCGCCCGCAGGATCGTCGCGATCACCACCTCGTCGTCCGGTAGCGCCACCTGTGCCTCGCCCAGCGGCGTCTCCACCGCCCGCGTCGTGTAGCCGAACTTCTTGCTGATCTCGTAAGCCATCACCTCACCCGCCCGTTCGAGATTCCGCCGGAAACGCATACTGTCGGTCTGCACCCTCACATCGCGCATCTCGGCGATAAAACTATTTAAAACTGTCTTCTCCTTGTCAAGAATGTGAACTTCCATATTTCGCTGGTTTTGTCGTAAAAGTATAAAAATTTGCCGATTAATACAAATAATTGTTGAAAGGGTAGCGACCCGAGTGGATTTCGCGCACCATGTGATAGAGGTCGGCGCGCAGTTTGTCGATGCCGGTTCGTTCGCGTGCCGAGATGAATATCGAGGGGGCGTTCTCACGCGACATCCATGTGTGGCGCAGATCGTCGAGCGAGAGGTTTTCGCGGGTGGCGGGAGTCAGGTCGTCCTCGTCTTTTTTAACATAGGTGTAGGCGTCGATCTTGTTGAAGACCATGAAGACGGGTTTGTTTCCGGCGCCGATGTCGGCAAGGGTTTCGCGCACGACGCGGATCTGGTCTTCGAAGCCCGGATGCGAAATGTCGACGACGTGCAGCAGCAGGTCGGCTTCTCTCACCTCGTCGAGGGTCGATTTGAACGACTCGACGAGCTGGGTGGGAAGTTTGCGGATGAAACCCACGGTGTCGGAGAGGAGGAACGGCAGGTTTTCGAGCACGACTTTACGCACCGTGGTGTCGAGCGTTGCGAAGAGCTTGTTCTCGGCGAAGACCTCGCTTTTCGAGATGAGGTTCATCAGGGTCGATTTGCCGACGTTGGTATAGCCCACGAGCGCCACCCGAACCAGCGAGCCGCGGTTACCGCGCTGGGTCGCCATCTGGCGGTCGATCTTTTTAAGCTCCTCTTTGAGGTGGCTGATGCGGTTGCGGATGGCGCGCCGGTCGGTCTCGATCTCGCGTTCACCTGCCCCGCCGCGGGTTCCGGTGCCACCGCGCTGACGTTCGAGGTGGGTCCACATCCCCGTTAGGCGTGGAAGCATATATTCGTATTGGGCGAGCTGCACCTGCGTTTTGGCATAGGCGGTCTGGGCGCGCGACATGAAGATGTCGAGGATCAGGCGCGTGCGGTCGAGAACCCTGCACGGCAGGATTTTTTCTATATTGCGCGTCTGCGAGGGCGACAGTTCGTCGTCGAAGATCACCACGTCGATGGCATGCTGGGAGCAATAGGCGGCAATCTCGTCCAACTTTCCCGGCCCCATATAAATACGCGAATTGGGTGTCGAAAGCTTCTGCGTGAAGCGCCTCACGGTGTCGATGTCGGCGGTGTGTGCCAGAAACGCGAGTTCGTCGAGGTATTCGGCGGTTTGAGCTTCGGTTTGACCCTTGCCCCCTACTCCCTCGGCGATCACTGCCGCCAGCACGGCGCGTTCGTTTATCTTTGTTTGTTGTTCCGTCATGGTTCGATTCTATAAAAAAGGGCGCTCCCTTTACATGAACTATAAAAAAGGGCACTCCCTGTCACAGGAACGCCCCTTTCAATAATTGCGCCGCTTGTTAATTCTGCAACATATAGTCGATCGGCAGGATGTAGAATACACGGACCGGTTTGTTGCGCTGCTTTCCGGGCGACCATTTCGGCGACTGTTTCAGTACACGGATAGCCTCTTCGGTGAGCGATTTGTCGGGAGAGGCGATCTCCTCTATGTTGGTGAGAGTACCGTCCCTTTCGATGACGAACTTCAACACGACCTTGCCTTGGATGTTGTTTTCCTGTGCCATGCGGGGATAGACGAGGCGGCCCTGTACCCAGTTGCGGAATACGTTGAGGTCTCCGCCCTGGAAAGTGGGCATCTCTTCGGCCACATAGACGGGAATATCTTCCACTTCCTCTTCCTGAACTACCGGCACTTCGACGACGAAATCTTCGGAGAAGTCATCGAAAGAGTAGTCGGTGGTGATCTGGGTGTCGTTGCGGACGACGTTGATGAAGTCTGAAAGCACCTGAACGGGCTGAACTTTCACTTCGGGCGGCTTCTGCTGCTGTTCGGTATTTACGATCACTTCCTGTTCGGCGGCGGCGACGTTATCGACCATCGCGATGACGACCTTTTCGGATTGGCCCCACGCAAATGCCCCGACGACAATCGCAAGGGCTATGACCAGCCCTATCTCCATAAACAGCACCCTTCTGTTTTGCAGGTCTGCTTTTTTTGTCTTTTTGGCTTCCATATTGTTTGATTTAATAATTTTTGATTACTCGGTTTGCAAATGTAAGAACAATTTCG
>QMCE01002037.1_pt1 | contig 12721 bp, 9 predicted proteins | sample 1821851 | NCBI WGS metagenome assembly QMCE01 (sample SAMN09453174, study PRJNA476694) | Termite gut metagenome, whole genome shotgun sequencing project. | isolation source: worker | host: Odontotermes sp. | place: South Africa:Pretoria | collected 2016-01-28 | reverse complement strand
CAGACGCATTTCAACCTGAACGACAGCACTCTCGAAGGCTTCCGCTGCGCGCGCCGCAAAGTGATGGGCACGCTCTTCCACCCGGAGGCCGAGCCGGGGCAGCGCGACAGCCTGTATCTTTTCGATCAATTCCACGACATGCTGAGGAAGTAATTTTACCCCCTGCTGGCGTCCATGGTTTGCAAACGCGCTGCTGGCGCATCATGACGCAACGGTATAGTTTTTCATAGGAAACACTCCCATGCCCAAACGCACCGACCTCAAGAAAATCGCCGTCATCGGCGCCGGCCCCATCATCATCGGCCAGGCCTGCGAATTCGACTACTCCGGCACCCAGGCGTGCAAATCCCTCCGCGAGGAAGGGTACGAAGTGGTGCTGATCAATTCGAACCCCGCCACCATCATGACCGACCCCGGCACCGCCGACCGCACCTACATCGAACCCCTCACCGTCGACGCCGTCGCCGCCGTCCTCCGGAAGGAACGCCCCCAGGCCCTCCTCCCGACGCTGGGGGGGCAGACCGCCCTCAACACCGCCTTCAAGGTCGCGGACGCGGGGATTCTCGACGAACTGGGCATCGAAATGATCGGCGCCGACCGCGAAGTCATCCACCGCGCCGAAGACAGGGACGCCTTCCGCGAAGCCGTCCGCCGCGCCGGCGTCGACCTCCCGAAATCCGGCCTCGCGCGCACGGGGGAGGAAGCGCTGCGGGTGCTTGAGGACGTGGGACTCCCCTGCATCGTCCGCCCCGCCTTCACGCTCGGCGGCACCGGCGGCGGCATGTGCTACAACCGGGAGGAATTCCTCCGCACCGCCCTGAACGGCATCGCCGCCAGCATGATCGGCGAAATCCTCATCGAGGAATCCGTCGCCGGATGGAAGGAGCTGGAAATCGAAATGATGGCCGATTCCTCCGGGAACGGCATCGTCATCTGCACCGTCGAAAACGTCGACCCCATGGGCGTGCACACGGGAGACTCCATCACCGTCGCCCCCGCCCAGACCCTGACGGACGCGGAAATCCAGGACATGCGGACGAAATCCCTCGCCATCATGCGGGAGATCGGGCTCAGGACAAGCGGCTGCAATATCCAGTTCGCCCAGAGTCCGTTCGACGGGCGGCTGGTGGCGATTGAACTGAACCCGCGCGTGTCGCGGTCGTCCGCGCTGGCGTCCAAGGCGACCGGATTCCCCATCGCGAAAATCGCGGCGAAGGTCGCGGTCGGCTACCAGCTCACGGAGCTCCGGAACGACATCGTCCCGGGGAACACCGCCTGCATGGAGCCGGCGATTGATTACGTTGTCGTGAAGATTCCCCGCTTCGCCTTCGAGAAATTCCCCGGCGCGGACGAGACCATCGGCATCCAGATGAAGTCGGTGGGGGAAGTGATGGCCATCGGACGCACCTTCAAGGAGGCGCTGCAGAAGGGGCTCCGCTCCATGGAGAACGGGCGCTTCGGCTTCGGCGCGGACGGGAAGGACATCGACGCCGCCACCCTCGACGAAGACACCATACGGGAAAAGCTGGTCGTCCCGAACCGCGACCGGCTCCTCTTCCTCCGGTACGCCCTGGAGCGCGGCATGACGCCGGAGGACATTTTCAGCCTCTCCGGCATCGACCCCTGGTGGACGCGCCAGATGCGGGAGATTCTGGACGAGGAGGGCGAAATCCGGAAATGCACCCTCGACGGCATGACGAAGGAACAGATGATCCGCGCGAAGCAGTTCGGCTTTTCCGATGTCCAGCTTGCGCACCTCCTCTCCGCGCTGGAGCGCGAAGTCAGGGAAAAGCGCCGGCAACTGGGCGTCCACGCCGCCTACCGCCTGGTCGACACCTGCGCCGGCACGGCGCACGCGGAGAACCCGTACTACTACGGCACCCACGGCGAAAAGGACGAGGCGCGCGCCGACACGGGGAAGGAAAAAATCCTCATCCTCGGCGGCGGCCCGAACCGCATCGGCCAGGGCATCGAGTTCGACTACTGCTGCTGCCACGCGTCGTTCGCCGCGCGGGAGCTGGGGTACGAATCCCTCATCATCAACTGCAATCCCGAGACCGTCTCCACCGACTTCGACACTTCGGACAGGCTCTACTTCGAACCGCTCACCGTCGAGGACACGCTGGAAGTGGTGCGGCGCGAGCGGCCGAAGGGCGTCATCATCCAGTTCGGCGGGCAGACGCCCTTGAACATCAGCCGGGCGCTGGTGGACGCGGGCGTCCCCATTCTCGGGACGACGGTGGACTCCATCGACCGCGCGTCCGACCGGGGGCAGTTCGCGGCGCTCCTCCGCACGCTGAACCTGCGGCAGACGCGGAACGCGGTCGCCCACGCGCTGCCCGCCGCCCTCGCGGCGGCGGAGGAAATCGGCTACCCCGTCCTCATGCGGCCGTCGTTTGTCCTCGGCGGCGCGAAGATGGAGATTGTCCAGGACGCGGCCATGCTCCGGAAATACTGGGACGAGCTGCTCGTCTACTGTACGAAGGCGGACGTCGTCATCAGCGAGACGCGCCCCGTCCTCATCGACGGCTTTCTTGAGAACGCGACGGAGGTGGATGTCGACGCCATCGCGGACGGGAAGAGCGTCTACATCGCGGGCGTGATGGAGCATATCGAGCAGGCGGGGATCCATTCGGGCGACTCCGCGTGTTCGCTCCCGCCCTACAGTTTGTCGCCGGAAATCCGGAACGGTTTGGAGGAGGCGACGCGGCGTTTGGCTGTGGAGCTGGGCGTCAAGGGGCTGATGAATGTGCAGTTCGCGGTGAAGGACGGGGATATCTATGTGCTTGAGGTGAATCCCCGCGCGAGCCGGACGGTGCCGTTTGTGAGCAAGGTGACGGGGGTGCCTGTCGCCCGTTTCGCCACGATGGCGATGCTGGGGAAGACGCTTCCCGAACTGGGGCTGGGGGAGCGGGCGGCGGATCCGGCGTTTTACGGGGTGAAGGAGGCGGTGTTTCCGTTCAGCCGGTTCCTTTTGCCGCAGGCGACGGTGTCGGAGCAGGGTGTGCCGCTGACGACGGTGGACGCTGTGCTCGGCCCCGAGATGAAGTCGACGGGCGAGGTGATGGGGATGGATGCCGACATGGATTTGGCGTTCGCGAAAAGTCAGTTGGGGGCGGGGTCGAAGGTGCCGCTTGCGGGGACGGCGTTTTTGTCTGTCCGCGGGGAGGATCATGATTTGCTGCGTCCGATTGCGAAGATGCTGCATGCGTTGGGGTTCAACCTGTTGGCGACGAAGGGGACGGCGGTTTCGATACGGCAGTGGGGGATTCCGGTGGAGTTCATCAACAAGATTTCCGACGGCAGGCCGCATGTTGTCGACAGGATGGTGGATGATCGGGTGCATCTTGTCATCAACACGCCGAGCGGAAAAACGCCGAAGAAGGATGAGACGGCGATCCGGACGACGGCGCTGGCGCGGAATATCCCGTTGATTACGACGATTGAGGGAGCGAGGGCGTTTGTGGGCGCGATGCGGAAATTGAAGGAGAAGGGAATTTCCGTGAAGGCGCTGCAGGAGTATCACGTTGTATAGAGTAAAGTGTGCTGTTTGTTCTCACTTTCCCAACCTCCCGAAAAATGAAAGAATGAAAGTTTTTTGAAGGGATGGGGAGTCCAGAGGGGAAGGGAACAATTTTTTAAAAATGTTCCCTTCCCCTTTGGACGTTGGCAAAGGGAAAGCTTTCTTGTCCCCCGATCAAAATCAAATGCTTGCATCATCAATGCGGTTAATGGAGTGCGCGAAAAAAAGAATCGCTGTAAGGAAACAAAAAGCAGTCGCTGTGAATTTGATCGCGCACGACTACCGCTTAGAGGCGAACAAGGCCCCGCAGGGCCGATGTTCGCCGCACGGTTCAAAAGGGCTCTAGGCGGAGTATGATGCGGACGCGCCGCAAGGCGCGTTCGCGAAGCCCGCCGCCCCGGGCTGTTCCCTGCCGCATCGCAAAGTACGCAAAAGAAAAACACCGCGGCATCCCACAGACCTCCCCCGCTCCGCTCGGAGCGGGGTGGTTGGAGGGCGGTTGGGGGGCGGTTGTCAGCGGCAGGCGGCGAACCACTCTCCTCCCGCCCCGCTCCGAGCGGAGCGGGGAAGGTTCCCGGGGAGCCGTGGGGGTTTTCCTTTGCGTACTTTGCGGTACAACAGGGAACAGCCCGGGGCGGCGGGCTTCGCGAACGCGCCTTGCGGCGCGTCCGCATCATACTCCGCCTAGAGCCCTTTTGTACTGTGCGGCGGCCTACGGCCCTGCGGGGCCGTGGCCGCCTCAAAGCGGTAGTCGTGCGCGATCAGATTCACAGCGACCGCTTTTTGTTTCCTTACAGTGTTCTTCTTTATCGCGCACTCCAGTAACCGCATTAATCATAACCGCCACTGCAACCGCTTTACCGCAACAGCATTTGACTTTTTTATTGATTGAGAACGGGGGGGCTTGTCGCGCCCCCCCAGACCCCCCGCGACCAGCTACCGCTGGACCTTTCCCCCTCCCGGGGCTGGTTGCATCCTGCGGGGGACGCCGTCCCGGCTTCGCTCAGACCCGGCAAACACTCTACCGCTCCGCGTCAAGACGGGCCTGAATATACTCAAACAAACCTCCCTGCTCGCAAATCCTGCTCACAAACTCCGGATACGGTTCGAACAACAACGTCTCCCCCGTCGTCGCATCCGTCACCTTCCCACCCGCAATGTCCACCTCCAGCGCGTCGCCCTGGCGGATCTTCTTGTCCACGCCCGGAACTTCTATCGCGTACAGGCCGCGATCAATGCAGTTCCGGAAAAACGTCCTCGCAAACGAATCCGCCACAATGCACGCAATCCCCGCGCCGCGAATCGCCAGCGGCGCATGCTCCCGCGAACTGCCGCAGCCGAAATTCCGCCCCGCAACGAGAATGTCCCCCTTCGCCACCGACTTCGCAAAGCCGGGGTTCGTCTCCGCGAAGGCGCTCGCCCCCAGCTCCGCCTCATCCGTCGTCACGAGGAACCTGCTGGGAATAATCATGTCCGTGTCGATGTGGTCGCCGAACAACCAGGCATTGCCCTTGAATATCCTTCCCATCACAGCACCTCCCCGGGAAGGCTCAGCCTCCCCGAAACAGCCGACGCCGCAGCGACCGCCGGCCCCGTCAGGAATACCTCGCTGTCCTTGTGCCCCATCCGGCCGGGGAAATTGCGGTTCGACGTCGACACGCACCGCTCCCCCGCCGCCAGAATCCCCATGTGCCCGCCGACGCAGGGCCCGCAGGTCGGCGTGCTCACCACCGCCCCCGCCTCGACGAACAGGCGCAGAAGCCCCTCCTCCATCGCCTGCAGGTACACTTCCTGACTGCCCGGAATGACAATCATCCGGACAGCGTCGTGCACCTTCTTCCCCCGCATGACGGCGGCGGCGACGCGGAGATCCTCAATCCTGCCGTTCGTGCAGGAACCGATGAAGACCTGATCAATCGGCGCCTCCCCCGCCTTCCCCGCGTCCGCGACGGCACGGACGTTTTCAGGCGAATTCGGCAGCGCCACCTGCGGCGTAATGTCGGAGGATTGCCAGACGTGGGTTTCCGAATAGACCGCGTCCGCGTCGGCGTACACCGGCGTGAAGTCGCGCTTGCAGCGCGCCCGCGCGTAGCTGATCGCCTTCTCGTCCGGGGGGACGATGGCTGTCTTCGCGCCGCATTCCACCGCCATGTTGCAGAGGGTGAAACGGCTGTCCAGCGACAACTGTTCTATCCCCTCGCCGTAGAATTCAATCGCCTTGTACCGCGCGCCGTCGAGACCCAGACGGCCAATCGTGTAGAGAATGACGTCCTTCCCCGCCGTCCACTCGGGAAGGGGGCCCTCAATCGCAATCCTGATCGTCTCCGGCACGCGGAGCCACAGATCCCCCAGCGTCATGATGGAGAGCATGTCCGTGCTGGCGCAGCCCGTGGCGAACGCGCCGATGCCGCCGTAGGTCGTGGAGTGGGAGTCCGCGCCGATGATGAGGTCGCCCGGCGCGACAAAGCCCCGCTCGTGCATGAAAACGTGTTCGATGCCCATGCGCCCCACCTCGTAGTAATGGGGCATGTTGTGCTTCCTGCAGAATTCCCGCACGCGCTTGCACTGCTGGGCGGACTTCACGTCCTTGTTCGGGGTGTAGTGATCCGGCACGATGACCACGCGCTCCCCGCCCTTGAACAGGCGGGGGTCGCGCAGGCGTTCGTACTCGTCGAAGCACATGGCGGCGTTGATCTCGTTGGAAATCAGGCCGTCAACCTCGACGTTGATCATTTCCCCGGGCGAGACGGATTTCCTGCCGCAGCGGGAGGCGAGGATTTTTTCCGAAATGGTGCCCAATGGGGTGCTCCTTTTCTATCGTTCGTCGCCGGAGAAAAGCTTCCGGTCGTCGTCCTTCAGCCTGCCCTCGCGGCGCTGCTTCGCCCGCCAGTATTCCAGAAGCTGCGGCGCGACAAGCGCGATGACGATGACGACCCAGAGGATCCAGGTGATGGCCGTCTGGAAGAAGATGCCGTAGCTGCCCTTCGACAGGCGGAACGAGACGATGAAGTTCTCCTCCGCGATCTGCCCCATGACAAGCCCGAGAATGAGCGGCACCAGCGGGAAGCCGTTCTCGATAAGCACATACCCGAGAATGCCGAAAATCAGGAACAGGTACATGTCCACCCCGAACCCGCGCGTCGCGAAGGAGCCGACAAGGCAGATGCAGAAGATGGCGGGAATGAGGTAGCCGGTGTTCGTCAGGGACAGCTTCGAGATCATCTTGTTGTAGAAGAAGCCGAACGGCCAGAGCAGCGCGTTCGCGACCAGCACGGCGATGAAGAGCGCGTACACCTCGTTCGAGTACATGCGCATGACCTGCGGCCCCGGGTTGATGCCGTGGAGCGTCAGCGCGGCCAGCATGATCGCCGTCGTGCTGCTTCCGGGAATGCCCAGCGCAATCGACGGCACCAGCGCGCCGCTGGCGACCGCGTTGTTCGACGCCTCCGGCGCCAGCACGCCCTCGGGGTTGCCCTGCCCGAACGAGTCGGGATCCTTCGACCAGGTCTTCGCCTGGCCGTAGCTGAGGAAGGACGCGACGTCGATGCCCGCGCCCGGAACGACGCCGATGACGAGGCCGATGAGGCTGCTCCGGAGGAGGTTCCCCCAGTTCTTGAAGGTGAACACCGCGCCCCGGATCATGTCGGAAAGGTTGCCGACCTTCGCCTCGCGGTTCTGCGAGACGGCCGCTTCCCCGACCAGGGAAATGAGGGACGGGAAGGCGAAGAGGCCGACCAGCGCCGGGACGAGGGGAATCGTGTCGAACAGCTCGTACAGGCCGAAGGTGAGGCGGGGACGCCCCATCGTCGGGTCGGCCGGCATGGCGGCGATGAGCAGGCCGATGCCGCCGGCGAGAAGCCCTTTCGCGAGATCCTTCCCCGAGGCGGTGACGATGACGGCGATGCCGACAAGCGCCAGAAGGAAGACTTCCGCCGGGCCGAATTCGAGGGCGATGCGCGCCGCCGGCCGCATGATGAAGAGGGAAATCCCCGCCGCGATCACGCCGCCGACGCTGGAGGCGGTGAGGGAAATGCCGAGGGCGAAGGTCGCCTCGCCCTTCCGGGCGAGCGGGTAGCCGTCGATGGTGGTGGCGCCGGCGCCCGTGGTGCCGGGCGTCTTGAAGAGAATGGCGGGGATGGAACCGCCGTACTGGCAGCCGACGTAGATGGCGCCGAGGAAGACGAGGGATCCGTGCGTCGTCATGCCGAGGGTCAGGGGCAGCAGGATCGCCGTCGTGTTGGAAGAGCTCATGCCGGGAATGCTGCCGGCGATGAGGCCGATCATGAGACCGACGATAAGCAGGAGGAAGGTATTGAATTCGAAGAGGATTCTGCTCCCCTGCGCGATTGAGGCGAAAATGTCCGGTGCGACTGTAGCGTCCACTGTGGTTCTCCTATGCGTCCATGGGGAACGGATTAAAAAAGCAGTCCCGCAGGCATGCGAACTTGCAGCCAATACACGAACACGGCGTAAATCGCCGCCGTGTACACGCCGGTGAACAGCAGGAGCGCCGGGATCTTCCGGATGCCCAGGTAGTACGCGAGACCCGCAAGGTAGGCCACGGTGGAGACGACAAAGCCGATTTTCGTCAGGCAGACGATGTAGGCGAGGGTGATGAGGGTGACAGCCACCTTCGGCCCCGTCAGGTTCAGCGTCCAGTCCCACTTCTTCGCCTCAGGCTCGTTCGTGTCGGCGACGGTTTTCTTGAAGCTCCGGACGCACTCGAACAGGTTCCAGAGGAACAGCGGGATCAAAATGTAGGTGAGGGTTTTCGGGAACGGCAGCGACGCCCTCGGGAGCCGGGCGGCGCTGATCCAGTAGGCGCAGACGAACAGGAACGCGATAATCGCGAAACAGTATTTTCTGACCGCGTAGCGGATGAACTTCGACAGCATTGCGACAGCCCTCCTCAACAGGCTCTCAAAAACCGCGCGCGGCTCCGGGCAACAGGCTGCCCGGAGCCGCCGCGGCCGATGGATTTATTCATCCTCGCCCATCAGGATGGCCTTGTTCTTCTCGACAAACTCGCAGAGGTCGCGCATGTGCTTCGTGGCGGCTTCCGGACCCATGACGTTGTAGATCTTGTCCTCTTCCGTCGCCTTGAGCTTGGCGATGAATTCGGGGTTGGTCCAGGCGGCGTTGAAGGCGGCGATGAGCTTCTTCGCGCGCTCGGGGTACTTTTCCATGAAACCGGCGGGGGCGAGGACGCCGTAGTCCGAGGTGATGTCCGTGACGGTCGCGCCGATGACGGAATTCACCGTCGGGACAGCCTTGTACTTCTCGATGTTGTGCTTCGCGGAGTGGATGGCCAGCACCTTCACGTCCTCAAGAATCGCGATGGATCCGAAGAGGGAGAAGTGGCCGCAGTCCGCCTGGCCGCCGACGAGGGCGGTGCGGGCTTTGCTGCCGCTGTTGAAGGCGACGGAGTTCCACTTCACCCCCTCGACCTTCTCGACGTCCTTCACGCCCAGGGTGTCGCTGCAGGAGAGGTTCGTGAGCGCCATCGACAGCGTCTCCTCCGGCTGGGTCTTCATGTAGTCGAGGAGCTCGCGGAAGGTGTTCCAGGGCGCGTCCTTCCGGACCATGAAGGCGGTCATGTCCTGCATGTTGATGCCGAGGACGTCGAAGCTGTCCAGCGTGTACGGGGCTTCCAGGGTGGCGATGGTGTTGGCGAAGTCGAACCCCGAGAGCATCATCAGGGTGTAGCCGTCGTTCTCCGCCTGGGCGGCGACGTTGCTTCCGATGAGGGTGCCGGAGCCTTCGATGAATTCGAACTGGAGGGGGACGCCGATCTCCTTTTCGAAATAGGGCTGCCACTTGCGGGCGGAATTCTCCATCGACCCGCCCGCGCCGTTCGGCATGATGAAGCGGATGGGACGCACGGGATACTCTTCGGCGGCCGCGTGGACGAATGCGGCCGCGAGGGCGAACACCGCGACGAGAAGGGCGGCGCTGCGGGACAGTTTGCGCATGGGGATCTCCTTGGGTCAAAAAAAACGCTTCCGAAAAATCGCGACAACACCCCGTCCGGCGGCGTCACAGGCGCGCCGCCGGCGCGCGGAGCGAAAATCGCACTCCTTGAATCCGTATGGCTTCTATGTGCTCTCCCGCACCACCAGAGTGGGCGGTATGACAACGCGCTTCTGCGTTTCACGCTTGTTCAGAATGTCCACGAGCGCGGCCGCGGCGCTCGCCGCAATCCGCTCCTTGTGCGTGTTCACCGTCGTCAGGGAGGGCACGCTGTACCGGCCCTGCAGGATGTCGTCGTACCCGGCGACGGCCATGTCCCCCGGAACCGACATGCCCCTGTCTCGGAACTCCCGGAGCGCCCCGATGGCGGCCGAGTCTTCCTCGAAAATCACCGCCGTCGTCCCGTCCCGCCGTTCCGCAATCCGCCGCGCCGCCTCGGCGCCCCCCTCGAACCCCGCCCTGCCCTGCAGGATGCTGTCCTCCCCGAAGGGAAGCTCCAGCCGCTCCATCGCGCGGCGGAAGCCTTCGCGCTTCCGCTCCCCGCTGTAGGTCTCGAATTCCCGCACGAAGCGGATGCGCCTGTGCCCGCGCCCCGCCAGGTGGCCGACCAGCAGCTCCAGCGCCAGCACGGGATCGCCCTCTATCGAGTAGGCGTTGCTGATCGACAGCATGCTGTTCATGACGATGACCGGCACCTGCCGGAGGTAGTCGAACAGCGCCGTCTCCACCTCCTTCTCGCTGAAGACGGAACCGATGAGGAGGATGCCGTCAACCTTCTTGTCGGAAAGCATCCGGATGTACTGCCGCTTCGCCGCGATGTCGCCGCCCGTGTTGCAGAGCATGACGTTGTACCCCGCGGCGCAGAGCTCCTTCTCCGCCGTGAAGCAGATGTCGGCGTGGAGCGAATGCCGGATGTCGGCGACGAGGACGCCGATGATGCGCATGGAGTTGTGCACCAGCCCCCGCGCCATCGCGTTCGGGGAGTAGTTGTTGCGCGCGAGGCATTCCTCGACGCGCCGGCGCACTTCGGGGCTGACGGGCTTCGTGTTGTTGACGACGCGCGAGATGGTGGCGATGGAGACGCCGGCTTCCCGCGCGATGTCGTAGATGTTCATGCCAGCTTCCCGCAGACGGCGTCGATGTAGCGCTCCGCCGCGCCCGGCTTCCCTTCCGGCCCGCCGGAGAAAAATTCCCCCGCCGCCTCGGCGGAAGCGGCTTCGAACGCGTCCGCCGCCTTCGTGAGCCCCAGGTGCCTGAGCATCAGCCCGGCGCAGAGGAACACCGGCGCCGGGTTCATCTCCCCCGGCCTGCAGGACGCCGAATCCACCAGGTGGGAGACGGGGAAGAACACCGCCGCGTCGTCCCCGATGTTCGCCGCGCCCGACAGGCCGCTGACAAGGGCGGAGGCTTCGTCCGACAGAATGTCCCCCATGAGGTTTGTCGTGACGATGATGTCGTAGCGTTCGGGGGCGGCGATGAGTTTGTTCGCCACGCTGTCGACGAAGTCGTCTTCGAGGCGGATGTCCGGGTAGTCGCGGGCGACGTCGCGCACCGTATTCAGGAACATGCCGCAGCCCATGTGGAGGACGTGGGCGTATTCGAAGGCGAAGACGGCGATGCGCCGGCACGCCGCGCGGGTGACGACGCGCATGGAGATGACGGCGTCCTCCGTCGGCATCATTTCGCCCGTGCCCTTGAACATGTTCCGGTCGGCGAGGAAGCCTTCCGTGCTTTCGCGGATGCAGACGATGTCGATGTCCGGCCGGAGCGCCCAGACGCCCTTGACCGTCTTCACGGGGCGGATGTCGGCGTAGAGCATGAGTTCGCGGCGCATGGGGCCGATGGCGCTGTCGGTGTGTTCCGCCTGCAGGTCGATCATGCCCATGAGGGCGGCGTCGGCGTTGCGGATTGCGTCGAGGGATTCCTTCGGGAGGGTTTTCCCGGTTGTTTTGATGGCGGCGAGCCCCATGGGACGGGTTGTGCAGTTCAGGTGAAACGCTTCGGGCGTCTCGCGCATTTTGGCTTCGAGGATGCGGACGGCCTTCTCGACGCCGTCGAGAAAGAGGGGGCCGGGCCCGTCTCCGGGGAGGCAGGCGATGTCGAACGAGCGCATGGAGCGTCCTTTCCGGTCAGAATGAGGGTATCCTGTTTTCAATGAACAGGAAAGCGTTTTCCTGATAGGGCAAAAAATTTTCTCCTTGCCCTGTTTTTGAGAATTTCTTTGCGGACGCAGAAGGGCGGGGGGCATGTGATGGGGATCGAAAGCGAAAATGGTAGAAGGAAACCCCTTTCCTGAAACGTACTATAAAACCTGTCCGCAGGATAGTCAAATACTTTCTCGTGAATTTTTCGGGAACCTGCGTTGAAGTGCCTGCTCACTCGCCGGAGAAACCGGCGATCACGTCGAACAATTCCTCGTCAATGCTGTTCTGGCGCTCGTGGCTGTAGGACTGGCGCAGATCGACCAGCATCTCGTCAATGTTCTTGTCCGCCCGCTGCATCGCGGCGAGGCGGCTCGCGTTCTCGCTCGCCAGCGACTCCGCGCACGCGCGGAACAGCGAGACAAACAGGTATTCCCGAATGCACGCCCGCGTCGTCTCCAACGTATCGCCCACCACCTCCGGCAGGTTGTTCGTCCGCCACTTCATCCTGCCCAGCGCGCGCATCCAGCCCTCGTCGAAGGGCAGCAAACGCTCCCCCGCCGCCTCATACCCCGCCGCCGTCGTCGGGCGGTTGTGGAACAGATGCAGTTCCCCGGGCCCCCCCCCCGCCCCGCCCTCGCTCGCGACAATCACGTTCGACATCACGGCGGGGATCCCCCGCACCGAATGCGGCACGCCGAACACCGCCTCGACGCGCATCCCCGCGTCCTTCAGCGCCGCGCCCATCCGCTCCCCGACAGCCCAGAACAACGCGCGGGGCGCCCGTTCCCCCAGCGCCTTCACCGCGTGCTCGGCCGCGATTTCATTGAAGCGGCCCACCATGCCCTGATCCGAGCCGAAGACAATCGCGCCGACCGCCTCCTCCTTCCCGGGTTCCCGGTGCGCCGCCGCCTCCAGATCCCGGAAACAGACGGACAGCCCCGTCGTGACGGTTTTGTAATACTCGGCGAGCGCGAGGACGGATTGCTGGAACTGCACGACGTTTGACGCGGCGAGCGCCTTCATCGTGCGCACAACGCCCTTCAAATCGCTCGCGCTGTTGATCTTGTGGCCGAGCGCGACCAGA
>QMCE01001525.1_pt1 | contig 12722 bp, 9 predicted proteins | sample 1821851 | NCBI WGS metagenome assembly QMCE01 (sample SAMN09453174, study PRJNA476694) | Termite gut metagenome, whole genome shotgun sequencing project. | isolation source: worker | host: Odontotermes sp. | place: South Africa:Pretoria | collected 2016-01-28 | reverse complement strand
GGATGCACAGGCATTTGCCGCACCAGCCGCTCCGCCTCCTCGTTGTCGCCGGCGTCCAGCGCATCGGCTACGGCTTCCAACAAGCCGTCCCGCTCTTCCCGCGTATACTTCCGACGCAGATCAAGTTCCGCCGCGATCGTCATATCGAGTCCCCTGTGAAAGAAAATCTATTGCGCCGCCGCCGGCCCCTGCTGCTCCATGCGCATTTTTTCGAAGGCGCAGCCGGTCTCGATGGTCGTCTCGCGGGGGATGGCGCGGCAGACGCGCATGTTGCCCACCAAGTCGCCGCGCTGGCCGCCGCCGCCGATGAGGCGGACCTGGAAGACCTCGTTCATGTCGAGCTTTTCGTCGAGCTGCATCTGGCAGCCGCCCTGGCTGATGTCGGTGACCGTGCCCCGGGACAGCAAATCGCAGCCCTGGCGCTGGTAATACGCCACCATGTCGCAGCGGTAGCGGCGGAAACGCCGCCGGTTCGCGCCCTTGTCCACCTGGCGGGACATGAATTTGAAGCCGGCGTCGAAGAGGCCGTCCTCGTTCCTCACCACGCGCCTGACCTCGGCCGTGCCCTGCAGCATCCGCGCCATCGCCGGGGGGAGAGGGATGTTCCAGTCGAACTGCACCACCTGGCCCTTGGTCAGGGCGAAGGGCGTGACCACCCGGAGCCCCCCCTGGGAGAAATCCTTCACCGTGCCCTCGTGCCGGGTGTCGTCGCGGGCGAGGGTGAAGTGGACGGTCAGCTCCACTTGCTTGCGCTCGTGGCTTCTGGCGCGGCCGACGCGCTCCTTGCCCTGGCGCAGGTTGCGGAGGGCTTCGAGCAGCTTTTTCGCGTTGGCAAGCGAATCGCCCGTCGGGGTGACGTCGATGGAAGGGGTGTCGGCGGTGGCGAGGGCGGAGTCGTCGACGGCCGCCCCCTGCTGGACCTGGTTGACGTCGACGCCCATGCTGAGGCAATGCTTGCAAATCGAAATCCAGCGGTTATCCTTGTTCCGCACCAGTTCCATGACGCTTGGGTTGTCGTAATACTTTCCGCAGGAATTGCATTTCGGCATAGCGGCGTTCCCTGGATACGCCTGTCCGGCGCAAAAAAAACATCGACTGAAAGTCCGTTATCGTCGATAAAGTATAATGGATTGTTTGTTCCCTGTAAAGCGGCCAGCCCGTTCCGGAGAATGTCCTCCGGCGACCGGGCATCGCCGTTAGGGCGCCTTGATGCGAGATATGGAGTCCTTGATGGATTTGGATGAGGCGTTCAAGATGGCCCAGGAGGACACCACCTTCGTGAAGGTGCGCAAAAACCTCCTCTACACCTTCGGAGCCACCCGTCTTCCCTACGTCTGCCTGTCGCAGGCGCCGGACAACGCCGATTTCGTCATGGTGCGATCGGGAGAGGTGATGGCGGACAAGCCGCACATCGCGCTCCCGGGCGAGATTTTTTCGTTCGAGGGGTTCGAGGATCTGCTGCAGGACTTCGCGAAGGAGGAGCCGTTCGTCGCCCTGGCGCGGCGGATATCGATGCCGCCCTCGAAATACGTCAACAAGCAGGACGGCGTCGCCGCCCGCGAGGCGGGTCCCCTGTCGGAGGCTATTCAGCGCGTCGTGAACCGGCTGGAAAACGACAACGATGTGCGCACGGCCGTCATTTCCGCGCCGGATCAGGTGTGGGGGCTGTCGGTGCTGCTGTATGTGGGGAGCCAGGTGGCGCGTTCGGCGCAGTCGAACGTCCAGGAGCATTTCGAGCATATGCGGTTCAGGAGCTGACGCCATGACCGAGGAAAAAAAGGGCGGCCCCGAGGCGAGTTTCTTGCAGTTTATCGGCGGCTTCGTCTTCCAGACGCTGGTGCATCTGGGCAAAACCCAAAACCCGGTGACGGGCGAGACCGGGGTGGATTTGCCCAACGCCAAATACTCCATCGACATCCTGGGAATTCTTCAGGAAAAGACCAACGGGAACCTGACGCCCGAAGAGGATCAATACCTCTCCAACATGCTCCGCGATCTGCGCATGGAATACGTCGCCGCCAGCGGGCGGTCGTAACCGCTTTACTTCCTCACCACAGAGAACCGCAACCACGAGAACCACCACGAGAACCGCAACCGCAAACCGCCTAACCGCCTTTTTTTTAGTATACTATAAAAAGCGGTTTTTTGTTTGCGGTTGTAGTTGCAGTTCTCGTGGTGGTTCTCGTGGTTGCGGTTCTCTGTGGTGAGGAAGTAAAAGCGGTTTGCAGTGCGCGGTTTCAGTACCTCCCGAATTCCGTGTCGTCCAGGTGGATGCTCTGCCCCGGCCGCACCACTCGGTCGCCCTCCTGCGTCGTCCTGAACTCCGTCGGTCCCTGCGTCAACTGCGCCGGAGTCGCCTTCCCGCCTCCGGTCCCGGGATCCCACTCCGACGCCGCCTTGTGCCTGAACGGCGCCGCGAAATCATCGCTCATCCCCGCGTGCGGAGGCGAATAGCCTCCGTAGCCGTCCTTGCCGGACGCCGCGGGCGCTGCGTATCCGCCGTGGAATTCCAGGTTCTTCCGGTTGATCGCCCGGTGATCGCCCGCATCGACGGCGCGCGCGGACGGGCGGAAATCCGGCGCCTGGAGCTTCGGGGCGTTGCCCAGGCCGAGGTTGAAGTTTTCCAGCATACGCCGCAAGTCCTCCACCTGCCGCGACAGATTGGCGACGGCGGCGGCGGTGTGCTCCGCCGCGTTCTTGGTGGTCTTGGTCATGCTGTTCATCTGCCCCAATTCCTGGTTGACCTGCAGGATGGCGGTGGCCTGCTCCGCCGACGTGGACGACGAGGCGGCGGACGAGTCGGCCATGCGCACCGTGTCCTGGAGGATGTTCCGGAGCATCTCCTCAAGCTTGGAAATATACATGCTGGCGTTGCCGATGCGCTCGGTGACGTCCTCGACCATGCCGGCCGTGTCTTTCGCGGCCCGCGCCGAACGGCCCGCCAGATTTCTCACCTCCTCCGCCACCACCGCGAAGCCCTTGCCCTGCCTTCCCGCCCGCGCCGCCTCGACCGAGGCGTTCAGGGCCAGCAGATTGGTCTGGAAGGCGATGTCGTCGATAAGCTTGACGATGCGCGCGATGCGGACGCCGGCGTCCTGCACGTCGTTCATGGCGGAGAGGGCGTTGGCGATTTCGTTGCCCGAGCGCTCGGCCGCTTCGCGGGCCTGAGCCGCCAGTTGGGTGCCCTTGGCGGCGGTTTCGGTGTTCCCCTGTATTTTCTGCGCGAATTCGTCCAGGGAGGAGCTGATGGTTTCCAGGGAGGTCGCCTGCTCCACCGCGCCCTGCGCCAGGCGGTGCGAGACGTCGTCGATGGTTTTGGTGTTGTCGTCCAGGGCGCTCATGGCGTCGACGATGTCGCGGAAGGCGTCCCGGGTGCGGAGCCGGGAGTCGACGTCGCGGAGGATCACGACGCGGCGGCGGCTGTCCGCGGCCGGGTTGGCGACGGGGAGGGGATTGTCCAGGACCTGGTAGCGGATGCCGGCGCGGGCGATGAGGCTCCGGGCGTCGAGGTCGCCGGCGCCGGCGACGAGGGCGGAGAGAAGCCCGGAGTCGGCCGGCTGCCCCAGATCGCGTTCGCGGGAGAGCCCCAGGACGCGCTCGGCCTCGGGGTTGAGGTAGGCGTAGCGGTTGTGCTCGTCCAGGACGAGGCAGGGCTGGCGTATGGCGTCGAGGATTCCCCGGGAGTCGCCGCCGCGGCGCGCCAGATACAGGGCGCCGAAGACGAGGGCGAGGGTGACGACGCAGCCGACGACGAAGGCGAGGATGGCGAAGTTTCTCTGGAGAACGTCGAATCCGCTTCCGGATATCTCAAGCCCGGTGGGCTCGAACAGCGGCATGACGATGAAGAACATGATCACGCTGACGATGATGTTGACGAGGATGACTGCGGCGGCAATGGAAATGTTGGATACGCCTTTGGCCTTCATTGCAATGCTCCTGGTGGCGGGTTGCGGCTACGCATGTTCGGCATACGAAAAGCAAGAATCTAGAGTTGCTGCGCTTCCAGCGCCGAGAGTTCGTCCTCGTGCAGCAGCTTGGCGGCGTTCAGAATGATTTTGACCTCGTCCCCGACCCGGCCCAGGCCCTGGATGAAGCGGTGGGCGACCCCTTTCTGCACCGACGGGGGCGGGGTGATCATCTCGGGCGGGATGTCCAGCACTTCGTTGACGGTGTCGACGACGATCCCGACGGGGAGTTCGTTCATATGGGTGATGATGATGCAGGTGCGCTCGTCGTATTCCTTGGCGGGGAGGCCGAAGCGGAGGCGCAGGTCGATGGTGGGGATGATTTGTCCCCGCAGGTTGATGACGCCCCGGATGAAATCGGGGAGGTCGGGGACGTCGGTGATCTTCTGGATGGAGATGATCTCCTTGACGTGCATGATCTCCAGCCCGTAATCCTCGACGTCGAGGCGGAAGGTGAGGTATTTGTCCCGCTGGGTGTCGTCGTCTTCCTCGTCGTCGCCCCAGAAGTCGTCTATCATCGTCTGACGCATGCCGCTCTCCAATGCAGCCAACACTACGGTGAAATGCTCCGCCGCTCCTCTCCCGCCTACAACCAGGCGGCCGAGCGCTCCCGCGCCAGCCTGACGATGGCGCCGATGTCGAGAATGAGCCCCACCTCGCCGTCTCCCAGGATGGTGCACCCGGAGACCCCGCGCGATTTCTTCAACCAGCCGGACAGGCCCTTGATGACCGTCTCCTGCTGGCCCAGGAGTTCGTCGGCGAACAGGGCCACCACCTCGCCGTCGTCGCCTTCGATGATCATCAGGATGCCGTCCATGAGGGAGTTGCGGCTTTTGACGCGCTCGAAGATTTCGTCGAGCTTGACGATGGGGATGAGGTCGTTCCTGATTTTGATCATTTCCTGTCCGTCGGGGGTGGAGACGATCTGCTGCGGATCGGGCCGCAGGGATTCCCGGATGGAGAGGAGGGGGATGATGTAGCGGGTCTCGCCCGAACTGACCAACATGCCGTCGATGATGGCGAGGGTGAGCGGGATGCGCATGACGACGGCGGTTCCCTCGCCCGGGCGGGTGCGGATGTCGATGCGCCCGGACAGCTTCTCGATGTTTTTCCGCACCACGTCCATGCCGAAGCCCCGGCCGGAGATGTCCGTGACCTTCGGGGCGGTGGAGAAGCCGGGCTCGAAGATGAAATGGTAGATCTGGCTGTCGGTCATGTCGGAGCCGTCGCCCTGGACGAGTCCGGAGGCGATGGCGCGCCTGAGGATGGCCTCGCGGTCGAGGCCGCGTCCGTCGTCGGTGATGACGATCCACACTTCGCCGCCTTCGTGGTGGCCTTCGATGGTGAGGCGGCCGGTTTCCGGCTTTCCCGCCGCGGCGCGGGCCTCCGGCGGCTCGATGCCGTGGTCGATGGCGTTCCGGATGATGTGGACGAGCGGGTCGGAGATGCGCTCGATGACGGTGCGGTCGACTTCCGTCTCTTCTCCCAACAGGACGAGATCGACCATTTTCCCGGCCTTGACCGAGAGATCGTAGACGAGGCGGGTCATGCGGCGGAAGGTCTGGGCCAGGGGGATCATGCGGACGGAGGTGGCCATGTCCTGCAGGGAGCTGGCCACGCGGCGCAACTGGTGGACGGCCCGCTCCAGCGATTCGTTGTCGGCGTTCCAGACCACGGGGTGGCGGGTGACCATCGCCTCGGCGATGACGAGTTCGCCCACGAGGTCGAGCATACCGTCGAGCTTGCGCAAGTCCACCCGGATGTCGTTCCGGGTCGCCATCTGATCGGCCATCCGCCGCTTCTGGCTGGTGTCGGACAGTTTTCCCGTGGCTTTGCGCACGGTGTCGCTATCCCGCGACGGGGCGTCGGCGGTCGTCGTCGACGTCTCCTTGCTCTGCCGCGCGATATCCTTGATTTTCCGGGCGGTGTCGGGGGATCGGTCCAGCCGGTCCTGCGAGGGGGAGACGGGGGCGGCGGTGTTGATGACGATGTTGTCCGCTTTCGGCTTGCCGCGCAGATCCTCCTGCGCCGAGGTGTCGCCGCGCAGGACCAGCCGGGTGGTGTCGTGCTCGACGCGGGTGATGAGCCGGGTCGAGCCTTTTTTCCGGGGGCTCGCCCCGGCCTCCGGCTCGGCCGGGGCGGCGTCGCGGCGCCGGCCGATGATGGCGGTGGGGGGGCGGATGAGGTCGGCGGTATCGGTGATCTTGCCGCCCGGGGCGGGGGCCGTGACCGTGACCGGAGCCGGAGCCGGGGCGTCGGGTTGTTTGGCGACGCGGGTATCGGTGGAGGAGGAGGACGCCTTGCTTTGGGCGAGGACGGCGGTGTCGGTTTTTTTCTCGCCGTCGCTTTTCCGGTACACGCGGGAGTTCCGCGACTCGGCGGCCGCCGCCGTCGGCGCGGTGGGGGCGAGGCGGGGGTTGGTGGCCGGGCGGGCCTTGGAATACTCGTCCATCAGGGCGATGTAGGTGTCGGCCTCGGGGATATTGCCGGATCCGCCGCAGGAGAAGTCGTGCACGCCCTGGCGCAGGACGTCTATCATCTGGAGAAAGACGTCGAAGGTCTGGGCGTCGATGCCCAGGGTGCGGCCGACGTTCGTCTCCACCTCCGACTCCATGCGGTGGCTCAGGCGTTCGAGATCGCTCAGGTTCATGAAGCCGGAGTTGCCCTTGAAGCTGTGCAGATACCGCAGCGCCTCCTGCACGGCCTCGCCGCTCGATTCCGGGTGCTGCTCGGCCTGGAGGATCGCCTGCTCTATCTGCTCCAGAAGTTCGTTCGCCTCGGTGACGTAGCGCGCGACGAATTCGGCCGTGTTCATCTTTTCCTGGCGGGCCATCTGGTTGCTGTTGATGATGCGGGCGGTGTCGCTGGATCGCCGGCGCGTCATGGAGGACGGTTTGATGTCGACATTGGTGGTGTCGGATTTCAGCGGCGGCGCGTCGTCCGGGGGGGGCGGGGCGTCGGCAGTTCCGGCGGCGTCGGGGTTGACTATCCGGGTGGTGTCGGGGCCGCCCTTGCCGGCGGAGCCGGCTTCGGGAACCGCCTCCGGCTCCGGGGGCGGGGACGGAGGCGGGGCGTCGGCGCGGCCGAACCGGGCGGAGGTCATGGCGCCGGCGGCGCGTTCCTTCACCGCCTTGGTGGAGGCGACGATCTCCTGGATGAGGCTGTCGATGCCCAGGTCGTTGCCGTCCTCGTCCTGGCTCGCGCCGCCGTTTTCAAAGATGGCGCGGAGGAGGTCGACGGTCCGGCAGAGAAGGGTGATGTCCTCGTGGGGGATGATTTTGTCGGGGGCCTTGCGGTATTGTTCGAGAAACGTTTCGGCCTCGTGGGTGAGCTTGGCGATGTCGTGGAGGCCGACGAATCCGGCGCTTCCCTTGATGGAGTGGAAATGGCGGAAGACGCGGTTGACGATTTCGCCGCGCTCCTCCTCTTCTTCCAGGCGGGAGTATTCGATAAGCGAGGGTTCGACGTCGTCCAGGAGGTCCGACGCTTCGGCGACGAAGCTTTGCAGGAGTTCTTCGGAAATCATGCTGCGCCGTTCCAAGTCCTGTCCGGCGCGACCGTGCGCCGTTACGCGTTTCCCGGGGGCGGATAGTCGACGCGCCGGCACTCATGAAGTACGGGCGCGCGCCTGCATCTCTTTCTCTCTCTCAGATCAGTCTATGGTAGTGCGCAATCCTTCAAGTGTCAAGGCAACATAGGCATTCCGCCCGCAAACCTCTCCGGGCGTCGCCGACGCGCCGCCGAAGCGTCATGACGGGACCGCTTATCTGCGCTTTTTCTTTTTCGTCGGCACCGCCGCCGCCCCGGCTCCGGCCTGCGCCTGCGCCGCCGCCGCCTGGGCCGCCGCCGGCGTGTCGCCCAACCCCAGCTTCGGCAACACCACCTTCCGCATCCATGTGCTCTCGATGACGCCGCACAGCGCCGACACCACGAAATACAGCACCAGCCCCGCCGGCATGGCGTAAAACACGAACACGAAGATAAGCGGGATGAACTTCATCATCCTCTGCTGCTGCGCCTGCTGCGGATCGCTCGGCGTCGGCTGCAGCGTCGTCAGGATGTACTGCAAGGCGAAATAGAGGATCGGCAACAGGCTGATGTGGTTGGAGTTCAGGAGCGGTATGGTGAAGCCGAGATCATAGACGCTGTCCGGTTTGGACAAATCCTTGATCCACGGCGAGAGAAACGGCGCGTGGCGCATGGAAAAGCCCTGCGAAAACGCTCCGTACAGGGCGAAAAAGATGGGAAGCTGCAAAAACATCGGCAGGCATCCCCCCGCCATGTTCAGGCCGTTGTCCTTTTGGAACTTGGCCATTTCCTGCTGCATCTTCACCTTGTCGCCGGCGTACTTCTTCTGGATCTCCTTCATCATCGGCGCCAGCTTCGACATCTTGTTCATCGACACAAACGACTTGCGGTTCAGCGGATGCAGGATCAGCTTGATGATGACGGTCATGACGATGATGGCGAGGCCGTAGTTGCCGAGAATTTTGTCCAGGAAGGTCAGGAACTTCACCAGCCAGCGGCTGATGAAATCGAAATACTGCCAGGTGTAGGATACCACCCCTTCCAGACGCGGATCCGCGCCCGCGAGATACTCGTCCACCGCCGGACCGGCGTACAGCAGGTACGACGCCTTGTGCGAGGCGCCCTGCGGCACCGTCCCCGGCTCCACCGTCAGACTCACCTCCTCGACGGCCGGCACGTTGCCGGCGGCGGTGTGGATCTCCGGCTGGTAGGCGAAGTTCTTCTTCATATCGGCGGAGGCGGGCAAAAACGCCGGATCGGCCGGGAACAGCAGCCGCGTCGCCCCGTTCGAGTCCGGCAGCGCCTTGCCGTCCGCCGTCATGATGGCGGCGAAAAAGCGGTTCTTGGCCCCGACAAAGGCGAGGGCGGCGCGGTTGTCGCGGCTGGCCATCGGCTGCTTCGACACCAGATCCGCGAGGGGCTGGCGCTCGATCTCCACCCCGGGCGAGGCGGCGGCGGGCTGGCGCGCGGTCAGGAAATTGATGATGCCGAACTGCGGCGAGTCGTCGTCGGCGACGAGGCCGGCGGGGCCGATCAGGGTGTAGCTGAGCACCCGGCTTCCCTGGGCGATGTTGCGCCACTCCAGGTCGAAGGGAATGGTGAAGTCCGCGCCTTCCCCGGCCCCGGGCTCGGCCTTGGGGAAACGGTAGGTCCGGACCAGCTCCCAATCGCCCACGACGGTGCGGAACACCAGGTTCTCCCCGCGCTTCACCCTGTCGCCCGGCGCCGGCCGCACCTCGGCCCCGGCCGGAACCTCCACCAGTTCAAACCGGATCTGCCCCATCGGCGTCGTTTGCAGGCTCTGGCGATCCGCCCCGTAGGTCACGCCGGTCACGCGAAGGCTGTCGCGGCCGGAGGCCATGCGATCGAGGAGGACGACCCGGTTTTCCGGCGTGTCGTCCTGCGGCTCGCGGAAATAGCCGAGCAGGCGGTACCGCGTCAGGCTGCCGCCGAGGCTGGAAAACGCCGCCTCGTAGCCGTGGGCGTTCGCCCCCTCCCCGCCGGCGCGGACGGTGATCTCGTAGTCGCCGTCGGGATTGAAATCCCTGGCCGCCCCGACGACGTCGGGGGCGACGGCCCCCGGCGCGGTCACCGGAATGTTGGTCGTCTCCGTATGCCGGGCGGGAACAGTCTCGCGGTGTTGCGGCGGCTCATAGGGAAAGAGGTACTGCATCACCAGCATGAGCGTCAGGCCGATGGCCATCATGAGGAAGAAACGTTGTTTTTGGTCGCTGTTCACGTGTGCTGCCCGTCCTGAGTAAAAGCGTCATGGAAACCGCATGAAAACCGCGAAAAAAACCGGCGCCGGGGCATTCATGCCCCGGCGTCCCGGGAAGACTCCCGCCTCAACGCGTCCTCGTAGCCTGGCGGCGGATCGTAGCCGCCGGGGGAGAACGGATTGCACCTGAGTATCCGCCACGCGCCCAGAACGCAGCCGACGACGAGGCCGCGGTTGACGATGGCGTGCATCGCGTAGTTGCTGCAACTCGGATGGTAGCGGCAGACATTGGGCCACAGGCGGCTAAGGCTTTTCTGATAGCAGCGTATCAGCGCCACCGCCAGCCGCGACGCCGGCCGGCGCCACGGGTTCAGGGCCGGGGGCGGGACGGGAGGGGGCCAGAAGGGGTGTCCGCCGCCGCCGCCCGCATGGCCTTCTCCACATCCCGGACCACCTCCGGCCATGTCGCCTCCAAGAGCCCTTTTCGCGCCACCAGGGCGAAGTCGCGGCCGGTGGGCAGGCTGTCCCGTCTGGTGCGGTAGGCGGCGCGCAGCCGCCGCCGCATACGGTTCCGCTGCACGGCGCCGCCAAGTTTTTTCCCGGCCACGGCGGCGACGCGGGTGGCGCCGTCGTCGTTCGGGAGCGATTTCGCCAGCACCCGCCGTGCGGCGCCGCCGCTCCCTTCGGCAAACACCTGCGCGATCCTGTCCCGTCCGCGCAAGCGGGCGCTCTTCGGGAGCGTCTGCATACCGTATCCCTCCCGCCGCGCGAAACATAATGCCGTGGGTGAAAAATTAGCCTAAATTGTGTTCCTGCCGCCCCTGAAGTCAAGAACAAACTGAATAGGATGGCTCCCGAAATCGGGATGACGTCCCGAAAATCCTTCCAATTCCTTACCGCAACTCCCTCGCGGTGAAGGCGTGGGCGGGGGCCGCTATGCGATCCTGCGCCGCCACCAACTGCAACTCGAACTCGTCCGCCGCCTCCGTCGCCAGCATCACCTCGTACACCGCCGCCGCCGTAAACTCCAGCGCCGACCGCGCGTCCATCCCCTTCAACAAACTCGCCAGCAACAACCCGCTGGTCAAATCCCCCACGCCCACCGGATGACGGTCGAACTCGATGAGCGGACGGCTGATGTGCCACGCCCGCCCTTCCCGCGTCGCCAAAATCATCTCGAACGCCTTCGGATCCGACGCCGCATAACTCAAATGCTTCACCAGCACCAGCCGGGGGCCGCGCGCGCACAACTCCCGCGCCGCCGCGAGCGCCCCGCCGATGTCCTCAATCTCCCGGCCGACCAATTTCCCCAGCTCCAGCACGTTCGGCGACATCATGTCCGCCGCGAACAGCGAATGCTCCTGGTGGAACTCCGCCACCCCGGGCGCGACCTTGCAGCCCTTCACCGGATGCCCCATCACCGGATCGCAGAAAAACCACGCGTGCGGGTTGGCCGCCTTCACCTTTTTCACAATGTCAAGGATGACCTCCCCCTGCGCCGCCGCGCCGATATACCCCGTCAGCACCGCGTCGCAGCGCGGGAGCATGTGGATAGCCGCTATCCCCTCCGCAATCTCCGCCAAATGCCCGGGAGGCAGCACCGTGCCCTTCCACCCCTCGGCGTATTGGGTGTGGTTGGAAAACTGCACGGCATTGAGCGGCCAGACCTCGACGCCGACGCGGCGCATGGGAAAGACCGCCGCGCTGTTGCCGGCATGGCCGAAAACCACATGGGACTGGATTGACAACACACTCTTCATGGCGCGCCCTTTACTGTGGAGTTTGTACAGAAAAGCAAACAAACTGCCGTTCGCGTTCTTTTATACTTGTACACATTCGCGTCGCAAAAGAGAAATGCAAAAAATATCCTTTCACGGCGCATACCGCCTCGGTACGCGCTTGCCGACCATGCACACCACCTCGTAATTGATAGTCCCCAGCCGCTCCGCCACCTCCTCCACCGGCAATCCGGGATCGCCGAACAGCACGGCCTCATCCCCCTCGGCCACCCCCTCGATGCCGGTCACGTCCACCATGCACTGATCCATGCAGACCCGGCCGACCACCCGCGCCCGGCGGCCGCGCACCAGCGCCTCCGCCCGGTTGCCCAGCCCCCGCGCCCAGCCGTCGGCATAGCCCAGCGGCAGGGTGGCGATCACCGCCGGCGCGGACGCTCGATACGCGCGCCCGTAGCCGACGGCGCTTCCCGCCGGCACTTCCTTGACCATGGCCACCCGGGCCTTCAGGCGCATGGCCGGGCGCAGTTCGATCGGGCGCGACGTTTCGGCCGACGGCCACAGGCCGTACAGGGCGATGCCGGCCCGCACCATGTCGAGATGCGTTTCGGGAAGGTCCAGCAGCGCGGCGCTGTTGGCCGCGTGGCGCAGGGGAATGTGAATCCCCCGGGCGGCGATGGCGTCGAGCGCGCCGGCGAAGGCGCGGTATTGTCGGCGGGCGTATGCTTTGTCGGCGCTGTCGGCGCTGGCGAAATGGGTGAACGCGCCCTCGATATGCACGCCCGGGAGCGCCGCCACGGCTACGGCGAAATCAGCGGCGTCTTCCGGGCGGACGCCGATGCGGCCCATGCCGGTGTCGATTTTCAGGTGGACGGGGACGGTTTTCCCCGCCGCGGTTCCGGCGGCGGAGAGGGCTTCAGCCTGTTCCGTCGTATAAATGGTCTGGGAGAGTCCGGCGCGCGCCGCGAGCGGGGCCTGTCCCGGCGGGGTGTAGCCGAGCACCAGAAGGGGGTGGGCAAGCCCGGCGTCCCGCAGGTGCAGCGCCTCGTCCAGAATGGCGACGGCGAGGACATCGGCTCCCGCCGCGACAGCCTCGCGCGCGACCCGCACGGCGCCGTGGCCGTAGCCGTCGGCTTTGACCACGGCGCAGAATTTCACGCCCGGGGCGAGGAGCCGCCTGAGGTTTTTCACATTGCCGCGGATGGCGGACATATCGACCTCGGCCCAGACGGGCCGGCCGGATTCGTCCGCGACCGCGCTTTCACAACCATCCCG
>QMCE01001524.1_pt1 | contig 12722 bp, 18 predicted proteins | sample 1821851 | NCBI WGS metagenome assembly QMCE01 (sample SAMN09453174, study PRJNA476694) | Termite gut metagenome, whole genome shotgun sequencing project. | isolation source: worker | host: Odontotermes sp. | place: South Africa:Pretoria | collected 2016-01-28 | reverse complement strand
GAGCGGGGGGCCGGGTTTCCGGCGGGCCCACACCCCAGGGGCGAAGCCCACAGGCGCCCCGCCCAAAGAGGCAAAACCCACCCCAGTGGTGAAACAGAAGCGCCCTTCCAACCGGAAATCCCCCCCCCCCCCCAGTTGCTGCACCGGCACCACGAGAGAACGACAAGCCCGCGGCTCGTGTGGCGGAGCGAGTCGGTTCCCGCGGTATCGAGTACGTTCAGGCGCTCACCCGTCTGTTGGAACTCTTGCCGGAATCCTCTCGCGAGCGGCTCGTATCGTTCATCATCGAGGCGAAAATCGTGTAAATCGGTTACGCCATGGCCTGGAGTCCTAAATACGCCGCACACCGATATTTTCGCAAGCGAGGAGATATCGTGAACAAGGAGGCCCGAATGGTAATTTACAGCTCCCCGCCCGACGACAGGGCCGCACACGCAAAACATCAGGCAGTGCTCAAGGGTCTAAAATATGACTTCACGAACAGTCTGTTTCAATACTAAACATAGATAATATGAAAATTATAAAACCATCATTCAGTATCATATCGCCCGTCGACGGCGATATGCTGAAAAGTATCGAGAGAGCGGGCCGCACCTGCTACAAATCCGAAGACAAGATCACCGACGACAGCGCGGCAGAGTTTGTCCGAATGATAATCAGCCGAGGCCACGAATCGGTGTTGGAGCACGAGAAAATCTCCGTGCTGTTCGTGTGCGACCGGGGCGTGTCCCACGAGTTGGTGCGCCACCGGATTGCGTCGTTCTCGCAGGAGAGCACCCGCTACTGCGACTACTCGAAGGATAAATTCGGCGCGGAACTCACGTTTATCCTGCCGTGTTGGGCGACAACCATCACCGAGGGTCATTACGAATCACTGATCCCTGCCCAACCTATCCCCACCCTGCGAAGTGTGACGGAGCATATTTGGCTCAACGCTATGTCTCTGGCCGAGTTCCATTACAAAAAGCTGCTCGACAACGCATGGTCGCCACAGGAGGCCCTGTCGGTTCTGCCGAACTCCCTCAAGACAGAGATTGTCGTAACGGCCAACCTGCGGGAGTGGCGCACGATCTTCAAGCAACGAACATCCCCGGCGGCCCACCCGCAGATGCGCGAGCTGATGTGCCCGCTCCTGGACGAAATGAAACGCCTGTTACCCGTTGTGTTCGACGATATAAACTTCTGATTATGCCACCCAAAACAGAGTGGGGCAACCCAACGATTGAAATCAAGAACGGCGATAAATGGGAGCCGTTGGTTGTGATTGTGTGTGAGCCTCGGCAAGTCGGTCGTCGTCTCTCTCCCTCCCTCGGCCTCAAGGCTCTCGCCACAGGGTTCGCTCGCCAGGGAAGCGTGATCGAGGAACTGCGAACCACATTTGGCAGCTTACACGCTGCATTCAAGGCACTCGCCGCTTTGCAGGGGGGGGGCTAAACCGCTTTATGAGCGAACGGGTATCGCCCCAAAACGAGGCCGGTCTCGCCGCAAACAACGACTTACCAGACTGAAGCGCCGCAGAAAAAGACAGGCAAAATCATTTAAAACTAACAAGAAATGAGCACAAAGAAAAAATCGGGATTGGACATTTATCGGGTAAAAGTCACTCTGCGGATCCCAGGGTTTCAAATACTGGTCTTTGAGGGTATGTATATCCCTGAAAATGAAACGGCCAACGCGAAAAAACTCAAAGAGGAATGCTGTGACCATATCGCAGGGAGAATCAACTGGGATAAACTCGGCATCACGCGAGACCAGTGCGCGATGGAGGTGACGTACAAGGTTCTTCACAACACCTTTCTCGTCAGAGAGGGGCAACAAGATTAACTCACAAAAAGGCAATGCCCGAAGCCGTTAGAGGGCAATGACAATATTTATCTTATGGACACAATCAATTTGGGCGACAACGTCCACAGCACCGTGTCCGGGAATACAAAGGTGGAATGGCTTGGAGGCTCGGAGCTCGAAATGATCGGGTAGCAAACCATCCGGCGGCCTGGCTGATCCCCGCCGCCGGAACTAACCGCCGCAAGGCATAATAATGACAATAGAGATGAACGGATGTAAAAACCTAAATTGCATAGGTAATCCTAATGAGGGTTGTAGACTTTCGCCCAGGGACTGTCGCGGTTACTACAACGGTAACGGGCCCCATCCCGATGGTTGCGATGGAAAGCCGGAGAATGCCGGGCCCGAGTGCCCCGCAAGACCCACGGGATCCGACGCGGCGGAGGTGATACGTCGCTTCGGTCAGGCGATAAGAGAAGCGGATAAACAACCGGCTCGGAGGGCGAGCATTTTAGAGGAGGCCGTGCGGATCCGCAGCGGCGAACGCAACACCGACTACGGTGATGCCGTCGAGAACTTCCGGCGGATCACCGAGATCGCCAACGCCATCACGGGGTTGGAACTGACCTCGGCGCAGTGCTGCAAGGTGATGATCGCCGTCAAGTTGGCGCGCGAGCTTCACAACCACAAGCGCGACAACCTGGTCGACCTGTGCGGCTATGCCGATATACTCGAATTGATTGAAAACCATAAAGCCAACGAGGGAGAGAAATGAAGACAGGTATTGAAATTATTGCCGTCGAGCGCGAACGTCAAATCGCACAAGAGGGTTGGACTGCCGAGCACGACAAACGGCACGACCGGGGAGAATTGGCTATGGCTGCAGCGTGCTATGCGTTTCCGAAAGAAATTATCAATTATCGCAACAATACAGCTTTCGTCTCTTTGAAGCGATTCCATTTGTGGCCGTGGCACCCCAAATGGTGGAAACCCACACCTGACGATCGCATCCGCGAACTCGCCAAAGCAGGAGCACTAATCGCCGCCGAGATTGACAGGTTATTGAACCGGCAATGAGATGCGAAATGAAACTTAACCCTTAAACATAAAACAATGACAAAAACCAGAAAAAAAGAGGTAGTAGTGATGGGAGTCACGCGCGACCAGATGGAGGAGGCGTTCGGCAAGTTCGCTTTCGCCGACGCGAAACATCAGAGCATCACCGCCAAGAAGGATGCCGAGCTCACTAAGATTCGTGAAAAGTATGCGGTCGAATTGACGGAGCATCAAAAGAATCGCGAGGAAGCATTCGGCATCCTGCGAACCTATGCCACTGAGAACCACGACGAGTTGTTCTCGAAGAAAAAGAGTATGGAGACCACGCACGGCGTCCTCGGGTTTCGTACCGGTACACCTGGCCTCAAACAGTTGAAAGGCTTTACCGTGGCCTCGTCGGTGAACCTGCTGCGGGAATTTGCACCGGAATACATCCGGACGAAAGAGGAGCCGGCCAAAGACAAACTCATTGCCGATCGCGACAACGAGGGCATGGCCGAACTGATGGCAAAAGTCGGCCTCAAAGTCACGCAGGACGAAACGTTTTTCGTTGAACCCAAAAAGGAGGAGCAGCCCTGCTGAATGAGCAAAAAGCGAAAATATGACAAGGAGAAGATCGACGTATGCCGGAACTGCCACGGCTCCGGCGTTGTTCCCATCTACCAGGATGGGCCCCTATCGACGTGCCCCGTCTGCCGCGGTAGCGGGCACATCAAAAAAACCGTGAAGATCGAACTCACCATCGAACCCTACACCGGTACGGATACATAAAAAAAGCCCGCCAGTCGAAAACGAACTAACGAGCAAAGTGTTGGACGCACTTGACAAAGATAGCGAGTTTTTGGAGAATGGCAAAAGGTAAGCAATATAAAAGTACGGAACGTCGCATTCGGGAGGTGTGGGAACTGACTCAGAAACATTATGAGCCGGGTAACCAGTCCAGAAGCTATTTCGCAGTGTGGCGAAACCATATCGAGCCTCGATATGGGATTTGTTACCGCACTTACCTCAGTTATATAAATGCGTCGCTGCCAAAAGAGACGGAACCGACTCTATTCGACTGACGAGCAAGGCCCCGGCACCACTACGGTTGCCGGGGTCTCTTTATCTCAGCCGTGATCGCCGGTGCGGGCCGCACGCGCTGAAATTGTTTGGCGGCTGAGTTGTCGATGACATGGGTGGTGTAGACCAACTCCTCGTGCAGCAACTGCTCATGTTCATGGTCGGGGATGGTTTCAACCAGGGTGAAACTGCCAAATCCGTCGCCGGCGAGCCCCTGGACTGCGACGTTTGCCCCGTCCGCCAGATCGAGATGCGCGAGCGCCTGCTCCTGGTACCTGTTCCCGTCCTCGGGCGTGGCCAGCGTCTGGGTGACAATATGTAGTCGCACGCGGAAATTCGCATCGCGCGCACCCATCGAGAGCTGGCGCCACACGATCGGCTCGAACTCCACAAACGCAGCAGGTGTCCGGAACGCCGCCTGCGACGTCAGTTGTTCGGTGTTTTTGTTCCAAAGGCTGAAATGCAGAATGCCGAGTCCGGGGGTTTTCAGCCGCTCCACAAGGGCCAGATAGATCTTCTTTCTCATTTTTTAATTGATTTTGCGAGGTCACTCAGGAATTGTTTTATATTATCGTTCGCGATCTTTTCGATTGCGTCTTTCACCTTCGGATGGTTGCCGATGAACTGCCGCTGCGGGATGGAGATCGTTCGGGAATGAGACTTCACGACATAGGTCTTACCTTTGTTTTTGCCCTTTTTAATTGTTTTATTGTGTGCGCCCACCGCCTGTGTGAACTTGCCCCCCGTGTTATGAACTCCGGCATAAGGTAGCGCCGATGTGAATTTGACACTGTTACCACTGGCGGAGCCGCGGATTGAGCGCCGCAATTTACCGGTAACAACCAGCAATGAGCCTTTAGCCCTGGTGTTCTTGCGGGGCGGCCAGGGTTTGTCGAAAAACGCCTTGCGTTCGAAGTTGCGGTCGAACTCTTCAGTCAGCTTGACTGCGGCATCAGACATGATATTTTTTAACAAATCTTCCGGTTTCATAGTGATCTATTGTTTTGAAAGAAAAAAGCGTTATATTTGTGGCATAAAAGCTTTGATGGGTGGCGACTTTTGGTGAAGGCCGATAACTGAACCCGTTAGGGCTTTTTCTTTTTGACGTAGTACGGCTGCTCGAAAGAGCGTTTGTTCTGGATGACCTTCTCGAAGCCCAATATCCACGTTTGCCCTCGGTGTTTGAATTCATACTCGTTGTAGCCGACGACATTTCTTTTCACTTTGGCCTCCACGTTTTTGACATGCGCCGGATTGCCCATGTCTTTGGTCGCCCCCAGGGGTGAATATTTCGTGTGTTTCCAATCCTCAGGGTGTTCGAGGGCGTTTTTCAGCATCCATTTTGCCTCAGTGGTCGAGGCGTGGTGTAAATACCGTTTGACACTTTGGGCCGACAATCGAATCTGCTTCGTCTGAAAAGCAGACGAAGTCACGAGTGACTCGCCGTGTGCCCACTCACTCACCTTTATGTCTGTCTGTTTTCGTAGCCCATTATCCCGCTGCTGGGCGAGATCACGAATCGAATCCTTAATCTCTCCGGGGGCTTTATTGTAGGGATGTTTGTCGGGGAACACCTTCAGTTCCTTGCCCGGGTTAAACCGAAATATTTTACCTTTGTCGCCGGCGGTGGCTTTTTCTCCCTGTTCCGTAGCATGTGTGCTGTCGCTGGTTGGATGGTCTCCCCTGAGCACCCGCACGACGGTGCAGCGGCAATTCCAACCGTTCGGGGGCGTGAACTGCGCCCAGAACGGATCGCTTGGCGGCAGGGTGGTGCCGTTAAGCCTGGCGTGCTCCTCCCGCACACGATCGTCGCCGACGGTTCGGTACTGGAGGTTATAGCGGTCGCCGTCCTTTTCAAAGTCGTGCCACTTCGAGGCCATCTGAGCGGAGGCGACGGCGTGGTTGTACTCGGCACGGAGATAGTTTTTATTGTACTTGTCGTCGATTTTGGCGACATCCTCGCGAAACTTCTCGAAGGGCTTGATCCCGCCGTCTTTATCGACCAACGACAGCCCCACCTCATTAAGAGAGTGATAGGTCTTGAATCCTGAGAAAATGAAAGCGTTGTTCTCAAGCAACGCGGTCAGATCGTCGGGCATTTCTTCTGAAACAGAGTAGGTGATCGCGTCACCCAGGACGCGGAACGTCTCGGCGATCAGATCCAGGGCGGGCTTCTCCGTCATCATCGAGGGAGTGAATTTGCCCCGCTTTCGGATCCACTTGCCGGCGCGCTCGAACACCGCGCTGTCGAAGGCGATGTCGGTGCCGTTCTCATCCGCTGCGAGCGTCAAGATGTCATCACGGTAGAGATCCGTCAGGGCGTCGTCCATGCCGCGGTAGAACGCCCGGAAATCCTTTGTCGGCATTTTCGAGGGGCTGCCGTCCTTGCCATCACCCGCGCCAGCCCCTACGCGAAAAAACTCTCCGCCGACACGGCCTTTTTTCTGATGATGGGGATTTTGTACTTGTTGCTGAAATATTTTGGGTCGATGTCATACTCCGACATGATCAGGCGCTCATTCTCGCGCTGTTCGGCGGGCGTGAAGTTAGCTGCCTCGTCCCAATCGAACGTTACGCCCTGGAGCGGGAATCCGTGGCGGATCATCAGCGGGATCAGTCGGCCGTTAACGAGATACTTTATACGTGTGGCATCCGCCCGACACACTTTCTCGAACACTTCGAGATGGGTTTCGGACTGCGACAGCGAGCTGCCGTTGTCGATTGTCATCGTCTGGTGCAGCACACCCTTCGAGATCTCCGAGTTGCAGCGGTCGATACGTTTATCGTAGACGTTGTAGGCGTCACCCCGGCTCGACTCTTTGATCTCGATGTCGGTGCCGTCAGGGAAGAGACCGTAGGCCGCTGCGCCCATCTTTTCGAGCATAGCCATGATCTCGTTGTGGTCTCTGGTATTCTGCGACAGGGTTTTCGCGATGCGGATCGGCATGCCGAACACCTCGCCGAAGGTGTCCCAGTAAGCGAGCATATTCTTCTTTGAGAGCGACTGCGGTGCGCATTTGAGCAACAACCCCAGATCGCGCGGTTTACCGACCTCGATGCACCAGGCGGCGATATCCCCGTCACGATATGATACACCTTTTTGCCAGTCGTCACCCGCCTCGCGCGTAATCACTCCATATTCCGGCACCACGTGCTTGCGGGGTACCAACTCCACGCCGTCGAAGAACATCACCCCGTTCTCGGAGGCGATATCGCCGAACTGGATCAGCGAGTGGCCCCAGAACGGAGCATCGAGAGCCAGGCCGAGAAAATCCATGAACCACTCGCGCTCGAATATCAGACGGGCCTTGTCATCTTCCTTGCCGCCTTTGCTGAGCATGAACGGCTTCTGCATAGTCTCGTCCTTGCGTTGGCCGATACATCCGGTCAGGTGAAGATCTACCATCGCGTCGTCGTACACATCAAGAAGATTCAGGCGATTAGGCTGCTCGAAATTGATTGCCGCCTGCCAGGCGCTACGCCACCGGCCGATATCCTTTTTTGTCAGGCTCGTCGTCTGCTGCTGCAGTTCGACAAGAATGTCCCTTTTCTTTTTCACTTTCTCGATTAAATCGGCGGCGAGGCGCAGCGTCGCCTCGCGCCGACGGTGTGCGGATGTGCCTGGTATGGAGGCCATGAATTGATCGAATTTACTCATTCGGCGTATGAATAGTGTTTAAGCGGCGTTCAACCGCTGTTTAATAACCCGTTTCGGTGCGATCCTGACTACCGAACCGTATCGGGCCGGCAATGTTGGTTGTGCCGTCCTCGCCGGTGTATGCCGGCAGGTCGGGCATGGCGCTACCTTTGCTCACGCGCGTGAGCCACTCGACGGCTTGCTCGTAGAGTACCTGACGCCGATCGAGAGCCATACCCCCGGGCAGCCAATGGGCGAGATAATAGAGGGAGATGTTCGCCGTGATCTGCACGAGCATGGAGTTGCGGGCATTGCCCTGGGCGGCAAAAGCCCCCTCGATATCGTATCTGGGTCGGATGTAGCTGGCCACCTCCTCCATTGCGACACGCTCGGCCTTCTGCCGGATCGCCTCCTCGCTCCGGGTCAAGACATCGAGCTCGACCTCGTCGCACACGACCCTGTAATCGTCTTGGGAGAGAAACATTGTCAGTTAGTTTTATGGATTGCCATTCGCCGCGCTGTGCGGGCATTAAACTTGTGACTGAGCACACCCTTGCGCACGAGCTCGCGCCGCTCCTGCTGGCTGATCACTTTCGGCCGGCCGCCGAGCATCACCACGAATTGCGGTACGCCGGTTTTCGCCTGTCGGCGATCGGCCCGCTTGCTCGCCCGACTGCAGCGGATGTAGAGCACGAGGCTTCGAAGAAACTTTACCATGTATTTTTCGATGTTGGACGCCCCCCGATCCGCGGGGCGTGGGTTTGTATTCGTGTTTGTTGCTGCAGAAGGTAGATCGCACCCTCGTCGGCATCGGGTGCATCGTCGTGGCCGCTGGCCCCCTTCTCGAACGAAAGGGTTTGCTCCAGGCCCGCGAGAGTGTCGGGGTCAGTCTGGAGATCGGCGTTGTAGTAGACGAAGCCGCGCTCCCACAGTGGCGATATCCCCTCGATGCGCTGAAACTTGTCGGGTTTCTTGCGCCTGTCGGGCCGGATGGGGAGTTGATAGCCGCGCAGGTTGCCCTCTCGCGTGAACTCGTCGAGTATGATGTCCTGAAGGAAATTCGCCTCGATGTAGTGGTTGCAGATTACACCGGCAGTCTGCATACGCTCGTGCAGATCGTACCACCATCGCACCATCTCGGCCACCGAGCACTGCCGTACGAACGCTGCGATCTGGTGGAGTTCTGTGCCGCACTTGCCCCACACCTTGATCGCCTTGTAGTCGTTTTTAGACGTCCCCTTGAACGAAGGGTCGCAATAAGCAATGATGCTGGAGTAGGCACTTAGCGGCGGAAGTTTTTTCCACCGGATCCAGTCGTTCCGGAACACGGCCCCCTCGGTGATGGGGTTGTTCATCATCTCCTTCTGGAAGGAGCGGTAGCCCATGAACCGCTCCATGTCACGCAGTTCATCGCGCGTCCATTTGGCCATCCACGACACATTGCCACGCCGGTCTATCGCGTTCACCTGAGAGACGTATACCCCGTCGGTGGCGGCGATGTTGGCCAGCACACTGCACTTACTTATCAGGTTGCCGATCATGATGAACCGCCCGCGTCCCCCGTCGAGTGCACCGAACAGCGCCTCACGCACCCACTTGGTGAGTTTACGCACGCGGGACTCGTTCTCGCACAACTCGTCGTCGTCGAGGTCATCTATTACAACATAGTCGGGGCGCCGGTTGCGGTACCGCAGACCGCGCGGCGACTGCCCGCGGCCCCGGGCGAAGAACGCGCAGCCGTCGGCGGTGACGAATTCTCCCTCCTGCCAGGTGCCGGCACTGTACTGTTCGCCGAAGTCGTCGATGTAGCGCTGGTTGAATTGCAGTTCGGCCTGCAAGTCCCCCAACAGGGTGTTGGCGTTATCCCGCGACTTGGAGACGAGCACCATCACATTGATTTCCCTGACTTCCTGACACTTCAGCCACATCGGGATCATGATATCCATGTGGGTACTCTTGGCCGCTCCGCGGTGCCACTTGAGGGCGGCCTTCAGGTTGCGGTTCCTGCGGATCCTCTTGGCGGTTTCAATATGGAATGGCGCACATTCGGTGTGCTTACCCGTGGTCGCGTCGTCGGTATAGTGGGGAAAGTAGTAGTTGACGAATGCACCGTAATCACCCCTCAGCCGCTTGATGCGGGCGTGTTTGTCCACCTCGCTCTCGACGAGATGCCGGGTGGTTTGGCGCTGCACGTTCTCACAGTGCTCGTGCCACCGCTTTATCGCTTCATTGGTGACTCCGGCCATTGATTATCCCTTAGCGCTCAATTGATCGGTGATGTAGAGATCCTGGTACTTGTTGAACAGCCGGATCAACTCGGGTGTGAGTTCCTTGTCGACCGACGCGCGGAATTGCAGCCATTTGCCAAAGGCGATGAATACCTCGATCGCGTCGACCACGTTCGCCTTCTTATCCAACTTCTCGATCGTTGCCGCGAGCTTCGCGAGTTTATCGGCGGCCCCGGAGAGTTTCGCCGGGTCGGTCTCTTCGTTCAGGTTTTCCACCAGGTTGCTGATCGCCCTCAGAAGATTGTTCACGATCTCCGGGCGCGTGACGCTCTGTGCGGCCCGTCGCTTATCCCATTCGCCTACGGTGACCCAGCGGCTCACGGTCTGCTCCGAGGTGCCGACCTTTTGGGCGATCACCTTCTGCTGTTCGCCAGTCATGTAGAGTATGCGGGCGAGCTCCTTTTTCTCCTCACTTGTTTTACCTGCCATTCATGCGATGTCTGTTTTATTGACGGGACAAAAATCGCGTATCGCACCCTCGTATGAAAAAATAGTGTAAACTCTTTACACTCTTTTTGTTGTCGTCGGACAACTACCGCAATTTTGCCCCGTAAAACATTGCGGAGTGGAGCAGTGGCAGCTCGTGAGGTTCATTCCCTCAAGGTCGCGGGTTCGATCCCCGCCTCCGCTACAAAAACCTATTTTTTTGAATGGCAAGAGAATTTGTGATCAACACCAGCCGGGTGAACAGTTACGGCACCCGCGTACTCACGTCCGGCATAGATACCGAACAATTCAAGCGCAATCCAGTCCTGCTGTATATGCACCGCCGCGACCGCTGGGACGTGGGCACTATGGTGATCGGCCGCGTCGAGAACCTGCGCGTCGAGGGCGACAGCCTGATCGGCACACCGGTGTTCGATCTGGGCGACAAGTTCGCGGCAGAGGTCGGGCGCAAGTGGGAGGATGATTTCCTACGCATGTGCTCCGCAGGCCTGGAGCCGATAGAGTTCTCCTCGGCCCCCGAGCATGTCGCCCAGGGGCAGACCCGTGCCACGATCACCAAGAGCAAACTGATCGAGGTCTCGATCGTCGACATAGGCGCCAACGACGACGCACTGAAACTCTACGAGCCGGATGGGAAGGTGATAACCCTCGCCGCCGGCGAACCCAGTGATCTGCTGCCCCTGCTCAATCCCGACCCCGAGGCGAAACCCGCCCCGGAAGCGAATAAAACAGATAACTCACAAATCAATTTTTCTATGGAAAGAATCCTATTGGCTCTCGGGCTGGCGGCAACTGCCTCCGAGAGTGACGCGCTCGCCGCGATCACCAAGTTGCAAACCGATGCCGCACGTGTCGAGACCATCGAGAACGCACGCATCGAGGCCGCCGTCGACGCGGCCATCACAGCCCGTAAAATTACCGCCGACAAGCGCGAGAGTTTCATCGCCCTGGGCAAGGCCGCCGGTTTCGATCACTTGGGCGTGGTGCTCGATGCAATGACCCCGGTAGTGAAGCCGCTCAATTTCGTTAACCCCGGCAGCGGATCGTCGGCGAATGCCAACCAAGCGCAGACCTATGCGCAGATGTCAGAGGAGTCGCTCATGGCCCTGCGCAACGAGAACCCCGAGGAGTTCGTGCGCCTGTTCAAAGCCGAATATGGCGTCGAACCCGATCTGTCCAAATAACCAACAAAACTTTTATAGCTGAATGAGAAAATTCCTTTTTGCCCTTTTGGGCATTGTTTGCACCCTGTGCGTGAACGGAGCAGTCGGCGCGGTCGTCGGCGGGGCTCTGGGCGCACAACCCATTTATGGCGCACTTGCCGCCGGTGGGGTTACGGTCGTGACCGGTATATTCGGCGGACTCGCGCCCTCAGGAGTGCTGCAAGCCGGATTACTTACCGAAGTCTGGACCGGCCAGATGATCAAAGCCTTTCGTTCCGATCCCGAGGAGATGGGTTGGTACAACAAAATCCGTTCGTACGATCAGTATGCCGAAAAAGATGTGATTCACTTTGTGCAGATCGGCGGTGATCCGACGGTGTTGGTGAACAATACATCCTATCCGCTTGAGATCGAAACCCTCGAAGATGGAGACAAGGCGGTTTCGCTCGATAAATTCCAGACCAGGCCGACCTGTATCACGGATGACGAACTGTACGCCCTCTCCTACGACAAGAAAGCGACCGTCATCGAGCGTCACAAGGAGAAGATGAAAGAGGCGATCTATTCCCGTGCGATCCACGCCATCGCCCCGACACAGGATACTACCGCCACTCCCGTGATCACCACCACCGGCGCCACATCGGATGGGCGCAAGATACTCACGACTCAGGACGTGGTCAGGCTCAAGAAGGCATTCGACAAAAACAAGGTGCCTAAGGCAGGACGTATTCTCGTGCTGTGCTCCGATCACATTGCCGACCTGCTTCAGAATGATCAGAAGTTCGCCCAGCAGTATTATAACTACGAGACGGGCAAGGTGGCGAAACTCTACGGCTTCGAGATCTACGAGTACGACGACTGCCCCTACTACAACGCCGGTACCCTGAAAAAGATCGCATACGGAGCTGCCCCGGGCGCGACGGATACACAGGCTTCGATCGCTTTCGCGCCTCTCCGGATGATGAAAGCCAACGGGAGTATGAAGACTTACGCCTCAGAGGCGAAGGATAACCCTACCACCCAAGAAAACCTGATCAGCTTCCGCACCTACTCGATCTGCCTGCCGCTGAAAGAGGAGGCGATGGGCGCGATCGTGAGCGCGACGGTGTAATCCGACAGCCAAATGGGAAAGGATCTGCAATATCTGGTTCTGCACTGTACTGCCACGCCCGCGGGACGCGAGGTAACAGCCGACGAAATTCGGGCGTGGCATACGGCGCCCCCGCCCCGTGGCCGCGGGTGGAAGCAGGTCGGGTATACAGACCTCATCCATCTGGACGGCAG
>QMCE01001523.1_pt1 | contig 12723 bp, 9 predicted proteins | sample 1821851 | NCBI WGS metagenome assembly QMCE01 (sample SAMN09453174, study PRJNA476694) | Termite gut metagenome, whole genome shotgun sequencing project. | isolation source: worker | host: Odontotermes sp. | place: South Africa:Pretoria | collected 2016-01-28 | reverse complement strand
GTATCCTCGGGGGTCTTGTGCTCGTCATCGCGCCCGGCAGTCAAGCACCGCTGCCCGTCGCCACCGTACTTGGCGTCGTCGGAGGCTGCTGCGGCGCGATCGGGGGCGCTGGCGTGGGAGCCGGGCTCTCGGTGGCCGAGACGATCGCCCGATCCCAACGCGCGCTCTGGCTCATCATCGGAGGGACGATCGGCGGGGGCGCCGTCGGCTGGGCCACGCAGTGGCTCGGCCGCTCGATTCTGTTGACAAATCAATCGAATGTGAAGTATAATCGAATCACAACCACGACAGATGCTATCTATTTTATGAATTATACTGTCAAAATACCGCCGATGCCATACGAAAGGAAGTAAATGCTGATGAAGAATGCGAAACTTGGGTTGATGCCCTTATACGCGGGTCTATATGACAGGGACGACCCTCAGGCGATGCTTCATCGCCTCCACCGCAAAGATCCCGGTGTGTTCTCGGTCATTTTCGACTCCTATTCGAAGCAGTTGTTCTTCTATTGCAGGGCGATCCTCGGGGTCGACGCCACGGCCGAGGACGTGGTGCAGGAGACTTTCGTGAGGCTGTGGCGCCACGATACGGAGTTCCAGAGCATCGTCTCGATGAAGACGTTCCTCTACCGCACGGCGCGCAACATGTCGATCGATATACTGAAGCACCAGCGGGTGGAGCTGCGTCACAACGCAATGGCCGCGCACGAACTCGGCGACAGCGTGCTCGAACAGAAACTGATCGAAGAGGAGGTGATCGCCGATCTGTACGCCATGATCGAGAGGCTTCCCGCGGCTTGTGCCCGTATATTCCGCATGTCGCTCGGCGGGATGAAGAACCACGAGATCGCCCGGGAGCTGTCGCTGTCGGTAACCACCGTGAAGACGCAGAAACAGCGTGCTATCGCAGCCCTGCGCGCCCGTTTCGGCAGCCTCACCCCTCTATTGCTCCTGCTCGTGCAGGGCGTCGCCGAATAGACGGGGGCGGGCATTCGCTTGTTTCCGGTGCGGTCTGCGTTTTCCGACCGACCGACTTTCGATTTTCAATTCGTTTGTCATCCTTTTTGCAGGGGAGATCGTCTTTTCACAAACGAGACTGCCATGCCACCTTTACACACTTTTGAAATAGCCCGCCTGGTCGCCGCGCGAATAGCGGGAACCGCCACGCCCCAAGAGGACGAACAACTCGAAGCGTGGCTCGCCGCCGACACTGACAACAGGCGCTTCTTCGACACCCTGTCGGTGGGCGACAACATAGACCGGCGGATAGACGAGTATTTGCGCCTCGACTTGACTGGTGTCAAGTCGCGCACGATGGATGCCATAGGAGCTACCGGCAAATCTTCCCCCGGCCACAAACCTTATTATAGACGGCGCAACGTGCTGCGTACCGCGGCAGTGGTGGCGGCAACCGCCGCCGTTGCGGCCATAGTAGTGGTATTGCACACCGGCACGGTGGGGGAGGCTGTCGAACCCGCCGTCGGGACGGCCTACCTCGAAACCGCCGACGGGCGCAGGTTCGACCTCGGCGCGACGGAGGGCCACGCGGTGATAGAGACGGGTGCGGGCACCCTGCGCGCAGACGGCGAGGGGCTCGAATACATGGCCGAGGACACTATCAATGACGGCCTGCGTTACGACCGCATCGTGATCCCGCGCGGGAACACCTACCGCGTGACCCTTCCCGACGGCAGCCGCGTGTGGCTCAACGCCGCCACCGAACTGCGCTACATGGCCTCGGGCGGGCGCGACACGCGCGAGGTGCACCTCTCGGGCGAAGCCTATTTCGAGGTTACCCCATCCGGGCGGCCTTTTGTGGTGAACACAGGCGGGGCGGCGGTCAGGGTGTTGGGAACCTCGTTCAACGTCTCGGCCTATCCCGACGAGCCGCAGGTCAGCGCCACGCTGGTCGAGGGAAGCGTCGAGGTGGTCGCGCTGAAGACGGGGCGGACGGCGCTCATCACCCCCGGCATGCAGGCCAGTGTGGCGGGTGACGGGCGGATCGGGCTGCGGGATGTCGACCCTGCGTCGTCCACGGGCTGGCGCGACGATATGTTCGTATTCGACAACGAGAGCATGGCGGCCATAATGCGCAAGCTGTCGCGGTGGTACGACGTGGAGATCACGTTCGACGACGAGACGCTGGGCGGCGCGACCTTCTACGGCGTGATGCCGCGCCACGAGAGCGTGACCACCATCCTCGATATGATGAAAAAGACCTACCCGATAGATTACCGCATCACGCGCAATGGGATCAGGATACGGCGAACAGGGGGGATTGACAATTGATAATGGACAATAAAATTTTAACGAAATGCCTATGATAGAAAACAACCTTTGAAAAAAGGCCCCGCGCGGTGGTGACGCACCGGCAGGGCCGTGGAAAATTTGCCGATCTATGCTACGTCCCCTGTGGGGACACTAACCGACACACAACAAAAGTATGAAAAAAGAGAGACTTATCTCCACTTTCCCACGTGGAAAAACAAAATTGTTATGCATTATGAGACTGTCACTGGCTATGTTATTCGCCCCGTTGGTACTGTGGGCCAACGGCGGGTCGGCGCAGCAGACGATGAGCCTGAAGGTAGAGAACGCATCGCTCGAAACCGTACTGCGCAACGTCAGGGCCGCGTCGGGATACTATATCCTCTACAACACCGACGATATAAAGGACGTCGCGGGGATAACGATCGAGGCCGAGAACGCCACTGTGGCCGCGGTGCTCGACATTGCCCTGCGCGGTACGCAACTGATCTACACGATCGAGGAACGCACGATACTCATCTCGCGCCGCGGCGCACAGGCGCAGCAACCCGCCGCGGCGACGGTGGGCGGCGTGGTAGTCGACGAACAGGGAGAGCCGTTGGCCGGCGTGACGGTCGTCGTGAAGGGTACGCAGACAGGGGCGGCGACAGATGCACAGGGCATGTTCTCGCTGCGGGCCGTGGCGCATGGCGCAGTACTTGTCTTCTCATATGTAGGCAAACAGGGCGTAGAACTCCCCTACACGGGGCAGGGCGAACTGAGGGTGACGATGCGCGACGCCGAGACCGAAATCGAAGAGGTGGTGGTGAACGGTATCTTCGAGCGAAAGGCCAACACATTCACGGGGTCGGTCACCACGCTGCGCAACGAAGACCTCAAGCGCGTGGGCAACTCGAACATACTCCAGTCGCTGCGCAACCTCGACCCCTCGATAATGTTCTTCGACAACATGGAACTTGGCTCCGACCCCAACGCGATGCCGCAGATGGCGATGCGAGGCAAGTCGGCACTGGTGACCGAGGAGATCGACCTGAAGGCCACATACCAGTACGACCCCAACGCGCCGCTGTTCATCCTCGACGGGTTCGAGGTGTCGATCGGCAAGGTGCTCGACCTCGACATGGACCGCGTGGAGTCGCTCACCATTCTCAAGGACGCGTCGGCCAAGGCTATTTACGGTTCGAAGGCGGCCAACGGCGTGATCGTGATCGAACTGCGGAAGAACACCCAGGGCCGCGTGCGCGTGACCTACAACGGCAGCGTTGAGGTGCAGGCGCCCGACCTGACCTCCTACAACCTCACCAGTGCCGCCGAGAAACTCGAAGTGGAGCGGCTCTACGGCATATTCTACGACGAACAGGCTGGCGTGGAGCAGAACGTGGCCATGAACCAGCTCTACAACCAACGCCTCGCCCTGGTGCAGTCGGGCATAAATACAGACTGGATGTCGAAACCGCTGACCACGGGCGTGGGAACTAAGCACGGCGTCGCGGTGGAACTCGGCACGGGCGAGCTGCGCTCGATAATCGACCTGTCGTACAACGGCGTTAAGGGCGTGATGCGCGGCTCCGACCGCACCACCATATCGGGCGGCGTGTCGCTCAGCTACCGCCACAAAGACCTGCTGTTCCGCAACCAGCTCACCATATCCTCCAACACCGCCAACGACTCGAAGTACGGCTCGTTCGACCAGTATGCGCGCATGAATCCCTACTACATGCCCTACGACGCGGCGGGCAACCTCTCCGACAACATAATCCCCCAGATCTCGGGTTTCGGCGGCCAGAGCGTCTACATATCCGCGTGGTACAAGGATGTGGGCTATGAGGCCAATCCGCTCAGCGACGCGCAACTGAACACCGTGCTGCGCCACAAATATATCGACGTGGTGAACAATTTCGACATACAGTGGCAGGTCATCGACCGACTGCGCGCCACGGCCCGCATTGGCCTGCTGGAACGCCGCGACCACGACGACCGCTTCTACCCCGCCGCCCACTCGCGCTTCAGGAGCTACACCGGCGAAGACGCCCTGCGCAAAGGGTCGTACGCGATGGGAGAGGGACGGAACAGCACCCTCACCGGCAAGCTCGACCTGCAATGGAACCAGGTGGTGAACGACGCCCACAACTTCTACGCCAACGTCGGGTTCGACATCTCTCAGCGCAGCAGCGTCGAGAATATAACCGAGGCCGAGGGCTTCCCGAGCGACAAGATGACCGACATAATGATGGCGCTCCAGTATGCAAAGGACAAGAAACCCCGCGGAAGCGAACAGACCGTCAGGGAGTTCGGCTACTACGCTTCGCTCAGCTACTCGTTCGACAACCGCCTGAACGCCGACCTCACCCTGCGCCAGAACGCTTCGAGCATGTACGGGGTCAATAGCCGCTGGGGTATGTTCTGGAGCGCGGGCGCGAGCTGGAACCTGCACAACGAAAAGTGGCTGCGCGGCAACGGCGTGTTCGAGCAACTGCGCATAAGGGCGTCGATCGGCTCGACCGGTTCGCAAAGCAGCGCGGCCTACAACGGCATCGCCACATATAATTACTTCCTCGACCGCAGCTACGAGGGGATGCTCGGTACGCGGCTCACCAATATGCACAACCCGTCGCTCCGCTGGCAGGACAAGCTCGACCGCAACGTGGGCATCGACGTGAACATCCGGCGGCGGCTGATGCTCACCGTGGAGTACTACAACTCGATCACCAACAACGCGCTGAACGACATCACGCTCACCCCCTCGACGGGTTTCGGCAGCGTGAAGGAGAACGTGGGCAAAATACGCAACCGCGGGGTGGAGATGAGGGCCACGTGGATCGCATGGCAGCGCCCCGAAGACCGCTCGTCGCTGGCGTTCAACGTCTCGGCGCTGCGCAACACCAACGTCCTCTCCGAGCTGTCGGAGGCGATGCAGGCCTACAACGAGGCGCAGAACGAGATATTCGACAGGACATACACCGCCGACGACTTTGCCATGCGCCAGAGGGAGCAGACGCGGCCGGTGAACAAGTTCTATGACGGCGTTTCGATGGACGCGATCTGGGCGGTGCGTTCGCTCGGCATCGACCCCGCCAACGGCATGGAGATATTCATGCTGCGCGACCGCGACGGGAACTTCTACCGCTCGTACAACTACGACGCCAACTCGCAGGTGATATGCGGCGACCGGCTGCCGAAGGTGCAGGGCACGGCGGGCGTGTCGTTCAACTACAAGGGCTTCGGCCTGAACGTGGTGATGCGCTACCAGTTCGGCGGCCAAATGTACAACCAGACGCTGGTCGACCGCGTCGAGAACGCCGACATACGCTACAACGTCGACCGGCGCATCTACACCGACCGCTGGCGCGAGGCGGGCGACAGGACGAACTACAAGCGCATCCAGAAGACCGAAGTGTCGGACAAGAACAACTACGTGTCGGAGACCACGCGCCCCACGTCGCGTTTCGTGCAGGACCGCAACGAGCTGGCCATATCGTCGGTCAGGCTCTCCTACGACTTCTTCCGTATGGTGTTCCTGCGGCGCATAGGCATGGAGAGGATGATAGTGGCGGTGAACGCCAACGACCTGCACACGTTCTCGTCGATAGGCATCGAGCGCGGAACGGCCTATCCGTTCGCGCGGACGTTCAACGGATCGCTCACATTCACGTTCTAAACAGCAACGACCATGAGAAAGATAATAATTGTCTCGATACTTACCCTCGGCCTCGTGTCGGCGGGATGCCAGGAGTGGCTCGACGTGCAGCCCAAAACGACCACCAAGCAGGACAAACTGTTTGAAAGCGAGAGCGGTTTCCGCGACGCGTTGGTGGGATGCTACATGCTTATGGGCGAGCAGGGGCTCTATGGCCGCGAACTCACCGTGACGCTGCTGGAGGTACTCGCCCAGCAGTATGAGATGCACACCCAGAACAGCTACTACACCACGGCGCGCTATGAATATGAAAATATGGACAGCCGTTTCGCTTCGATCTGGAGCGGCATGTACGGCGTGGTGGCCAACCTCAACGCGATACTCGACAACATAGACGGCAAGCGCCACCTGTTCACCCCCACAACCTATGCTATAATAAAGGGCGAGGCTTTGGGGCTTAGGGCTATGATACACTTCGACCTGCTGCGCATGTTCGGCCCGGGCAACCTCGCCGCCGTGCCCGCAAACCTCGACAGGCCCGCCATACCCTACGTCACCCGTTACGACAAGAACACCACGCCGCAGCACACCGTGCGCAAGGTGTTGGAATTTATCAACGCCGACCTCGACGAAGCCGAGCGGCTGCTGTACCTGTACGACGGCATCCGCAGCGGCGCCCACGCCGACGACTACCAGTGGCCGTCGGTAGACCCCGACGCTTTCTATTCCAACCGCCGCAGCCGCATGAACTACTACGCTGTGAAGGCGTTGCGCGGGCGCGTATACATGTGGGAGGGCCGCTACAAGGATGCGCTCGACAATCTTCAGACCGTGCAGACGGCCGTCCAGTGGATCGACCCCAACCGCTCAATAACGGGCGAGGCCGCCTCGCGCGACTACAAGGCTACGGTGGAGGCATTCTTCTCCCTGAACCTGTCGAAGCAGTACGAGAGCCTGCGGCCCTATGTGGAGCCGTACAGCACAACGGCGAACTTCACCGTGACCCAGAACTACAATTACTTCTTCCACACCCAGGCGCGCGCCGACAAGCTCTATGAAACCACGACCATAGGTCGCGGCGACTGGCGCTACGGCAGCCTCTACAACACGAACCTCGCCGAGTGGACGTTCCTCAAATACACCGATTCGGAGCAGTGGGCCGCGTCGGTAAGGAACCACGTTGTGCTGATCCGCAAGCCCGAGGTCTTCTACATGGCCGCCGAGTGCCACAACCGTCTGGGCGACGGGGTGGGTGCGGCGGCGGCACTCAACGAGGTGCGCGTGAGCCGCGGCATAGCCTGGGCCGACAACCTCGACGGCAAGACGATGACCGCCGAAGAGATCGACGCGGAGATAGAGAAGGAGTACGCCAAGGAGTTCATCGGCGAAGGGGTGATGTTCTACTACTACAAGAGGCTGAACAAGATCATCCCCGGCTCGAACCAGCCCGCCGAAGATAAAGTATTCATATTCCCCCTGCCCGTACGCGAAGTGGAGACCGGCGGCAGGAAGAACCCGTAAATTAACAGAGAACAGCTATGAAAAAACAACCGATATACGCGATGATAGCCCTGTGGATGCTCACGGGGGCGGCGTGCCGGCAGGAACCGATAATGGAGTACCGCCAGCAGGCGGGGGTATACTTCACCGGATTCACGGCTAAATACACCTTCGTCGAGCACATGGACATGCTCGAACAGGGCCGCGGGGTACTCAACGTCCCTGTGAAGATCACGGGCATCGCACACGACGGGCGGCGCACGTTCAAGGCGGCCCTCTACACCGCCGAAGAGCTGTGGCTCGAGGGCGAGAACCCTGCCGACCCCGCAATGTACACAATAGGCGAGGGGTACGTCGAGGCTGGCATGTATGAGGGTACATTGCCCGTAACGATCAACTACAAGCCGGCGATGGACGAGCGCGAGTACACGGTCTACATACACATCGTGGCCTCCGACGACTTCCCCGTGACCGACCTCAACGGCCAGCCGCTGAGGATGACATTCGGCAACGTGATGACCAAGCCCGAGAACTGGGAGAACAGGCTCAAACGCTACTTCGGCGAGTACTCCGACTCGTGGTACGCACAGATACTGAAATGGACGGGGCGTACGAGCCTGCCGTGGTACTACACGCTCGGGGCCAATCAGCCCAATATAACCCCCGAGCAGGCCGAACGTTACCCCATGACGCTCAACGAGGTGAAGGTATGGGCTTTTCTGGTACTCGAACGGCTTACGGAGTATAATAACACCCACCCCGGCAATGAGATGGTACACGGAGACGGCCCGTTCGAGGGGCAACCGGTAAAGATGGGGACTTCTTTGTAAAAACAACGGAACAGTATGAAAAATATATTTTCGATAGCCATTGTCGCGGCGGCGGCATCGATGCTCTCCGCGTGCTACGGCGACGACTCCACGGCAAACTACAAGACCGTGAACCCGATAACGATAGTCGACCAGGGGGCCGACGCGCTCTCGATCTACCCGCTCGACACGCTCCGCATAAAACCCATATCCTACAAGGAGGGGCGCAGCGACGCCGACCTGACCTTCAGTTGGACGCTCCACAACCAGAACATCGTACCGACCGTTCTGGGCGAGGAAATGACGCTCAAAGCGAAGATGAACTTCCAGCCGATGGGCGCGCCATACCGTCTGGTCTACCGCGTGACCGACCCCGCGAGCGGACTGTTCGTCGAGAAGATCTACTCGGTGACGGTGATGAGCCCGTTCGGCACGGGGCTTATAGTGTGCGACTCGCGCGACGGCCAAACGTCCGACGTCTCGCTGTGCATGCACCGCAACTTCCTGACCGGCTCCGTGGCGGACACGGTGATGCGCAACCTCTTCTCGGCGTTCAACGGCCGCAACATCGACGGCCTCGTCACGGGCGCCGTCTCGACCTACTACCAGACATTCGCCACGCTCACCGTGGGAACTCCGAAAGAGATCGTGCGGGTCGATCCGCGCGACTACTCGTTCATCGACAGCAACGGCGCAATGTTCTTCAACGACCCGGGCGTCTACAACATCCGCGCGGTGCTGAACGACGCCAACAGCGGCTACGACATCGTCAACAACGGGGGAAAGATACACGTGCGCTCGTTCCAGTCGGGCAACCGCCTGTACGCCTACAACTTCGTGATGCCCGACATGTCGGCGACCGACATCACCATAGCCCACAAGCCCTATTGGAACCCGGCGCTCTGTTTCGACCGGTCGAACGGCCGCTTCCTGAGCCTCGACAACTCGAAGAACCGTTTCTCCATCCCCGCCCCCAACACTCCCGACGCCACCTCATACACGGGCTGGGAGGAGTACGACTGTCTTGCCATATTCGACGGCAACCGGAGCCGCACCCACGCCGTGGTACGCCACCGCACCACGGGGCTTGTACGGGTGCTGGCGTTCAGCAACACCACGTCATATCCCTATCAGCTATCTTCGATGCAGATATACGACCTGCCGTCCGACATCTGTCCGGAGATCGACAAGGCGCGGTTCTTCTGCTCCACCGAGCAGGCCCACGCGATCTATTACGCCACCGCCGATAAAGTGTACATGGTGTCGATAGTGGTTGCCAACGCCATCAAAACCACCGTGGAGTACACAGCCCCCGCGGGCGAGGAGATAACATACCTCTACCCATGGACTAACTACCGCGCGACGGGAACTGTCGACATGACCAACCCCAATCCCACCGCCACGCCGCCCGTGCAGACGGTCGCCGCGCGCAACCGCATGCTGGTCATCTCGACCTACAACGGATCGACAGGCGAGGGGTTCGTCAACACCGTGGCGATAGGCACCGTCACGCTCGGCACGCTCGAAAAGAACCGCGACCTGCACAAACGCTTCGGCGGCTTCGGGCGCATTTCGATAACCACGTTACAGGAAAAATAACCAGGCTATGAGAAATCACATCATATATTTGACCGCGCTCCTGCTCCTGGCGGGATGCAGCGACCCTGTCGACAAGTCGAAACCGGTCCCGGCGCAGGTCTACCCCATATTCAGCAACAGTTTCAGGGCCACGCAGATCGACGGCCGCAACGACCACTGGGGCGAGTATACCCTGCTGCCCGAGTACGTGGGCGAACAGTTGGACCTCGTCTGGCGCAGGGACGCCGCAGGCGATACCGTGGGCATGGTACGCATAAGCCGCAGCGACGAGTGGCGCATCGACGACTACTATGTCGACGACTTCGTGCCCGCCATCAGCGAAGATTCGATCCGGCGCATGGACGACTATTACAGGGAACTTTACGGCGAGGGGCGGTACAGTCTCAAAGACAGTATCCCGACCGACAACCGCACCCTCCTTTCGTGCCGCAACTGGTACTACACCGATTCGCGCGTCTACCAGCAGGAGTTCAACTACTACCGCCCGCGCGAGGACGTGGGGGTGACGGGGGCCGACTTCGACAACTCCTACATACCCGTGCGCAAGGTGCGCTACCTCTATGAGTACGGCGACGACGGGCGCGTGGCGGTGGCGCGCTGGGGCGAGTACACCTACCCTGACCCGAACCCCGACCCCGCACGCCTCTCGATATTCAGCACGCGGCAGGGCAAGTACGAGATAGCCTACGTCGGCGGGCGTATCGCCTCGGTCGACGAGTATGCCCAGGCCGACGGCGGCGGCTACACCCTGCTGGCCTCCTACACGTTCACCTACTCTGGCGGACGCCCCGACAAGGTTACGGCGGAGGGCTACACCAAGAGTTTCGCGTGGTCGGGCGATGCATGCACCGTCACCGCGGACGGCAAGGCGTGGAAATACACCTTCGACGGCGACCTCAACCCCACCGTGATAGAGTCCCCAGATGGCAGCCGGACAACGGTTGCATACGAACGCGGCAGCGGCGATCTCGAAATGCTCATACCATTCGCCGACCGAATAACGGGCAGCCCGTATATCAAGTAATGACAGAGAGCGGGGAAATATTCACCTGCGCCACGCCGCACGATGTCGACGGAGTGATGGCGCTCATACGGCAGCGCATGGAGTGGCTGCGCGGCCGCGGCATAGACCAGTGGCGCGAGGCGGAGTATTCTGCGGAGTACCCGCGCGAGTATTTCGAACGGTGCGCCGTGGAGTCGCGGCTGTTCGTGCTGAAGCGCGGCGAGGCGCTGTGCGGGTGCATGGTGCTGTCGGAGAGCGACCCCGTCTGGGACGACGGTGCACAGGCGATATATTTCCACAACCTCGCCGCCTCGCCCGAGTGGCCGGGCACCGGGCGACGCCTTATGCTGCTGTGCGAGCACCACGCCCTGGCCCTCGGCAAGAGGGTGGCGCGCCTCGACTGCCAAAGCGACAACCATGCGCTCTGCGGGTTCTACCTCGAACTCGGTTACCGTCCCGTGGGCAGTTGCGCCAACGACCACTACACCGGTACCAAAATGGAGAAGCGGCTTCTGTGACCGGTGCCCGTCGCGCCGCCGAACGCTTGCCGCTAATCGCTAATCGTTAACCGTTAATGCGAACAAACTTCCCCGCAAGCATCAACTTTCGGGGAATTTTGTTCGCATTAGCGGTTACTGTTGTTCGGCTATGTTTTTGAACTCCCGGCTCCAGGCAGGAGAGGTTTTGTAGGCTTCGAGACTCCCTTTTGGTACATAAAGCACGGCATCTTCCGACTCGGTAAACGCGTCGTTGTTATCGTCCCCGAGCTGCGGCGGCAGCGAGGCACGGACCGTCACGCTTGCCGCACGGGCGTCGTGCTGCGTGGTGAAAGCCTTGATCCCGATAGAGGTCACGCCGCTGCCGATAGTAATATCTGTATAGTTAGAGCCGCCGAAAGCACCTTCGCCGATGGTCGTAATATTATCAGGAACGACGATCGCCGTCATTCCACGGCATCCGTGGAAAGTTCCCGGCTCGATGCTGCTCATGCCCGCGGGGATTGAAATATCCGTGATCGCGCAATCCATAAACGCACATTCTCCGATGGTCTTTACACCCTGTGGCAGGGTCAGCGACGCGAGCTTCCAACAATCGCGGAACGCTTCCTTCCCTATGCCCGTTACGCCGTCGGGAATGATAATGCCGGTGAGACTCGTGCAATTCACAAAGGCGTTATCTCCGATGCGGGTCACGCTTTCGGGGATCGTTACTTCGGTAAGGTTGGGGCGGCCGCAGAAAGCCCAATTCCCTATGCTGGTCACCCCTTCCGAGATTATCACTTTGCGTATATACGATTCTTCGGTATATGGCCAACGCGGAGTATCCCACGGGGCGGGATCGTAGTCGGCGGAGCCGATCAGGCCGTTGTAATCGGGCATGGCCCCTGTGCCGCTTATGGTCAGAGTGCCGTTTTCCGTCAATTCCCAGGAAAGGTTTCCAACCTTACCCCTCTCCGCCCCGTCCTGTTTTTCGCACGAGACGGCGGCGATTATGGCGACTATAGCCATCAAAATTACTTTTTTCATGATCGTTGAATAATTTAATGTACGCAAAAGAACCATTTGCCGCAACGGTCGCCAACTTCGTTCCCTGCCAAATTCGCATTACCGCTCGGGCCGCAGTAAGTCGCTGACTTACATAAAAATAGTCCTGATTTCTCAAGCCTCCCGAAAACGAATATCGAACCCCGCCGAATCTCTATTGATTATCAATCGTTTCCGAAAGAACGTGTGCTTTGTACCACGATTAGGCCACGATGCAAACACAGTGATTTGCGAAGCGCTGCCCGTGTCGTTCCTACATTGCAAATATAAGATTTCGAGGCGAGAAAAACAATAATGGTTTAATCGTTTTTTACTACCCAATGCCCGGTCTTGTCGGAGCCAACCCGTGATATGATTCCCTTTT
>QMCE01001522.1_pt1 | contig 12724 bp, 10 predicted proteins | sample 1821851 | NCBI WGS metagenome assembly QMCE01 (sample SAMN09453174, study PRJNA476694) | Termite gut metagenome, whole genome shotgun sequencing project. | isolation source: worker | host: Odontotermes sp. | place: South Africa:Pretoria | collected 2016-01-28 | reverse complement strand
GTTTTCTAAGATATTTGTGCGTTCTCCGCGCTCATTTATCTTAGCAGGAGGCTTTCTTTGCCTCAAATCCATTTTTCACGGATTACAGGAATGCTTTTGGCATTTTCTGCCATATTCAGCTACATTATCACAGGTTCCGCCGCAATTGGCAACCGTATTTTGTCGCAGAGACAGTCACCCGCTCGCTTGCCGCCAATAATGCACCGCTTGGCCGCCATAATTTACCACTTGCCGCCGCCAGCCCCCTGCAGCGAAGCTATCCCCCCCTGCCGCGCCGTTTCATTGGCAGCGCCGCTTGCGGCAACATAGGGCCACCACCCCACTATGCGGTAATACAAGGAGGAATCAACATGCAAAACACCCACAGCAAGCTCTTCCGGCGGGATTTTAGCCTTGTGGTCATCGGGCAAATCATCTCGCTATTCGGTTCGGCCATTCTGCGCTTCGCCCTTGACTTGTACGTGCTGGACATCACCGGCCGCGCCGACATTTTCGCGCTGGTGCTGGCACTTTCGACGGTGCCGGGCATCCTGTTCACACCCATTGGCGGCGCCATTGCCGACCGCGTAAACCGCCGCAACCTCATGGTCATCTTCGATTTTTCCGCCAGCGCCATTGTTCTGCTGCTGCTGTTTTTGCTCAGTACAGGCAACGCACCGGTGGGTGTCATCGGTGTGGTGTTGGCGGTGTTGTCGCTCATCAGCGCCATGTACCAGCCCGCGGTGCAGGCCAGCGTGCCCACGCTGGTAAGCGAGAAAAACCTGGCCTCGGCCAACGGCATTGTGAACGGCGTGATGGCGCTGTCCGGCCTTTTGGGGCCGGTTCTGGGCGGCATTTTGTACGGCACCTTTGGCCTCAACGCCCTTGTTGCCATCAGCAGCGTGGCCCTTTTCCTCTCGGCCGTCATGGAGATTTTTATCCACATCCCCTTTGAAAAACTGCCGCGCACCGCCCCCATTGTGCCCACCATCATGGCCGACATGAAAACCGGCATGCGCTATGTGATGAAGGAAAACCCCCTCATCCTCAAAATCATTCTGATTGCCACTGCGCTCAACTTGTTCATCTCCCCATTTTTCATCGTCGGCATGCCTTATATTTTGCGCGTAAGCATGCAAAGCAGCGAGACGCTGTACGGCGCAGGCATGGGCTTTGCGCAGCTGTGCATGATTATTGGCGCGCTGCTGGCGGGCTCCCTTACCCAAAAAACCACCATAAATACGCTTAAATGGTATGTGTACGGTACCGGCTTCCTGCTGTTGGGTGCGGCGTTGGCGGTGTCGCCGCTGGTGCTGGGCTTTGGCTACTGGCCGCCCTATATCCTCTTTCTTCTAATGGGGGGCGGGGTTATGATGCTGGCCACCCTGATGTCTGTGTTCGCCATTACGCTGGTGCAAAAAGAAACCCCCAACCAACTGCTGGGCAAGGTAATGGCCATTGTAATGGCGCTGGCGCAGTGCGCCGCACCCGTTGGCCAGGCGCTGTACGGTGTTTTGTTCGAGAATTTCAACACGTCGGTGTATATCCCCACGCTTACAGCGGCGCTTTGCGCAATGGGTATTGCCCTTGTTGCCAGCCGGGCGCTGGCCGGGCACAGTGTAAGCACCGCCCTAACCGGTGCGGAGAGCGCTTAGAGCGACACCGCACAAGAACTGCCTGTTTTGTTGGGCAAAAGCGGCCCCAACTTTGTGGAAGCACACAAAGTTGGGGCTTTTTCCACATATTTTTCTTGCTTTTTCCCGTTAACGCGGTATGATTAGTAAGAAGAAGGATGCTACTGCTTGAAAGGGTGCCCAGGTGAAAGCGATTGTTTTGGCAAAGGAATATGACTATTACAGCTTTAGCCGCTTTTTTGGCTACGGCTTTTTTCACTTTGGCAAAACGAACGGTTTCATGCAACCTGTGCCGCTGTAAGCGGCAGCCCGCATAAGGTATTGTGCAGGAAGGTTCATGAAAATGAGCCTTCCTTTTTTGTATTACGCCGCCACTGTTCGGTGGCAGAGTAATTATGATGGGGGGATTTGCGATGGATAAAACGGTGCATGTGGCCCTGCCCGGGCGCAGCTACGATATTATAATTGGCGAGGGCCTGCTTGCGCGGGTGGGCGCGCACATTGCCGGGCTTGCGGGCGGCGGGGCCGTGGTGGTGGTGTCGGACAAAACAGTTTGGCATTTGTATGGCGCCGCGCTGAACGCCGCGCTGGCAGGGGCGGGCTTGCGTGCGGCGCCGGTGGTGGTGCCGCCGGGCGAAGAGAGCAAAAGCCTTGCCTGCCTGCAGCAGGTGTACCAGGGCTTTGCAGAAGCCGGCCTTGCGCGCGACGGCCTTGTGCTGGCCCTTGGCGGCGGTGTGGTGGGCGACTTGGCCGGTTTTGCAGCGGCCACCTGGATGCGCGGCGTGCGCTATGTGCAGCTGCCCACCACCCTGCTTGCCCAGGTAGATTCCAGCGTGGGCGGCAAAACGGCTGTTAATTTGCCGGTGGGCAAAAATTTAGCGGGGGCCTTCCACCAGCCGCAGCTGGTGCTGGCCGACACCGCCGCGCTGGACACCCTGCCGCCCCAGCAATACGCCTGCGGCATGGCCGAGGTGATAAAGTGCGGGGCCATCCGCGATAAGGCGCTGTTTGCAATGCTGTCGGCCAAGGAAAAGGCGGTGGACCGCACCGCCATGATTGAAACCTGCTGCGGCATTAAACGGGACATTGTGCAGCGCGACGAGCGCGACACCGGCGAGCGCGCCCTGCTGAACTTTGGCCACACGCTGGGCCATGCGGTGGAGACGCTGGGCGGCTACAGCCATTTTAACCACGGGCAGGCCGTGGCCATTGGCATGGTGCTGGCCGCAAAGCTGGGCCGGCAAATGGGCCGCACCCCGCCGGGGCTGCCCGAGACCCTTGAAAACACGTTGAAACAGTGGAATTTGCCCGCCGAATGCCCCTATTCCCTGCGGGAGATGACCCCGCAGCTGGCGCTGGACAAAAAACGCCGCGGCGCTGGGGTGCAGATGATTTTGCTGGAAGACATTGGCAGGGCAGTGGTGGCCGACGTGCCACTGGACGAACTGGAAAACCTGCTGGAAAAAGTGATGGGGGCTTAGTGGCAGTATGAGCGAGGCAAAAACAATCACGCGCTTTCCGGCGGGGGTGGTAAGGTTGCCACCGTCGAAGAGCTTATCACACCGGGCGGTGATTTGCGCCGCGCTGGCGGCTGCGCAAGCTTCCGGGCGGGCCGGGCACGCTGCACCCGGCCAGGTGCTTTTTTCCGCGCGGGGGGCTCAGGGGGGTGCGCCCCATGGGGGCGGCACAGCTTCCCCCGCGGCACAGGCCCCGGGCGGCGCATTCGGTTTGGGCAACACACCGCTGCCCGCACAGCACAGCGTCCTGCGCAATTTGGGCGATTCACAAGACATCCGCGCCACCATGGCCTGCGCCGAAAAGCTGTATGGCATCACTTTTGCGCGGCAAGGGGATGACACCGTTGAGGCGCGCTGTGTGCGCCCACGGGAACACGGCATAACAATCGTTTCGGCCTTCGGCGCCCCTGTGGAGGCACAGCGCGCGCCCCCACAGGAAAACACCGCGCCGCTGGGGCCCGCTGGCGAACATAACCCGCCCCCGCAAGCCAGACAGACGCAGGACAACGCCAAAGGCGAACGCCCGGCGGCGGACAATTTGCTGGACTGCGCCGAATCCGGCAGCACACTGCGCTTTTTCATCCCACTTGCCGCCATGACGGGCCAGCCCTGGCGCTTTTGCGGGCGCGGGCGGCTGATGCAGCGCCCGCAGGAGGTATACCGCGATATTTTTGCCCAGGCGGGCGCAATCTTTGAACAGCAGCACGGCGAAATTACTGTGCAGGGGCCGCTGCCCGCGGGCAGCTACCGTTTGCAAGGGGATGTCAGCTCCCAGTTCCTCACCGGCCTTTTGCTGGCCCTGCCGCTGGCGCGGGGCGATAGCCGCTTAGTTCTTACAAGCCCGCTGGAATCTGCCGCTTACGTGGATTTAACACTGGATGTCATGCGCGCTTTCGGCCTTTCGGCGGTGCGGAACGGCACGGGCGGCTACCACATCCCCGGCAGCCAGAGCTTTCACGCTGCCGACTATACCGTGGAAGGGGATTGGTCGCAGGCGGCCTTCTTTTTGGGGGCGGGGGCGCTGGGCCGCCCGGTGGCCTGCGCGGGCCTTGCGGAAAACAGCCGCCAAGGCGACGCCGCCGTGCGGGATATCCTAAGCCGCATGGGCGCGCGCGTTGGCTGCGAGGGCGGCCTTTGGCGGGCGCACGCGGGCCGCCTTGCGGCGGCGGACATCGACGCGCGTGAAATACCGGATTTGGTTCCCCCGCTTGCGGCGCTGTGCTGCTTTGCCGATGGGGAGAGCCACATCACCGGGGCGGCGCGCCTGCGCCTGAAGGAAAGCGACCGGCTGGCCGCGCTGGCAAGCCAGCTGCGGCGGCTGGGGGCCAACATTCGCGAAACGGATGACGGCCTTGCCATCCGCGGGCAAAAAAACCTGCGGGGCGGCACGGCCGACGCCGTGGGCGACCACCGCATTGCCATGGCGCTGGCCCTGGCGGCCATCCGCTGCAGCGGGCCGGTGTCCATCACAGGCTGGCAGAGTGTAAAAAAATCCTATCCGGCTTTTTGGCTGGATTTTGAACAGGAGGAGCAGCATGAGTGACAGCTGGGGAAACCGCATTAAACTGACGATTTTTGGGGAATCTCACGGGCCGGCCATAGGCGTTGTGGTGGGCGGCCTGCCCCCGGGCCTTGCAGTGGACGAAGAGGCGATACGCCGCGAAATGGCCCGCCGCGCACCCGGCACAGGCCCGCTTGCCACCGCCCGCAAAGAGGCGGACGAGCCCGAGATTCTAAGCGGCCTGCACGGCGGCAAAACCACCGGCAGCGCGCTGTGCGCGATTATTCGCAACCGGGACGCCCAAAGCCGCAGCTACGGCACGGTGCTGCGCCCCGGCCATGCCGACTGGACTGCCCTGCTGAAATACGGCGGCCACGCCGACATGCGCGGCGGGGGGCATTTTTCCGGCCGGCTAACCGCCCCGCTGGTGTTTGCGGGCGCGCTGGCAAAGCAGGTGCTGGCGGGCTGGGGAATTGCCATAAAAGGTCGCATCACCGCCATTGGCGGCATAGTGGATGAAAGCGGCATGCCCGCACTGGAAGGCTGGCCCCCTGTGGGCGCACCGCTTGGCGCGGTTGTGGCAGATGCCGCCGAGGTTGGTAAAACAAATCACATGGGAATGTTTGAAAATCAACCCACGGCGAACGCGCCGCCCACCGGGCCCGCCGCCGCCACAGGCACAGAAATCCCCAGTTCCCTGCCAGTGGCCGACGCCGCCAAGGGCCGCGCCATGGCCGGGGCCATTCTGGCCGCCAAAGCCGAGGGCGACTCGCTGGGCGGTGTCATCGAGGTGGCGGCCTTCGGCGTGCCAGGCGGCTGGGGCGAGCCTTTCTTTGATTCAGTGGAAAGTGTGGCGGCAAGTTTGTTTTTCGCCATCCCGGCGGTGAAGGCGGTGGAATTTGGCGGCGGCTTTGCCCTTGCGCAAATGTGCGGCAGCGCCGCAAACGACCCCCTTGTCCTTGAAAACGGTGCCATAACAGCTGAAAGCAACCACAACGGCGGCCTTTTGGGGGGCATTACAAATGGCATGCCGGTGGTGGCGCGCCTGGGCGTGAAGCCCACGCCCTCCATTGCAAAGCCCCAGCGCAGCGTGGACGCCGCCACCATGGCCGAAACTGAATTTACCGTAGCCGGCCGGCACGACCCCTGCATTGTGCCGCGCTGTGTGCCGGTGGCCGAGGCCGCCCTGGCCCTGGCCCTGTGGGACAGCATGCCCGCTGCCGCCCCACTGCCGGGGCCGCACAGCCCGGAGGCCGCCCCATGAGAAATTTGGTGCTCATCGGTCTTTCCGGCAGCGGCAAAAGCACGCTGGGCCGCCGCGCGGCGGCGGAATTGGGCCGCCCCTTCGAGGATTTGGACGCGCTGATTGAAAAAGAGGCAGGCCTGTCCATCACTGAAATTTTTGCGCGCTACGGCGAGGATAACTTCCGCGATTGGGAGTGCGAAACCATCCGGCGAAGCGCTGCGCGCGGCGGCGCGGTGGTGGCCACTGGCGGCGGCGCGGTGCTGCGCGCGCAGAATGTGGCGCGCCTGCGGGAAAACGGCCTGCTGGTTTATCTGGACAGGCCGGTGGCGCAAATTTTGTCTGATATTGAAACCGCCCACCGCCCACTGCTGGCAGGCGGCGCGGAAGAACTCAAGGCCATGGACGCGGCCCGGCGCCCGCTGTACCAGGCCGCCGCCCACCTTACACTGCCAAACGGCAGCGGCGAGGACGCGGCGCTGGAACGGCTGGTGATAATTGGCGAAACCCTCGCCCTCGGCGCCTATGCCGTCATCGGGGATCCCATTGGGCACAGCCTGTCGCCGGTTTTGCACCGGGCTGTGTTCGGCGCTTTGAGGCAGCGGGCGGGCTACACCGCCCTGCGCGTGCCGCACGGCGCTTTGCCATATTTTGTGGCCACCGCGCGCTGCACAGGGCTTCGGGGCTTCAATGTAACCATCCCCCACAAGCGGGATATTCTGCCGCTGCTGGACGAGGTGGAGCCCGCCGCCGCGCGCTGCGGCGCGGTGAACACCGTGGTGCGGCAGGGCGAGCGCCTTGTGGGCCACAATACCGACATGGAGGGCCTGCGCCTGGCTCTTGCGCGGGCGGGCTTGGCTTGCCGGGGCCGCCGGGTGCTGCTGCTGGGCGCGGGCGGCGCCGCGCGGGCCGCGGCCTTCATGGCGGCGCAAAATGGCGCGCAGGGCCTGCACATTATGGCGCGCAGGGAAGAGGCCGCGCAGGCGCTGGCGGCAGAATTGCGCGAAGAGCTGCCACAAACACAGGAAAGCACCGCGCCAGCCACTGGCATCACCTTTGCCGCCATGGGCCCGGCCACCCTGGCCCTGGCGGCAGCGCAGGCGGATGTGTTCATCAACGCAACGCCGCTGGGCATGCGGGGCACCGGGATAGATTTTGACGATTTATCCTTTATAAATGCGCTGCCTGCCGGGGCGCTGGTGTGCGACCTTGTGTACGCCCCGCCGCAAACGCGCCTGCTGCAAGCGGCGCAAAGCCGCGGCCTTGCCGCCATAAATGGCCTCGACATGCTAATTTATCAGGCGCTGTTGGCCGACGAGCTGTTTTTGGGCAAGGCGCTGGACAAAGACGGACTGTACGAGGTGGCAAAAGGTGTTCTATGTAAAAACAAGGAGGACATGGCATTATGATTCTGGTGCTGAAACCCGGGGCAAGCCCCGAACAGATTGAACAGCTGCGGCTGGACATGGAGCGCCGCGGCATTACCGGATGGGACAGCCAAGGCGAGCACACCCGCCTGATGGGCCTTGTGGGAGATACCTCTGCGCTGGACGCCGAGGCCCTCTTGCGCAACGACATTATTGAGCGGGTTTTGAAGGTGAGCGAGCCCTACAAGCTGGCGGGGCGGCGTTTTCACCCGCAAAACACCGTGGTGCAGGTGGGCAACACCGCCGTGGGCGGCAGCCAGCTAACCGTGATGGCCGGGCCCTGCAGCGTGGAAAGCGAGGAGCAAATCCTCTCCATTGCGCGGGATATAAGGGCCGACGGCGCCACCTTTTTGCGCGGAGGGGCCTTCAAGCCGCGCTCGTCGCCATTCTCTTTCCAGGGCCTGGGGCTGGACGGCCTGGAGCTCATGAAAATTGCGCGGGAAAAAACGGGCCTGCCCATCGTTACCGAAATCATGTCGCAGGACTATCTTTCCGCCTTTGAAAAAGACGTGGACGTGATTCAAATTGGCGCGCGCAACATGCAAAACTTTCCCCTTTTGCGCGACGTGGGCGCGCTGGGCCGCCCGGTGCTGTTAAAACGCGGGGCCGCCTGCACCATCGACGAAATGCTGATGGCCGCCGACTATGTGCTGATGGGCGGCAAAAGCACGGTGATTTTGTGCGAGCGCGGCATCCGCACCTTCGAGACCGCCACCCGCAACACGCTGGACATCAGCGCCGTGCCGGTGCTTAAAACACGCAGCCACCTGCCGGTGATTGTAGACCCCTCGCACGGCACGGGCCACTGGGAGATGGTGGAGCCCATGGCCATGGCCGCCGTGGCCGCAGGGGCCGACGGCCTGATGATAGAGGTGCACAACCAGCCTGCCCGTGCGCTGTGCGACGGCCAGCAGTCGGTAACGCCGGCGGTGTTCCACCGGCTGATGGGCAAGGTGCAAAAAATACACGCGCTGGTGCGCGGGGAAAACGGAGACACAGATGCAAACTGATTTGAATGGACTGCGCAAAGAAATTGATGCCATCGACGCCCAACTGGCGCCGCTGTTCAGCAGGCGCATGGCGGTGGCCCGCAAAGTGGCCAAGGCCAAAATGCAAACCAACCAGGCCGTGCGCGACGACGCGCGCGAGCGCCATGTGGTGGAAAACGCCCTGGCGCTGGGCGACGAAGAGAGCCGGGGCGAGCTTGCCCTGCTGATGCGCACCTTGCTCACGCTGTCGCGCACGGTGCAGCGGCGCTGCATGTTTGGCGGCCAGGCGCCGCTGCTGCCCCCACCCCGCCCGCCCGCCACCGGGGACGTGGTTTGCGCCTATCAAGGCGTGCCCGGCGCGTGGAGTGAGCAGGCGGCCCTAACACTGTTCCCCGCCGCGCAGCGCGTGCAGGAAGAGCATTTCGAGGACGTGTTTTTGGCGGTGAAGCAAGGCCGCGCCCATTACGGCGTGGTGCCCATCGAGAATTCTAAAACCGGCGCCATTGGCGAAACCTACGACTTGCTGCGTAAATATGGCTGTTTCATTGTGGGGCGCTGCTGGGTGCCCATTCGCCAATGCCTGCTGGGCCAGCCGGGCGCAAAGGTAACCGAGGTGCGGGAGGTTTTCTCGCACCCGGAGGGCTTTCGCCAATGCCGGGGCTTTTTGCAAAACAGGAACTGGGAGCTTACCGCCGCCCGCAACACGGCGGTGGCCGCCCGCATGGCCGCCGAAACGAAGAACGCGCACAAGGCGGCCATTGGCAGCCCGCTTGCAGCCCAGCTGTACGGCCTTGCCATATTGCAGGCCGACATTATGGATGCGCGCGACAACCAAACCAGCTTTGTGGTGATTGCCGCGGCGCCCGAATACGACGAGACGGCAGATTTGGTGTCGGTCACCTTTTCCACCCAGCACCGCGCGGGCGCTTTGTGCGAGGTTCTGCTGGCCTTCACGGCCGGCGGCCTGAACATGACACGCATCGAGTCGCGCCCCATCGAGGCGGACAGGTACCGCTTTTTTGCCGAAGTTGCGGGGAATATTATGAACGACAGCGTGGCGGCCACCCTGCGGCAGGCCGCCGGGGCCAGCGAATACTTTGAAGTGCTGGGCTGCTACCGGGTAAGTGCGGACGATTGAGTACCCAGGGCGTGTCCCTAATGAATATCTATTGTATAGCAAGGAGAAAATGTGCAGAATAAGCCGAGCAAAAAGCAGCAGGGCCTGGCTACCGTGGGCTTGGTGTTTACCACGGTTATATGGGGCTGGGGCTTTGTTTTTGCCAAATTGGGCCTGAACGCGGGTGTTGGCACGGTGACAATGCAGGCGGCCCGCTTTGTGCTGGCCAGTGTGTGCGCGGTGCTGTTCTTTGGCAAAAACATTCGCCTAAACTACAAAAAAGGCCAGTGGAAGGCTTGCTTTTGGATAGGCAGCCTGCTGTTTGCCGCCTTTGTGGTGCAAAACCTGGGCCTTGCGGCCACCACTCCTGGCAACAACGCCTTTGTTACCGCCATCTATGTGGTAATAGTGCCCTTTGTAAGCTGGGCGGTTTTTGGCAAACGGCCCGGCAACCGGATGTTCCTTGCCAGCGTGGCCGCGCTGGTGGGGCTGGCAGTTCTCACGCTGGATGTGGGCGCCGGGTTCGCCTTTGGCGCCGGCGAACTGCTTACCCTGCTAAGCGCCTTTTTGTTCGCCGTACAAATTGTTGCCACCGAGCGTGCGCTGCGCCAACTGCACCCCACGGTGCTGGTGGCGGGGCAAATGATGTTTGCCGGGCTTTGGGGTATTGTGGTGTTTTTCCTCACCGGGGCCAACCTGAACGGCGTGGCCACCACCGGGGGCGCGGTTTCGCTTTTGTTCTTGGGGGTGTTCAGCAGCTTTGTTTGCTACCTGCTGCAAACACTGGGCCAGCAATACCTTTCCAGCGTGCGCGCGGGCATACTGCTTGCGGGGGAATCTCTGTTCGCCTGCCTGTTTTCGGTGCTGATGGGCTACGACGAGCTGACGCTGCGCATGGTGGCGGGCGGGCTTATTTTGGTGGGCGCCGGGGTGCTGCCGCAACTGCTGGAGCAAATGGAGAAAAAATGATGATGCCGTAGAACCGGGGTAAGCTGTGTGCAGCAACAAAAATAGCCACCCGTAAAGGGTGGCTATTTTTGCGGTTATCTTTTGAACCGTTTGCGCGTTTGGTGGGCTTCGTCCAGCACGGCGGGCCGGGCCGGGCGGCCGCTCAGGGCCTCCAGCGCGTCTTGCGCCTCTATCACCCGTTCCATCCACAGCTGTTTTGCAGCATCGAAGTTGCGGCAGTCCTTGGCAATGGGGATGGGCTGGGCAAACACCATGCGGTTTTCCTCGCCCTCCACGGCTTGCTCAATAAAGGCCGGCAACACGGGAATACCCAGCAAGCGCGCCAGCCAGAAAGCCCCCGGCTCAATGTCCTCGGCCTTGTCCTTGTTGATATCGTAGATGGTGCCCTGCGCAAAAATAAGGAAATGCTTGGGCTTTTCCCCCTCGGCAAACCATTTGGCCGCCGCCTGCATGGCAACCTTTGCGCCACCCAAGCTGCCGCGGTCCACCTCAAACACCTTCTCCTGCTCTAAAACCGGCGTCAGTTCCCTGGGAATGGACACCCCGTTAAAGCAGTTCTCCTTGGCAAAAACAAACATCGGGCGGCCCAAAAGGGCGTAATGATAGCTGATAATCAGTGGCGCGTCAGAATCTGTGAGATGGTTCGTGGCAAGCACGTAGGACGCTGTGGTAAAATCTTGCGGCAGGCGGTAGGCTTTGAACCGGTAGGTTTCTATAAGCGCCTTTTTTATGTCTACAAGGCGTTCTTCCAGCTGTTCCGGGTTGCCCACCACGTGCATTGCTTCCTTGGCCATATCCTCGCTGAACAGTGAGCTTGCGTTGAATAACTGCATACTTACCCCTCTAAAATTTCCTGCATGCGCCGCGGGCTCAGGGCGTTCAGGATGATATACTTATCGTCGAAGATTTGCTGCTCTGCCGCGTTCAGGCGCTCCATAAACGTCTCGTAGGGCAGCGTGCCCAGCACGCCCGCCTGCTCCGACAGCAGCACCGCCTGCCAGCCGACAAGAGGCTCGCCGTCAAAAGGAACGGGGCCGTAGGGAACAAAGGCATACTTTGGCGCGATATAGGCGCGGCCGTCCGCAATTTCGTAGCGGCCGCGGGGGGCGCCGTCTGCGCCGCGGTAAAAGGATGGCCTCAGGTATTCGGTGCGCAGGCGCTGCTTGTCGTCCAGATAGGCGGCAAAAAATCGTTCGCCGTTCAGCGGGGGCACCCCGGCAATGCGCCCGCAAACCGATTCGGGAATCAGCAGCGGGAAGCGCACCCCCGACACTGTAAACCCCGGCTGGTTGGCGGCCTGGTAGTGCAGCATATTCAGGTTGTTTTTGGCAATGTCGGTAAACAAGCTTGGCAGCGCGGCGCGGGGGTAGGTGCCGCTGGTGTCGCGCACCTCCTTGGCAGCCACATAGCTTGCCAGCATGCCTGTGAAGGTGAACATATCCTCCAAATCGTGCGCGGTGGTGGGCATGGGTGTGGTTACCTCCAGCGCGGTATAGCCCTTCTCAATATACAAATAAAAGCCCCGGCCAATCAGGCCCTTTTTCCCATACAGCAGGTACGCGGCCTCCAGCGTGTCGCCGGCCGGCGCCGCTTGGGCTTCAAACTCGAAAAAGCGCCCCAGGCCCCCCACGTGCACAAGGCTTCCAAACTGCTTTTGCAGAGAGGCATGGTCAAGCATATTCTTCGCGCGGCGGTCGCCGGGGGAAATTGTGATACTGTAAGTCATGTCGGCCTCCCAAGTTTAGATAAAGCCATTATACTTGGTTTGCCGGAAACTTGCAATGCGCAGCATGTGAAGGGACAGGGCCGAGGGAGTGCCAAGCCGCACAAAAGCCCATTGAATAAACCGCCCCGGGTGTGTAAAATGAAGTTTAGCAGAAACAGAAAGCCACCAGAGGAGACCCGCATGAACATTGGCATTGATATTGGCTCTACCGCCGCCAAAACCGTGGTTTTGGCCGCCGATGGCCAAGAGATTTTATTCACCCACCTGATGCCCACCGGCTGGAGCGGCGCCAAAGCCGCCGAGGATATTCGCGAAACGCTGGCGGCCGCGGGCTACCCGGTTGAAAACGCCCGTGTGGTGGCCACCGGCTACGGCCGGGTGTCCATCCCCTACGCCCAAAAGGCCGTCACGGAAATCACCTGCCACGGGCAGGGGGTGCAGCGCCTGTTTGGGCAAAATTGCACCGTGGTGGATATCGGCGGACAGGACACCAAAATCATCACCCTTGCGGGCGGCACAGTGCAGGATTTTTTAATGAACGACAAATGCTCGGCCGGCACCGGCCGCTTTTTGGAGATTATGGCCACTTCGCTGGGGGTAGGTTTGGAAGAACTGTTCGCCC
>QMCE01001521.1_pt1 | contig 12724 bp, 7 predicted proteins | sample 1821851 | NCBI WGS metagenome assembly QMCE01 (sample SAMN09453174, study PRJNA476694) | Termite gut metagenome, whole genome shotgun sequencing project. | isolation source: worker | host: Odontotermes sp. | place: South Africa:Pretoria | collected 2016-01-28 | reverse complement strand
CGGATCCTCGGCGGATACAGCGCCAGATCCGACGGCCCGACGAACTGGATAGTGGAGACGGAGGATTTCGCGCCGATATATGCCCCGTAGGGGGCGATGTTATGCTTGTCGTTCGCCTCCAATTCGAGTTTGTACACAATGGAGCCAAGATCGTCCACAATCCCTTTGAGCGCTTCGGTAGTATACACTTTCTTGGTTTTGCCGAAAATGCAGGGCTGCTCCGCCTTGGAGGGGAGAAGGGAGAATCGGACCTCAATCCCCGCCCCATCCAGAAGAGCCGTGACCTCGTCGTGTTTCTCCTTGTCGCTTTCGTTTTCATAACCGAGGGTGGTTTTCTCCAAGCCTTTCGCGGCGTTGTTTTGCAGAATAAAGCCGATCGCGACAAGGGTGGCGATGGCGTCCGCAAGGGATGCATCCAGTTCATTGGGCATGGCGTTTCCTCCTTTTATCGTGAGTCCAGATAGCCCTGGATGTCGACAATGCGCATTCTCTCCAGGATGGCGCGGCGCTCCGTGTTCCAGATGGAGAAGAACACCGTGTCCAGGCCGATGATGCCCAGCTTCGTGCCGAAGCAGTCGCTCGCGTCCACCTCAAGGGAAAAGGCGTATTCCGTCGTGGACGACGTACCCGTCTTCCGGTAGTACAGGAACAACTGGCGGAGGCGGATGACAAGCTTGCTGATGTCGAAGGTCTTCGCCTTGCCCGGATCGGACGCTTCCGCAAGATCCTTCAGCTTCCCCTCCACATCCTTCTGGTTCACGCTGGCGCCGCTTCCGCTGATGAGGGCGTTGACGTCGCGGATGATTTCCCCGATGGACATGCCGGCGGCCTCCGTGTCCGTGGGGATGACAAGAATGCCGTAGCCGTCCGACTTCTTCTCGAATGCGGCCATGAATTTCCCCCCAAGAAGGGTGAAATTCGCACCCGCGCTGATGAGCACGCCCGGCCCCGGCTCATCCCCCGCCACCACGTCCGTCATTGTCCCGCGCCGCGCATGCAGGCGGACAGACCGCTCTTCGTTGTCTTTGGACATTTTCTCTCCTTTTCATAAAAAAACACGGGTAAAACGCTGCCCTGACGTTCCGGAACATTCCATGGCGATCGCGCCGGCCGGTGCCTCGACACGGCTCCCGACACTTGTCTCGCCGAGGAGCCCACCCCCGGCGTCCTTCAGGACGCATGTGAGCGCGCCCGCGACTTCCCAAGAGAGAAGCCGACCGCCGCCGGGCGCGGCGCAGGCGGAGAAAAACACGAGTTCCAGTCTGTCCTCCACCGTGACTGTGCAGGACGCCTCCGCCGTCCCCTCCGGCGTCTCCACGCTCAGGACATACCGGTTCCAGCGTTTTTCCGGGGTCAGCGCGCGTGTGAAAACGCCGCCGGCATCGACCGGAACCCTGCCGATGCCGGCATTGAGCCAGGCGTGATCCGTGTCGGAGACACAGCCCGTCAGGCAAATTTCGTCCGCGACGGAGCAGCTGTCCCTGTTGGAAGTCAGGGAAAGAGCCTTGCCGGGAACGACCGTGACGCGGCGGAAGGCGGAGACAGTTCGGTTGTCCCTGCCGGCATACAGGGCGAACGCTGTGGACGCGTCCGGGCGGAAGAAAAGGCTACCGGTGCATGCCTCCGTCATGAAATCGCCGGGCTGGACAAGGCAGGAGTCCGCGCCGTCCGCTGTCCAGGAAAGCAGCAGTTCGTCGCCGACGCCGACAACGCTCCGCGCGCCCGCGTCAAGCCGGCGGATGTCCAGCTCCGGCGGCAGCATGCGGACGGGCACATACGCCTCTGCCGCTGTCTCCGGAGACTTCGAATCGTAGCGGACGGTCAGGAACGACAGTCTGTCCGCAGGATGTTCCGGCGCGGCGGAGACGACGTTTTGAAAGGCGAGGGTGAGGCTTTCTCCCGGCTCCAACTCGCAGGCTTCGTCGGGCGTCACGCGCCAGAGAAAAAGATTCTCCGCGTCCTCCGTCTTTGCAACAGACCAACCCGCAGGCGCGTGCACCTCCACTGCCTTTGCCCGCTCAGGCGAAGTGAAGGACGCGGACGCGCCGGGGCGGAGCGGAAAGAAGAGGGAAAGGCTGCGGAACGCTTCCCCTTCGGCGTCGGGATCGAAGGCAACGGGCGTTTCGGATATGTTTTTGATGACGAGGCGGAAGGAATTTTTGATTTCCGCGCTTTCTGAAACAGTCACTTTGTCGGGCGACAGCGTTTCCTCAAGATTCATTTTTGCATTCCTTTCTCCCTGTCAGAGAACTACACGCAGGGACGTACCGCCCGCGATGAAGTCCAGGCGCGCGCGGTTGTGCGTGCCCTTGCAGGTCACGATGCCTTCCCAGCTTCCCTCCGCTCCGGGCGGCAGCGCGCGCCAGGAGTCGTCCGCGAAAAAGGGCTCGACAGTCTCTGCGCCGGAAACAGACCATTCGACCCGCACCGTCGCCGAGTTTCCCCGCTGCCGGAGCGTTCTGCTGAAGGAGCGGACATGGTCACGGTCGGCAACGAGAATGGTTTTTTCCACAGTTCCGAGCGCGTTGGAGCAGCGAATCGTCATGGCTCTGTCGCTGCCGATGGGCGCTGTGCCGGCGGAGGCGGCCTTCTTTCCGTCCAGCATGACCGATTCGCCGCAGGAGGTTGCCCAGACGACGAAACGGGGGTCATCGGGGTTGACGGCAAAAAGGGGGATTTCCGGCGGCGCGGCGTAGACGTACAGCTCGGCGTGGAGCGCGCCGCCGCCGCCGGAGAGTTCGTAGCGCGTCTGGCGCTCCGTCACAATAACCTCCGCAGGGTCGCCGGCGGCACGCCCGCCGGGCTGAATGACAGCGTCGTCAACACAGGTCACGGAAGAGGAGAGGATGGCCGCGCCCCCGGGGCGGACAGTGCCCGGAGAAGGGAGGAACTGGAGAACCGACGGCACGGAAGGCTTCCGGGGAAGGGAGAAAATATGCGACGAGTCCGGAATGCCGTCGATTTCCATAAGCTCCACCCTGACCTGCGCCAGACCGGGAGAGGTTCGGCTTTCCAGATTCCTGAGAACAAAAGAGACAGAGTCGAGGTGGCCGAGGGTGAAACGCTCGCTGCGGCAGACAATGAAGCTCCAGGCCGTGTTGTCCATGAGCATGTAATCGGCAAAAGGCGAAAACTCCCAGTCCCCGCCCAGCGAGGCTGTAATGGCGGCGGCGGCGCTCATGTCGCGCACGAGGGGACGGACAGCTTCGTGGTCGCGCTCTGCGTAGTGAATGTAGATGCAGATGGTGGACGCGCCTGCGGCTTCCCCCTGCAGGATGCGCTTTTTTACTGTCGCCGCGTCCACCCCGTCGGCGTTCCTGAAGGACGCGGGAGCGTCTCTGCGGGGATTGACGACGGAAAAGCCCAACCTGTTCCGCGGAACGTTCGCTCCCGTTCCGGTGAGAATTTCGTCCTGCAGGACGCTGATGAGAATGCCGCCGTCGGATGTGTTCATGCGTTGTCTCCTCTCTGTGCAGGGGCAGCCGGAGCCAGGCGGAGCCAGCCTTCCTGAATCCATTTCTCCCGCTCCGTGAGAAGCGCCTGGCCGTCGCAGTTTTCCGGCGCCGCGGTTGCCCCGCCCGCCGTCAGCCAGCGCCAGGCGCGGCCGTTCAGAACAGGATGCGGCAGGGACGGCCTCTCCGCATCCGCGAGAATGTGGGGGACGAAAAGCACGTACTCCATGCGCGCCATCGCCTCCGCCGTCGCCTCCGCGGGGAGCGACACCCGTTTCTGCGGCAGAATGCCGGTGGTGATGTGGACATCCGCGACGGGATCGAGAAGAAGCTGGAGACGGAGCGGACACTCTCCCTCCGGCCAGTCGAAACGGGGCTCCAGGCGCACCGTCATGTCGCGGCTGAAAAACGCGGCCGCTTCGCCCCCGTCCGCGATTTTGTCCGAGTGGAACACGGAAAATGCCTCGTCGAAAAAACCGACAACGCCGTCCGCGTGGTGCGCAGGTTCGCCGATCCGCGCGGGAAAGCGACAGCGCAAAAAATCGATGTTCCGCGTCTTGTGGGGATCGCTCGACGCCTTGATGATTTCCGGAAATATGTACCGGTCGGGGGGATGCGCCAGCTCCAGCCAGAGATCCGCCTCCGCCAGCGCGAGCGGGCGCCCCGCAAACAGGGATGCGTCGACGTATTCGGCATTGCCCGGCGTGTTGACGCCGCAGAGCGCGGTGTCCACTCCCTCCAGAAACGGCGTGAGCGCGTCCACACCCGCACGCGCGAAGTCGAGGAAACGCGCCGCGAAGCGCCGCAGACCCTCCGGCAAATCCCCGGGACTGAGGGAGGTTCCCGGCGCGGGAGTCCACTGCGCGGGGGAGCCGCCGATCATGGACTGGAGGAAGCCGAGCATTGTGCCATCCGGCGCGTAGAGGGCGAGGTTGTGATCCGCGTGGCCAGGGACTATCCAGCCCTGCAGCGGTCGCGCCGCGCCACCCGACCAGGAGAAGTTCACCCGGGCGGGCTGGAGAAGGCGCGGAGGAAGCATGATGTGCCGGTGATCCGATGTTCCCCGGGCGCGCATGCTCTCCGGAATGGCGACGGGGGGGGAGACGATCTCCTCATACTTCCCGAAGGAATCGATGATCCGCAGCGTGTTCAGCATCATGAAACCCGCCCGCACGGGAGAGAAACAGCCCGTGACCTCGGGAAGGGCGCTGATATATTCCTCGGCCGCGCGGCGAACCTTTTCGGCAAGCTCCGGATGGCTCGGGTTCATGACAGGCTTCGCGACGTAGTGCGCGCGCATGAGGAGCTTGTCGTGGAAGTCGCCCAGAGCCTGGGAGAGAATGTCCAGCCGCGCGGCGTCGCGGGCGGCGCGCAGGCCGTGCCGCTCCGCCGCCGCCGCCGCGTTCGCCGCCGCGTGGGGAGTGACGACGACACGCCCCGCCAGATGCGTCAAACCCCTATCCGAAAAGCTTCCCTTGAAATCGAAATCGTCCCCGCCAAGCGTCCAGTTTTCGAGGACGGGTTCGGGTTTGAGGACGTTCATGTCGGGAAGATAGTCCGCCTGCCATTCCAGAAGCATGGGCAGCCATTCCGGCCGGAAGTGGTTCACCGCGATCTTCGCGGGGAAAACGCCGGTGAAGCCCGCCGCAGCCTCCATGCCGGGTGGAACGCCGGCGTCGAAAACAGAGACGAAGGGAAGAGTCTGCAGATGCGCGATGCTGTTCGCGAGCTGTTCCCTCTGCGCCTGCGTCGGGGACACGCCGGCAAGCAAAAACGCCTGCTCCGCAAGGCTCCGCGCGAGGGAAGGACTGATCAGCGCCGCTTCCCGCGTAAGCATGTCCGCCGCCGCCGGCACATCCCCCCGCGAATCCAGACGCAGCAGCGACTCCGCCCGCAGCGTGACGCCGGCGCAGGCGCCGGGGACGGAGTCCAGGCGAAGGGCGGTCAGGATTTCCTCCTCCGTTCTGCCAGGGGACGCGCCGCCTTCGTTCGCGTTCTCCAAACCATCTCCGAAGCCGAAGCCGCGCTCCACGCCCCGGAACAGGACGACCGGGGGATTGGGAAGCCAGAACCTGTCCTCCGGCGTTTCCGCCAGTTCGACCGTCTCCGGAAGCGCGCTCCGGAGCGCCTCTTCAGCCGCCGTCAGGCTCGCCCGCCGCGCGGTCGCCTCCCGCTCCGCCGCACCGGCGGCGGAGCACTCCCCGTCGGCGACGGCTTCCAGGGTTTGCAGGAGTTTCCTGAGCGACGGATCCGGCACTGTGGCGGTGAAGCTGTGGGCGCACCAGTATTCGTAGGCGCGGCGCGCGTGCGCAGCGCGGCGTTCGCCCAACCGCCGGAGTTCCTCCCGCTCCGCGTTCAGTGCGTTCAGCGCGCCGGCGAATGCGGCGGCGTCCTTCGCCGCGTTTTTGTCCCTCGGTTTCAGGCCGAGTCTCCCGGACGCGGCGCCGGCCTCGAACATGAGGGTGTGGAGCGTCTGCTCCGCGTCCAGAACGGCGTTCGGCCCGGAAAGCCTGTCCAGCATTCCCGAGAGGAAATACCGTCGCAGACGGCAGTGATCGCTGCCGCTCCGCTCTTCGTCGAGAGCAGCCCAGGCTTCGGCGGAATTATTCCCGACAGCCACCTCGGCGGATCCGCCGGCGGTGAAATGCGGCGGTTCGGAAGATCCCTCCGTCATGAAGGGAATGCCGCAGACCATGCCGTGGCAGACTATCCGCGCTGTTCCTTTGGGCAGCGGGGAATACCAGCCGCAGACGGAGTAGCTGAGTTCCCCGGGGGGCGCGTCGTCCAGCGCGTCTATAAAACCAAAGACGTTCCGGCAGAGCGGCGCGTAGGCGGCGAAATACGGCGATCCAGGCGCAACCGCGCACAGGGGAGCCAGGCGGGCGGGGGGAGGAGGAAGCGCCGTGCCGTAGGGGGCGCTCCTTCCGAGGAAACGGTAGGGGCGGGTCGGATCGTCCGGGAAGGGATGGCTCTGGCTGTCGTCGTTGTGTCCGGCGGCGGACTTCTCCGGAAGCAGGGCGTCGCTCTCCACAAGAAAACGGCGGGACGCGATTTCTCCGCGCTGCCCGCCGTCCCGGTTCCACAGGCGCGTGACAAGCCAGCGATTGGGGACGGCGGGGTAGAGGACGCCGCCACCCTCGTCCACGGCGCCGGAACGGAGAAATTCAGGGAGAATCCAGTGCAGATGCACGCCCCTCTTTTCCCCTTCCCTGTCGGCGAGGGGGGCGGATTCAATGGACTTCGCGAGCTGCCGCTGATCCTGCATCATCACGTAGTTGATGCCGATGTTGGCGTAGCGTTTCCGGGACGTCGCGGACACGGGCATCGCCCGGAGTTCCAGCGGGATGATCCCGGAGCGGGCGGGGTCAGTCTTCGCCGGCATACACGCCTCCAAGAACATCCTCCAGCGCGAGGAGAAACTCCGTCAGAAGCGCAAAGCGCTCCGGCCCCTCCACTCCTTTCGCGCCGCCCGTGAGGGCATCTCGGACATCGTCCGCGCTGTAGTGGAATTCTGTGAGGAACAGGGGCGGGCTTCCCCCTATGAACAGAGCTGTCCATTTTTCCTTGAGGGCGCCATATTCCGCAGACTGCACACGGTATGCGTCGATGAATTTCTCCCGGAGGGAAAACTCCTCATCCCCGTGCCCGTTGAGGCGCAGAAGAAGGCTGTGCACAGCGCCCGCGGCGGTGGCGCAGGAGGCGCTGTTGTTCTTCTGGTACGGCTTTGCGTGAACCGAGCCGATGGCGTAAGTTACATTGAGCCAGCAGTTGTCCAGCGCACGGTGCAGGCGGGCCGAGCCGACGTTCGGAAGGCTCTTCCCCGCGTCCGCGTACTGCTTTGTGACGTCGGTTCTTCCCCTGTCCTCCCGCGCCTCGACAAGGCTCACCGGGCTCTTCGCCGAGCTGAAGCCGCACATGTGCTTGTGGCAGTGCATGTCAAAAAGGAGGTGGCAGAGGATGCCCGCCCTGGCAAGGAGGCAGGCGCGGTTGCCGGCTGCGGCCTGCTCCGCCTGGTCGGCGAGGGTGTCGAAGATCACACTGTCGACGGCCGTCATATAGTATTCCTCAGCCTGTTCCGGAGATTCCGGGGGAAGCATGTGAAAGGGAACCAGGCGCTCCCGCCGGATCGTCGCTTCGTTCAGCGTGGTCTTGTCGAACCACTGCGCCTGGCTCAGCCCCGTGAGGCGGGGGCGGACGGTGACGGTGTTGTCGTCGTTCAGGATCGCGAGGCCGCGCCGGAGAAGCGCCGGCAGTTCCGTGCCGACCGTCAACTCCACCGGGACATGGTTGTCGCCCACAAACTGGCAGAGTTCCGCGATGGTCTGCGCCTCTTCTTCGGAAAAGCCGGCCAAAAGCGCCAGAACCTTCACGGAGAAATAATGCACGGCGATGTTCTCGTGGGTGATTTCGCTCATGGCGTCTCTCCTGTCCACGCGATATGGATTCCCTGTGTGCACAACGTCCCCAAGCGGATTGTCTTCCGCGGACGGTAGAAATACGGGTACTTCTTGTGCCGGAATCCGAGTTCCACCGTTCCGTCGACGCGCCAGAGACGGGCGCCGCCGAACTGTCCGCTCGGCACGCCCCAGTCCGGGGAGAATTCGAGGACAAGGTAGTCTCCCACCCTTGTGAGCACAGGGGCGCGGCCGGCGTAGACAAGCTTCGCTCCGGTCTGCTGCGCGATCAGCTCCAGCGTCGCCGCGAATTCTTCGTCGACATCGTAGTGGCGGCTCAGCTCCATTTTGAGGACGACGGGCAGGATCAGTTTTCTTGTGTTTTCGGGATAGCAGTAGTCGGCGAGGGGATTTTCCGTGCCGTTCACCGCCAGCGTGATCTGCGTCACGGGATTGCTCCCCAGCGGATGCGCGAGCCACCGCTTGCCTACCGGGACGGGCGCGGAGGGAAGGGCGATGCTCTTTCCCTTCCGGAATGTCCGCCCGCTCCCCTCGCATTCCGTCTTGATGAAGAAGGACGAACCGCTCTGGAGAAGGGATTCGTCGGGCAGGATGATTTCGTGGTCGAAACGGCGCTCCCCCTTTTTGATTTCCACAAGGTCGCTGCCGATCGGGCGGTCGTCCCTGTAGAATACGTAGGAAAACGAGCAGGCCTCCGTTCCGTCCGCCAGCACGGCGACGGCGACGCGGCACTGCCCGTCCGTGAATTCCGGATCCGCCGTGAAGACCACCGGGCGCTTCTCCGCAAGGTTCGCCACGTCGTCCAGGGCGAGGGCGAAGTGGAAGAAGTCTTCCGGCGCATTCCGGAGGGCGGCGGCGACGGCGTCCCTGTCGTAGGCGAAACAACCGTCCGGGTACTCCGTCCGCCACAACTCGTACAGTTCGTCCCGACCGGGGCGGTAGGGGCTGCGGGCGCGGGAAAGCAGATCGCCGTAGCGGGCTTCGAAATGATCCCTGCCCATCGGCGTTTTCCCGAGGCAGCGCAGCAGGAACGAATGCACCGCGTGCGCAGCGTCACGGAAGCGGGCTGTGTTCCTGTCCGCGTTCTCCGCCCCGTTCCCCATCCGGATGCGGAAGTCGATGCCCGCCGCGTCCACTGCGCCGCCCGTCCGTGCGGCGCCGACGGGCGGGAGCGCGGCGCCGTCGAAGTCGTCCATAACGCTTTTCCCGTTGACGCGGTCGGTCGCCTCCAGCAGCTCCGCCGCATTGGCATCGCTCTCAAGGCCGCTGAAGAAACGGTGTGTGAAACAGTCCGAAAGGACATGCGCCAGGACGCCGATGCGCGGCAGCGCGCTCTGCGCGCCGGATGCACAGTAATTCTCCGCGACCAGGTAGAGGTATTCCCCGAGAACAGGCGAACAGGTTTCCGTGCGGTACGAGCAGCCGGGACGGAAATCCAGCTTTTCCGGCGGGAAATAATGGAAGGGAACGAGAATGCGGCGCTGCGTTTCGGGATCGAGGAGTTTTTCCACGTCCCGCAGGGCGGCGGCGTCCAGGGCGCTTGCCGGGCAGCATGCAAAGACGGTTCCGTCCTTCTCCCGGACAAGGTGCTGCATGTCCAGCTCGGGCGGGCAGCTCTCCACGGCAATGGCGTCTCCGGCTGTGTTGTCCCCCGTGTACTGGCAGAACTCGGCAATCCGCTGCGCGTCCTCCGGGGAAAAGCCGGCCTCCAGGGCAAGCATCTTGACGGCGAAGTAATGAAGGCCGATGTTTTCCCCACCCCAGTCCTCCGCACCGGCCTTGTCGACCGTGTCGGCCGCGCCGTAGCGGGGCTGCGGACGGGATTTGAGAACTGCCGCCAGTCGCGCCCATTCCGCGTCCAGAGGGTCGGGCGTGGCGCTCCGGACAACGTCCAGCGTGTTTGTGGAGAGTTTCCCCGCCGTCTGCTGCGCCTCGTGATCGCCGACGAGGAAACCGTTGCAGACAAGGACGCGCTCCTCGCCGAAACGGAGGTTGTACACGTCGCCGCCGTAGGGAAGGCGTTCCGCGGAAGCCAGCTTTTCCGCGACGTGCGCGCCGTTCCGGAACACCATTACGGACAACCCTGCCCATAAATCCCCAGCGCGCCGGGCGCCGCCGGGCGTCATGAAGGGATGATCCCCGGACGCGTCTATCGTCAGCCCGCTTTCCGTGACGAGGCGCATGATCTCCGCCTCCTTCCCGAAGACAACATCGACGACGGGAGCGGCGCGGCCCTGCGCGTCCCGCACGGCATCGCCGGGGCGTATGGCCTCTACGGGCTTTTCGGTTCCGTCCTCCATCAGGACGCGCGTTCCCTTCGCAAGACAGCCCCAAAGAATTTGCAGAGGTTTCAGCTTTATCATCGTGGAGGACGGAACATTGTCGGGGTCGCTGCTCATGATGAGGGTCGCGCGCGATTTGTTTGCGCCGTGGGCGATGACCACGGGAATGTCGAAATGAATATTCTGCACTGTCCAGTGATTGTTCACGTTGGTGAGGGAGGAGAGCCACTCGGGATCGAGCCTGCAGCGGAGTGCGACGGTTTTCCCGTCCTTCAGCGTTTTATCCAGCTTCATCTTGCCAAGGTCTCCATAGTACCGCACCTGGCCGCTGCCCATGGGAAGGGTGTAGAGGAAGAACTGCCAGCTGTCTTCAAAATCCAGCTTGAGAATATCGTGGCCTTCGGTGACGCCGAAGCGGAATGACAGCGGAACCCATATGTCGATTTCGGGTGTTGCGGGCGTTATGCTCTGCTTGTTGTAGCTGTAGTCGTAGTCGGATTGAGACCCGCGCCAGTAATAGATTTTGACGTTCTGTTCCGATGCGTGCTCCGGTTTGGAGACGGGCGCCTCCGCCGTGAAACCAGTGATGATCGACGCATTGTCCATAAGCGCGAGATACGCGTTGAACGTGGGGGCACGCATGAAGGACTCGCCGTCGATGTTCACACGATCATGATAAAATGACCAGTTCAGCATGAGTTCCCGCGTGCCCGATTTGGCCGGCGCCAGCTGCCCCCTGAGATCGACTGTCTGGCTTTTCACCCCGCGAACATCTTCATACAGACTGGCGAGCGGCACATAGTACTCCCGGGTGCAGTCGAAAAGTTCGCCGCCGAGTACGCCGGTCACGCATTCGCGGAAATTGAACAGCACGCCCGCCGAGAAATCCATTATCTCGGCCGCGGCGTTATTCGCGGCTGCAGAGCGCTGTCCGGACGGTTTGTAGACGATGTTGTGGATGGTGCAGCCGTCCTCAAAACGGTCGATGTATTTTCCGCCCGAGACAACGGGCGTTTCCCCCGGGCAGACGCGCTTCTCCGGAGGCATGGCGACGGTGCGCCGGATCAGATCCAGCACACCGGGCGCATGCCGCTCCAGTGTCTTCACACCTCCCAGGCGCGTCACCAGGAACGCCACCGCGTCCGGGTCGGAAAAATCGAGTTCCCCGCCCCGCCGCCCGCCTTCCGCCATCCGCCGCACATACCGCAGCGCCCGTTCCTCATCGTCCATTTCCGCCATGTCCCTGCCCCTCTCCATGAAAACCCTCACGATTCGGTGATGATGCCTGTGACGCCGTTCTCAATCATCTCCACGGCGAATTCCGCCGACGTCACCGCCGTTCCCAGGCGCGCCGTCATTGCCGCCGCCGCCGCCGCCATGTCCAGCACCCTGTTCCCTGCTCCGCCCCGGAGCGCGAGCGAGACATCGCCTCCCTCTCCGAAGGGGACGCCGCTTGTCAAATCGCGGAGCCGCTTCCTGAAGCCGCCGCCCGTCGCCGCCGCAATGCCGAAGTGAAAGCTCTCCGGCGGCTGACGGATTTCCAGCCGCCGCACCACGCCCCGGTACAGGCCGAGAAGCACATCCCCGGAAAGCGTCTCCAGCCGCAGGGCGGCAAGCTCGTCCCTTCCCTCCGCGTCGGCGAACGCCTTGAACTCCAGCCCGCGCCAGCCGCGCACCAGCGCGCTCCGGAGAAGGAACCCAGTGCAGGAACTTCCCCCCCCGCCGTCCGCCTCCGCCGATACAGCCGCATCCGGAAGCGGCGGCGGCCTGCCCTGTTTCCGCCGCCGGACAGCGGTACGGCCGTCCAGGACCTTCTGGAAGATCCCCTCCAGAATTGCGGCGTCGCGCCCGAGATCCATCCGCAGGCTTCTGCCCGGACTGAGCGCGCCGTCCAGAAGCGCGAACAGCCAGCTTCCGTCCAGATGGAAAAACCGCAGACTCTCATCCGGCAGCATGTCCGGGCGCGGCGCCAGCAGGAGAAAGGGCACGCCCTCCAAAAGGCTGAGACCCTCAAGACGGCGGAGAATGCGTTCCGGAACGGGATGCTCCCCCGACGCCGCGAGGGAGGCGAGATGGAATGCGAATCCGGCGTTGTCCGCGCCGTCGTCTTCAATCCAGCTTTTCATCCGCTTCCTCCCTGCACATGCGGAGCAGATCCTCCTGCGAAAACCGCGCGTCCGCACGCAGCTTTCCGTTCGCCGGGTCTCCGCCCGCCAGACGCGCGGCGACGCCGGCCAGCGTCCTTTCGTAACGAGTGTCTCTGAAGCCTGTCGTGTCCGCGCCGCGACCGGCATTGTCCGCGAGAAGGCGCGCGTACACCGCTTCCGCCGCTTCGGACGCTTCGTTCCCGGCCGCACCCCCTGCGTTCTCCCGGGAGCGGCGCTTGGGCAGGCGCCGCGCCAGCGCGCTGTCGTTCCGGGCGGCGGCGGCGCGCAGTTTTTCCTCCAGTCGCCAGCGCATCAGGCCGTCTGCGATGTCCGGACTCTGCAGCGCGAGAAGCCTGCCCGTCTGCCAGGCGACGGAAAAACTGGCGTCGAACATTCCACATTCCGGATCGTAGCGGAGCAGCTCGTCC